>Ga0180430_10003496_pt1 | contig 13509 bp, 5 predicted proteins | sample SS_ome_9_FD_132999 | JGI IMG/M metagenome (GOLD analysis project Ga0180430, IMG submission 132999) | Hypersaline lake sediment archaeal communities from the Salton Sea, California, USA - SS_1_S_2 metaG | ecosystem: Environmental > Aquatic > Non-marine Saline and Alkaline > Hypersaline > Sediment... | reverse complement strand
CGGCTACCTCATCTACTGCTACCTCGACGAACCGCCGGCAGAGGACGCCGTGAAAAGCGGCATCGACCTGCTCACACTCGGCCAGAGCCGCGCCGTGGCGGTGCTCACCGACCTCGCTCTCGTGGAAAAGAAAACGTCCAAGGGCGATCTCGTCTACGTGGCCGACGCCCGGAGCGGCGCGCCCGTGCCCGGTGCGAAGCTTTCGATCCAGGAGATCTGGTCGACCTGGACGAAGGGAGAGCGCACCACTTATCACATGGAAATCTCCGAACACGTGGCCGACGGCGAGGGCATGGTGCACTTCGCGCGCAAGGAAAACCGCAACAGCCAGCTCCACCTGACCGCCGCCAGCGGCGAGAGGCTCGCCTGGAGCGGCATGCTCTATTCGAGCCGCTACAATCCATCGACGATGCGCGACAGCCTCTTCGCCTACGCCATCACCGACCGGCCCGTCTACCGGCCCGAACAGACGGTGCGCTTCAAGATCTGGCTGAGGCAGATGAAGAAGGGACTTCTCGAGGCTCCGAGCGATCGGGGCGTGACCGTCGAGATCTACGATCCGCGGGGGAACAAGATCTACAGCACCAAGCACCACGCCGATCCCTTCGGCGGCATCGACGGCGAGCTGACCCTCGCCGAGGAGCCGCCCCTCGGCGTCTACCGGATCCGGATCGACGGGCGCGTTCATCTCGGCGGGCAGAACTTCCGTGTCGAGGAGTACAAAAAACCCGAGTTCGAGGTGACCGTGGAACCGGCCAAGAGCCACGCCAAGCTGGGCGAGACGGTGACGGCGCTGATCCGCGCCGACTACTTTTTCGGGGCGCCCGTCACCGACGCCACGGTGAAGTACAAGGTCTTCCGCGAGGAGTATCGCCACAGCTATTACTTCCCCGGAAGCTGGGACTGGCTCTACGGGCCCGGTTACGGTTATGCCTGGTATAGCTGCGACTGGTTCCCCTGGTGGGAAGGGCTGCGTTGCTGCTGGTCGCCGCCCGGCTGGTGGGGGGGATGGTACGGCGGCGCGGGCCACACCCCGGTGCGCGAGCTCGTCTCCCAGGGTGAGGCGCAGATCTCGCAGGAAGGGACGGTGGAAGTCGCGATCGACACGCAGAGCGCCCTGCGCGATCACCCCGACCGCGACCACCGCTACGTGATCGAGGCCGAGGTGCGCGACGCGAGCCGCCGCGTGATCACCGGACAGGGCGCGATCAAAGTCACGCGCCAGGCCTTTTACTCCTTCATCCAGAGCGGCCGCGGTTATTACAGGCCGGGCGAGGAGATGGAAGTCACGATCCGCTGCCTTTCGCCCGACAGCGGGCCCGTCGAAACGGAAGGCGTGGTGACCGTGTCGCGCGTCGTTTTCGGCGGACCGGACAATGCCCGCATCGAGGAGACCGAGCTCGACCGGTGGACGGCCAAGACCGACGAGCGCGGAATTGTGAAGTTCCGCCTGCGCCATGAGCGGTCGGACCAGCTCAAGTTCACCTTCGAGGCGCCCGACTCGTGGGGCGGGACGGTGACCGGCCACGGACTCGTCTGGGTCTGCGGCCGCGATTTCGACGGCCGCTTCTATCGATTCAACGATCTCGAACTGATCACCGACAAGCGGACCTACGCACCGGGCGAGGTCTGCCACCTCATGATCAACACCAAGTCGCCAGAGAGCCACGTGCTCCTCGCCGACGAGGTCGACAACGGCCATCTTCTTTCGTGGCGCCTCGTCCGTCTCGACGGCGGCCATACGATCGTCGACATTCCGGTCACCAGGGAGCATCAGCCCAACTTCTTCGTCGAGGCGTGTACCGTGGCCAATACGCGCGTGCACCAGCAGACCAAGCGGATCTGCGTGCCGCCCGCCGAGGGGATGATCGATGTGACCGTTGCGAGCGACAGGGAGGAGTACGGGCCGGGCGAAAAAGCGACCTTCACCGTGACCGCCCGCGATCCCGACGGGCAGCCGGCGCGGGCGCAGTTCTGCCTGAGCGCTTTTGACAAGTCGGTCCTCTACATCCAGCCCGAGTACACGCCCGACATCAAAAAATTCTTCCACGGCAACGTGCGCACCCACACGATCCGCATGTTCACCAATCTCGTGGAGCAGTTCAGCGCCAGGGGATACCTCGATCGGCCCTTCAACGTGGGTCAGATGGTGCCGCCCGGTTGGTGGGGTTTGAGGGGCCACTCGCCCGATTGGGGTGTCGTCGATGCCGGGGAGCTCAAGGACGGATCGCTGGCGATTCACGATCGGCTCGGCGCACTCGGATACGCCGCGGGCGATGATAAGCGCATGGATCTGGAAGCGTCCCACGAGGAATTGGACGAGTCCTCCAACAGCTACTTCTTTGGCCGGAAATCGGAAGCGTTGAGCCGCAGCGCGATGCCGCGGAGCAAGGCGCGGAGCGGGCCCTCCTCACCCGGTCCGGCCGGGCCGGCGACGGGCGAAGAGCCCGCCTTTGCCGAGGCCGAGGTGCGCAAGAAGTTCGCCGACACGGCGCTATGGCTCACGTCGGTCGAGACCGACGCTGACGGCACTGCCACCGTCGAGGTCACCCTTCCCGAGAACCTGACCACGTGGAAAGTTAATTCCTGGGCGATGACCCAAGCGACGCGCGTGGGAGAGGCGTCGACCGAGGCTGTGACCACCAAGAACCTTCTCGTGCGGCTCCAGGCGCCGCGCTTCTTCATGGAATACGACGAGGTGGTGCTCAGCGCCAACGTGCACAACGAGCTCGACACCGACAAGACGGCGCGTGTGAGTGTCGATCTGCCCGCCGAGCTCCTCGAGCTGATGGACGGTACGCCCGCCACGTGCGACATCACCGTGCCCGCCCACGACGCCAAGCGCGTCGACTGGCGCGTCAAGGTTCGAAAAGAGGGGATCGCGGCGATCACGATCAAGGCGCTCACCGACGAGGAGTCGGACGCCATGCGCATGGTGTTCCCCGTTCTCGTCCACGGCATCACCAAGCAGGTGGCCACCACCGGATCGATGCGGCCCGAGGAGATCGACGCGTCGCACACGGTGGAGCTCGTCGTTCCCGAAGAAAGGCGGCCCGAGCTGACCTATCTCGAGGTGCAGTTCTCGCCCACACTGATCGGCGCCATGCTCGACGCCCTCCCCTACTGCCTCGACTATCCCTACGGGTGCACCGAGCAGACGATGAGCCGCTTTCTGCCCGCTCTGCTCACCTTGCGCACGATTCAGAACACGGGAGTGAGCCTCGAGGATCTGAAAACGATGCGCGGCCGCATGGAAGAGATCCGCCGCATCGAAAAGGGCGAGGGACGCGCCATCTGGAGCGCCATCGACAATCCCGTCTTCCACAGCGACTCGCTGGAAAAGATCATCGCCAAGAGCCTGACGCGCATCGCCGACATGCAAAAGAGCGACGGCGGCTGGGGCTGGTGGAAGGGGAGTTCTTCGAGCGGCTACATGAGCGCTTACGTTCTCTTGGCGCTCTGCACCGCGCAGGAGTGCGACCGCACGGTGAATGAGTCGATCATCGAGCGCGGCATGCAGTTTCTCAAACGCTGGGAGGAGGAACGGATGGACGAGGACTGGTGGTCGCCCGGTCCGCAATCGGCCTTCACCGCCTACGTCCTCTCCATGAAGACGCAGCGCGCCGCCATCGAACCGTCCGAGGGCGACGAGCGGCCCGGCGACCTCATCGAGCGGCTCTATGCGGGGCGCGACAAGCTCAACCTTTACGGCAAGGCGCTCCTCTCTCTCGCGCTCGCCAATCTCGACGACGCGAAGCGCGCGCGCATCGTGCTGCGCAACATCTTGCAGTACGCCGAGGAGAACACCGAAACCGAGGTCGCCTGGCTGCGCACGCCCAACCGGGGGTGGTGGTACTGGTGGAACTCGGACATCGAGACCAACGCCTGGTGCCTGCGCGCGCTCGTTCGCCTCGAACCGAAGAGCGAGTTGGCGCCCAAGCTCGTCAAGTGGCTCCTCGAAAACCGCCGCAACGGCTACTACTGGCGCTCGACGCGCGACACGACCTTCTGCGTGGCGGCGATGAGCGAGTTCGTCACCGCAAGCGGCGAGGGCCAGCCCGACTACACGCTCACTCTCGATTTCGACGACGGCGCCGTGGTCAAGAAGGTGCGGATCAACAAGGAAAACCTCTTCACCTGCGACAGCCGCTTCGTGATCGACGCGGCCTCTCTGTCGGGCGGGACCCACACCCTCAAGATCAGCAAGACGGGCACGGGAGCGCTTTACTATTCGACGTACCTCAGCTACTTCACCAAGGAGAAGGACATCAAGGCGGCCGGATTGCGGCTCAAGGTCGAGAGGTCGTACTTCAAGCTCGTCCAGATCCCCTACGAGGTCGAGGTGGAAGGCTCCGAAGGCCAGAAGCTCATGGAGAAACGCTTGCGCTACGAACGTGTGCCGGTGAAAAACGGCGACCCCGTGGTGAGCGGCGACGTGATCCAGGTCGAGCTGCGCGTGAAGAGCGACAACAACTACACCTACCTCTGCTTCGAGGACATGAAGCCCGCCGGGTGCGAGGCGACCGAGCTGCGCAGCGGCGGCGAGGGGCAGGAGGGTTTTTACAGCTACATGGAGCTGCGCGACGAAAAGGTTGTTTTCTTCGTGAGCGATCTCGAGCAGGGCGAACACTTACTGCGGTACCGCCTGCGCGCCGAGGTTCCGGGAATCTTTCATGCGCTGCCCACCGTGCTATATGGGATGTATGTTCCCGAGCTGCGGGCGAACAGTGACGAGATTGTGGTTGAGATTCTCGATGGCTAAAGCTCAAGACGGTTACCGAAGAAAGTCTATTCCAACTTCAGCACCGTCAAATTCGTGAGGATCGAGTCCGGGTCACCCCAACCGCCCAGCAGGGCCTGGAAGGGATACTCCAAACCCGAGCCCCATCCCGACGGCACCGACGTCGGATAAATCAGAATTCCGCTGCCCGGCACAATGCCGAGTGACCAGTGCCCAAATAGCGGCCAGATGTAGAGATTCCCGTGGGGAGTGGGATAGGGCGGTTCGAGCATGTCCATGCCGAGTGCAATTTCTACAGGTTGACCGGGCTCACCCACCACATGAAAACTGATCGTCTGGCCAGGCACCACATCCCCCAGGCAGTAGAGATGGGGATGGAATTCATCGGCTCCCATATCAACGCTCGATCCGAAAAATCGCGGGTCGCCCTCAGCGTCGATCGACGGGAGCTCGGGCGCGTTCGGATCGCCCGCGTCCTTGCAGGGTGAATCCCAGTTCAGATGAAAATCGCCCTCCGCGGGATCAGCCCATAGGGGAGCCGCGTCGATGTTGCCGGTGCCCGACCAGAAGCCCTTCACATCGCAATAGGTCACAATGGGATTATTATATGTGTATGTATAAATCTCCGGTCCCTCCGGCGCGGTGTTGTCCCACACGATCGTGTTCGTGATTTCAGATTCGGAGTTAGAACCGCAGTAGATTCCACCGCCCCGGACGTCAGCACTGTTCCAGGTGAGTGTGTTGTTCGTGATGGTCGGATCCGAATAGGAGCAATAGATTCCCCCACCGTGGCTGGCAGCATGGTTCATCACGATGATATTGTTCCTGATCGTATGTGAGCCCGATTCTTCGAGGCTGGCGATCCCACCTCCGTATTCGGCGGTATTACCCGAAATAAAGTTGCCTGTAATGATCGGGGAGTATCTGTAGCACCAGATCCCGCCACCCATTCCTTGGCCCACGTTCCACTTGATAATGTTTTGTACAACAAGCGCACAGGATTCCTCAATTTCAATCCCGGCTGCGTGCCAAGACCTGTTACCGGTTACGCTGTTTCTCGCAATGGTCGCAGAGGATCGGAAAGTTTTGATTCCGGCACCGGAGGCGCCGTTTTCACACTTATTCCCCGAGATCGAGTTGTACGTGATAGTCGGGGAATTTCTGTAGCAATAGATCCCTCCTCCTCCGTAGTATCTGGCCTCGTTGCCGGAAACGGTATTGCCCGTAATGATCGCTGAGGAGTCGGCGCAAAAGATCCCTCCACCGGTACTGGCGGTGTTTCCGGACAAGATGTTGTTGGTGATGGTTGGGGAGGAGTTCAGGCAATAGATCCCGCCGCCACCACTCTGGTTGAATGGAGGTCCGGGCCTTCCAGTACCGTTGGTGATCAGAAACCCGGAGATGACGGAATCGTTCCCCTCCCCACTGTTGAACGTGACCACGCTCCCCGCCTGACTCCCGTCGATGGTGGTCACGCTTGTTCCCTCTTCGCTCCGGACGGTGATCGCCTTTCCACTAAAGTTGATGTTCTCTACGTAGGTGCCTGGTCTGACGAGAACCGTATCGCCGGTAATGGCGGCGTCGATGGCTCCCTGGATCGTCGGATGGTCATCGGGAACGTAAATCGTGGATGAGTGCAAAACAGCGTGGATGAGAAGAAATGCGATCAACGGGCGAATGATCTTCATGGTTCTCTACCTCCTGAAAGTCGACAAGACATGAATCTCTCAGGACGTCATTATATCAGACATGTCCTGATATTGATTTTACCTTTTTGATCGACTGGTCAGGTTCAAGAGGCATTCGCCCTGTCAGCGGCGCCGGTCAGCGTCCGAAAGTCACCCCCGCTCGGATTCTGAAAAACACGCAGCCCGAACTCGGGAATCACCGCCAGGATGTGATCGAAGAGATCGGCCTGGATCTCCTCGTATCGCGCCCAGGCCTGGTCGTTGCTGAAGACGTAGACCTCGAGAGGCAGCCCGTTTTCGCCCGGCGCGAGCTGGCGCACGAGGAAGGTCATGTTCTGGTGAATCTTGGGATGGTTCTTGAGGTACGCCACCACGTAAGCGCGGAAGGTGCCCACGTTGGTGAGGCGGCGGCCGTTGACGAGCTGCGTCGGGTCGGCGCCGGTGGTGGTGTTGTGCTCGTCCACATCCTTGCGCTTGGCGCTCACATAGTCCTTGAGAAGGTGGATCTTCTCGAACTCATCGAGCATCGCGTCGGTGCAGAAGGCGATCGTGTTCATGTCGATGTGGACCGACCGCTTGATGCGCCGCCCGCCCGACTCCTCCATGCCGCGCCAGTTCTTGAACGAATCGGAGACGAGCGCGTAGGTCGGGATCGTGGTGATCGTCTTGTCCCAGTTGCGCACCTTGACCGTGTGGAGCGACACGTCGATCACGTCGCCGTCGGCGCCGTACTTGGGCATGGCGATCCAGTCCCCCTCGCGCACCATGTCGGCCGCCGTGATCTGAAAGCTCGCCACGAGACCGAGGAGCGTGTCCTTGAAAATGAGAAGGAGCAGCGCGGTGAGCGCGCCCATCCCGGTGAGGAACACCCAGGGGGACTTGTCCATCACCGCCGAGAGGACAAAGACACCGGCGAGAAAAAAGAGCACGATCCGCGCGACCTGAATGAAACCCTTGATCGGCCGATTGCGCGACACCTCGAGAGTCCTGTAGATCGCCGAGATCGCCCGGAGGAGCGAGTTGCAGGCGAGGACTCCCACAAAAACCATGAAGGCGAGCACCGCACGCTGGATCCCTTCCTGGGCGGCGGTGAAGGCATAGGCCGACAGGTAAACGACGAGGGCGGGCGCAAAGAGCGCGATCCGTTTGAAGAGCCGGGTTTGGACGAGGATATCGTCCCACTTCGTCGCCGTCTTTCCCGCCACGTAGGTCAAAAAGACGGAGAGGATCAGGCGCGCCGCAATGTAGGCCGCAACGCACACCACCCCTACCACGGCAATGATCGCACCGAGGAAGAGGAGCTCGGCCACGGTCTGATCGAAGCCGAAGGTGTAAAACCACTCGTGGAAACGATCGATCAGTCCAGCCACTCCGCTGGTGGGCTGCACCGGATCTTGCCCGTCGACACTCGGAATCGCAACCGCCATGAAATCCTCCTCGTCCGGTCATCGAGTTATGGTTCCGCTCCACAATTTTATCCCCCGTGAAACAAAGGGCGCAAAACTATAACCGCCCGCCGCCGGAGAAATCTTCGGCATCAAATCAATTATGATAAACATATCCCCCACACCGTGCTATAATCGCCCCAAAGCCCAAATTCCCGAGGAGAATTAACCGCACCGCCCTGTTTGGACAAACACTGGAGAATCTGCCATGTTCAATCGCGCGAGAATCCTAGTTCCCGCCCTGATCGTTTTTCTCGTGGCCGCCCTCTTCGGCGCCGAAGCCGACGCACAGGCCAAGATCCCCTATTCCACCGCGCCGGCGTGGACGTCGTCGGACACCCAGGTGGCGACGGGCTGCGGGTTCGGCGACATCGACAAGGACGGATGGACCGACCTCGTCGTGGCCAACGGCAACGACATCTACAGGCAGCGTCTCACCGTCTACTACAATCAGGGCGACGGCACCTATCCGAACAATCCCGACTGGTCCTCGTCGGACGTCGACTATCACGGCCACCTCTCCATCGGCGACGTCAACGGCGACGGCTGGCTCGACGTGGCCACCTCGGTCTATCTCGGGCCGAACGGATTCGGCGACAAGGGCCATGCCAAGCTCTATCTCAACGATGGCACGGGAACGCTGGGAGGCAGTCCGGCCTGGTCGTCGCAGGACGAGTTCTACTCCTTCTCGCTCGCTCTCGGCGATGCCGACGGCGACGGCGACCTCGACCTGGCCGTGGCGGTGGGCGAGGCCTACTCGGGCGCGCCCGATCGCAACCGCATCTATTACAACAACGGCGGGACGCTCGACACCCTTCCCGGCTGGTACTCGACCGAATACGACCACAGCTACGACGCCGCCTGGGGCGACCTCAACGGCGACGGCGCGCTCGACCTCGCCTTTTGCAACGCCAAGGCACCGCTCAAGATCTACTACAGCGTGGGCGGCGGGATCCAGAATTCGGCCGGCTGGACGGCGGCCTATCCCACGTCGCCCGACGGCAACACCATCTCCCTCGGCGACATCGATCATGACGGTTTCGTCGACATCGTCTTCTCCGACAACAGCCAGCTCTCGGGCGGAACGGGGAAGTTCTACGCCTACATGAGTGATGGCCTCGGCGGCCACGGCACGTCGCCGGCGTGGACGTCGGAATACGTGGGTTACGTGTCGGGAATCGTGCTCTGCGACGTGCACGGCGACGGCTGGAAGGACGTGATCTCGGGCAAGTGGTGGGGTGCGGTGCGTGTCTATGAAAACGACGGCGGAACGCTGAGCACGACGGCCGACTACACGTCATCGACGTACAGCGTGGTCGAAGCGCTTCCCATCGAAGACGCCGACAACGCCGGCCTCAAAAGGGTCAAGGGCGAGATCCAGGGCGGCGACGGTGTGCGCAAGACCTTCTACTTCGCCGAGACGCCGATCCGGTCGGTGCAGCTCGTCTATGTCGACGGAGCCGCCGTTCCGGCGAGCGAATACTGCTACGATCCCGAGTCGGGCTGGCTCAGCCTCGCCCAGGCGCCGCAGACCTACGTTTATCTCAACTACACGACGACCACGTCGATCGATTTCGCCGTGAGCAACTGGGACAGCAGCATCGGGAACTATCTCTTCTACAGGGATGACATGACCGTCACCGCCGTGCCTCCGGCGAACACGAACATCCCCCTCGGCTCCTCGCTGCCGGCGACGGCGATTTTTACCAACTACACCGACACGCCCGAACCGGTCACCCTCGTCTCCGAGTTCAGGCTGCCCAATAGCTCACTCTACCCCATGGGTTCGGGCAACGTGACCCTTCCGGGCCATCTCTACTTCTCGGCGAACAAGAACTACTACATCCCCACCTACGCTCCCCTGGGGAGTTACGAGTTCATCGTCACCGTGAAGAAGGGAATCAACGTGATCGACACGGATAGTCATCCGTTCCAGGTCGTGCCCTAAGAAGGGCAAATCGTGCCCTAGAATCAATAGTTGTCGGAGTCGCCCTTGGCGAGGTACCAGTTTTTCTGATCCTCACCGAGGGAGCGTGCGCGGCAAGACTTCTCGCCGTCATAAGGTGTGAAGAGCACATCGCGGCCTTCCTTGAGGCGCGGGCCGAAACCCTGCGCGTCGAGGACGGGAGAGACGTGGCAGTGCTCGTAGAACCAGCACTTGACCATGGCGGCTTTCTTCTGGCGAAAGCGTTCGATCGCGCGGCTCACGAGGCAGCGTGTGATCGCCTCACTCCCCTCGCGCGGCGTGACCACATCGAAGATCTGCCCGATCGTGTACCCCTCGTCGCTCTCGCCGAGAACGACGAATCCCGCAACGGCGCCGGTGGCGGTCTCCACGAGCGCGATGATCTCGTAGTCGATGAGAGCGGCGTCGAAGTATCTCCAGTTGAGATAGACGGCGCTGCGGATCGTCATGATCGGATAGTCGTCCTTGATCCTCTCCCAGAAGGCGTCGAAAGGCGCGTCGAAGCGTTCGATCCTTTTGAGCTCCATGCCGTCGGGGATCTTCGTCTTTTCTCCGTACTTGAGCCGGAGCGCCATGTTGGCGGCGGGCGAGACGACCTTGGAGAGAACGCCGGCGGAGAGCTTCTTCTTGAGAAGGGGATCGGTGTCGAGAACCTTGACGAGGCGCGGGATCTGGCTGACCTTCTTGGACACGTTGAAAATGCGCGCGATCTCCGACGTGGTGCCGATGGCGAAGGTGAAACTGAAATCGACGCCGTTCTGCTTGTAGATCTTGGACTGCTCGTTGGCGAGCCGGAGAAAAACATCGAAGCGCCGGTGCGATTCGTACATGGCCACGTCGAGCTCTTGAACGGCGATCACTTCCTCGCCATTGACGCGGAACCGGATCGGGATCGATCCGATCTGGCCGACCACCTGGCCATCGTGCACGACCACCGCCGAGAGGGCGTCGCCGGCCGGATTGCGAAAATACTTGTCCCGCCAGTGATCGGGCTTGATGTCCACGCTGAGGACCTCGTTGATCAGCGCCGACACACTTTCGAGGTCGTTCTCTTCGAGTCTGCGATAGGAGTATTCGCCCGCCATCGTGTCAACCCAGGGTTGGTGTCAGCTATTGAGGTGCTTGTAGAGAAACTCGACCACGTCCGACACGGAAAGGTCGCTCACCACCACGTCTTCCGAGGGCATAAAGAGCTCCTGGAAGGGAAAGTCCTGCCGCCCGTAGGTCGACTGCAAAGCGAGCATGTGCTGGACGAGGTTGACCGACTTGAGCTCGAGGTCGGCACCGAGCATGGTGTTCAGTGTGATCGTGCTCCCCGATTCCCTTTCGAACTCGGAAGAGGTCTCTTCGAGAATCCCGACCACGTCCTTGAAGATGGCTTCCTTGCTGTACCGTTCCGTTCCGCTCGGTTCTGGCATTACGTTTCACGCGCTCCTTGATTTCTTTCAGACAACGGTCGTGGCAAAGGCCACCCTCTCATCGTGCCCCGCGTGGGCGTTGAATATCTTATCGGCAAATTGGGGAAATTGCTGGGCCAATCCGCCGGCGATTTTCATGTCGACGCGGCCCGTGGCGCGGTCGTAAGCCTCGATGACCACGTTGAGGGGCGAGCCCATCAGCCCCTTGCCGAGCGCCTTGGCGAGCGCTTCTTTTGCGCACCAGAAGTGGAGCATCGTCGTCTGTGTCTCCTCAGGCCCGAGGCCGGCGTAGAGCGCCTGCTCGGGCGGATGGAACGCGCCCCGCACCACCTTGCCGATGTCGCGGTCGAGCGCCTCCACGTCGATGCCCACTCCACCACAAGTTTCCCCGTCGCCGGCGAAAGCCACGGCGCCATGCTTGCAGTGGGCGATCGAGACCCGAACGTCGACACCCAGTTCGGCGAGCGTGGCGCCTCCCACGATCGGCCGGTTGTTCTCGTCGTTCACGATCTCGATATCGGTGGGACAGAGGTCGAGGCCGTACTTGTTCTTCACGAAGAGGCGGACGGCGTCCTTGGCCGCGAGCCTTCCTTGAAGCCATTCGCGCTTGCGCTTCTCGATCCCCTTGAGATCGAGCCAGATCGGCCGCTCCCTCCGGCTGAGAATGATGTAGGCCACCACCCTCTTCCAGAGCTCGGCGCCCGCCTCGTTGCAGGCGCAGGCCGTGAAACGTCCCGCCGCCGGAAGGGGGGCGGTGACCGGAAAGGGTGTGCTGAGCATGTTGCCACAGGGCGTCTGCATGGCGTCGACCACCCTGCGAGTCCAGTCGAGAAAGCGCAGGTCCTTCCACGCCTCGTACTCGAGGAGGAGTCTCCCCTCCCCGTCGACGACGTAGATGTTGGAGGAGAACTGCGCCTCGTCGGGCGCGCTGACCGCCACGTGGCACTTGAACGGCCCCGATCCCGGATCGATGGCGCCGTAGACGTTGAGCCGGTCGAATCCGGTGGGAAAGCCGACGAATCCCTCGTCGAACTGTCCGCCCGTCCAGAAGATCACGAGCTGGCCGGCAATATCGAGCAGCACGAGCTCGGTGAGGAGGTCGGGATTGGGATGGTCGCGAAAGAGGCCCCGATCGTGGGGCAAGTCGATCGTCGCCTCGATGCCGTGATCGTCGATCCTGTCGATGGAACGCACCCCTTGAAAGGCGGGGCCGTGGAACATGAGCTTGGTGTAATACTCGTCGGGCGTGAGCGGATAGGTCCGGCTTGGATCGACCGCGGGCAGCGCCACCTCGGGCGCGTCCGGGTAGTCTTCGCCGAAGACGACCGTCGCCGTCACGAAGGGCGCACCCGCCGGCCGGGAGCCGTTGGTCCCCCCCTGGCGCGGCCCGCCCGTCGCTTCGGCCATTCCCACGTCGACCTCGTTCGCCGCGCCCTCCTTGAGCCGGACGGTGAGAAAGAGATCGAAGGGCCGCTCCTCGGTCACCTCGACCCAGCGCGCGGTGCGCATGTTGGACATGGCGATCACCTTCTTGCCGGCCACAAGGAGCGCCGCCGCCTGGGCGAGGATCTCGGCGCTCATGGTCAGGGGGACGACGGGCAGTCCGAGCAGACTCGCGTCGCGATTGGAAAGGAGCCGTCCCAGCGTGTGATGCTGAAGAAAAGTATGCTCCCCCACGTCGAGCCGCAAGGTGGCGCTCAGCTCCTTGCCCGGCGTCCGGGAGACCACGTCAAAGGCGAAGGGTCTGGTTTTCGGTCCGGCGGCTGGTCGCCCGCGGCGCTTGAAAGCGGTCATCACCGCCTCCTGCGTCGCGAGGAACCGCTCCATCGTATCGAGGTAATCCTTCATCATGACGGCGCGCGGGCTGTGCGCCACGTGGCGATCGTCGGCGGGCGCGCTCGAGTCGTCCAACACCGCGGCCGGCGCGGCCGGCTCGACGGCTTCGGACTGAACGGGTTTTGGCCCCTCGCCCCCCGCCGGGGCGGGCGCCTTGGGCGGGACGGGATTTTTCTCCAGCCACATATTGGGCAGACTGAGGAGAAGGTTCATCGCCGGCCCCTTGGGTTTGGGCTTCCCCGAGACCGCCCCCTCCTCGAAGCTCAGTCTCTGCGGGGCTCTGAACTCGTAGAGGTGGTCGAGCCGCATGGCGACTCCATGGGCGGCGAGAAGTCCGACGAGGTGATTGACCTGCGTCGTTCCCGTCCGGAAGGGCACGTTGGAGGGAACCGCCACGTGGGGGCGGTCGCCGAGG
>Ga0180430_10003495_pt1 | contig 13510 bp, 8 predicted proteins | sample SS_ome_9_FD_132999 | JGI IMG/M metagenome (GOLD analysis project Ga0180430, IMG submission 132999) | Hypersaline lake sediment archaeal communities from the Salton Sea, California, USA - SS_1_S_2 metaG | ecosystem: Environmental > Aquatic > Non-marine Saline and Alkaline > Hypersaline > Sediment... | reverse complement strand
GTCTGGGAGCGAACCTATGGAAGCTCCTTCGATGAGTATCCAGTTTCCTTGACCGAGTCAGGTGGTGTCTTCCTGTTCGCGACGAACGTAGATGACCCCAATCCGGACCAAGACTTCGTGCGAGTAATCGGCGTCGATCAGAATGGCTCAATGGTACGGGATATTGCTTATCCAGGTAGCGGGGAAGGCCGAGCTTACGGAATCACTGCCCTTGGGACCGGCGAAATCATGATAACTGCCAAGGTAGGCGACACTTTCTGCCTCGTAGGATTCGATCCGGATGATCAAGCCGAAACTTACTGGTGGAGACTCAAGCCGGGTCCGTGTAACAGCTCATACGGCACTTACTACGGCTCGATCTGGATAGGGGACGCAACATCCAATGCTTCGGATCAGGTAGCGCTGGTCTGGGGAATGTTCAAATGGGAGGGCCATCCCGGCGGAATGGGTGAGTGGTATTGTGAGCCATACACATCGACCGCCTTGGTGGTGCTCAATCCGAGCGATTGGTCCATCGCGGGCGGTTGCGGCGCCGGAGGCTGGCCCGGCAATCCCGACCCCATCTTCGCCGATCCCCTGAGTCTGCGTGGCGGTGGATGGTTGGTTCGTGACAGGACATGGGGCGTGTCGGAAGATCTGCTGGTTTGCGCTGCCCCGGGAGGTTCTGACTGGAGACTCAGCACGCCGCGGGGTACCGAAACGTTCGACCAGGCCGAAACCGGTCAGATCGTGCTAGCCGGTGACGATGGAAACAACGTCTTCCTGACTGTCCTTTCGGAGGACGGCGCTGTCGAAGACACGTTGAACATTCCGTTGGACGGCAGCCCACAAACGTCATCGTTGACCGTGAACTCCTCGAATCAACCATTCCTTGTGGGTACGATCGGTACCGATACGGAGGGGAGGAACATCTTCGTTCTGAAACTGAAGGAGCTTCCACCTGGAGTCGGAACCTGGGTCGATTGGGACTGGTAGAGATATACGGAGGACTAACCCGGTAACCACCGTTATCCTCATCCCAGGGCAAGCCCTGGGGCGCCCTGAACTCCCTCCCGTGCCGAATACGCGGTATCTGCCAACCTCATTCCAGCACCCGGATGCAGCCGCGGCGCGAAGCGGATAAAGGGTGTCCGTCACACCTTTTTCTTGCCTTTTCCGGCGAATCGCTTTAGCCTGAACTCCTCTGGATCGATAATCTATATAGGAATCTTATGGCAAAGAAAATACTCGTGAAATCTACCTCGGGTGTCCGAGGCGTTATCGGTAATGGCCTGGATCCGGTACTGGCTACCCAGTACGGAGCAGCCTTTGGAACCTTCCTCAAGAAGGGCAAAGTTGTAGTCGGACGCGACAGCCGGCCCTCGGGCGAAATGATCGTCAAAGCCGTGATCGCCGGCTTGGTCTCGGTCGGCATGGACGTGATTGATGTCGGTCTGGTACCGACCCCGACGGTTGAAATCGCCGTCAAGAAGCTCAAAGCTGCCGGCGGAATCTGTGTCACAGCCTCGCACAACCCGGCTCCCTGGAACGCTCTCAAGTTCTTCAACAAGACCGGTGAGTTTATCAGTCCGTCCGAGTATAAGCGACTGGATAGGATTTTCGACTCCGGCAAGTTTGCGTACGCGAAAGTCGATGATCTCGGTTCGATGTCTGAGCAGTCCCACTGGATCGATGAGCACATCCGAATGACTCTCCGAGTCAAGGGTGTCAACAAGGCGGCGGTCAAACGTCGCAAGTTCACGGTTGTGGTCGATGCTATCAATGGCGCCGGCTCTTCGGCACTGCCAAGCCTGCTCGAAAGAATGGGTGTTCAGGTATTTTGTATCAATTGTGACGGCAACGGCAAGTTCGTACACGAACCCGAGCCGATTCCGGCCAATCTCGGACAGCTCGGCCGCGCAGTCAAACGGCACAAGGCGGATCTCGGTCTCGCCTGTGATCCCGATGCCGACCGTCTCGCTCTCGTCGACGAAAAAGGTCGCCCGATCGGCGAGGAACTGACTCTCGCGATAGGCGTCAAGCAGGTTCTCAAGAAGCGCAAGGGCCCAACGGTCATTAATCTCTCGACTTCGAAAGTCACCATGGACGTCGCCGAAGCGATGGGATCGAAGGTCTTCATGTCCAAGGTCGGCGAAGCCAATGTGGTTCAGATGATGCACGCCAAGAAGGCGACGATCGGCGGCGAAGGCAACGGCGGCGTCATCTACCCGGCGTTCCATGCCGGACGCGATTCGCTCATTGCCGCAGCTCTGACTTTAAGTTGTCTGGCAGAGGAAAAACTGAGCCTGGCCGGGCTGGTGGAAACTTTGCCGACCTATTACAATATAAAGACGAAAGCAGCGCTTCCGGCCGGATTCAAAGCCAAGCTTTCAAAGTTCGAAAAGAAGGCGCAGTCGCTTCTTGGCAAGACCAAAATCGACCGGCGCGACGGATTACGGTTTGATTTTCCTGAGGGTTGGCTTCAGATTCGTTCGTCCAACACCGAACCTATTTACCGCTTGATTGTTGAGACAAATAACGAAAAACTGACAGCCGATCTGGTGAGGAAGGTCAAGAAGCTTTTTAAGTAAGAGGCTACTTATGTGCGGAATAGTTGGATATGTGGGGCCGAGTCAGGCCATTCCTATTTTGATAAGCGGTTTGAAACGGCTCGAGTATCGTGGATACGATTCGGCCGGTATTGCTCTTCAGACTGACAGTGGCCTAATGGTGGCCAAGTCGGCCGGAAAGATCGCCGAACTGGAGAAGACAATAGCCAATGTCGAAATCGATTGTACCCAGGGTATCGCGCACACGCGCTGGGCCACTCACGGCGAGCCGACCCAGATCAACGCTCACCCGCACACCGATGCCGAGGAAGAGTTCGCGCTGGTTCACAACGGCATCATCGAAAACTATCGCGCCCTGAGAGAATTCCTGGGACGCAACGGTTTCGAGAGCCGCACAGAGACCGACACCGAAATCCTGGTCCATCTGATCAAGTACAACTACGAGGGTGACTTCACCGAAGCCGTCCGCAAAGCGCTTGGTGCGGTTGAAGGCACCTACGGAATCGCGGTTGTCAGCTCCAAGCATCCGGGCACACTGGTAGCCGCGCGCAAGGGATCACCGCTGGTGATTGGTACCGGAGACGGCCAGAACTTCATCGCCTCCGATGTTACCGCCATGTTGGAGCATACCAACAAAGTGGTCTATCTGAAGGACGGTGAAATCGCCACTGTAACCGACCACAGTTTCGAAGTCACCACGGTCGAAAATGTAAAGATCGACAGCGAAGTTGAGGAAGTCACGTGGACGCTCGATGAGATCGAGAAGGGTGGTTACGACCATTTCATGCTCAAGGAAATCCACGAGCAGTCCGCGACCCTACCCAATGCTTTCCGCGGCCGCTTGAACGTGGAAGAGGGCATCCCGCGACTTCACGGTCTCAATCTTCAGTATGAAGAGCTTCGCAAGATCAAAAGAATCATCATCACCGCTTGCGGCACCTCGTGGCACGCGGCGCTGATCGGCAAGTACATGATCGAGGAACTGGCTCGCGTACCGGTGGAAGTTGAGTATGCTTCCGAGTTCCGTTACCGTTCGCCGATCATCGATGACAGCACAATCATGTTTGTGATTTCACAGTCGGGCGAAACGGCCGATACGCTGGCGGCTCTCCGCGAGGCCCAGAAACATGGCTGCACGGTCCTGGGAATCGTCAACACGGTGGGCTCCACGATCGCTCGCGAAACCGACGGTGGTGTACATATTCATGCCGGTCCGGAAATCGGGGTCGCCTCGACCAAGGCCTTCACCTCGCAGGTGATGGTGCTCTCGTTGATCGCTACCCTGATGGGGCGCATGCGCCATCTGTCCGTTCAGCACGGTCAGGAGATTATCCAGGCGATCCAGGCTATTCCGGAACAAGTGGGCAAGATTCTGGCAGTCGAGGACGAGGTCAAAAAGATCGCCCAGGAATACCACATGGCCAACAACTTCCTCTATCTGGGCCGTGGAATCAACTTCCCGACCGCTCTCGAGGGAGCGCTCAAGCTAAAGGAAATCTCTTACATTCACGCCGAGGGATACCCGGCGGCCGAGATGAAGCACGGCCCGATTGCGTTGATCGATGAAAACATGCCGGTGGTGGTTATCGCCCTCAAGGATCCGGTGTACGACAAGGTGATGTCGAATATCGCCGAAGTGCGTGCCCGACAGGGTCAGGTAATCGCTATTGCGACCGAGGGTGACACCGAGATCGCCGATCGCGTCAATCATGTCATCTACATTCCCGAGACCTATCGCTTGCTGACGCCGCTGTTGTCGGTGATTCCGTTGCAGTTGCTGTCGTATCATATCGCGGTGATGCGCAACTGTCACGTCGACCAGCCGCGCAACCTGGCCAAGTCGGTGACAGTCGAGTAATCTGAGAATACTGCAGTAAATCAGAAGGTGGCGCCGATTGGTGCCGCCTTTTTTCGTTCGCGTTCTCCACACAAGTCATTCCCGCGAGCGCGGGAACCCATCTTCAGACCGAAAGGGGTAAGTAAACCCGACGCAAGCGTCGGGCCACCAGAGCCTTTTTGCTGTCTTGGTGGCCCACCATTTATGGTGGGATCTTAGGTGGAGAGCACAAGCGCGAAAGTTTGGTCCAACTGTGACTGAGGTAGTCCACATCGGGCGAGTCTTCTCGATTTAGGAACCCACGATAAACCATGGGCCACCAGAGCATTTTTGCTGGCCAATCCCGAACCGTCCCGTTATCTAGGACCCAAAGGCGTCACCAACCCTGGAACAGCAGAGCTTAGAAGTATGAGCAACGAAAACGAACAGCCCGACGGCATTCCCGAACTTCCTGAAATCTTCTGGGAAGTACACTCGAATCTGCCCCAAGAGGGGCCCGGTGATGATGAGTCGACCATACGCGCACTGAAAGCTATTAAGGACCTTCCCGATAATCCCAACATTCTCGATATCGGCTGTGGACCCGGACGCCAGACGATGGCGTTGGCCGGTGCGACCAACGGGAGCATAACCTGTCTCGATTTCCACCAGCCATTCCTGGATGACGTACGGAGAAAGGCGGAGGCCGCCGGATTTTCTGACCGGATCTCCACAGTGAGGCAATCGATGACCGAGATAGAACTACCGGAGGAATCGTTCGATTTGATCTGGTCCGAAGGCGCGATCTATATCATGGGGTTCGAAGCGGGATTGTCTGCCTGGAAACGCCTCTTGAAACCAGGTGGGGCCATAGCGGTGACTGAAGTTGCCTGGCTCAAGTCGGATAGGCCCAAAGAGGTCGAGGATTTTTGGATCGAAGCGTACCCGGCAATTGGTGAGGCGAACGACAATCTTGGCGTTGTCGAGGGATGTGGATATGAGGTGGTCGGGCATTTCCCTCTTCCGCCCGAGAGCTGGGAGAACTACTACGGTCCGATGGCCGGTCGGATAGTCCAGCTTCGCGAGAAGTACGCCGGTCATGCCGCGGCCCAGGCCCACCTTGATGAAGAGCAGCGGGAGATTGAAATCTTCCGCCACTACTCAGATTACTACAGTTATGTTTTCTACGTAATGCGACTGCCGAGCTGACTACTGGTCGACTTTGGGTAGGTCGCGTTCAAGTTGCTTGTCGTGACGGAGTCCCAGGGCGTAGTCGGCCTGCATCAAAGTATGAATCTCACGGGTGCCTTCGTAAATGGAGGCGCCTTTTGAGTTACGGTAGAACCGTTCCACCGGGTACTCATCCGAGAAACCATAAGCTCCAAAAACCTGAACAGCATTGGCCGCGGCTTCCTCTGCTTCTCGGCAGGAGATCCATTTGGCCAGGGAGGTCGCCTTAGTGGAGCGAAGACCCTGGTTCTTGAGCCATCCGGCTTTCATCCACAAGCAGGTGCTGTACTCGTAACCGGCTTCCATGTTGGCGATCATCTGCTTGACCAACTGGTGGTCGGAAATCGGGTGGCCGCCGGTGTTGCGCTCTTTGGAGTAGTTGACCGAGGCATCGCGGCAGGCGCGAATCAAACCGCAGGACCCGCCGGCGACGGTGTAACGACCCTGGTCGAGACAGAACATGGCGATCTTGAAGCCCTGACCCTCTTTGTAGACGAGGTTCTCGCCCGGGACTTTGACATCCTGCATCGAGATCCAGCCGGTGTTGCCGGCGCGGACACCCAGTTTGCCGTGGATTGAGCCGGTGGTGACGCCGTCGAAAGCTTTCTCGACGATAAAGGCCGAGAGGCCGCTGTGGTCGCGGGCCTTCTTCTTGTCCAGATCAGTCCAGGCGAAAATGAGGAAGTAGTCGGCCATGTCGGCGAGGGAGATCCACATCTTCTCGCCGTTGAGAATCCAGTCGTTGCCATCTTTAACGGCAGTAGTCTGAATACCAACCGCGTCGGAGCCGGCGGCCGGTTCGGTCAGACCGAAAGTGGTCAGCTTCTCGCCCTTGGCAGCCGGGATCAAATACTTCTGCTTTAGTTCTTCACTGGCCCAGGTGAGGACCGGAAGAGAGAACAGACCGATGTGCACCGAGAGAATCACGCGAGCCGAAGTGTCGGCATATTCTAGTTCCTCGGAGGCCAGCCCGAGAGAGATGTAATCCATTCCCAGGCCGCCGTACTCCTCCGGAATACAGAAACCAAGGAGGTTGGATTCCTTGAGGGCCGGGATGATTTCCGGATTGACCTTTTGAGCGCGGTCGAACTCGGCGATATTGGGGGCGATTACTTTCGAGGCCACTTCGCGGGCCATATCTCGTACCGCGATCTGGTTTTCGGTCAGTTCAAAATCTATCATGGACTGGACTCCAGTATCTTTTCGTTAAGGGCCTAAGGGCCCGATTATAGGGGATAACGCGGAAAAGGGCAAGGGGTTTCCGGAGGGGTGCAGTTCTTGCCTCCCGGGTGTAAAAACCTCGCTTGGAACGACGGCGGATTGGCAAGCAGTCCACCCTACAAGACCTGCTGTATCGCAATGCGTGGCTGGCGGACGTCCTCGTCTGCCAGCTCTCGAGGTACTACCCATGTTGGCGCACCGGGAGGTACGCCAACCACTTGGCCGAGCAGGGCCAAACAGAACCGGCGCGAGCGTCGAGCCACCTGGAGGCGTGTCGAAACCTCGCTTCGCGACCCGGCTAGCGCTGGGCGGGGGGGCGACCTACAAAGAAAATGCGTCGCCAATGCGCGAAGCGGAAAGACCGGCCGTGCCGGCTTCGCTTCGCTCGCAATGACTCTGCCAAGCGGGTCTCAAGAGTGAGGCATAAGAAAGGGCGGCACCCTCGCTGAAGTGCCACCCTACAAGATTCTATTGTCTACAACCCTACGTCGTCTGGGGCTGGCTGGCGGTCTGGTCGTAGCTGGGGAGATTCTCCAGATCGCCGGCATACAGGTTGAGGCGCAACACAAACGGCTCGGCGCCGACGTGGATATGATAGACGTTCAGGAACGTCGTTCCCTGATATACTTTCTCAAAACCGCCCTCCGACAACGACACGGTATAGATCGGATGATGCCAGACTTCACACGGCTGATCCGAATGCAGTCCAACCGCCAGCGCTCGATACTCGTCAATCATTGCCCAGGAGCGGCGAAGATCGTACGATGCCGAGGAGTCCAGGAATGATTCCTCGTGACGGTGACCATCGATTGTAACATACCGGTCCTCGGCGTGTCCCGCCTGGAAATTGAAGCTATTCTCGACTGCGAACCGGGCATAAATATCGTGGTCGGTCATGCGGTAGATGCGGTACTCCACCTGAATCAAGTCCGATCCGGGCGCGAATGAGTACGACTTGACTACCCTGACAGGTACCACGCCCTCCGGCCGCCAGAGGTGGCCTTCCCGCTCCAGGACAATGCGATTGTTGGTTTCGTCAATACCTCCGACATACGGCTCGACGATGAAGTCACCTTCCTCGCCGTACTTGACGGCACGGAAGCGATCGAGGTGGACATCGGTAGTGAAGAAATGGTCGATGAAGCTCCGCTTAAGATACCAATCCTCCACGAGGTATTCCTTCAATCCCGGTTCCTTAGCCAGGACCAGGTCGTGGATGGAGGTGGTCGAGTCAGACTTTTCCGCTTGGGCGTCGGCGTCGGCCTGAACAATGGCCTGATCCAACTTGAGATGATAGCCCTCTTTGCGGCGAGTCAAAGTATCGGTGACCGAGAAGCGATGCTTCTTGAGGGACAACTCGATAAGTGAGCCGCCCATCGACGGCTTGACGACGCCGGCGAGATTGCGCGTGTGTACAACCAACTCGTTGTGACCGTCGTAGTCGTAGTCCTTCTCTTCGAACGCTATTTCTGTCGTGCTTCCCTCGCCGAGAGTCCTTTCGGCGTCGATCAAGGTGGAGTAGATCGCCTGGCGAATATGGGGGAGATACAGACCACCAAACACGCCGTGCCAATAGGGACAGTTGCATTGTCCGGCATAGAGGCGATCGCGGGCGTGATCGATCATTGCCTGCTCGACCTTGCCCTCGGTTTCGGCTTTCTCTAGTTGCTGGGAAACATCGAGCATCTTCTTATGCATGAAATTGGATTCGTCGTACTTGGCCAGGAACCCGCGCCAGTGACCTCCGCGGACGAAGCGGCCGTACTGGTCGAGTCGCTGGTTCTTTTCGAGGTAATGCTCGAAACGCTCGTACTCGAGAAACGCCAGCGGCGGAAGAGCCCAATGGAGCATCTCGGAATACGAAGCCGATGGCAGATAGCACCGCCCCACCGGCTCGCATTTGGCGGCATCGGCAAGCGTGATAAGTTCGAGCCAGTCGGAGTTAGCCTCGATGGCGTCGAAAAACTCCCGCAGCCAGCCATCGGTATAGCAGTGCTCGAAAGTCTTGGGCCAGACACCGAATTTCTCGCCGTCGTCGGCATAGACCGCCAGACCGTCCGGATTGGCATCGGCTTGTGCCCGCAATTCTTCGATTACTTCCTCGACCGTGCCAAAGGGGATCAGGTAACGCAAACGCTTTTGGATCGGAAGCAACGTCAGGGCGTGCCCTTCGGACTCGGTTACATACGGCCCGGACAGCTGAGCGTGCTCCAAGCCGGCGTAAATGAAGTGGGTGTCATCGATCGGCAGGTACTTCACCCCGGACTGGCTCAGCAATTTGGGAAGATGCGGCTCCCAGATTCGCTCGGTAAGCCAGAGGCCGGTAGGATCGGTCTCGAAGTGATCTTTGACATACTTGTTAAGCATGGCGATTTGACCGAGAGCGTCTCGTTCGGGGACGGAGATCAGGATCGGCTCGTAGAAGCCTCCGGTCATCAGCTCGACTCGGCCGGAGTCGACAAGCTTGCCGACCGCCTGGAAGTACTCGGGGTGTGCTTTCTCCTGCCAGCGCCAAAGAATACCTGACTGGTGCAGCGAGAAGCGGATGTTTTCTCTCTCTGCAACGGTTTCGATAAACGGCAAATAGGCCCTTTGATGCGCTTCCTCGAATACGGCTTCAAAGTTACCCACCGGTTGGTGGTTATGCAGTCCAAAGGCTAGCTTGAATTTGGCCATCTAAAAAAGCTCCACAGAGAGGTTGATGTATTTCCGCGGGTTGGCGCGGATATCTGAAATCAGATCGTCTATATTATCGGCGGTCCGCAACAGGTCGTCATACAAACGCCGATCTTCCATGAGAAGTTGCAGGGTTCCGTCCGGATTATTCAGTTGATCGGCAAATTCTCGGGCCGACAGAGAGAGGGTGTCGAGTTGATACACGATTCGCTCCACGTGGGCGCTGGCTCGATCCATCCTCACGGCGGTCGAATCGATCCGGTCATAATTGCTCGCCAAAAGCGTATTCAGTTTTCGGGAGGCATCTAGAAGATTGCCGGCCGTGGAATCCAGGCGGCTTTCGTTGCGCTCCATGTAGGTGGCCATCGAATGGGACACCGACTGAAGATTCTCAAGAGTGGAGTTCAAGCTGTTGAGGGAGGAGTCGGATCCCACCGTCGCTTTGAATGAAACGACCAGGTTACGTAGTTCGGAAATCATCTCACCCATCAAACCCATGACTTCGGGGAGTCCGGTATCATAGAGTCCAACTGCTGTCTGGTTGAAGTTGAACGGTTCGGGTGAACTTCCGGGAGTAATCGCCACAAAGCGTTCGCCCATGAGTCCGAGGTTTTTGATAACGATGCGGGCATCTTTCTTGAGAATCACATCGTTGTGAATCAGGAGTTGCACTTCGACACCCTTTTCGGTGAGTCGCAGGCCGTTGACTTTCCCTTTCGAAACACCGGAGACCGTTACTTTGTCACCGACGGCGAGCGTGCCGACATCGGTGAAGATCACATCGAGGGATTGGGCGTTTCTCTCCAGGCGGTAACCCTGCAGCCAATAGAGCGAGATTACCAGGACGACAACTCCGAAGAGGATTGTCACACCAACTTTGAATTCGATGTTTTTGGATGCCATATCGTTGCTACCTTTATCGGTAAGCCTCGTTGGAATATTAACTTAAAGATGCGAAGGATTAGATATAGTCGTAGATCGCCACGTAGCTCTTATATCGGAAATGGGCGATTTGGCCGTCCTTGACCGCATCTTTCACCGCACAACCGGGCTCGTGAGTGTGACTGCAAGGCTGAAAGCGACACGAACCCTGGTACTCCTCAAAATCCTTAAACAGGTAAGGAAGTTCCTCACGAGTTACTTCCCACAGGCCCATAACCTTCAGTCCGGGCGAGTCAACCACGTAGCCGCCGAAGGGAAGCTCGTATAGTTCGATATGAGTCGTCGCATGCCGGCCCCGATCACTGTAGCTGGAAATGGTAAGGGTCTTCAAATCAAGTCCGGGTACCAGGCGGTTCAAAAGGGTCGACTTGCCAACACCGGAGTGGCCGGCGAACAGGGTCACATTGTCCGTGAGCTGACGCTTAAGATCCTCCAGCCCCTGGTCACCCTGAGCCGAGACGGCGAACACCGGTATGTCCATGCTGCGGTAGGCTTCGGCAATCTCTTCCAACTCATCGGACCAGCCAAGATCGATTTTGGAGAAGATTATCATGGGAGTAAGATGCCCCAGTTCGGCGGCGATGAGGAACCGATCAATAAGGCCAGGCTTCAGCTCGGGTGAGCGCACTGAGGCCACTACGGCTAGTTGCTCGAGGTTGGAGGCGATTATCTGCTTGCGTCGGGAGTCAGTCCCCTTGGCCGGGCGAAAGAACGCGGTTCTACGGGTGAGGACTTCTTCGATGGCACCGCGTTCGTCGGCGACCTCAACAAGCACCCGGTCACCGACCGCAACCGGAGTGGTCGAGTCGGCGTCGGTCTTCACCTTCTGGCGCACTTCGCACTTCAGTCGCCGTCCGTCCTCAAGACGGACTTCGAACAGGCGGCCTCGGGTGGCTACTACAATTCCTCTGGTACTGTCAGACATCGCTTGGAAACTACATTCCGGCAGGAGCGTGATCAAGCAATACTCGCGGTAATAGAAAATCGGGCAAAAAAACACGAGCCCCGAATGTATGAGGCGGGGCCCGCGTCGCAGAGAGGTATACTGCTATACAGAATGGAGAAAAACCGCTCTTGGGAAGCGGTTATCTTTATGTACTTATCAAGTCCTTCCGGCAGGCCCCAATAAATCGATAGCCGACAAAAAGTCAAACCCTACGTTGAGCATTCGCAAAAATCTCGAATAGGTCGGCTGATCCGTGAATGGGGCCTAGGGATTTTCTCCTTTCATGCTACCCAAGTGCTCGCCTGCGGCCGCGCCTGTGTTGCGCTGTCGTCGCTTATACGAAGCATGGCAGGACTTGCACCGCTTGGGATCATAAATATAGCCAATCTCCGAAAAATACTCCTGTCCGGCGGTGGTGAAGACAAACTCTTCGCCACACTCCACGCACGTCAATATGCGAAATCTGTCGGCCACTTTTTATCCCCTTGCATTACAGCAATATAGGGGCACCTCGAAGACACCCCCCTCTTCTAACATTAAGGAGTAGGCAGAAGCAGGAAAAATACGGAAAAAAAGCCCCAGATTGCTTCCGCTATCCGGGGCTGTAATGTCTATGAAGTGAGACTATCTAATGCAGACGACGCGTGTCGCTCGCTTGCCGTTGAAATAGTCGGCCAGGAAATCTACATCTGCTCGGTCGACCTTGCCATCGCAGTTGACATCGGCCAGACGCGCCTGGACCGTCTGATCGTTTCCCTTGTCGCCTTGTCTGACCATCGACGACAACAACTGCATGTCGGAAATGTCAATGCCTCCAGAAGCGTTGATATCTCCGATCATGAGGCTGGCGGTGGCGTTGAAAGCATCCACGACACCGTAGCCGAAGGAGTTTGACGGAGGTACAAAAGTGCCCCACATAAGGTTGCTGCGGGCCGTAGCGCGAACGTGGGTCTCGGTCCAGAGCTGGGGGCCCTTGTCGTCGTCATCGTCCGGTGGCTTGGCCTGAAGCATGAGGGCGATGGTTCCGGACACCACGGGAGCCGCAAACGAGGTACCGGTCCAGGTGCCCCAATCGTAGTTGCCGGCCATGGCGCCGTATACAGACACTCCGGGAGCCATGACGTCGACATGGTCTCCGAACGATGAGAAGTCGGCCCGGCGCTCATCCTGGTCGATCGCTCCAACGGCAATAACCCCGCTGTAGGCAGCCGGATAGTACGGCACACTCGTGCCGGCATTGCCGGTTGCGGCGACTACGGTGATGCCGCTCGAGACAACAGTCTCAATAGTTACACGAAGGAGAGTCGAGTTTGCAGTGGTACCGCCACTGATGTTGATTACCTCGGCCCCTGAAAGAGCAGCCAACACAATTCCCTGAACAAGTTTGAATACAGTAGTTTGGCCTTCGGCGTCGAACACTCTAATCGGCAGGATCTCGGCGTCGGGTGCTGCCAGCCACGCCAGGCTGGTCACAAACGTTCCGTGACCGTAATAGCTGCCGATGGTCTCCGAGGGATCGTTGTTGTAGTCAATGTAATCGTAACCACTGACAAGGTTCAGATCGGCGATTATCGGATGATCGTAGTCGAGCCCGTTGTCAATGATGGCGATCTTGACCCCCTGACCGGTGGCTACCGTGAGAGCCGAGTCGAGACCGGTTGAGTAAGTGCTAGGCTGTTGATAGTACTCTCTCGGACTCATCCCAAACGCGTAAACGGGCGCGTTCTGGTCCGGGAAGCCCTGACTTATCTGGAAGGTTTCCGGAAGGTCGATTATGTAGTTCGGGTGGAACCAGTCCACCTTCGACTCTCGTGCCAGTCCCGGAGGCGGGCCATCGCCGTCTTTGTCAGGGAATGCGACCAGGTAGGTGCCCTCTCCGTCGAGACTGTCGATGACAACGGCGCCGTACCTCTTCTCAATCGACTTGATCTGGCCGCCGCTCTTAAGCTTCATCACCTGTTGGCCGGGAACGTATGACTGCTTGGCATATGATACCTGCCCCAATGCGAATATCGCCAAGCATATCACAACCACGAGTATTGACGGGTTGTTTACCATTCTCTTCATAAGCAGTACCTCAACTACTAATCTTCACCATACAGAACATAGGGGCCCCAAAGAGCAGGATTC
>Ga0180430_10003494_pt1 | contig 13513 bp, 9 predicted proteins | sample SS_ome_9_FD_132999 | JGI IMG/M metagenome (GOLD analysis project Ga0180430, IMG submission 132999) | Hypersaline lake sediment archaeal communities from the Salton Sea, California, USA - SS_1_S_2 metaG | ecosystem: Environmental > Aquatic > Non-marine Saline and Alkaline > Hypersaline > Sediment... | reverse complement strand
TTCGATGCGCTCAGCCCCGTGCAAAACAACCTGATCGAGACACTCAGGGCCATGGGCGTGGTCGTTGAAGCCACGCAGTCAGACGATCAACCAGCAGAAAAGCAGCGCCTGGCGCTGGCCGATAGCGAAACCGAGATGCGCGCTGCCGCCAGCTGGGCGCTCGCATTCATCGGCAACAGACCGGATTCCCAGATCGCCATCGTGAGTCCTGACCTGGAGAACCATCGCCAGGCGCTGGCCCGAATCTGTAGCGAAGTGATCAACCCGCACAGCCTGCTTCCGGGGCATCACAAACACACGGCATTCAACCTCTCGCTGGGCCTGCCTCTGAGTGAGTATCCACTGGTTGCACACCTGTTGACCGCTCTCAAGCTGGCGTTACGAAAACCGCTCAAGGCGAACGATATCAGCTTGCTACTGCGCTCTCCCTTCATCGGGGGCCATGCGAAAGAGTGGGACCGTCGCGCGCGGCTCGACTTTGAGCTGCGTAATGACGGCCTGCCACAGATCGACCTGTTTCGCCTGTTGCATCGCGCTCGGCAGTTCGACGAAGTCAGCCTCGCACATGCGCCTCTGCTGCTGAAACGACTGCAGGCCTTCCTCTCCACCCTCGAGCAGTTGCCTGCCGAAGGCAATCCCAACGTCTGGGCCGGCCATCTGCTGAAACTGATTGAATGCCTGGATTGGCCGGGCGACCGCACGCTCGATAGCAGCGAATACCAGCAGGCCGCCAAACTGCGTGAGCAGATCAGCAGTTTTGCCACCCTGGCGCGCGTCCAGCACAGCATGCGCCTGCCCGAAGTCATCCGCCGGTTTACCCAGTTATGCGAAGAGACCGTATTCCAACCACAAGGGGATGTCGCTCCGATCCAGGTGTTGGGTGCGCTGGAAGCTGCCGGCATGCGTTTCGATGCGATCTGGTTGCTGGGCATGGACGACCAGGCCTGGCCGCGCTCGGCTTCGCCCAACCCGCTCTTACCCGCGCATCTGCAACGCGAACTGGGTATGCCGCATGCCTCCAGCGAACGTGAGCTGGAGTTTGCACAGCACCTGACCGGACAACTGTTCGCCTGCGCCCCGCAGGTGATTGTCAGCCATGCGCTGAAGGACGGTGACCGCGAACAACGCCCCAGCCCACTGACGGCGTGGCTGCCAATTGCCGACGGCCTGCCGTTCGAAGGCCTGGATGTCCTGCACCAGGCTGCTTTGCGCCCTGGCAAGACCGACGACCTTCCCATGCCTGATACTGTGCCGCCCGAAGGGTCACCACCCGGTGGCAGCTGGCTGCTTTCAGACCAGTCCGCCTGCCCATTCCGCGCCGTGGGACGTCATCGCCTGAAAGCCAGGCCTTTGCCCGAAACGAGCTCAGCGCCCAGCCCGGGGCTGCTCGGTGCCATGGTGCACGATCTGCTCAAGCGGGTCTGGGATGAGATACGGACCGCCGAAAGGCTGCGTGCCTTGGACGATGATGCGTTGCTGGCCATGCTTGAACCCCATGCGAAGGCAACCCTCGCTGACCTGGGCCGTCGCCGGCCCGATGTGTTCACGGCCTCCTTTATCGAACTGGAAGTTCAGCGTCTGCGCGATCTGCTGTACGACTGGCTGAACTTGGAGAAACGGCGTGGCCTGTCCTTCCGCGTACTCCGCATGGAAGAGAAGCAAATCGTCCAACTGGGCGGTCTGCAGCTCCAATTGCAGGCTGACCGGATTGACGAACTGGAAGACGGCCGCCTTGTGGTGCTTGATTACAAGACCGGCGAGACTGCTGACGCAAAGGGTTGGCTCGACCCGCGCCCCACCGACTTACAGGTCCCTCTTTACTGCGTGGAAGCGGAGCAAACACCCGCAGCAGCGTTGATCGCACGCATTCATGCTCGCAGTACTGTGTTCAAAGGCAGTGCGCAGGACGACAATATCGCACCCGGCATCCACGCCTTTACCGGAGACGAACAGATCGGCAATTGGCAGCAACTGCTCGAACATTGGCGCACTGCCCTGTTGGATCTTGCTGGAGAGATTCGCGCGGGCCGTGCCGACGTCGAACCACAGGACGAAAAAAGCTGCGCCTACTGCGAACTGGGGCCACTATGTCGCATCAGCAGCCTGCTTGAAGGTCCGCGTTCGGAGGAAACCAGTGGCTGAGGTGATCGTCGCGGACAAGCAGCAGCGTAAAGAGGCACTCGAACCGGGGCGTTCTTTCATCGTGCAGGCCCCGGCGGGTTCGGGTAAGACTGAATTGCTCACCCAACGGTATCTGCGGCTGCTGGCACTGGTCGACAATCCGGAAGAGATCGCCGCGATTACCTTTACGCGCAAGGCTGCTGCCGAGATGCGCAACCGTGTGCTGGCCGCCATCGATAGCGCAAGCCAACCTGAACCGCAGGAGACACACAAGCAAACCACCTGGGAGCTGGCGCGCGCTGTTGCCGAACAGGACGCGAAAAAGCTATGGCACGTTCGCGACAATCCCAACCGCCTTCACATCCAGACATTTGACAGCCTCGCTGCCGTATTGACGCGCCAGATGCCCATGCTTAGTGAAATCGGTGCACCGCCGGGCATTCAGGAGAACGCCGAGGCCTTGTACCGGCAGGCGGCAAGAGCCACGCTCGGTGCATTGGACGAGCAGGAACTTGGTCCACACCTGGCCAGGGTACTCAGACACTTGGACAACCGGCTCGGTCAGACCGAAGAACTGCTCAGCGCCATGCTCGGTCGCCGTGACCAATGGCTACCGCACGTACTGGGAGCGCACGATGTCGAGGGCTTGGAAGTGGCACTGGGTGATGAAATCGAACAGCGCCTGCGACAGATCGACACCTTGTTCCCGCCACACCTGATCAATGAAGTGGTGCGCCTGTCTGCCTGGGCGGCCGACAACCTGCCTGACGACAAGCGGGAAGGCAACCCGATCGCCCTGTGGGCCGAACGACGGTTTCGCCCATCCCCCACATGGGACGACTTGCCTCTCTGGCGAGGCCTTGTGGATATGCTGCTCACTGGCAACGGTTCGCTGCGCAAGCAACTGAACAAAAACCAGGGCTTCCCGGCGCCCGGTGAGAAAGGACTGGATGCCGAAACGAAGGCGCTACGGCAGCAGGCCAAGGACGCCATGGCTGCGCTGCTAAAGGAACTCGGCAAAGAGGGGGAACTGCTGGGTCTTCTCGCGAAGGTTTCCGGTTTTCCCGCACAGGGCTATAGCAAAGCACAGGCACAGTTGCTGCAAAGCCTGATGCTCTGCCTGTTACGCGCTGCGGCGGAACTCAGGCTGGTTTTCGCTGAAACCGGCGAGGTCGATTTTGTCGAACTCAGCCAACGCGCATTGCAGGCACTCGGGAGCGAAGAACAGCCCACCGACCTGGCGCTGGCCCTGGACTATCGCCTCAAGCACCTGCTCGTGGATGAGTTTCAGGACACCTCCAGTAGCCAACACCGATTGCTGCGCCTGCTTACCGCGGGTTGGCAGCAAGGCGATGGGCGCAGCCTGCTGATGGTGGGCGACCCGATGCAGTCGATCTATCGCTTTCGAGAGGCGGAGGTCGGCCTCTACCTGCGCACCCGCGAACTGGGCCTGGGCGAGTTGGTTCTGGAGCCACTCACGCTGGAGATGAACTTCCGCTCCCAGGCGGGCGTGGTCCATTGGGTAAACTCAACGTTCGCACAACTTTTTCCAGGACACGGCGATGCCGCACGTGGTGCAGTGCCTTACGCCCATTCCAGTGCCGCACACCACGAACAATCGTTCACCGCAGTGCAGGTGCACGGTCAGATCGAACGAGATGATTCGACTGAAGCTCAGCAAATCAGCAAGCTGATCGGTCAGACCCTTGCGGACCATCCGCACGACGATATCGCGGTGCTGGCGCGAAGTCGTTCCCACCTTGCGCAGATCGCCGGGGAGCTCAAATCGGCAGGCATTGGCTTCGCCGCCGTCGATGTCGATCCACTGGCCGGTCGTCCCGTGGTACAGGATCTGCGTAGCCTCACCCGGGCTTTGCTGCATCCGGCAGACAGGCTCGCCTGGTTATCTTTGCTGCGCGCACCCTGGCTCGGTCTGTCTGTTTCGGATCTATTCCGCTTGGCCGAGCATAGCGATCATGCTGTGCTGCGTCGCCTTGAGGACGAAACCCTGCTCGCCACGCTGAGTGTAGACGGCCAGCAACGCATCCAGCGACTTCTTCGCTTGTTGGGCGATGAACTGCCCATGCGTGGAAGGCTACCGCTGCGCAGTTGGGTCGAAGGTATCTGGCTGGCGCTGGGAGGATTGGCAGTGGCCGGCGAAGCAGGCCGCGCAGATGCCGAGGCTTACCTGGCCCTGGTCGAGAAACTGGAGCAGCCCGGAGGGCAGCTAGATTTTGGTGAACTCGATCAACACCTTGCCAAACTATATGCCGCGCCTGACAGTCGCGCGGACGGACGCGTGCAGCTCATGACCATGCATGCCGCCAAGGGCCTTGAGTTCGATACCGTGATCCTGCCGGGTCTCGGCAAAAAGTCACGCGGCAATGACAGTGAGCTACTGTACTGGGCGGAAACGCCCGACAGGCAGGGCAATACCCAGCTGCTGATGGCACCGATCCGGGCGCGGCAAGAAAAGACAGAACCCATCTCCGATTTCATTCGTAGCCTGAACAAGGAGAAGGACGACCTCGAAACGACCCGCCTGCTGTATGTCGCCACCACGCGCGCCAAACAACGGCTTCATTTGTTTGGCCACGCAGGACTCGACAAGAACAACCATCCGAAACCGGGTGCGAACACCCTCCTGGAAAAGCTCTGGCCGATCGTTGGTGACGATTTCACAGGCCTGAAGCCTGCCAATGGACATACCGATGTTGCCCAACCCTTTCTCTCGACCGAGAAACGCCTGCCTGCCGACTGGCAACTGCAGCTGCAGGGGCAACCTGCTGCTCCCGAACCGACAACCACGGAAAACCGCATCGACTTCGAATGGGCCGGCGATACCGCACGTCATGTCGGCACCCTGGTGCATCGCTATCTGGAACGCATCGCCAAGGAGGGACTGGAACAATGGCCCCTGGAAAAACTCGACGGCATCCAGGCGAATATTGAGATGGCCCTCGCCACCCTGGGCGTCGACCCACAGGAAATGGAACGTGCCAGCGAGAAGACGCTGCGAGCCCTGCGCAATACCCTTTCACACGACCAGGGCCGGTGGATACTCCAGGAGCACGAGTCCCATGCCTGTGAATTGCCAATGACCGTGCACGATGAACAGTTTCGTCACTACGTCATCGACCGCACCTTCGTCGATGAGTCGGGCACCCGCTGGATCATCGATTACAAGACCGGCGACCACCTGGAGGAAGATGTCGAGGCGTTTCTGGATGCCGAACAGCAACGCTACCGTGAGCAACTGGAACGCTACGCCACCATCATGCGCCTGCTGGAAGAGCGCCCCATCAAAATGGCCCTGTATTTCCCTTTGCTCAGGAGCTGGCGTGTCTGGCAGTGAAGCAAGGATAAGCGACGAGTATCGCGAGTAACCGGACACAACACCCCACCCACGCTGGCAGACCCGGCCTCGCAGCGCTCCGGGCTCTTCTGCCTGGAATCCATAAAAAGCGTTACGCGGACCAATTGCTTGATCGTCGGCAGCCTCGTAAGTCTTTGCTTTGCACCGCCTCGCCAGCGAAGGTAGCCCAGGAGGGGCAATAAATCGGAAAAGTCACTGGACCTTGGTCAGGCAACACCTGCTGCCCTTTTCAGGCGTTCCTTCATTCGTTTCACATGGCTGCCATCCCAGAACAACTGTTCACATGAGGGGCAGTACAAAACGCGGGTGGCCCGTTGTCGGGAGAAGTCCGGCACTTGATCCCACTGTTCTGAGGTTGCTTCGATCAACGGCGTGTTGCAGACAAGGCAACGACTGAACGGTTTGTAGAGCCAATTCACCTGCAACTTCTCGCTGAGCTCTCCGATGCAATCGTCCTCTTGATAGCAGTCCAGCAAAACCACCTTGTCACTGTTGGGCAGTTGCTCGGCGAAGCGACGGTCCCGCGTCAATAAGATGCGGCCTTCGTCCCTGGCCCGTTCGAGCAATACCTTGTCGCTGGTACCATCGGGCTCCACCGCAACATCATAGCCGGCCGCACGCAGCCAACGACCCAGCCCTTTCAGCATTTCATCACACAGAAACTCCATATTTCCCAGCGTAACGAATAAAGGCAGTTTTTTCGCGGAGAATAAAAACCAAAACGCGGTTATCAATGTGAGAAGCAGCGCCCAGACAAAAGGCGCACGCTCAACAGCCGAAGGAGAAGCAAACGTGATTCAGAAACTAACGGACAGCCAGGTCGAGTCGTTTCTCGGTGCCCACCCCACCTGGAGTCTGCGAGAAGGCAAGCTTTACCGGAGATTCCGGTTTGATGACTTTCCGCAGGCTTTTGCTTTCATGGCCCGCGTCGCCCTGGTGGCTGAACGGGAAAACCACCACCCCGAATGGTGCAACGTCTACAACCAGGTGGAAGTGAACCTGGTCACGCACGAGGCCGGTGGTTTGACAGAGCGGGACTTCAGTCTGGCGCGGGCAATTGATGGTTTCGCCGCATGAAACACAAGGGCTACGTCGAAAAGGCAAACAACACTCACCACATCAAGTCGTCAGGAACCTCGTAACCGGCGTAAGGGTCATCCTCTGCCGGCTTCTCCTCTTTCGGCAAATCAATGACGAGGCTTGGATTCCGCTGACGGATCTTCTCGGCGATGTCCGGTGGCACCAGTTCGAACCGACCATTGGCATTTACGATGACAAGTCTGCCCGCTGTGATCATGTCACGCGTCGCGGGCGCCACGTGCAGGGTTTTGATCTTGCCCTTGTTTTCGAAGTAAAACGGCACATCGTTATCAGGATCACTCGACGGGTGGCGGTTGGCATCGACCAACTGCTTGACCTGGGCCGCTATTTCACGCTGTCTGCGTGACTCGTCACGACGCTCGTTGAGCTCCCGGTCACGTGCTGCTTTTTCCTCGCGTGCCTTGACCTGCTCCGGCGTCAGCTTGGGCTGCTTGCGCAACTTCTTCTTTGACTTTGGCTGCTGACGCTGCTGCTTGGTCTTGGTTTTATTGGCTTTCTTGATCTGATCTTCATTGACCAGGCCAGCCTTTAGCAGCTGGTCTTGTAAGGAGTTACCCACGCGGAACGCCTCGTGCCTGTGTTCGAAAGGCCGACAGGTTGAACATTTGACGTGAAAACTTCAACCGCGAAATGAAAAAAATTCAGTCCGCTGCCGATTCGGTCTCAACTTCCACGAGCGCCGCCTTGCCATTTGGCGCCAACTTCACCACGGCAATCGCTTTCTCGCGTCGCAGCTCGCTTTCCAGGGCCAAGGCCTTTTCGCGCGGGAGGAAGTAGGCTTCAGTACCGAAACGGAGGGTCAATTCCTGCCCGCGGCTATCCACCCGATCGATACGGCCCCGGATAAAGGGCCCGGAATCCGGCTCATCCAGACTCACCTCCGTGGCACGCATGACACCTTTGGCATCTTCCTCCAGGCCCACGTAAACCACCTCACCCCTGCGCAGGCCCTGTTCGATTTTCTGCTGCGACACGGGTACGGCGCCAATTTCATAATCGAGACGCGCATAATTACCTCGGAACAGGCTGCGCGGATCAACCGGTTCAACCTGCAAGCGTACTTCCCGCCCGATCCATAACGGGTAGGCTGCGCCAATCAACTCTCCGGCCAACACCAGAAGCTGCAGGCCAATGGCAACAGCCAGAGCCCAGAGTCTCCAGCCACCGTTCATGCCGCATTCTCCCGGTAGATAGCCTTCCAGAAACGCGCTGCTGAAAGCAGTATTACAGCAAACACTGCGAACAACAGCGTGGCGCCAAGGTAGTCTCCAACCAGGTCGATGTACCTCAACAGGCCGGTGAGCAGGATCACCCCCACCCCCATATGGAAGTAGGCCGAGGTACGGGCACGAATGCCGGCGACGATCAACCAAACCCCCACACCCACCAGCAAGAGGTTTGCTGTCACCTGGAACCAGACGGCGAAACCACCATCAGCCACGCCAAGGGCACTGCCCAGCAGGCCCCAGAAGATGACTGACGCCAGAATTACCGAGAAGCGTTCAGCGCCGCCTTCCCGAACGAGAGACACGGCCAGCAAGGATAAGAGCCCCACCAAAACCAATGTCTGTTCGAGTATGTACCAGTCAGCGTCGAGCAATTTGTCCCAGGGCCCTGAAAAACTGAAATACATCAGGTAAATAATGAAAAAACGCAGCACCCAGATCTTGAGCAGCGAGGCGTAATCGACTGCCTTGGGTGATGTCTGGGACCCCAACCAGCCTGCCAAGCCCTGAAACAGGAGAATAAGCCCACCTGCCAGCACCACATTCTCCTGTCCCAGTTTGAATCCTGGCGAATCGGCCATGAACCAGCTGAGCGTGTATTCGGCGAACAAACCGACGCCGGCAATCAAGCCAATGAAGAGCACGTTACTTTGACCCTGTCGGTACAGGTAATATGCGGCAGCCGCCAGGAACACAGGGAACCAAAGCGGGTAGAAGTGTTGACCCGTCTCCACGAAAAACCAGATGAATGCGAGTAACAACATCAACGCCGTCAACAGGCCGCTTTCGAGCAGGAGCGCCAATGGCAGCACACCCAGTGCCCACCACCGAATCCCATCGGGAAAATGCTCACCGATATGATAAATCTGTGCGATCAGCATGATGGCCGAGCCGTAGAACAGGCTGCCGAGGAAAACCCAGCCGACCGCCGCACTGCGTGCTCCGGCACGGTAGCTGAACCAGCCGCGCAGGTTGGCAGCCAGTACCAAAAACACCAATCCTGTGGTCCGTAACCAGCGCGGGATGTCCTCCCAGTTGGCTCCAACCAACGTCAGCAACGCCAGCCCGATAAACAGCAAGCCGAGGACCACCAGCACCCGGTATCCCATAATGCCTTCGTCAGGATGCCGGTAGTCGATACCGTATCGCGCGCAGATCTGTCCGCCCTGCTCCTCGCTGATTACGCCGTTCTCAACCCAATCGTGGACTTCACTGGCAAGATCGCGCTTGAGCAGGCGTATCAGTTTCATGGCGCCAGGCGTTGGATTTTCCAGCTATTGCCATCACGCCGGTATTCAAAACGATCATGCAAACGGTTCTCCCGACCCTGCCAGAACTCGATACTGATCGGCTCTACGCGATAACCGCCCCAAAAGTCCGGCAACGGGATCTCACCATCGGCAAATTTGTGTTTCATCGACTCGTAGGCCTGCACCAGCAGGGTGCGTGAACCGACCGGTGAGCTCTGTTCGGAACACCAGGCCCCAATCTGGCTGCCGCGCGGACGCGAAGCGAAGTACCGGATCGATTCAGCCGTGCTGACCTTACTGACCGGCCCCTGGATCTTCACCTGGCGGTCAAACTCAAGCCAATGGAATAGCAGCGCTGCCTGCGGATTGAGAGCGATCTCCCTGGCCTTGCGGCTCCCGTAATTGGTGTAGAAAACGAAACCTTTTTCATCAAAAGCCTTGAGCAGCACTGTGCGCAACGAGGGCATGCCGTCGGCGTCCGCAGTCGCCAGGCTCATGGCGTTGGCATTTTCCAGGCCGTTGGTTTGCGCATCGAGAAACCAGGTTTCAAACTGCACGACAGGATCTTCGTCCAGTTCATCGCGTGACAGGCCCGCATACATGTATTCGCGCCGCAGATCAGAAATATCCATCACTCAATCGTTCGCGTAGGCTGTTGTAAGCAATCATTGTAAGGGATGGCCTGCTGAATATCCTGCAGATCACCTACAGCACCTCCCCTGCAGCCGGCTTCGGTTACAATCGTCGAATGCCACATGTCGTCGTCGATCCCGAATCAAAATCGTTGCAGGAACGACCTGCACTGATCAAGACACCCCGCAAGACACGCAAGCGCTACCCGGAGGGATGCGTTTCGGTCGTCGCCTCGGTGGAAGCGGCACTTGCCGGTGCCAACGAGGCCAAAAACCTGCATCCGGCAGTGGTTTATGGCCCCTCGGTTTCATCTGAAAGCCAGCGTATCTACTACCTGGTCCGCTGGCTCTAGGACTCTCTGGCAATTTTCACCTGTACCCTTGAAAGCCTGAACAACGACCCTATCTGGTCATCAGCGGGCGCCTGAAAGGGCCCGTGCACCGGCGGCTCCATGAGCGCCACCTTGATTATTGTTGCTCTGAAAAAGGACAGTAAAGATGACCAGTTTTGATTTCTCTCCCCTGTTTCGTTCAGCCATCGGTTTCGATCGCCTGACTGACGCACTTGAGTCTGCGCGTCGCATGGACACCAACGGCTACCCGCCCTACAACATCGAACTGACCGGCGAAGACCAGTACCGCATCACCATGGCCGTGGCCGGCTTCAGCCCCGACGAACTAGACATCGAGGTCCGCGAAGGCAAGCTGCGTGTGAGCGGCCGCAAGGCTGAAGACAGTGAAGAGCGCCACTATCTGTACCATGGCATCGCCAACCGCAGCTTCGAGCGCGTGTACCAGTTGGCCGACCATGTCCGGGTCGAAGGCGCCGAGGTGAAGGACGGGCTCCTGCACGTTGACCTCGTGCGAGAGATCCCGGAGGCGATGAAGCCACGCCGTATCGAGATTCGTGGCGCTCATACCGCGATCGAAGGCAAGGCCGACGCCGCTTGAGACAGTGAACTCGGAAAATTACCTGCTGTCGTAAAAATTACCGTGAGACACGGACATACCCCTCCCAACTACTCCCCCTTCCAGGGGGAGCTTTTTTTGGGATTTGGATGAAGTTCGTAGGCAGACGTTTAGGAAGACGAACCATGCCCAGACCATTGCTCGCGATCATTTTCATATTCCTACCTATCGCATCGTTCGCGACCTTGCCGGTGGCCGTGGAAGATGGGCCCTTGCCCAGCCTGGCACCAATGCTGGAACGCACCACCCCGGCTGTTGTAAACATCTCCACCAGCACCCAGGCACGAATGCGCAGTCAACCGCTGCTGAACGACCCGTTTTTCCGCTGGTTCTTCGAACAACCGCAGCGTCGGCAACAGCGCGAGCAACAAAGCCTCGGCTCCGGCGTTATCGTCAATGCGCAAAAGGGTTACATAATCACCAACCAACACGTCATTGAAGAGGCGGATGAAATACGCGTTACCCTCAACGATGGCCGGAAATTTATCGCTCGGCTCCTTGGCCAGGACCCCGAGATGGACGTTGCGGTGCTGCAGATCCCCGCAGAGGACCTGACCGCGGTAAAATTCGCCGACTCGCAGAACCTGCGGGTGGGAGATTTCGTGGTGGCCATCGGCAGCCCATTCGGCCTGAACCAGACGGTTACCTCCGGGATCGTCAGTGCGCTGGGACGTAGCGGCCTGGGCATCGAAGGCTACGAGAACTTCATTCAGACTGACGCCTCGATCAACCCGGGGAACTCCGGTGGCCCCCTGGTCAACCTGCGTGGTGAACTGGTTGGCATCAACACTGCCATACTGGCGCCCAATGGCAGTAACGTGGGTATCGGTTTCGCCATCCCGGCCAACATGGTGCGCTCGATCATGCGCCAGATCGTCGAGTATGGCGGTATTGAACGGGGCGTATTTGGCGTTACGGTGCAGGATATGAATGCCGAGCTTTCACAGGCCATGGGGGTGGAAGGCTCGCGTGGCGCCGTGATCGCTGCCGTGCAACCCGGCTCTGCCGCAGAAAGGGCCGGACTTCTCGCCGGCGACGTGGTCACCCACATCAACGATCAACGCGTCGCCAACGCTGGCGATCTGCGCACGCAAATCGGCCTGATGCGCGTGGGCGAGAGATTCGCCCTGGAGATCATGCGCGATGGGCAAACACGAATGTTGCGTGCGGAGATCGCTGATCCCTACGCCGGCTTCGTCCCTGGTGAACAAATAAACGCGGAACTGCGGGGTACCCGCCTCGGCGAGGTTCTCGACCAGTCTCGTTTGGGCACCAATCACGGCATTGCTGTGGGCAGGGTCACACCCGATAGTCCAGCCTGGCGCCTTGGCCTGCGTGACGATGACGTTATCTTCCAGGCCAACAGGCGGCGAATCGCGGGTCTCGATGAATTAAAGACGGTTGCCGCGCGCGGGATATGGCAATTGAAGTTACGCCGGGGCGAGAGCCTGGTTACGCTGGTGTCGCGCTGACCGCATCCTTGGGTGGCGTCAACCTCTCGGGCTTCCCCAAAAGGTAGCCCTGCACGCAGTGGAACCCCACCTGGGTGACCGTTTCTAGCATCTCTTGCGTTTCTACGCCTTCGGCGACCACCTGCTGGCCAGCATCCTTGATCAGCTCGACCAGGTGCTGCACCAGGCGACGCTGAGCCGGGACTCCCAGGGCATGGATCAGTGAGATGTCGAATTTCACGACATCCACAGGCATGCTCGTGAGGTAACGCAACGAGGAATAGCCGCTGCCAAAATCATCCAAGGCGATCCAGAAGCCTCGGCGACGCATTTCAGTTAGGTTTTCGCGTGCAGCATCCATCTGCGTAATCAATGAAGTTTCCGTGACTTCAATAACCAGCCGATAGCGGTCAAGGAATTCACCGAAAGGTTGCAGCCATTGGATAACATCATCATGCACAATGCTTGGTGCTGAAAGATTAACCGACACCCCGGTGCCTGCAGGAATGATCCCCGCATCGAGATCAGACAGCACCTGCCTTATCACGGCCTGATCCAGGTCCAGTTCCAGATGCCTCGACTCAACCACCGGAAATATTTCACCGGGATATATCAGACGTCCGCCACGATCCAACCTAATCAGTGACTCGTAATAACTGAGACTGCCTGCTGCGACATCCTGCACCGGCTGGTAGTGCATCTGCACCCCTTCACCATGGATGATCGCCCGGTAGACGGCTTCATTGGCGCTAGTGGAAAAAATCCCTCCGGTATCGCCGGCCATGCGAGGATCGTATACGCTGATCGACCGGTTGCCCGGGCGCTTGGACGCATACATTGCCATATCCGCCTGGCGTAACAGTTCCTTGACGGAAATGCTTCCGCCCCCGGTCTCATCTGAAATGCCGATACTCAGCCGCACCGGCTCGGTGAGGCCCAGTTCGGCAAAGGGATAGATTCGCACCTCGCCCTCGCAACGGCGTGCCACCGAGATGGCCTGCGCTGCATCAACATCCTGGAGCACGCAGGCAAATTCATCCCCGCCCAGGCGAAACAGCATCTCGTTTGATCGCAGAGCACGCTGGAGACAGTCGGCCACGCCCTTGAGTACACCATCCCCGACCTGGTGGCCGTAGCTGTCGTTGATCGCCTTGAAATGGTTGATATCGCATAACATCAGGCGGAGGTTAAGATCGTGTGCCTTGCGCTGATTCAGTCCCTGTATCGTCTCGAGATAATCATCGAAGGCACGCCTGTTGCGCGTGCCCGTCAGGGCGTCCTGATGCGCCATGGTCCATAATTCCTGGTTCTTCTCATCGAGTACCGCATTGGTCGACGTCAGTTCGTCGTGATATTCGATAACGAACTGTTCAGCGGTATACAACTC
>Ga0180430_10003491_pt1 | contig 13521 bp, 8 predicted proteins | sample SS_ome_9_FD_132999 | JGI IMG/M metagenome (GOLD analysis project Ga0180430, IMG submission 132999) | Hypersaline lake sediment archaeal communities from the Salton Sea, California, USA - SS_1_S_2 metaG | ecosystem: Environmental > Aquatic > Non-marine Saline and Alkaline > Hypersaline > Sediment... | reverse complement strand
GTACTGGATCCCCATCGCCTTCATTTTCTTCATCGTGGTGTCGTTGCTGACGAAGCCCAATAGCGAGGAAACCGTCAAGAAGTATTCCCTGGATCTGCGCTACGACTAGAATTTGAAAGGCGCGGCCCCGGGATTTCGAAGATCCTGTTTTGCGGGTGCTTCCGCTCGGCGCGGAAGCACCTGTTTTTCCATGAACAGAAGGACGGAGGGGCGACCCTCCAGGAGAAGCCGCTTCATGAGCAATCCCAAGCATGTGCTGGACGTTCGCATCGGACCGGGGAAATATCGACGGTACGAGTTCGACTCCGAAGAAGACATGCGAGAGTGGGAGAAAATCCATCGCAAAAGCCGATTGTACATTCCTTACTTTCTCGTTGGCGTCGGCATCAATTTGATTCTACACTTCGCCGGATTGAATCTGGGCAAGAACATTGTCATGGGCTCTCTGGTGGGCATGGGAGTGCCTTTCGCCAGCATGTATCTGTTTTCGGAATTGCACTTTCGCATCGCTCGAAAGATTTCCAAAAAGCGTTAAGGGAGCGGCGTCCCGCCGATGGTTCCTCCAAAAGAATTTTTCAAGAAGATCACTCCCTTCTCCTTCCTCTCCCCCGAAGAGCTGGAAACGCTTGTTTCCGAGCTTCGGACGACTTCCTATCCCAAGGGTTCCTACTGTTATCGAAAGGGGGAGATCCGCCGATCCGTGCACGTGCTTTCTTCCGGCTTGGTGGCTCTCTACGACGGGGAAACCCTCACGGACTACGTCTCCCGAGGGGAGCTCTTCGGCGTTCTCACGGCCATCGACGGCTCTCCCGCCGTTTTCGACGCCAAGGTCCTGGAAGATTGCGTTTGCTTTCGGATACCCAACGAGCGGTTCAAGGAGGTTTTCGAGGCCAACGGCCGGTTTTCGTCCTTCTTCCGCACTTTTCTGGCTCGGCGTTTTCGCTCCTTCTCCCGTCTGGCTCGCGAGCGGGAAATGTTCGAGGAGGATTCCCTGATCCGGGGGGTGGGGGAATCGGTTTCCAAGCGGCCCGTCGTCTGTTCCCGGGGCTCCACGGTGGAGGAAGCCGTGACGCTCATGGAGCGGCACAATGTGGGGTCCGTGGTGGTGGTGGGCGAGGATGGAAGGCCGGAGGGCATTTTCACCAACAAGGATCTTCGCCGCGTCCTTCTGTCGGGGAGCCGCACGGACGCGGTGACTTCCTTCATGTCCTCGCCCCTGGTGGCTTTGGATGCGGGAACGCCCCTTCTGGAGGGCTACCACACCCTCATCCGTTCCCACGTGGATTACCTGGGAGTGACCCGCGAGGGGCGATTGGAAGGAGTCGTCACCAGCAAGGACCTTCTGGGGCGTCTGGAGCCTTCCACCTCCATTTTGGGCTTGTACCGAAAGATTTTAAAAGCGACGGATTTCGACGAGCTCAAGGGCGCCTGCTCGGCCATGAGGATGGCCGTGGTTGACATGGCCGTCAAAGGATTTCATTTCGAAGATCTTTCACGCATGATCACCGCCGTCAACGACACGGTGATCAAGAAGGTGCTGGAGCTGGCCGGAGGGGCGGCCCGGGCCGACGGTTTCGTCTGGGTGCAAATGGGCAGCTCGGGTCGCAAGGAGCAGGTGATCACCACGGATCAGGACAACGCCGTGGTGGCCAGGGAGCCGGTCCCCGAGAGTTTCGCGCGGCGTGTCAACGACATGCTGGAAGAAGTGGGGATTCCCAAATGCAAAGCCCACTACATGGCGTCCAACCCCCTTTGGAACGTTGACGTGGAAGCTTGGAAGGGCTACTTCAGCCATTGGTTCGACGAACCGACCCCCGACCATGTCCGGCATTTGACGATCTTTCTGGACATGAGGCCTCTTTACGGAGAGGAAGAGCTGTATCGGGAGCTTCTCGATCACGTCTATGCCGCCAAGTCCAACCAGGCCATCCGCTTCCTCGCCTTCGACGCCGCCAGCGCGGACCCTCCCGTGGGCATCCTCGGCATCAAGCACCTCGACAAGGGCGTGGACCTGAAAACCTACGGGATTTATCCCATCACCAACGGGGTTCGCGTCCTGGCTTTGGACCATCGCGTGTTGCAGACGGGCAGCACCCGGGAGCGCATGGAGGCCCTTCGGGCCATGAAGGTCCTCGGCGAGGGGATGTGCTCGGATTTGAGGGAATCCTATGCGTTCATGCAGGATTTGAGACTGAGGCACCAGGGGAGGGCCGTGGTTTCGGGGAAAATCGCCGACAACCGCGTCACGGTGGAGGAATTGGACAAGATGGATCTTCTGGTTCTCAAGGAGTCCCTGAAAGTCGTGGCCTCGTTTCAGCGGTTTCTGAAAAACCGCTACGGGGTGGAAATGGTGATTCGCTAGACTCGGGGAGATGGAGGCGAGGCGTTTCGGGAAGTGACGGACGCCGAGTGTCGGGTTTGTCCATGGGAGTAGGAAGGTAGATATCGCATTCACACGTTTGTCTTGGAGAAAGGAGAGTCGCATGGGACTGGATGGCGTTTACAAAGAGCTGATGCAGATCAATTCCATGGAGGATACGCAGGAGAAGGAGGCGGCGTCCAAAGCCTTTTTCGATAGGCTCAATCGCATGGAATTGCCCGGAACCTTCAACTGGGCCGAGGAAATTTTCGAGGGGCTTCACCTCAAGGAGAGGGGAGACCAGCCGGCCCTTCTTTGGCGCCACCTGGAAACGGACGAGGAGCGCAAGTTCAGCTATGCCGAATTCGCCGGGGAGGGGAACCGTTTTCTCAACTTCATGCGCAAGAACGGTCTGGAAAAGGGAGACACGGTTTACATGATGATCCCGTCGGTGCCCGAAACGTGGTTCGCCAACTACGCCACGGTCAAGGGCGGTTTCGTGGCCGTGCCCACGGCGACCACCATGACGGTGCGGGAGCTGGAGTACCGTTTCGAGACCTACGCTCCCCAGGCGATCCTGGCCGACGAGGCCGCCGCCGCTCTCATCGACGAAGCCCTGACCAACGTGGGCGCTTCTCCCAAGGTGAAGGTGGTTATGGGCAAGCGGGACGGATGGCAAGGCTACGAGGAAGTGAACAAGGAGAGCGCGTCCGCCGAAGCCGCCAAGACCGCCAAGGACGACATCATCCTGTGCTTTTTCACGTCGGGGACCACCGGCATGGCCAAGCGCGTGGCCCACAGCGCCACCAGCTACCCCGTGGGCCATCTTTCCACGGCGAACATCATCGGCATTCGGCCGGGAGACGTGCACCACAACCTGAGCCAGCCGGGCTGGGCCAAGTGGGCCTGGAGCTGTTTCTTCGCCCCGTTCAACATGGGCGCCACGGTTTCGGGCTTCCATTACGGCAAGTTGGACACGGACAAGTATCTGGCGACTTTGGCCGATCACAAGGTCAACATCTTCTGCTCGCCGCCCACGGCTTGGCGCGCCTTCATGCTTTTGGACCTGGGCAAGTACGATTTCAGCTCCTTGCGTTATTCCGTAAGCGCCGGCGAGCCTCTCAACCCCGAGATCATCCAGAACTGGAAGAAGCACACGGGAACGGAGATCCGGGATTTCTACGGGCAGACGGAATCCACCTGCATGATCGGCAACCCCCCGTGGTACCAGGGCAAGATCGTGGCGGGCTCTTTCGGTGCTCCCAGCTTCATGTACGACATCAAGCTCATGGACGACGAGCGAAAGGAAATTGACAAACCCGACGAAGTAGGGCACATTGCCGTGAGGCTTAAAAATTGGCGTGCCATCGGGCTGTTCACCCAGTACGTGGGCGCTCCCGAAAAGATGAAGGAAGTGTTCGTCGACGACTACTATTACACGGGCGACCGGGCGTCCTACGACGAGAAGGGGTACTGGTGGTTCGTGGGGCGGGCCGACGACATGATCAAGTCTTCGGACTACCGCATCGGTCCGTTCGAAGTGGAAAGCGCCATGGTGGAGCATCCGGCGGTGGCCGAGGCTGCGGTGGTGGGGAGCCCCGATCCCAGAAGGTGGCAACTGGTGAAGGCGTTCCTCATCCTGAAGCCGGGCTACGAGCCGTCTCGCGAGCTGGCTTTGGAATTGTTCCAGCATTCCGTCAAGCTTCTGGCCAAGTTCAAGATTCCCCGGATCATCGAGTTCGTTCCGGAAGTTCCCAAGACCATCAGCGGCAAAATCCGCCGGGTGGAGCTCCGCGAGATGGAAATTCAAACCAAGGAAGAGGGCAAGAAGAGCTCCCAAGAATACTTCTACCAGGATTTCCCGGAGCTCAAGTCCTCGAAGTAGGAGCGTGAGCCGCTGTTGAAGCGGCGAAAGAGCCGTCTCTCCTCGGGATCGAGGGGGGACGGCGGTTGGCGTGAGGCGTAACGGCATGGCATCGGGTTCTTAACGAGGGAGAAAAAGGTATGAAGTATGCGGAGGTTTTCAAGGAGTCCATAGAGAATCCGGAATCTTTCTGGGGCAAAGCGGCCGAAGAGATCACTTGGTACAAGAAATGGGACAAAGTTCTGGATTCTTCCAATCCCCCGTTTTACCGCTGGTTCGTGGGGGGAGAGCTCAACACCTGCTACAACGCCTTGGATCGCCATGTGGAAGGCGGCCGCGCCGATCAGGCAGCCATCGTGTACGACAGTCCCGTGACGGACACGGTCGCCCAATACACTTACGCCGAGCTGAAGGAGCGGGTGGCCAAGTTCGCCGGGGCCCTCAAAGGCTTGGGGGTGGAGAAGGGGGACACGGTCATCATCTACATGCCCATGATCCCCGAAGCGGCCATGGCCATGCTGGCCTGCGCCCGTTTGGGAGCCATTCATTCGGTGGTTTTCGGAGGCTTCGCGTCCAGGGAGCTGGCCATCCGCATCGACGACGCCAAGCCCAAGGTCATTATCTCGGCGTCCTGCGGCATTGAAGTGAAGCGCGTCATTCCGTACAAGGAGCTTTTGGACGAAGCCATCGACATGGCCAACCACAAGCCCCAGAAATGCGTCCTTTTCCAGAGGCCCCAAGTGCGGGCGGAGCTGCAGGCCGGCCGCGACCTGGACTGGATGGAGCTGGAGAGCTCCGCCCAGCCGGCGGATTGCGTGCCCGTCAAGGCCAACGATCCCCTTTACATCCTGTACACCTCCGGCACCACGGGGATGCCCAAGGGCATCGTGCGCGACAACGGCGGTCACGCCGTGGCTCTGCGCTGGACCATGAAGTATCTGTACGGCGTGGAACCGGGAGACACCTACTGGGCCGCTTCCGACGTGGGCTGGGTGGTGGGCCACTCCTACATCGTCTACGGTCCCCTCATCGGGGGCAACACCACGATCCTTTTCGAAGGCAAGCCCGTGGGCACTCCCGACCCCGGGACTTTCTGGCGCGTGATCTCCCAGCACAAGGTCAAGGCCATGTTCACGGCCCCCACGGCCTTCCGCGCCATCAAGCGCGAGGATCCCAAGGGAGAGTATCTCAAAAAGCACGACATCTCCTGTTTCGACGCTCTGTATCTGGCGGGCGAGAGGACCGACCCCGACACCTACCAGTGGGCCGCCGATCTCCTCAAGGTGCCCGTCATCGACCATTGGTGGCAGACGGAAACGGGCTGGGCCATCACCGGCAATCCGCGCGGCGTGGAGCTTTTCCCCGTGAAGCCCGGCTCGGCCACCAAGCCCATGCCCGGCTACGACGTGAAGATCCTCAATCCCGATTCGGGCAAGGAAGTGGGCAAGAACGAAAACGGCATCATCGCCGTCAAGCTGCCCCTGCCTCCGGGCAACGCCATCACCCTTTGGGGCAACGACCAGCGGTACAAGGAATCCTACACGGATCCCTATCCCAACCATTACTTCACCGGCGACGGCGGCTACATCGACGACGACGGGTACGTGTGGATCATGGGCCGCGTGGACGATGTCATGAACGTGGCGGGGCACCGTCTGTCCACGGGCGACATGGAAGAAGTCCTGGCCAAGCATCCCGACGTGGCCGAGTGCGCCGTGCTGGGGGCCGCCGACGACCTCAAGGGAGAAGTTCCCGTAGGCTTCCTGGTTCTCAAGGCGGGCGTCACGCGCCGCCACGAGGAGATCGTTCAGGATGTCATCGGCATGGTTCGCAAGGAAGTAGGGGCCGTCGCTTCCTTCAAGAAGGCCGTTGTCGTGGATCGGCTTCCCAAGACGCGGTCCGGAAAGATCCTCCGGGGGACCATGAGAAAGATCGCCGACGGGGAGGAATACCGCGTGCCTTCCACCATCGACGATCCCACCATTTTGGGTGAGATCGAGACGGCCTTGAAGACCATCGGCTACGGCAAGAAGTAAACCGGGGCCTCGAGCACCGGCAGTACAATGAAACCCCGGCCCCTGCGACGGCCGGGGTTTTTTCTTTGACGAAAAGGCGCCGGAGGAGACCCTGATGGACCGATCCACCCCTTCCGTCGATTGGTACAAGGAAATGCTCAAGGAAGATCCCGCCTCGGAGGTGTTCGCTTCCCTGGCGGACGCTCTTTACGCCCGAGGGAGCTTGAAGGAGGCCGTGCGAGTTTGTCGCTGGGGCCTCGGCGTTCATCCCAGGCACCTCAAGGCCCGAACGCTCCTGGGGCTTTGCCTGTGGAGATTGGGGGATTTCGAAGGGGCGGAGCACGAGCTGGAAATTGCTCGCAGAAGCCTGGAGGATCATGCGCGAATCTACGCCGTCCTTGCGGAGATCGCACAGCAAAAGGGGGATTTGGACAAAGTCCGGCGTTATCTGATGATTTACCGGAGCATGAAAGCCGATGGGCCGGCGGCTGCGCGGCTTCAAGAGCCGGCTCCCGTTTCTTTGGAAAAGGCCGTCCCGGAACGGGTCGAAGCTGCCGAAACGGGTGAGGCGCGGGAATCGCCCGATTCGGCTTTGGACGCTCCGCCCCTGGCTGCCGCCCCCCTTCCCCCTCTCGAGCGAGAAGAGCCCGAACCTGAAGCGTGGGAGCCTGAATCCGAAGCCGAGCCGGAATCCGAAATCGTTGCCGTCTCTTTTGTCCAGCGGTTGCGATCGGAGTATCCTGAAGAAGACCTCCTGGAAGAAGAAACCCTGTCCGAGACCGAGACCCTGCTCATGCGGGAAACCTTCGGGAGCTTTTCCAAGGCATACGAGGAAGAGGAGGAGGAAGAGGAGGACATCGAGGAGCAATTGAAAGCCCTGGAGCTGGCTCAACCCACGAGGGAGTTTGCGCATCCCTTTCCCGAAGACGTTGAGGAAGAAGGCGAAGAAGGCGAAGCCGCGCCTTTCGAGCCGGTCCATGCTCTCCTGGAGCTTCTCGTGCTCTGGGAAGATCGTTGCCAAGGGGAGGCGGAGGAGGCTCCGCAGGCCGAGGGGATCTTCACTCTGGAAAACAGGAAGATGCTCCAGGATTACCTCCGGGCTGCCGTGCTCTGAGTAGTCCCGTCCACACCGAACGGGCGAGCGAGCACGAAAGGCGTGTCCTTTCATGTGGAAACATTGCGTGAAAAAGGAGAAGAACCATGAGGGAGCAAAGGTTCATCGTTGTGATGGCGGCAATCCTTCTTGTTCTTCCGGAAGCGCGAGCTTTTTGCGAAGACGCGCAGCGGTTCGTGCTGGAGGATTACGAGCTTTCTTTTCGCAAGGCGGACGACGAGGGGGGCTATTGGGCGGAGCTCAAGCGGGCGGGGAGAGTGCTCGTGGAGGTCGAGCCCGGGGCCTGCTTCATGAGCGATCCGGTGGGGGTGGTGGCGGACAAGCCAGCCAGAGGTTGCGCGAGCTTGGTGGGCTACTGCTTTTCCGGCGGGGCCCATTGCTGCACCACGGGCATTCTGCTCACCGTCTGTCCTTCGCGAAGGGACGTCAAGACTTTGAGCTTGGCGCACTCGGGGGCCTTCCAATGGGAGGATGCCGACGGGGACGGCATCGACGAGCTGGTCGTGCCCGACTGGAGCTTCGCCTATTACGCGGTGAATCCCGACGACCCGGCGGACTTGTTTCTGCCCTTCGCCTTCTCGCCGGCTTTTCGGCGACTGCTGGTTTGGGACGAGGAGGGCTGGCGAGTGGACCGCCCCGGGGAATTCGCCGGGATCTACGGAGCTTTGCGGAAAGAGGCCGTGGAGGAGGCGCAGCGGGCTTCGGCGCAAAGAGACCCCGAAGGAAGCGTGGGGCCCGCTTTGTCGGCCGCCTATTACGCTTTCATGGGCGGACGGGGAGAGGACGCCGTCCGGGAAATTTTGAAAAAATATCTGCCTCCGGATTGGAGGGAATTCTCCGGAAGCATTCGAAAGGACCTGCGATCCTCCGTGGAAGGCTTCGATCCTTTCGAGACCGAGAGGCCCCGGTCTCCGTGAATGGGAAGCGTCCGTCTTGCCCTCCGGATTCCCGCTTTCGCGGGAATGGCGCAAGGAGGGGCACAAGCCGTCGAAGTCGAGGGCTACAAAGGCGTCAGGGCTCGATGCGGGTCCCCAGGACCTCCAGAAATTTGGCGAGCCAGTCGGGGTGGGCGGGCCAGGCGGGGGCCGTCACCAAATAGCCGTCCACGTGGGCCTTGTCCATGGGGATGTCCGCGTAGTCGCCGCCGGAGCCCGTCACGTCGGGGCCCACCGCCGGATAGGCCGAGCAGCTCTTGCCCTTGAGGATTCCCGCGGCGGCCAGCACTTGGGCGCCGTGGCAGATGGCGGCGACGGGCTTTTCCTTTTCGGCGAAATGGCGGACGATGTCCAACACTTTGGGGTTCAGGCGTATGTACTCGGGAGCACGCCCTCCCGGGATCACCAGGGCGTCGTAGCTCTCGGCCCTTACGGCTTCGAAGTCCGCGTTGAGGGTGAAATTGTGGCCGGGCTTTTCGCTGTAGGTCTGGGCGCCGTCGAAATCGTGGACGGCCGTGCGCACCTGTTCGCCGGCTTTCTTGTCCGGGCAGACGGCGTCCACGGAATGTCCCACCATCTGCAAGGCTTGAAAGGGCACCATGACTTCATAGTCTTCCACGTAGTCACCGACAAGCATCAGAATCTTTTTGGCGCTCATGGCTCCGCTCCTTTTCCCGAAGGCTTTTTCAGTTTCCTTCTCCCCGGCGTTGCCGGGGAGCTTCCAGACCGGATCAGCATACCTTTTCCGCAGGATCTCCTCAAGGAGATCTTGCCGGTTCCATCGGGGATGCTCCAGAACGTCCTCGTGAAGCTCCCGGAGAATTTCTCCCACGCGGGGGCCGGGAGGCAGATGGAGGATACGCATGACGTCTCGACCGGTGAGGGCGAGACGATTCGTTTCCAAAGGGGGATCCTCGAGCAATTCCTCGCGTGCCCGATCCCGCAACGACTCGATGGCCTTCACGGCTTCCCGTCCGCCGGGGCGCCAACGGATGCGTGCCGAGGCCAGATCCAGCAGGTCTTCCACGAAGTCCCGTCCCGCTCGGGCCATGAAGCGCCTCACGTCGCCGTCCGTCCATGAGGAGCGGTAGATCGACTCCTGTTGCTCCACCAGCTTCTGCACGGCTTCCGACTCCCGGCGGGGAAAACGCCAGCGGGACATGACTTCCTCCGTGAGCCGCGCGCTTTCCCGCGCGTCCCGGGCCTCCAAGCCTCCAAGAGCATGGAAAAGGGCCGCCAGGCGCACCCGCAGTCGGGGCGGGCTTTCGGAGACGGTTCGGAGCGTGTGGCGGAGGCGTCGGCTGTCGGGACCTCTCCCCAGCTCGGGGAGGATCTGCTCCAGGAGTCCTGCGTCCTTGGCGATCTCGAGGGCCCCGAGGACGTTGACGCCCATAAGGAGGGCCATCATTTCCTCCCGGATTCTTTCTCCGGCCACGCTCTTCAGCAAAGGGGCGCTTTCCTTCATGGCTTCCAGGGTTCGCACCTCCACGGAGAAGCCGAGGGTGCTTGCGAACCGCGCTCCTCTCAGGGGCCGCAGGGGGTCCTCCCGGAATCGTTGCTGCGCCGAGCCCGTGGCGCGAATCCGTTTTCGAGCGAGATCGCCTCGTCCGTCCCAAGGATCGCTCAGAGCATAGCCCGGAAAAGACAGGGCCATGGCGTTGATGGTGAAATCCCGCCTGGCCAGGTCTCCGGCAAGGTCTCCCCCCTCGGGCAGGCTGGTGACCTCCACGTCCATGCGGTCCATGTGAACGGTCACGGTGCCGTGACGCAAGCCCACGGGGACGACCCGCGGGAAAAGGGCCGAAACCCGTTCCGGAGACGCTTCCGTGATCAGGTCCCAATCCTTGGGGGGCACTCCCCGCATCATGTCCCGCACGGCTCCTCCCACCAGCCAAATCCCATGGCCTTTTTGGCGCAGCCGTTTCATGATGCGTCGGACCGTCGGGGGGACTTCCCGGATTTCCATGATGGCTCCCTTTGCGCGAAAAGGATTTCTTTTCAAAGCGCCATAGGTTACACCATTAGGCCGATGTGGCAACGAAAGAAAACGCATGGAGAGCGGGTAAAAAGGAGCGGATTTTCATGGACAGTCGTCGGGACTTGAGGAACTTGGCCATCATCGCCCACGTGGATCACGGCAAGACCACCCTGGTGGACGCCATGCTCTGGCAGAGCGGGATTTTCCGGGACAACGAGCAGGTGGCCGAGCGCGTCATGGACAACCTGGATCTCGAGCGGGAAAAGGGCATCACCATCATGGCCAAGAACACCGCCGTGGTTTACAAGGGAGTGAAGATCAACATCGTGGACACTCCCGGCCACGCGGACTTCGGGGGGGAAGTGGAACGAACCCTGAACATGGTGGACGGGGTCATGCTTCTGGTGGACGCCACCGAAGGCCCCCTTCCGCAGACCCGCTTCGTTCTCGGCAAGGCTTTGGCCCGGGGATTGCCGCCCATCGTGGTGATCAACAAGATCGACCGGCCCGACCGGAGAATTTCCGAGGTTCTGGACGAGATTTACGATCTTTTCATCGATCTGGACGCTTCCGACGACCAGTTGGACTTTCCCGTGCTCTACACCAACGCCAAAGCCGGAATCTCCGTCGCGAGCCCCGACGGCCAGGGGCGTGATCTGGTCCCCCTCTTCGAGACCATCCTCGCCTCCATTCCTCCCCCCTCCCACGACCCGGCCAGTCCCCTTCAGTTTCTGGTTACCACGCTCCAGTACAGCGACTACGTGGGAAGGATCGCCGTGGGGAAGGTGGTGAACGGCACCTTGAGACGCAATGCCCAAGTGACCCTTATGAAGGCGGACGGGACCTTGAGCGACGCTTCCCTCAGCGTCGTTTACGCTTACGAAGGGCTCCAGAGGGTGGAGCGCGAGGAAGTGGGCGCCGGCGACATCGCCGCCGTGGCCGGGGTGGACGACGTGTTCATCGGGGATACTCTGGGCGATCCCCTGGACCCTCGCCCCTTGCCGGCCATCACCGTGGAGGAGCCCACCATTTCCATGGTCTTTTCCGTGAACACCTCTCCTTTGGCGGGCAAGGACGGAAAATTTCTCACTTCCAGGCACATCAAGGAAAGGCTGGACAAGGAGCTTCTCTACAACGTGAGCATGAGGGTGGAGGCGGCGGAGAACCGGGATTCCTTTCGAGTGGGGGCTCGCGGAGAGCTGCAACTGGCGGTTTTGGTGGAGACCATGCGAAGGGAGGGGTTCGAGCTGGCCCTCTCCAAGCCGCGGATCATCACTTCCCAACTGGACGGGCGAACCTTGGAGCCCCTCGAGCTGGCCGTGGTGGACGTTCCCGAAAAATTCACGGGCATCGTCACGGAAATGATGAGCAACCGGCGCGGCAAAATGATCCGAATGATCAACAACGGCTTCGGAAGGGTGCGCTTGGAATTCGAAATCCCCTCTCGGGGGCTCATCGGTTTTCGCAGCCGGTTCCTCACGGACACCCGCGGCACGGGCATCTTGAACACTCTGGTGATCGGCCGCACTCCCTATGCGGGAGAGATCGCCGGAAGGCCCAACGGGGTGCTGGCTTCCGACCGGGACGGCAGGGCCGTGGGCTACGCCATACACCATTTACAGGCTCGGGGGGCCATTTTCGTCAACCCGGGAGACCCGGTTTACAAGGGCATGATCGTGGGGGAGAATTCTCGGTCCGAAGATCTGAACGTCAACATCACCAAGGAAAAGAAGCTCACCAACATCCGGGCTTCGGGGTCCGACGAAGCTCTTCGCCTCGTTCCCCCTCGCCAGTTCACTCTCGAGCAGGCCATGGAGTACATCGCCGAGGACGAGCTGGTGGAAGTGACCCCCCGAGTCGTCCGCCTTCGCAAGAAATGACGGGAGGTCGAGCTTCCTTGGCATCAGCAGTCGATCATGGACACGCCCAGCCCCCCCATCCCCGTTTCCTTGAAGGGGGCGGGCAGGGCCTTGCCCGTCTCGTACATGGCCGCCACCACCCGATCCAGGTCCTCCCAATGCCGGGACGACATCTCGCTGGTGGCGAGAAGATAGGCGTTGTAGGCCTTGACGGCCCCGAAGGCGTTCCTTTCGATGCACGGGATCAGCACCAGTCCCCCCACGGGGTCGCAGGACATGCCCAGGTGATGCTCGAGGGCCATGGTCGCGGCGATTTCGGTGGCCTCCAGGGAGGCTCCCGTGGCGTAGGAGATCATGGCGGCGGCCATGGAGGAGGCCACCCCGATTTCCCCTTGACAGCCCACTTCGGCCCCGGCGACGCTGGCGTTGCTCTTGCACAGAAAGCCCACCAGCCCCGCAGCCAGAAGCCCCTTGCGCATGGCGTCCCGGGAAAGCTTCAGGTGGTGCTTCATCACGTACGCGATGGCGGGCACGGTTCCCGCGCTGCCCAGGGTGGGGGCGGTGACCGCCAATCGTCCGGCGGCGTTTTCTTCCGAGCCGGCCAGCGCATAGCTGCTCAATTGCTTCATGAAGGCGTCGGCGACGGCGGCGTTTTTGGAGTGCTCGTGAATCCTTTTGGCTTTCCGATGGAATTCGAAGGGGGCGGGAAGGAGGCCCTCTTGGGCGAGACCTTGGTCAACGCCCTTTTCCATGGTTTCGAGGACCATGTCGAGGTGTGCGAGGATTTCCTGCTCGCCGACTCCCATAATGGCTTTTTCGTTATCGAGAATAAGCTCGTGCAGGGGCTTGCCGGTTTCCCGCAACAGCTGTTTGAATTCCGCCATGCTGCCGAAAGGATGCGCCGGCTTGCCCCTGACCGTTGCCGGCTGCCCCTTCCATTGGAAGAACCCTCCGCCCGTGGAGTAGTATTCCCTTTCGAAGACCGTTGATCCGTCCTTTCCGACGAGCCGCAGGATCATGGTGTTGGAATAGGGATAGTCGTGCTCTACGGCGTCCCAAACGATGGTGTCCCCGCTCACTTGCAAGGTTTTGCCGTTGACGGTCGTCGCGTGCTTCTTGCCGGTGTCTCCGAGCTTGTCCATCAATTCCGGGTCGCAGGTTTCGGGCTTTTGCCCCAGGAGCCCCGCCAAAACGGCTCGATCCGTGCGGTGCCCTCTGCCCGTGGCGCTCAAGCTTCCGAAGAGCCTGACTTCGATGGAAAAGGCTTTTTCCAAAACGTCCCGGGGCAGCGCTTCCACGGCTTTCATGAAATCGCTCGAAATCCGCAAGGGGGCCAGCGTGTGGGAGCTGGACGGTCCCGGGCCGACTTTGAAGAAATCGGTCAGGGAAGTCTCGAT
>Ga0180430_10003490_pt1 | contig 13523 bp, 13 predicted proteins | sample SS_ome_9_FD_132999 | JGI IMG/M metagenome (GOLD analysis project Ga0180430, IMG submission 132999) | Hypersaline lake sediment archaeal communities from the Salton Sea, California, USA - SS_1_S_2 metaG | ecosystem: Environmental > Aquatic > Non-marine Saline and Alkaline > Hypersaline >... | reverse complement strand
GTATCTAGTCGATGTGCTGCCCCGCATCATGGATCACTCCAGCCACCGCATCGCCGAGCTGCTCCCGAAACAGTGGGCGCAGAGCCAGCGCCGGGACTGAATGGTCCGGGTGAGACGCTTACGATCTACCGCAAGGTGATCGACCGGAACTACATGTCGCATCGGCAGATCGCCGAGGCGCTCGGGGGATGTTGGCTGCAGGATAGCCCCGGCCGGATTCTCGATCTCGGCTGCGGAGACATGGAGGTCACTTCCGCGCTGATGCGTAAGGCCCCACCTTCGATCGTGGTTGCGGTCGATGGCTCGTCTTCAGCACTCGAGGAAGCGCGGAAACGAGTGGAGGCCGTGTCCACCGACGGTCGATTCGTGAACAGCGACCTGTTGGCGTTTCTTCGCGGCAACGAGGGTGAATTCGACTGGATCATCGCGGGTTTCACGATTCATCACCTCACGGCGGAGGAAAAAGTAGAGTTCTTTGCCCTGGCGCGACGTCATCTTCTCTCGGGAGGCAGCCTGGTCCTCTTCGACTGCGTTCGCCCGGTTGGAATGAGCCGGGACGAGGCGGTGACCTCCTATCTCGACTGGATCGAGTCGGATTGGACCGCCATGACCGACCGGGAGAACGAACTGATTCGCGAGCACATCGAGGAATCCGACTACCCGGAGGAGCCGGGAACACTCCGCGCCATGGCGGAGGAAGCGGGTTTTGCCGGTTGGGATCTCCTCGGATCCTGGAACGAAGACCGCCACGTCCTTTTTCGCTTCACCGGTGTTGCGTGACGCGTGGCAAACGCCTGCGGGAGCCCGCGTCAGCGGATCACATACTGCGACATCGCCTCTTCCACGTCCTGGCCCCCTCGCAGCAGGGTATTGCCCTCGAAGAGAGCGGTGGGATCGACGCCCTCGTGTCCGGTCCAGTCTTCCTCGCTGACCTGGCCACTCTGGCCGTAGGCGGCGAGGGGATTGTGGTAGGTGACCTGCTCGATTTTCTCGACGGAGATGCCCCGGTCGCGGAGGAGGGCGGCCGTCTTGGGGACCGCCAGTGGATCGCTGATGCCCCAGTCGGCGGAGCTGTCGACGACGATCTTCTCCGCGCCGTACTCCATCATGATCTCGACCATCCGCTCGTTCCCGAGCTTGGTGTGGGGGTAGATTGTGAAGGCCGCCCAGTAGCCGCGATCGAGAACCTCCTTCACGGTCTCCTCGTTGTTGTGATCGATGATGACCTTGGCGGGATTCACGCCGACGTCCTCGAGCACGTCCATGGTCCGGATCGTTCCGGTCTTCTTGTCCCGGTGCGGGGTGTGGATCTGGATGGGGAGATCCGCCTCGAGCGCCATCTCCGCCTGGATCCGCAGGTATTTCTCTTCCGCTTTCGTCTGGTCGTCGAAGCCGATCTCGCCGATTCCGACGACTCCTTCCTTGCAGACATAGAGCGGGAGAAGTTCCATCACCGCGTCGGCGAGCTTCTCGTTGTTCGCCTCTTTGGGATTCAGTCCGATGGTGCAGTAGTGGCGGATGCCGAACTGGCTCGCCCGGAAGCGCTCGAACCCGACCAGGGAATTGAAGTAGTCCTTGAAGGTTCCGGGCTCGGTGCGGGGCTGCCCCTGCCAGAAGGAGGGTTCGATGATCGCCGCGACCCCGGCTGCGGCCATGCGCTGGTAGTCATCGGTGGTCCGCGAGACCATGTGAACGTGGGAGTCGAAGAATCTCATGGTTTGTCAGCCCTCGAATTTGTGGGGGCGTTCGATCGGGGCGCCACACATGACGCAGGAGGTTCGTTTCGAATTCGTCTTGCTGCCACAACTGGGGCAGTCGAGCTGCTGGGTGCCGATCTTGCCGTCGACCTGGCCGTCACGTGCGTCGATCTCGAGGATCTTGGCGTCGAGTTCCTGCTCGGACAGGCTCGTGTTGTCTCGCAGCAGTTCCCACATCGCCTGGCACGCGAGGGAGAGCCGCTCCACGTGACGCTCGAGGCGATCGACGTCGTGGGTGTAGCGGTCGACCTGGGACTGGGCCCGGTCGGCGGCGCGCTCCGCCTGGGAGATCTTGGATTGTTGGTAGGCTTCCCAGATCATCGGGGTATCGGATCGAGTCAGATCTGCTCACCGAGCGTGTCCCAGGTGAGCCGGCCGTCGGCCACGTCGTCGAGAAAGGTTTTCACGTGGTCCCGAAGGTGTTCCAGTTTTCCTTCCTCGTCCACCGAGACGATGAGAGCGACGGCCTCGCGGCATCCCCCCTCCTCGGTCGCCGCAACTCGGGCGAGATCCTCGATGATCTGGTCGGTGAGAAAGTTGGCGCAGCTGCGCCACAGCTCGGGAGAGACCCAGCGTCCCGCGGCCCAGCGCTCGTGGGCGAGATTCGACAGGGCCTCGGCGAGAGGGAGATTGGCGCGGTAGTCGATCCCGTAGATCCGATAGAGGGGGCGCTCGATGAAGAGAGCCTTGAGCACCATCTGGTTCCACGCCTCGTCGCTGAAGTGATTCGAGGGATAGGGATTCTCCAATGCGATCGCGTCGAAGACGTCGACGATGTTGGTGCGCAGCCCGTCGATGGCGTGCTCGACGAGATCCTCCTGGTGAGGCAGGAGGGGCAGAGCGGAATAGAGCGCGGTCTGTTCGCGGAGATCGGCGGAGCCGCGCAGGGTATCGAAGACGGCGAGGAATTCCTCGCGGTCGCGATCCCCGAGTGCGAGGAGCAGGGCGACGCGTGCGAGGCGATACTGGTCCCATCCCTCGATCGCGAAACCCGGCACCTCGCGATCGAGTTCGCGGGCGGTCTCCTCCGGTACCTCGACGAGGGCATGCTTGTCGAACCGGCGCGAAACGCCGCTGAAATCAAAGTAGAACCGCCGGCGATCGAAGTCTTCCGAAAGAGAAGCCATGGCGTCGCGGAGCCAGGTGGTCGCTTCGGGCGATGCCGACGCGGCGAGAAGGGAAAGGAGCTTTTCGCGCATGGTGGGTTTTGCGAGAAGGCAACATGCTGCCGTGGATCGACCGGAGAGTCAAACAGCTTGCGGATCACGTCTCTGGCGTGATGATGACGGCATGGTGCGGAAATGGATCGAGGGCGCGTCGGTTTTGGTGGCGGTGCTGCTCGCCGGGTGTGGAAACGAGACGGACCCATCGACGGATGCCGCGCAGCCGTCTCCACTCCGGGTCGGTATGGAGTTGGCGTATCCTCCTTTCGAGATGCGCGGTCCCGACAATGAACCGGACGGGATCAGCGTCCGCATGGCGGAGGACCTCGGGGAGTTCCTCGGGCGTCCGGTCGAGATCTACGACATTCCTTTCGACGGAATCATTGCGGCACTCCGAAGCGGCAAGATCGACGTGACGATTTCCTCGATGACGCGCACCGAGGAGCGAGCCCGCGCGATCGCCTTTTCGGACCATTACGTGACGAACGGACTGTGCATGCTGGTGGCAAAGGACTCTGCCATCGAGTCGGCGGACGACCTGAAGGAAGACGGTGTCCGGGTAGCGGTGAAGATCGGCACGACCGGGCAGCAATGGGCCGATCGGAATCTGCCCGAGGCCGACAAAGTGGTGCTCGACAGTGCCGCGACCTGCGTGCTGGAAGTGGTTCAGGGCAAGGCCGATGCGTTCATCTACGACCAGATCTCGATCTATCGGCACTGGAAGAGCCATTCCGATGTGACGCGACCGATTCTCGAACCGATCCGGCAGGAGTCGTGGGCAATCGGACTGCGCCAGGAAGACGCAAAGCTCCTCGAAAACGTGAATCGGTTCCTCGCCGACTACCGGGCGGCAGGACGGTTCGATGAACTGGCCGAACGCTACATGGCCGAGGAAAAGGCGGCTTTCGAAGAGCGCGGAGTGCCCTTCATCTTCCACTGAGGCCGTTGAAAGCCGCTCTGCGGTCTCACAGTCCCGAGTCCGCAATGAGCCAAGGTGTCGCTTCAAGTGGCTCTCGGTGCGTCAAAATGGCGCGAATTCAGGGGGGTCTACAATCCGGGGCATCGTTTCCATTTTGTGTAAATGTCTCGTTGCGAGTGTGTTATGGATTCTCATCGCCGGATGGCACACGAAATGCAGGTAGGGGTGGCAGCACCCCAAGGTTTTTTACAGGAACCCGTCGTGAGGGACGGATGACACATAGAAAGGACGAACGAATATGAGCAAGATTCTGGGAATTGATTTGGGAACGACCAACTCCTGCATGGCCGTCATGGAGGCGGGCCAGCCCACGGTGTTGGAGAACGCGGAGGGAGCCCGGACCACCCCGTCGGTTGTGGCCTTCGGCAAGGATGGAGAGCGACTCGTGGGCCAGGCGGCCAAGCGTCAGGCGATCACGAACCCGAAGAACACGGTCTTTTCGGCCAAGCGCCTGATCGGACGAAAGTTCGACGAGTTGACCGAGGACGAGAAAAGGATGCCCTACAAGGTCGTGAAGGCGGGCAATGGCGACGCCCACATCGAGGTCGAAGTGGGTGGCGAGACGAAGCGCTACAGCCCGCAGGAGATTTCGGCCATGGTCCTCAGCAAGCTGAAGGCCGACGCCGAGTCGAAACTCGGGGAAACGATCACCGAGGCGGTCATCACGGTTCCCGCCTATTTCAACGACTCGCAACGAAACGCGACCAAGGCGGCCGGTGAGATCGCCGGTCTCGAGGTGAAACGAATCGTGAACGAGCCGACGGCCGCCGCCCTGGCCTATGGTCTCGACAAGAAAGGCGAGGAGAAGATCGCGGTCTACGATCTCGGTGGGGGAACCTTCGATATTTCCGTGCTCGAGATCGACGAGGGATTCTTCGAGGTGCTCGCCACCGATGGGGATACGCAACTCGGCGGCGACGATTGGGACACCGCGGTGATTAATTGGATCGTGGAGAAGTTCAAGGGCGAGAGCGGAATCGACCTGAGTGGTCAACCCGATGCCCTGCAGCGCATCAAGGAGGAGGCCGAGAAAGCGAAGATCTCCCTCTCCTCGTCGCAGAGCTACGAGATCAACCTGCCCTTCATCACCGCGGACCAGACCGGTCCCAAGCACATACAGGAGTCGCTCACGCGCTCGCAGCTCGAGCAGATGACCGATCATCTCTTTGAGCGGACGAAGGGGCCGGTGAAAGCCTGCCTGCGCGAGGCCGGGGTAACGGCGAGCGACATCGACGAACTCGTTCTTGTCGGGGGAATGACCCGGATGCCTCGCGTCGTCGAGACGGCGAAGGGCCTCGCGAACAAGGATCCTCACAAGGGTGTGAATCCCGACGAGGTGGTGGCGGTTGGTGCCGCGATCCAGGGAGGAGTCCTTTCGAAGGACCCGAATCTCGGCGACGTGGTGCTGCTCGATGTTACCCCGCTGACCCTCTCCATCGAGACGATGGGGGGAATCGCCACTCCCATGATCGAGAGGAACACGACGATTCCCGCGAAGAAGTCGCAGGTGTTTTCGACGGCCGCCGACAACCAGCCCTCGGTCGATATCGTGGTCTGCCAGGGAGAACGGAAGATGGTGAACGACAACAAGATGCTCGGGAACTTCCGTCTCGACGGGATCAAGCCCGCGCCGCGTGGCGTTCCCCAGATCGAGGTGACATTCGACATCGACCGGAACGGGATCCTGAATGTGTCCGCGAAGGACAAGGAGACCGGGAAGGAGCAGAAGATCTCGATCGAGGGTTCCAGCGGCCTGAGCGACGACGAGATCGATCGCGCCAAGCGCGAGGCGGAGGAGTATGCGGATGCCGACAAACAGCGCATGGAATCCGTCGAGGCACGCAACGTGGCCGACAACGCGGTGTATACCGTGAAAAAGCAACTCGAGGAACTGGGCGATCAACTGCCGGGCGAGGCCAGGGGCGAGATCGAGTCGGCCGTGGCCGATGTCGAGCAGGCGCTCGAGAGTGACGACACGGAGAGAATCAAGTCCTCCACCGCGGCCCTCCAGGCGAAGTTCGCGGAGATGGCGTCGGCGGCGCAGCAGGCAGCGGCGGCTGCGGGCGCGGGCGGTCCCGAGGGGCCGATGCCCGGAGCGGAACCGGCCGATGAGGAGGCCGGGGAGCCGAGGCAGGCGAAGGGAACCGTCGTCGATGCCGAATTCGAGGAAGTCGGTGACGAGAAGAAGGAGAGCTGAGCGACGGAATCATACAATTTTCCCGGCTTTCCCGGTTGGGGAGCCGGGAAGGGCGAGGTCCGCGGATCGCAGACCCGCTTTTGCCGAGATAACCTCCAGAAGCGGGCCCAGCGATTCGCGGAACATTTCAACCTAACCAAACCAAGAACCAACCAAAACCACACACATGGCTACGAACATCACACCTCTCGGTCGCCGCGTTCTCGTGAAGCGCATCGAGCAGGACGAGCAAAAATCCGAAGGAGGCATCTTCCTTCCCGATACCGCAAAGGAAAAACCCCAGGAAGCCGAAGTGCTTTCCCTCGGCAATGGCAAGAACGACGAGGGTGAGACCGTCGAGTTCTCCGTCAAGGTCGGGGACAAGGTGCTGATTTCCAAGTATGGCGGCACCGAGGTGAAGATCGACGGCGAAGAATGCCTCATCCTCAACGAGAGCGACATCCTCGGGATCCTCTCCTGATTCGATTTCTGAAAAACCAAAATCCAACCAGATAACACAATATGGCTAAGCAACTGTCATTTGACGAAGAAGCACGTCATGCCCTCCTCGCTGGTGTGAGGAAGCTCGCGACTGCCGTGAAGGCGACCCTCGGGCCGTCCGGACGCAACGTGATTCTCGAGAAGAAGTTCGGTAGCCCGACGATCACCAAGGACGGTGTGACCGTGGCGAAGGAGATCGAACTTCCCGATCCCTACGAGAACATGGGCGCGCAGCTCATCAAGGAGGTGTCCTCCAAGACCTCGGACATCGCCGGTGACGGCACCACGACGGCGACGGTTCTCGCCGAGTCGATCTACAGCGAAGGTCTCCGCAACGTGACGGCCGGCGCCAACCCGACCAGCCTCCAGCGGGGAATCCTCAAGGCGGCCGACGCCCTCGTCGGCAAGCTCGCGGAAATCTCCACCGAGGTGACCGACACGAAGGAGATCGCACAGGTTGCGACCGTCTCCGCCAACTGGGACAAGGAGATCGGCGACATCATCGCCGACGCCATGGACAAGGTCGGCAAGGACGGAACGATCACGGTCGAGGAAGCCAAGGGGATCGAGACGACTCTCGACGTGGTCGAGGGGATGCAGTTCGACAAGGGATATCTCTCCCCCTACATGGTGACCGACACCGAGGCGATGGTCGCCGATCTCGACGACGCTCTCATCCTCATCCACGAGAAGAAGATTTCCAATCTCAAGGACATGCTTCCTCTTCTCGAGAAGGTCGCCCAGAGCGGGAAGCCTTTCCTGATCATCGCCGAGGACGTCGAGGGCGAGGCCCTGGCGACTCTCGTGGTGAACAAGATTCGTGGCACCCTGAACGTCGCCGCCGTCAAGGCGCCCGGCTTCGGTGATCGCCGCAAGGCCATGCTCGAGGACATCGCCATCCTCACCGGCGGACGGGTCATCACCGAGGACCTCGGCATCAAGCTCGAGAATGTCTCCATGGAAGACCTCGGCAGCGCCAAGTCGGTCAAGATCACCAAGGAAGAAACCACGATCATCGAGGGTGCGGGCACGAGCGACGCGATCAGCGGACGCGTGTCGCAGATCCGTCGTCAGATCGAGGAGACCACCTCGGACTACGACCGGGAGAAGCTCCAGGAGCGTCTCGCCAAGCTCGCCGGTGGTGTCGCCGTGATCAACGTCGGTGCCGCGACCGAGACCGAGATGAAGGAGAAGAAGGCACGCGTCGAGGACGCCCTTCACGCCACGCGCGCCGCGGTGGAAGAGGGAATCGTTCCCGGTGGTGGAACCGCCCTCATCCGCGCCCAGGCCGCCATCGGCGATCTCTCGCTCGAGGGCGACGAAGACACCGGTGCCTCCATTGTGGCCCGTGCGATCGAAGCTCCACTTCGCCAGCTCGCCGCCAACGCCGGTCGCGAGGGCGCGCTCATCGTCGAGCACGTCAAGAAGGACAGCGGAAACGTGGGCTACAACGTCGCCACGGACACCTACGAGGACCTCATCCAGAGCGGTGTGGTCGATCCGACGAAGGTGACCCGCAGCGCGCTGCAGAACGCCGCGTCGATCGCCGGTCTGCTTCTTACCACGGAGTGCCTCATCGCAGACATTCCCGAGAAGGAAGAGCCCGAAGGCCACGGTCACGACCACGGCGGCATGGGCGGCATGATGTAAGGCCTCCTGCCAGGATAATCCGGGTGTTTCGGCGCCCGGTGTTTCCTTTCGAAACCGGGCGCTCCGCGAGGGGTGCCCGGTTTTTTTTGAGTGGCGAACCGTGTCGGAATCGAAACGAAAGTTGGACACACTTCTCCGGCGCAGGTTGGTAGCTTCCGGAAATGCGCGCGTCACGATTCATAGCGTTCGCCGGGCTGGGGATGATGGCGATGGCGGTTCCGACGACCGGATTGGCTGATTCCGGTCGGCCGAAGGCCCTCGTCTGGGAGATCGTGGATCCCTGGACGAACGCGTCCGGGGCGGCCCAACTTCTCGAAGAAGCCGGATTCGAGGTAGCATCCCTGCCGCTCGATCGCTCGCCGTGGCTGCTCGAGGTCGATCTCATCTTCCTCGGTTCGTTTGTATCCGAAGCCCCGGAGTATGCGGAGTACATGGAGAAATACGGGGACGATCTCTACAACTTCGTCGACAAGGGGCATCTCCTCGTGCAGTTCACGCAGGCGGATCAGACCGAGGCGATTCCCCCGTTTCTGCCAACCACACAGGGAGCGAGGCGAACGGACCAGGATTTCGACGTCGCTCGGATCACCAGCTCCGGGCATCCGCTGATGGCCGGCGTGCCCCTCGAAGACGATGGAACGCTCCTCCTGCAGGGCAAGGGCAGGACGCTGTGGGAGAACTTCGACGAGCAGAGTGGATTCGAGGTGATCATCTCGGGCGACGCCGAGACGCGTTTTCCCGCCGTGATGGAGGGGGCATACGGACAGGGGCGAATCCTTCTCGCCTCGCTCTGGACCGACAAGACCACCGGGAAGGATGGCTCTTCCATCGCGACGCCGGAGCAGGAGGCGTTCAATCAGGTGTTCTTTCGCAATCTCGCCACCCACGCCATGAACATTCGAAACCGCGCCGTGCCGGCGTTATCCGTCACGGAGCCGCCTCGGCCGATGTCCGAGTTCACCGAGGGGGCCTGGACATTGGCGATCCTGCCGGACACCCAGGTCTATTCGTTGCGAAACCCGGGCTTGTTCTCGCTGCAGACGCACTGGATCGCTCGGAATCGCGAGCGGCTCGACATCCGCTATGTCCTTCACCTGGGAGATATCGTGAACAACAACACGGAGTTGGAGTGGACGAGGGCCCGGACTGCCCTCGACAATCTCTTCGAAGCGGGCGTCCCGCTGGCTCTCGTGCCCGGCAACCACGACTACGGCCCCAGTGGCGATGCCTCGACGCGGGATACCCTGATGAACGAGATTTTCGATTTCGACCGGCATGCGGCGCAACCGGGTTTCGGTGGTGCCATGACGGATCGCATGCTGGACAACACCTACCACCTGTTCGAAGCAGGGGACGAGAAGTGGATCGTGCTGGCCCTCGAATGGGGACCTCGAGACGAGACGATCGCCTGGGCCAACCGGATGATGGACCGGCATGCGGATCGCAGGGGGATCCTGATCACGCACGCCTACATGAACAACAACGACCGGCGATATGATCACACCGATACCGAGCATCCGCAGCACTACAATCCTCACGACTATCGCACGCCGGGCGGAGTGAACGACGGGGAGGAACTCTGGCGCAATCTGGTCCGCAAGCACGACTTCGCCCTGACCGTGAACGGACACGTGCTCGGCGATGGCACGGGATACCTCGTGGAAGAGAACGAGAAAGGAACCGCCACGCACCAGATGCTTGTGAACTACCAGATGCGACCGATGGGAGGGGAGGGCTACTTGAGGTTGATCGAGATCCAGCCTGGTGGAAAGACCGTGCGGGTGAAGAGCTACTCTCCGCTCTACGATCGCTATCTCCTCGAACCCGATCAGCAGTGGGTCTTGGAGTGGTAGTGGGAGGACCATGTCGGGGCAGGGGGGCGGTGCCCTGTCGCCGGCAAGCGGAAGCAATCCCGGTCGATCCGCGAGGGGGGGGGCGTGTTGCTTCAATCGCGCCCAACCAGCAAATGCAAAAAACTTGCAGAAAAACGCCTGAGCCGGGTGGTTCGACCGTCTTACCGGGGTCCCCATACCCCATGAAGACAAAACTACTCCCCTACGTTGGCGCGCTTGCGGTCGCCGGTCTGTTCTCCGGAACGGCTGCTCGTGCGAATGATACCCAGACTCTGACACAGCTCTCGTGCGAAGTTGCAACCACCTTGCGGGGCATCCGCGGTGACTTCACCGCCCAGTTCCGCTACGCGACCACCTACACCGACCTGTCCCGGCGGCTGTGCGCCCTGATCACGACGGCCGAGGACCTCCATCGGGCGGCACCGAGGGCGACGTGCTACTGCTCCCGTCTCGGTGAGAAGATCGTCGCGCTGCGTGAGGATGTTCGCTGCTTTCGGACCCAGGTGCGGCGTGTCGAAGCCCTGCCTTGCCGGAACCGTCTCGTCGGTTCGACCTGCTGGCTTCACGCGGCTCTCGACCGGGTCGATTGCCGGCTCCGGACCATGGAGAGTGTGAACAATGCCCGCCGGGTCAGCAATCGTCACACCGCAGCTCCGCGTCCGGTACCTCCGCAGAACGTGGCCCGGCGTCCGGCACACCTCCATCGCGACGTGAGTCCGCGCAGCCACGGACCGGAGACCCGCTACAGTCACTCCGAATGGAACTCTCCGGTGCATCACGGAGGGTGGGATCGTGACCCGGGCAGGCATCTCTCGAGCCGGATGAACCATCACTCACCGGAGGAATTCCGCCGTGCCCTGTTCCGCACGATCGCACACCGGCTGGCGGACAGCCGCTGAGCGTTTCCCGGGAACCTTCACGAATCCCCCCGAAAAACAGCGCCGGTCCTCCTTGGGGGGCCGGCGTTTCTTTCATACCGGGGGGGAAACCTTGGCTACGGAGTCGCTGTCGTCGCGGGAGTCGCCGCGAGAAGGCTGTTCAGGTTGGCGACCGCTTTGTCCACCTCGAGAAAGTGACCGTTGAAGACGACCTGGCCATCCTTGTCGACCACGACCCACCAGGGTGTTCCTCCGGTGTTGTAATCGACATTGACGTTCGGGATTCCGCGAAGCTTGACGCAGTGGCCGAAAGGGATCGAGGTGAGTCCGAACTTTTCGGCGGTGGGCTGGAGCTTGGAGGGCGTGTTGTCGGTCAGGCCCTCGAACGCGGTCTGCACGGCGAAGAACTGGATTCCATCCTCCTTGGCATAGTGATCGACGAGCTCCTTGAGCTTCGGGAAACTCCGCTTGTCCGACGCCTCGCACCAGGCCTGGAAAAAGAGCATCAGGACCACCTTCCCCCGGTAGCGTCGCATGTCGATTCCGGGAGTGATCCCGGCGATCTTCCCGGGTTCGCCCTCAGGCAGGTTGATCCAATAGTCCGCGTGAAGAGGCGGGGCTTCCTTCCCCGCGATTCCCCGTTCCTCTTCCCCGAGCGCCTCGGGAACAAGGGCGCCGCTGAAAAGAAGGAGGAGAGCGAGGAGAGGCAGGAATTTCATCATCTTGTTGGGACGGTTGAACGCCACAAACCTTAGCAAGAGGGAGGTGGCATTCCGGCTTGCCTGCCCCGCAGGACGGCGGCTACAGTGGCGTGATGAAATATGTTTCGATTCTGTCGCTGATTTCAACTCTTTTCGGAGCGATCGTTCAGGCCGGGCACCCGGCGCCCGATGCGGAGGGGTTCGTCACTGTCTTCGACGGCAAGGACATGAGCGGGATCGAGACCGCGGGCAACTGGACGATCCAGGACGACGGTTCACTCTACCTCGAGCCCCGGGAGGGCGAGACCGACTGGAAGCGCTACGACTGCTACATCTGGCTGAAGGAGAAATATGGAGACTTCACCTTCGACTTCGAATACAAGCACGAGGAGGGCGGAAACTCGGGGCTCTACTTCCGCTGTGCCGACAAGGTCGATCCGACCAAGAGTGGATTCGAGGTGCAGATCAAGGATTCCACCGGCCTCGCCGACGAGAAGATGGGACACCACGACCTCGGTGGCGTGATCCGGACGCAGGGTGCCTCGAAGAACATGAGCAAGCCCGCGGGCGAGTGGAACCGCATGACGGTGACGATGCGGGGCGACCACCTCACCGTGATTCTGAACGGGGAGAAGATCCAGGATTTCAACCTCCGGGAGAAGAAGGACGACGAGAAGGAACTGGTCGCGGAGGGGTGGATCTCGATCCAGGACCACGGCATTCCCTTCTGGGTGCGCAACCTGCGGGTCAAGCGCTTGTGAAGTCCGAGGGGGAGATCACAGGTGGATGCGTCCGGTCCTTGCTCTCCACCTGCTACATCGGCTCGATGCCCTGTAGCTGCTGGAAGCAAGTGGCGCGCATCGTCTTGACGAAATCGGTCATGTAGCCGGCTCGTGCGGCTGTCGCTGTCGTGGCCGCATAGAGTTCGCAGCGGAGTCCATTCCTCGTGATAGGCCGTCCGACGACATACTCGCGGTCGAGATAGCGCTGGATGGCCCACCCGGGGAGCGCGCTGATTCCCCGTCCGCTCGCGACCAGTTGGAGAATGGCTTCCGTCAGGGTGGCAGTGCGGCGTTGGGGTTCCACCCGGGCGGGCTCGAGGACGCGCCTCACGAGGTCGAGGCGCTCGTCCGGGATCGGGTAGGTGATGAGCGTTTCCGTCGCGAAGTCTTTGGCCGTGAGATGCTTCTTCTTCGCGAGGGGGTGCCTCTTCCCCAGGATTGCCGGCATCGCGTAGGCGAAGAGAGGGTGAAACACGGTGGCGGTGCGGCGCTTGGCGCGCGACACGATGACGAGATCGGCCCGGTTCTCGGAAAGCAGTTCGACGGGATCGGGATGGAATCCCGAGACGAGATCGAGTTCCACCTCTTGCCAGTTCTCGCGAAACCGGTCCATCGCCGGCATGAGCCAGTCGAAGCAGGAGTGGCACTCCACCGCGATGCGAAGCTGGCCTGCCTCGCCTTCGAGTAGACGGGTGATCTCGCGATCGGCATCCGCGATGCGGCGCTCCAGGTCGTAGGCCAGGGCGACGAGGCGTTCTCCCACCGGAGTCCAGTGCAGCGGGGAGGTCTTTCTCTCGAAGAGCGGGCACCCGTAGTGGGTCTCGAGCGCCTTCACCTGGTGGGACAGCGCCGACTGGGTGAGGTTGACCCGCTCGGCGGCACCCGCCAGGCTACCCGTCTCGGCGAGTCCGATCAGGGTTTCGACATGGCGTAATTCGATCACCGGTCCACTCTCGACCGGTATGAAAGAGATTCAAGTGATGAGGGGTGGTCCGGAATTCCGTTCAATCGACCTTTTCCGCCGCTTCCGGCTTACGTGGGGGCTCGGTCATGAGTTGAACGTAGGCTTCCCGGACACGGGCC
>Ga0180430_10003489_pt1 | contig 13526 bp, 12 predicted proteins | sample SS_ome_9_FD_132999 | JGI IMG/M metagenome (GOLD analysis project Ga0180430, IMG submission 132999) | Hypersaline lake sediment archaeal communities from the Salton Sea, California, USA - SS_1_S_2 metaG | ecosystem: Environmental > Aquatic > Non-marine Saline and Alkaline > Hypersaline >... | reverse complement strand
TAGCCGTAGCTGGGGATGTCGGCGTTGTAGAACGACGAGGACCGCGGGATCGCGTAGGTCGCGAGATCGGCGAGGCCGTTGGTGACCACGTCGACGATGACCTCGCGGTCGATGGCGTGGTTGACGGCACGGCGAACGACCGGGTCGGTGATCCGTTCCAGGTTCATGTACAGGATGAGGCGACCCAGCTTGGGGCCGGTGATGACCTCGAGACCCGCGCTGCGCGCCTGATCGAGGTCCGCCGAGTCCATGTTGACGGCGTAGTGGACGGTGCCGGCCTCGAGCTCGATGAGGCGCACGTTGGCCTCGGGGATGATGCGGAAGATCAGCTGGTCGACCTTCGGTTCCCCGGGGCGCCAGTAGTCCGGGTTGCGCTCGAGCACGATGCGCTCGCCGGGCGTGTACGACACGAACGTGAAGGGACCGGACCCCACCGGGGCTTCGGCGAACCCGTCGCCCAGGGCCTCTACGGCGGTCGGCGAGACGATGCCGACGTTGATCATCCGCTCCATGAACTCCATGTCGAAGGTGCCCATGTCGACGCGGACGGTGTAGTCGTCGACGGCCTCGATCGACTCCATGCGCTGGAAGTACGAGCCGTAGCGGAGGTTGTTCTCGGGGACGCGCAGCCGTTCGATGTTGAAGACCACCGCGGCGGCGTCGAGGGGCGTGCCGTCCGTGAAGGTGATGCCCTCGCGGATGTGCCAGGTGTAGATGCCGTCGTCCGTGGCCTCCCAACGCTCGATGACCCAGCCTTCGAGGCCGTCGTCGGTCATGTAGACGAGGTGGTCGGCGATCGCCTGGTTGTAATTGACGGCGTCGATCGTGCCGCCAACCGTCGGGTCGGTGGACTGGACGTCGCGGATCAAGCCGACGACGAGGGTGGTCTGGGCGTAGGCGGCCGTGCCCACGAACAAGAGTAGGGCGGCCATGAGGGCGGCGAACCTGGTGCGCATGCTTCCTCCTTCGTTGCTCAGAGGGATGGGAACGAGATGGATCGTGGCGGCGATCAGGGGCGCGCGAGCGTTCCGTGCAGGCGACCTCCTCTCTGCGCGATCGCGGCTGCGAGGTCGTCGAAGTTGGCGTCCTGCATGGGGCGCTCGCCTCGCTCGATCTCCTCGATCACGTCCAGCAGCGCGCGGTTGAACGGCACGGGAACGCCGACGCCGTCGGCCGCGCGGATGAGTGCATGCAACATGGCGGTGCCCTCGGACTTCCGCTTGCGGTAGGTGAGGTCCCAACGCAATCCGCTGCCGGTCTTGACGAAGCGGTGGAAACTCGGTCCGCGAAAGACCTCGTGCCGGGGCCAGGCATGGCGAACCCAGAAGTGCAGGCCGGAGGGGTCTTCGGGGGTCGCCTGGCGGTAGGGCTCGGGGTCGAAGAAGTCGAAGCCGACGAGGCGCAGGCCCAAGCCGTCGGCCACGCGGATCGCCTCCGCGACGAGCTCGCCGGCGACGATGCGGGCGACCTCGCGCTCCATGCCCTCGCCCGACGGGCGATCGGTGATCGCGCTCAGCACGATCTGGCTGCCGTAGACGAACTTCGTCCACACGGTGCCCTTGATGTTGTCGGTCTGGTAGGTCGGGCTCCAGTGCATGAGGTCTTGCTGCAGGCGCTGCAGACGCGGCGTGAGGCGCCCGTCCATCTCGCCGATCCACACGTAGTTGGGAAAGCCCGCCTCGAGGTGCCCAGGATCGACGAGGGCGCCGCCGAAGTTGGGGTCGGCGCCGATCGTACGCTCGGCACCAACGACCTCCTCGAACACGAAGAGGTTCTCGCCCGCCTGCATCGAGACGAAGGCGGTCTCGTCCGTCGCGTGCGGCAGCAGCTGCTCGAGCGCGGCGCGGGTGTCGTGCGACTTGACGGCCACCACGACCGTCTCGAGCGGCGCCAGTTCGGCAAGGCGATCGGGCGTGATCGCGCGCACGGGCACGTGGTGGCGGCCGCGCGAGCCGGTGATCTCCACGCCGCGGTCGGCGAGCGCCGCCACGTGCTCGGGCCAGCGGTCGACGAAGGTCACGTCGCAGCCGGCGCGCGTCATCCAGGTGCCGATGAGGCCGCCGATCCCGCCGGCGCCCACGAAGGTGTAACGCATCTCAACCCCCTCCGGAGGACTCGGTCGGACGCGGAGCCATGGCGCCGGCGGCCGAGGCACGCCCGTCATGGGCGCGCACCAACGGCGCGCCACGGGCGACCAGCATGTCCCCCAGGTCACCGACGTTGGCGGCCTGCAGCGGCCGGCGGCCGTCCTCGATCTCGGCCATGAGCTCGCCCAGCGCCTCGTTGTACGGCACGCCGCACCCGACCCCGGACGCGGCACGGCGCAACGCGGCGACGCGCGCGCCGGTCTCGGTCTTGCGGCGGCGGTAGAGCAGGTCCCACTTCATGCCGCTGCCCGTCTTGACGAAGGCATGAAACGAGTGGGTCCGGAACACCTCGTGGCGCGGCCAGGCGTGCTCGATCCAGAAGTGCAGGCCGCTCGGGTCGTCGGGTGTGGCGTCGCGGTACGGCGACGGGTCGAAGAAGTCGAAGGCCGCGAGGCGGATGCCCTGGGCCTCGGCAACGGCGATCGCCTCGCGCACGAGCTCGCCGGCCACCAGGCGGGCGCGCGGGGTGTCGAGCTCGCGCCCGGGCGGTCGGTCGCTGATCGAGGTCGTGACCGTCTGGCTGCCGAACGAGAACTTGCTCCACACGATCCCGCGCACGTGCTCGGTGACGTAGGTCGGCCCCCAGTGCAGCAGGCCCTGCTGGAGCCTCAGTAGGCGGGGCGTCACGCGGCCGTCGAGCTCGCCGATCCAGACGTAGTTGGGGAAGCCCGCCTCGAGCTGGCCGGGGTCGACGAGCGCGCCGCCGAAGTGCGGGTTGGCCGCGATCGTGCGCTCGGCGCCCACCAGCTCCTCGAAGATGTGCAGGTTCTCGCCGGCCTGCATCGACACGAACACGGTGTCGGGCGTCGCATGCGGCAGCAGTTGCTCGAGCGCGGCACGGGTGTCTTGTGATTTCACCGCCACCACGACGACGTCGAGCGGTGCCAGTTCGGCGAGGCGACCGGGTGTGACGGCCGGCACCCGTACGTGGTGGCGGCCGCGCGAGCCCGTCACACGGACGCCCTCGCGGTCGATCGCTTCCGCATGCTCCGCCCAGCGCTCGACGAACGTGACGTCGCAGCCGCCGCGCGCCATCCACGTGCCGATCAGGCCACCGATGCCGCCGGCGCCCACGAAGACGTAGCGGGTCTCAGCCATCGACGGGCACCGCCATCGTCATGAGCGTCTCGCCGGCGTGCACCTTGGTGCCGGTGCGCATGACCGCCACGCTGCCATTCGCGGCCGCCCGCACCTCCTGCACGCGCTCGCCGACCAGGTCGCGCACCACCCCGACCGGTTCGCCCTCGCGCAGCGTTTGGCCGAAGGTCACGAACGGCTCCCAGGCGCCGCCGGTGCTCGCGCGGTGGGTGACCGTGCGGCACGCCGGCAGATCGGCGCGCGGGGTCGGGGCCGGGCCGGGCAGCATCTCGAGCGCCCGCAGCGCGTCGAGCACGAAGCCCGCCATCTCGGCCGCGTTGTCGGTCGCGCGGCCGTAGCCGTTGCAGGCCTCGATCGACACCTGGGGGACCCCGATGGCGGCGGTCGCCCCGCTGAGCATGCCGGGCACGTCGCGGGCACCGGGCGCCAGCACGAAGCGCACGGCCAGGGAGCGCACCAGTGGCTCGAGCCCCGTCTTGCCGGGTGCGTCGGTCCAGCGCGCGAAGGCGACGTCGCCGTTCTCGGGGCTGCCGCCGTGCAGGTCGATGAGCAGATCGGCGCCCGGCAGCACGTGCCGCAGCAGCACGTCGGAGATCTGCTCGGTGACGGTGCCGGTCGCGTTGCCGGGGTGAACACGGTTCATGTCCTGGCGGTCGAACGGGCTGGTGCGCGCGCCGTGGGTGAAACCGTCGACGTTGAGGCAGGGCAGCAGCCACACCGAACCGCGCAGGACGTCGACGTCGAGGGTCTCCGCGAGGCGGTGGCAGCCGAGCACGGCGTAACCCTCGTCGCCGTGCTGCGCCGCGATCACCACCACGCGCGGTCCCGGCGACGCGCCCTGGACGACGACGAGCGGCAACGGGGTCGGGCCGGTGGCGGCGCGCCCGACCGCGAGCCAGGTGCGCGTCACGCCGCCCGGGAAGGTCGTCGTGGCCAGGGTGGCGGGGTCCGTCATGGGGATGCCGCCTCCAGCGCGGTCACCACGTCGGGTCGGTCGGGTCCGGACCGCAGCCAGGAATCGAGCGCGTCGAGCCTTGGCGTCATGAGGCCGCCTTGGGCCCCTTGCCGCCGCAGCTGCTCGACGATCGTGGCGAGTTCGCCATCCGGATGCCCGGGATCGAGCAGCGCACCGAGCCCGGCAGGCTCGGTGAACGGCGCGGGCGCGCCGACGCGAAACTGCTCATGACGCTGCCAGCAGTGGCGCATCCAGGCGCGGCGGGTGCCCAGCTCGCCCGGCGTCTCGGCCAGCACCAGGTTGGGATCGAAGAAGTCGAAGGCGATGGGCATGGGACCGTGGGCGCGGGCGACGGCGATGCCCTCGCGCACCAGTTCGGCCGCCGCGTCGAGGTGCCGGTCGTCGTCGTAGAAGGCGCGCGGCGCGGCCCCGGCGAGCACCGGCAGTGCCGCCTCGAGCTCGAAGATCGCCTTGCTCCACACCATCCCCGCGATGACCTTGGTGGTCAGGGTAGGCGACAGCCAGGCGAGTTCGTGCTGCAGGGCGCGCATGGCGTCCGTCTCACTCGCCACGAGGTTGCCGAGCCAGGTGAAGTTGTGGAAGCCGGTCTCGGGGTCGCCGCCCGGGCCGCTCCGCACCTCGAGGTTCGTGACGCCCAAGACGGTCTCGCCCGGCCACAGCGCAGGAAGGTCGAGGTTGGCGAGCCCGCCCACGAACGACAGCAGCGGCGGATGCGACGCGGCCGCGGCGGCCAGTTCCTTGGTGGCGTCGGCGGCCACGCGCGCCGGCACGCAGAGAAGCACCGCCTCGGTCCCGTCGGCCAGCGCGCCTGGGGGCGCGACCGCCGGGACGACGGGGGTCTCGAGACGCCGGAAGCCACGCACGACGACGCCCTGGCCCACGCGCTCGCGGCGCGCGGCGGACGGCTCGATCAGGCTGACGTCGCCGCCGTGATGGCGAAGCCGCGCGGCGATGAGGGTGCCGAGCGCGCCGGCCCCGACGATGGTCACTCGCATGACGGTCTCCTTCAACGCGCCTCGCCGTCGACCAGCACGGCGAGCGACGCGAGCGAATGCATGCGGCCGTAGATCGTCCGCAGGTCGTGAGCGGGCACCCCTCCCGGGTGCCTGGCGTACACAGGCCGCAGCTCCTGCTCCCCCAGCCAGTAGGACCAGACGTGCGCGCCTCGCCCCTTGGGCGCGATGTAGCCGAGGCGGTTCTCGACCCAGCCCGCACCGCCCATGAGCGCGTGTTCGGCCAGGTACGCGCGGGCCCGGTCGCGGCTCCAGCCCTCACGGTGCAGGCCCCAGGCGGCGACGGTGCCGATCCCGGCGCGCACCCTCGACACCAGGGCGGTGATGCGGTCGACGGGCCCGGTCCAGCCGATGAGGCCGTTGCCGGCGTCGGCGACCCCCTCGAAGAGCGGCGAGCCCGCGCTCTTCACGAGCGACATGAGGCCATCTGCGCCGCCCCATCCCTCGCGCACGGCGAGCTTGCGGGTCTCGAACTGCAGGCAGTGGCCCGGCACCACCTCGTGGACCACGAGGTGCCGCAGGTCACCGAGAGTGATCACGGGGTCGGCGTTGAGTTCGACGACGCCACGCGCGAAGTCGCAGCGGGCGTTGAAGGCCGCACCATGCACGAGCGTGACGCTCGGGAGCCGCGGCATCGGCACGTCGAAGGCGCTCGCGGTCCGCTCGAGCGCCTCGTCCATGAGGCGCTCCATGGTGGGAACCAGGTCGTCGCTGGCGACGCGGGTGGCGGCCTCCCAGGCTCGGGCGGCATCGCGCAGCAGTCCGTCGTAGCCGGCGGCAGCGAGTTCCTGCGCGAGCTCCATGCGCACCGCGTCGAGTTCGTGCTCGTTGGCCGGGCGCGGTTCGCTGGCCAGGAAGCCGGCGACTTGGTCCTCGAGCGGCAACGCGCCGTCGCGCTCGTTCCAGGCGATGACCGTGAGCGCCGACCGGCAGAGGTCGGTGTAGTAGCGCCGGCGGTCGGCTTCGACCAGGTCGGCCGCTTCCTCCGAGAGCCGCGCGAAGACTGCACGCGCCGCGTCCCAACCGGCGAAGGTCGTGGGCGAACGGTCTTCGGCCATGTCGAGCACCACCAGCCCCCACGGGTCTTCGGGGTTGGCGGCGCGGTGGAGCGCGTCCAGGCCACGGTAGGCGCGGGCGAGGCGCTCGGCGAACGTGAGGGTGGTGCGATCGAGCACGTCAGGCTCCGTAGAAGCGGGCGACCGCGTCGACCACCGCGTCGACGTCGTCGTCGCCCACGTCCGGGTGGTTGGGGAGGCTCAGGACCTCGGACGTGAGCCGCTCCGCCATGGGGAAGTCGCCCTCGGCGTGGCCGGTGAGTTTGCGGTAGGGCGCAAGCAGGTGCAGGTCCTGCGGGTACAGGACGGTCGACTCGACACCCTGCTCGGCGAGGTGGTCGCGCAGCGCGTCGCGGCGGCCCTCGGGAACGCGCACCGTGTAGTGCAGGAAGGCATGGACCACGTTCGGCAGCGTGCGCGGCAGTCCGAGCGGCAAGCCGGCGCTCGCGAAGGCGTCGTTGTACCGCGCGGCGTTCTGCCGGCGGCGCTCGTTCCAGGCCTCGAGGTGGGGCAGCTGCACCCGCCCGATGGCGGCGTGCAACTCGCTCAGCCGCACGTTGTAGCCGATGCGGCGAATGTCGTAGAAGCGCTCGCCCTTGGCGCGCGGGCGGCCGTGGTCGCGCAGGAGCCGCACCTCGTCCGCGAGCGTCGCGTCGTTCGTCACGACCATGCCGCCCAAGCCGCACACCGAGATCCCCTTGCCGGCGAACGACAGGAAGCCGGCCGCGCCCAAGGCGCCGACGTAGTGGCCGTCGAAACGCGCGCCGAAAGCATGGCAGGCGTCCTCGATGACGTGTAGGCCGCGGCGGCGCGTGAGGTCGAGGAGCGCCGCCATGTCGGCCGGATGCCCGTACTTGTGCGCCGGGACGACCGCGCGGGTGCGTTCGGTCAGTGCGCCTTCGACCGCATCGGGCCTCAGGTTGAACGTGACAGGCTCGACCTCGACGAACACGGGCCGCGCGCCCGCGACCGCGACAGCCTCGGCCAGCGTGACGAAACCCATGGCGGGCACCACGACCTCGTCGCCTTCGCCGATGCCGAGCGCCTGCAGGATGAGGAACATGCCGGTCGTGCCGGAGTTCACGGCGACGGCGTGGGCACAGCCGAGGTAGGCGGCCACGTCCGCCTCGAAGGCGTCGTTCTCAGGGCCCAGGTAGTACTGGCGGCTGTCGAGCGTGCGCAGCGCGGCCTCCCGCATGGCATCGTCGACGTGGTTGAAGCCTTTGCGGACGCGTCGCGTGGGGGCGACCGCGCCGGCGGTCATGCCGGACCGTCGCCGATGGGGCCGAGGGGCAGCGTCTGGAACTGGGTCGTGAAGCGCGCCAGGTAGTCGGTGACGACCTCGAGGATGCGTTCGCCGTGGGCCTCGGATGCCTCGGACGCGGGCTTGCTGTTGTCCCAGTAGCCGAGCGGCCAGCGCTCCGCCATCATCAGCGGGATCTCGACCCCGAAGTTCTCGAACGAGATCTCGTACTTGCCGGTCGAGTCGAAGCCATGGCCGATGTCGGAGACGACGCAGCCACCCTCGGCCTTGGCCAAGTCGGCGTTGCCGGGGCGTATGGCCATCGCCACCGCCGTCTCGGTGAAGCCGCCGTGGTCGGGCCCGAGTTCGAGGTCGGGGAGGAGCGCGATCGCGGCTCGATACCACAGCGGCACCGCGAACAGCATGCCCAGTTCGCGCCGCAGCTTCAGCGAGACCTGCTTCATGATCGGCGCGTTGGGCCCGTGGCCCGTGACCCAAACGATGCGCCGGATGCCCCAATGGTGCAGACCGCGGGCGATCTCCTCAAGGATGGTGGCCGACGTCTGCGGCGAGATGCTGATCGTGCCGGGGAAGTCCATGGTGGACTCGCAGTAGCCGAACGGGACGCCCGGCACGGCGATGGCGTTGCATTTCGTGGCACTGCGGCGGGCGACCTCGTCGGCGGCGAAGTGATCCGTGCCGATGATGCCGTGCGGGCCATGGGCTTCGACGGCGCCCATCGGTACGAACGCGGTGTCGGTCTCCGCGAACGCGGCGCGTGCCTCCAGATACGTCATGTCGGACAGGAAGTGGGTGCGCATGGCTCTCCTCGCTGGCGACGAACCACCGGCGGCAAGCGCCCCTGCGCCCGCCCCGGCGGCGGTTCCGTGTCGGGCCTAGGCCGGATTGTCGCAGGTGTGGTACAAGTATGTCAAGTAAGCCTGTCTGACTGAGTAGATTGGTCGGACCAATTCACGCCACCCGCCCACGCGTTTCAGGGCGATCCGAGGAGGACGGCATGAAGTTCGAGCGCGTGCATCAGGTTCGCCTGCACGAGCAGATCATCGCTCGGTTCAACGAGATGGCCGAGGCTGGAAGCTTGCAGGCGGGCGACCGGCTTCCGCCAGAACGGGAGTTGCTCGCGCAGCTCGGTGTGAGCCGCCAGGTGTTGCGTGAGGCACTGACGGTCATGGAGGCCCAGGGCATGCTCTCCACGACGCCGGGGGGTGGTCGCGTGTTCCGCGGCCGCACCGTCGGGGACATCGGCGCGTTCATCGACGCACTGAAGGAGTCGGCGCTGTTCGAGATCCTCGACGCGCGTGAGGCGATCGAGGGGAAGATCGCCGAGCTCGCCGCACGCGAGGCCAGCGATGAGGAGCTCGAGGCCCTACAGACGCGAGTTGCCGACCTGAAGTCCAGCAGCTACACCTATGAGTGGAACTACCGCTTCCACCTGGCGATCGCCGAGGCCGCCCACAACGACGTGCTACACAACTTCCTGCAGCTCGTCCTGGAGGCGCGCAGGGAGGTCCAGGAACAGGACTACCTCACACTCGAGCAGATGAAGCGCACCTTCGACGACCACGCCGCGATCGTCGAGGCCATCGCGTCGCGTGACCCGGAGCGATCGCGCGCGGTGATGGAGGGCCACATCGCCCACACTCGAGCCGAGTTCCTGCAGCGCCAGGTCGAACGCGCGAAGGAACGCCGAGGCGACCTCACGGTCGCCTGAGCGTTCCCCGACGTGGTCGTCTTCCTCCTCCGTCGAGCCCTCGCCGCCGTCCCGGTGGTGTTCTCGGTCGTGCTCCTGGTGTTCCTCTCACTCCACCTCGCACCAGGGGATCCGGTCGAGTTCATCGTCGGCCCCGATACCCCCTTCAACCTCGATCGCGAGGCGTACCTCGACCAGGTCCGCGAGCAGTACGGCCTCGACAAGCCGCTCCACGAACAGTTCCTGACGTACCTGGCCGGCCTCGCGCGGTTGGATTTCGGGCAGTCGTTCCGGACCAACGCCGATATCTTCGAAGAGCTCGTGCCGCGCTACGCGGCGACCATCGAACTCGCCCTGTTCGCCTTCATGCTCACCCTGTCGATCGGCATCCCGCTCGGCATCCTGTCGGCCCTGCGGCCCAACAGCTGGCTGGACTCGCTCGTCACCACGACCGGGCTCGTCGGCGTCTCCCTGCCCTCGTTCTGGCTGGGCCTGCTGCTCATGCTCCTGTTCTCCCTCGAGCTCGGCTGGTTTCCCCCGTCGGGTCGCCCGGCCTCGGCCCTCACCGCGGAGGGGTTGCCGTTCGTCGTGCTGCCCGGCCTCACCCTCGCGCTCGGCGCGGCCGCCCTCGTCATGCGCCTGACCCGCTCGCAGATGTTGGAGGTGCTCGGTGAGGACTTCGTACGCACGGCGCGCGCCAAGGGCCTTCACGAACGCACCGTGGTGCTCGGTCACGCCTTCCGGAATGCCCTCATCCCCGTCGTCACCGTCATGGGGCTCCAGTTCGGCGGCCTGCTCGCGGGCACCGTCGTCGTCGAGACGGTCTTCGCCTTCCCCGGCGTCGGCCGCTACCTGATCCAGGCGGTCAACAACCGGGACTTCCCCGCCGTGCAATCCGGCGTGCTGTTCGTATCGCTGACCTTCGTGACCGTCAACTTCCTGGTCGACGCGCTCTACGCGACCATCGACCCACGCATCCGGTACGACTGAGGGCCCGACGTGAACCAGCGCAGCTTCCTCCGCCGCTTCACCCGCCGAACGTTCTCCAACCCCATGAGTGCGTTCGCCTTCATCACCGTCGTCCTGCTGCTCGTGGTCGCACTCATCGGACCAAGCCTCGCCCCGTTCGACCCGTTGAAGCCGGACTTCCGGCGCATCGCGGAACCGCCGAGTGCCGACCACTGGCTGGGAACGGACCAGAACGGCCGCGACATCTTGAGCCGCATCATCCATGGCACCCGCATCTCCGTCAGCATCGGCGTTGCGGCCGTCGTGCTGGGGCTCGCCCTGGGCACCACCGTGGGCCTGGCGGCCGGGTACTTCGGCGGCCGTGTCGACACGGTGCTCATGCGGGCCATCGATGTCCTGCTCGCCTTCCCCGGCATCCTGCTGGCGATCCTCATCATCAGCATCTTCGGCAGCAGCGTCGCGAACATCGTCGTGGCGTTGGCCGTGTTCTCGGTACCCACCTTCGCGCGCGTGTCGCGCAGTTCGGCCCTCACGCTGCGGACGCTCGAGTACGTGCAGGCCGGACGCGCGCTCGGCGGCTCCTCGCTGCGCGTCCTACTGCGGCACGTGCTCCCCAATGCGATGGCGCCCGTCGTCGTGTACGGCACCCTGCGCTGCGCGACCGCGATCCTCGGCGGTGCCGCGCTCAGCTTCTTGGGGCTCGGGGTGTCGCCACCCACACCCGAGTGGGGTCTCATGGTCAGCCAAGGTCGTGAGATCATGCGCTCGGCGCCCCACGTCATGGTGTTCCCGGGCCTCGCCATCTTCGTGACGGTCCTTGCCGTCAACCTCCTCGGTGACGTCCTGCGAGACGTCATGGACCCCAGGACGCGCACATGACCCACCCACCCCGGAGAGGAACCGTGAACGAGTCCTCGGCACCCGGCCGCCCGCCGCTGAACCCGCGGGCCCTGGGAACCCCAACGTCAGCGATCCGCCATATCGCCGACATGGCTGCCGTGCGTGCGGCGAAAGGGCTGCCGGTCTACCCCTTCCATCTCGGCGAACCCGACTTCGACACCCCAATGGCCATCAAGCGGGCAGCCGTCGACGCCATGATGGCGGGCCACGTCCATTACACGCCCAATGCCGGCATCGCACCCCTCCGCACCGCCATCGCCGGCGATCTCCGAGGGCGCTACGGCGCCGCACTCGGTCCTGCGGACGTGATCGTCACCGTCGGCGCCTGCGAGGCCCTCACGCTCGCCTTCATGGCGACCCTGGAGCCCGGAGCGGAGGTGGTCGTGCCGACGCCGTGTTGGCCGAACTACCTGCAGACCCCGCTGCTCCTGGGCGCTCACGTGCGCGAGGTCGCCATGGAGGCGCAGGAGGACTTCCGCCTGAGCGCGGAGGCGGTGTTGGCCGCGATCGGGCCCGATACGCGGGCGATCGTCATCAACACGCCGAACAACCCCAGCGGGGCGGACGCCGCACCAGACGTCATCCGGAAGCTCCTCGACGGCGCCCGCCACCGCGGCGTCTGGCTGATCGTCGACGAGATCTACCACGACCTCACCTTCGAGCCCGGCTGGACGAGCTTCCTGGAGGTCGCGCGCCCGGACGATCCGCTCATCTACGTCAACGGCTTCTCCAAGAGCTACGCGATGACCGGCTGGCGGCTCGGTTACGCCGTGGCGCGCGGCGACGTGGCGAACGCGATGATCCGACTCCATCAGGCCCTCGTGACCAGCGCCACGTCATTCGTGCAGCACGCAGCCATCGCAGCTCTCTCCGAACGCGACGAGGTCGTCGCCATGCGGAACCGGTACGCTGCCCGGCGCGAGCGCGTGCTCACCGTCTTGAGCGGCGCTGGGATCGAGTGTCCCGTACCCGCGGGTGGGTTCTACGTGTTCCCGCGGGTCCCTGAAGGGTGGCGGGACGGTGACGCGTTCAGCCAGGACATGCTCGCAGAACACGGCGTGGCGCTCGTGCCGGGATCGGCGTTCGGCGCGGCCCATCGGGACCGGTTCCGGCTGTGCTTCGCGTGCTCGGATGAAGTCCTTGACGACGGTCTCGACGTTCTCGGCCGGGCCGTGGGCAACGGCTGGGCCCGGCCAGCGGGATGAAGTTCGCTCGCATCACACACGAAGGCGCCCCGCGGATCGTGGTCGTCGAGGAAGCCTCGTGGGCGCTTCTCCCCCGCGATCTCGGCGATCTGCATGTCGTGATCGAGGGTGCTGCGGAAGCCTTGGCATACGTGCGCCGAGCGCTGCGCTCGGCACCGCGTCTCGACGCCGACGAGTCCCGCCTCCTCGCCCCCCTCGGCCAGCTCCGCCGGGACGTCCTGTGCACGGGGTGGAACTACCTGGATCACTTCCACGAAGGCGCCGGAAGGCGTGCAGGACAGGACGTCGAACTGCCGACGCACCCGACGTTCTTCGGCAAGAGCCCCCACACGATCATTGGCCCACGCGACCCCATCGCCTTCGACGAGCGCGTGTCGATCCAGTGGGACTACGAGGCCGAACTCGCGTTCGTGATCGGACGCCGAGGGCGTTCGATCCGCGCTTCCAGCGCCGCAGATCACGTCTGGGGTTACCTCCTGGCCAACGACGTCTCGCAGCGCGATCTTCAGCGCGCCCACGGTGGCCAGTGGCTCAAGGGGAAATCGATCGACCGCACCATGCCGATCGGCCCATGGATCGTCACCGCCGACGAAGTCGAGCCGAAGGACATCCGACTCCGCTGCACCATCAACGGCGAGCTGATGCAGGATGCGTCGACGGGCACGATGGCCTACCCCATCCCCTCCCTCATCGAGGAACTGTCCTTCGGCATGACGCTCGATGTCGGTGATCTCGTCCTCACGGGCACGCCGTCCGGTGTGGGCAACGCCCGCGACCCACGCCGGTTCCTGCGATCCGGCGACGAGGTAATCGTCAGCGGAACCGGCCTTGGGGAACTGCGCAACGTCGTGACACCTGTCGACCTGCACACGCCGGGTTGAACCTGCGTGCTTGTGGCCGCTCCCGGATCACCGAGGAGCCGTCAGCTGGAACGCATGGCGGTCAGGGCTGCCGACCTGGCCCCACCCCCACCACCCCCCACGCCAACCCCTCGAACCCGCTGCGCCCACCGAGCGCTGCCGCGACGTCCTCCACGAACGACGGGCTGAGGATCTCCGCCCAGGCCGTGCCGCCCCGCAGATGGACGTCGAAGAACGCCAACGCGAACCGGCGCAGGTGCGCCTGGGCGTCGCCCACGAACACCCACAGGTGCTTGGCGCCGACGAAGGTGATCAGGTCGGCGTCCGGCAGGTGGGCGTACAGCTCGGT
>Ga0180430_10003487_pt1 | contig 13534 bp, 11 predicted proteins | sample SS_ome_9_FD_132999 | JGI IMG/M metagenome (GOLD analysis project Ga0180430, IMG submission 132999) | Hypersaline lake sediment archaeal communities from the Salton Sea, California, USA - SS_1_S_2 metaG | ecosystem: Environmental > Aquatic > Non-marine Saline and Alkaline > Hypersaline >... | reverse complement strand
TGTTCATGGCTTCTGTCGATTCGGATTTATAGAAATAAGGTGTTTTAAAAAGGATGAGGCTTTTTCTTTCATTGACACCGCTTCATGTTCATCTGCGGATAAAAAACTGCACCGTCACACTTTTCGTCAGGTTGTTACGGTGCAGCGTATGATGGCGATGATGCAGACCAAAGCTGCTTGCAACCGCCTATTCCTGCTCAATAAACGAATACTTCTCTGGATCGGCCAATACATAAAAAAGTCCGAAGAACATCTTCCATCCACGAACCGGACTTCCGCATCTAAACTTTAAAGCTTCTCCTTCATCTAACGTAAACCTCAAAGCTTGGCTTACACACCAATCAATTTTCACTTGGATCTCATGTTCGCCAGGCTCCAAATCAAATCGCAGCCTCCCGCCATCTTTGATTTTCCCAGCCTCAACACCATCAATCAGCACTGAGAATTTTCTCATTTTATTCATCAACTGCGATGTTCTGTTGACTTCAATGTACGTCTCGTTGTTCATGGTTACACATCCTTTCAATTATAATCTAGCGCACTTTCAGACTACCAGAGTTCGATTTTTGATAAGACTTATTTCTCTTTCAAACACAAAAATACCCCTCCAGATCATCCAATCCAAGAGGGGTACAAACTATTATTTCAAACGTCGCCTTACTCCACCGTCACACTCTTCGCCAAGTTCCGTGGCTTATCAACGTCACAGCCGCGGTGCAGCGCTGCGTAGTATGCGATTAGCTGCAGCGGGATGACGGAGACGAGCGGTGCGAGCTCCGGATGCACTTCAGGCAGGACGAAGCGGTCGTCTGCTTCTTCCAGGCCTTTCAAGGAGATCACGCAAGGGTTGGCGCCGCGGGCTGTCACTTCTTTGACATTTCCACGGATGCTTAAATTGACGTGCTCCTGTGTCGCAAGGGCAATGACCGGTGTGCCGTCTTCGATCAATGCGATTGTACCGTGCTTCAATTCACCGCCGGCGAAGCCTTCAGCTTGAATGTAAGAAATCTCTTTCAGCTTCAGGGATCCTTCGAGGCAGACGAAATAGTCAAGGCCGCGGCCGATGAAGAAAGCATTGCGTGTTACTGTCAAATATTCGCGCGCGATCATTTCCATTTCGTCTTTCTGGTCGCAAAGGGCTTCCATCGCGTTTCCGATGATGCCGAGCTCTTTAACAAGATCAAAGCCGAGTGCTTTTCCGCGGGTTTCCGCGGTTACAGCTGCCAAAATAGCGAGAACTGCGATTTGCGCCGTATATGCTTTTGTTGACGCTACCGCGATTTCCGGGCCGGCATTCAGTAAAAGCGTGTAGTCCGCTTCACGGGAAAGCGTGGATCCCGGTACGTTGGTCAATGTCAGCGCTTTGTGTCCGAGCTTTTTCACCTGTACGAGAACCGCGCGGCTGTCAGCCGTTTCTCCGCTTTGAGAAATAAAGATAAACAGCGGCTTCTCAGAAAGCAATGGCATATTGTAAGAGAATTCGCTTGCGACATGGACTTCAGCCGGAACTTTCGCCCATGTTTCGATAAATTGTTTGCCGACAAGACCGGCATGATAGCTCGTTCCGCAGGCGATGATATAGACGCGATCCGCTTCTGCAACAGCATTTGCAATGTCTCCAGGAATGGAAAGCTTGCCGTTTTCATCTTGGTACGTCTGAATGATTTTCCGCATGACAAGCGGCTGTTCATCGATTTCTTTTAACATGTAGTGAGGGTATGTGCCTTTTTCGATATCGCTCGCATCAAGCTCTGCAATATATGAGGCACGTGACATCAATTCTCCGTCAAGGTTTTTAATCACAACTTTTTTGTCTGTGACAATCACCATTTCTTTATCCATAAGCTCCACGTATTCGTTTGTCACTTGAAGCATCGCCATCGCGTCAGACGCGATCACATTGAAATTGTCTCCAAGGCCGACAAGAAGCGGGCTTTTATTTTTCGCAACATAGATTGTTTCTTTGTTTTCATGATCGAATAATGCAATCGCATAAGAGCCTTTGAGCAGCATAAGCGTTTGGCGGAACGCTTCTTCCGTGTCAAGACCGTTATTGACGAATTGCTCGATCACTTGAACGACAACCTCTGTATCCGTATCACTTTTAAGGGTTACATCTTGTAAATATTCGCGCGTCAGCTGAACATAGTTTTCGATGACGCCGTTATGAACAAGTGTAAATCGGCCTGATGCGCTTTGATGCGGGTGAGCGTTTAGACGGCTCGGTTCCCCGTGAGTCGCCCAGCGTGTGTGTCCGATTCCCGCTTGCGATATCACATTTGCATCAACGACTTCGCGAAGATCGGCAATCCGTCCTTTTTCTTTAAACACGTGTACGCCGTCTTCGTTCGCTACAGCGATTCCAGCTGAATCGTAGCCGCGATACTCCAGCTTTTCCAAACCTTTAAGTAAAATTTCCTTTGCATCAAGCTGGCCAATATAACCTACAATACCACACATAATTTTCTTCCTCCTAAAGTCGCAGGCAGGAGACGAAGAAAGTCTGCTTATCAGGCGGGGACATTCTTCGTCCCCTCCTACATGTTTTTTATGGGAGATCATGCGATTTCCCTTTGTTCAAAGAGTCGCCTCTTTGGTTTGAGGAAATCCTTGCGGCTGTGATCTTGTGGTCAGCCGGGAGGCATCCGCCGAAAATTCGATAAACCTCCATCCTCGTCAACTAAGCTGTTTCATCCGCACGCTTAGTCCGGGCGCTATAACTATAAAAAATGGTTCTGCCCTGCCTTTCCTTTTAAATTAAACAAGACAAGCTGATTTTACTATACACTAAAGGAACCGTCAAACATTTTTCAAAATGGTTCACATTTTTTCCAAGATTGAACGGTTCCCTTTATCTTATGTCAAATCAGCATGTCTCGTTCGTCAGTCTTCTGCGGAAAATCACTCCGCTCCCATTTCAGCTTTCACGACATCTGCAATGCGGCCTACGTATTTCTCGCAAAGCTCCTTCGTTTTCGCCTCAGCCATAACACGGACAAGCGGCTCGGTGCCGGACGGGCGCACAAGGATGCGGCCGTCACCGTTCATTTCCTTCTCAACCTCTTCGATGACCGCTTTTACCTTTTCGTTCTCCGCTACTTTATGTTTATCGGTTACTTTCACGTTCAAGAGGAGCTGCGGAAACTTCTGCATCTCTGCCGCAAGCTCTGACAAAGACTTACCTGTCATTTTGATCGTGTTCATCAGCATGATCGCAGAAAGCAGGCCGTCGCCTGTCGTATTGTAATCAAGGAAAATCAGATGTCCCGACTGTTCTCCGCCGAAAGTAAACCCGTCCTTTTTCATCGCTTCCACTACCTAGCGGTCGCCGACAGCTGTCTGAACGCTTTTAATGCCTTCCGCTTCAAGCGCTTTGTAAAAGCCGAGGTTGCTCATCACCGTAGAGACAACTGTATTGTCCGCCAGGCGCCCCTCGCTCTTCAAGTACTTCGAACATATGTACATGATTTGATCGCCGTCTACGATATTCCCCTTTTCGTCAACAGCGATCAAGCGGTCGCCATCCCCGTCAAACGCCATGCCGACGTCAGCTCCCTTTTCTTTCACAAATTCGGCCAGGGCTTCAGGGTGGGTCGAGCCGACTCCGTCATTGATGTTTAATCCGTTCGGAGAAGTCCCCATCGTTGATACATCTGCGTCAAGATCGGCAAACAGGTGGGTCGCCAGCGAAGATGTCGCCCCGTGCGCACAGTCAAGTGCGACATGAATGCCTGTGAAGTCTTCATCAGCAGACTGCTTAAGAAACTGCAAATATTTCTGTCCGCCTTCAAAGTAGTCGTTCACCATACCCAGATCAGCGCCTACAGGCCTTGGCAGGTGATCTTCAGGCTGATCCATCAGACGCTCGATTTCAAGCTCCTGCTCATCGGAAAGCTTAAATCCGTCGCCGCCGAAAAACTTAATTCCATTGTCTTCGACAGGGTTGTGGGAAGCTGAAATCATTACGCCCGCTTCCGCGTCCATAGCCTTCGTCAAATATGCGACGCCGGGCGTCGAAATCACACCGAGACGCATGACTTCTGCTCCTATCGAAAGAAGGCCCGCAACAAGGGCACCTTCCAGCATATGCCCGGAAATGCGCGTATCACGGCCGATCAGCACCTTGGGGCGCTCCTTATCTTTTGTTAGGACATATCCGCCAAAGCGTCCGACTTTAAAGGCCAGCTCGGGTGTAAGTTCACTGTTTGCCACGCCTCTTACACCGTCTGTACCAAAATACTTGCCCATTAATATCGCTCCTTTTTGATTCATGAAGGTTGTGAATCCTTTTCAGAATGATTCTCTTCTTCTTCATTCTGACCATTATTTTTTTCGTTGTGGGTTGTTTTAGATGAGATTTTCACTCGAATGCTCTGCCGCGAAAGCGACCATGTCATGTTCTGCGGTCCGTTTACTTCCAGCTTCACGTTATGCTCGCCGTCATCGAGATCCGCCACATTGACATAGAGCTCGACGTCGGAAGGCTGGAGTTTTTCGATCGCGGCTGTCGAGCCCTTTGCCGTGATATCCAGCTTGCCTGACTTCGGATCGAGAAATTCAAGATCCCGGCTGTCATTCAGCCCCGCGGTTTTAATTGAAACGTTCTTCAGTTTTTTCTCTTCTTCCTTGTCAACTTTCACCTTGATTTTCACTTTTTCGGGTGACACTTTTTTAGCGCCGTCCGGCACTTTAATGTTGGTTTCCAACTCAGTGTCATCTTTCATTTTACTTAAATCAACCTCATCAGCCTCGACAAATTCTAACGAATCAAGAACATTTTGCGGCCCGTAGACGGTTACCTCTCCCGGACTGATATCAAGGCTGGAAATGCTGATACCGTCCGGAAGGCTCCCTTTCCGGTCAACTTTGACGGGAATCTTTTTGCTAGGGCTTGTCACGGGAACGGTGATTTTAACGACGGATGGACTGACTTCAACCGGAAGAACATTTCCGTCCCTGTCGTATACTGTTAGCTTGGCTTCTTTTTCAACCGCCTGGTCGACGCCCTCTAAATTGATCGTCGCCTTGATGTTTTGGATTCTGTCGATCACGGCTTTTGAGCCGGTGACGCTGACGTTTTTCGGGTTGATAATCGGCAGCTCCGGCGTGTAGCCATCTTTCATTTTGTTTTTATTATAAAAATCAACCTCGACCGGGAATTCCTTCGTCGTTTTTTCTTCGATGGTCACGGTTGTCACCGATGGATTGATGGTCAGAGTGAGGCCTTCGGCAACATTTCTGGCCTTCAGCTCGACTTTGTGCCTGCCTGTTTTCAGATGCTGCATATCGGCATAAATCTCAAAATCCTTCACTTGTCTGACCTTCTTGACGGTTCCTGTCGGGCCTTTAATCGTGACATTCACCGTCTGCGGCACGCCTGTTACGACGTAGTTTTCATCATCATAAAACGATTTGACCGGTATATCGGTGAGCGTCGCTTCGTCTGTCGTCGATGTCGGGAAAAACGATTCACCTGGTTTCTTCGGAGTCGGCGCTTGAGCGCTGTGGACCGCAAAGTAAAGAAGAAACGCGAATAATAATGCGACTACTTTGACAGCCCAGGGATTGTTTAAGAACTTATCCATTTTTCTTCGCCCTCCAATACCAGCGATTTGAGGAAGTTTCTCGCGAATTTTTCTTGAATTCCGCTTCAAGCATGTTTTTCAATGCCTCTGCCGATAAATCACGGTGAAGGTCTCCGTTTTTGGCGACGCTGATGCCGCCCGTTTCTTCGGATACGACAACCGTCAGACTGTCGGTCACTTCACTGATTCCCACTGCTGCTCTGTGCCTCGTCCCAAGCTCTTTTGAAATAAAAGGGCTTTCAGAAAGCGGAAGGTAGCAGGCGGCTGCAGCAACCTCATCATTTTTCATAATTACGGCGCCGTCATGAAGCGGTGTATTCGGAATAAAGATGTTGATCAATAGCTCAGAGCTGACCTTTGCATTTAAAGGGATCCCCGTTTCTATGTAATCGCCCATTCCCGTCTCCCGTTCAATCGTCAGAAGCGCGCCAATCCGGCGTTTCGCCATATATTTAATCGCTTTTGTAATCGCATCAATCGTTTTCTGCTGCTGCTCTTCCTCAGGTGTTCCGCTCCTCGAAAAAAAGCGCCCCCGCCCCAGCTGTTCCAGCGCTCTCCTCAATTCAGGCTGGAAGATGATAATGATCGCCAGGAACCCCCATGTGATCGCCTGGTCAACCAGCCACTGCAGGGTGCTTAATCCTAAATATTGACTGGCCAGCCTGACGAGAACAATGACCACGATTCCCTTTAAAAGCTGAACCGCCTTTGTCCCGCGGATGACCATCATTAATTTATATATTACGTACCAAACAAGGAGAATATCAACGGCATCGCCGAGGTACTGCAAGAAAGGGATATCCTCAAAAGCCATTTCCTCGTCCTCCAAGAATTCAGTCATTAGTAAGGTTAATATGTTTCAAAATGGTATGATCTATTATTTTTACATATACAGAGGCTATTATAGCACAAATTGATTTTCCAAGTGAAATGGCGGCCCCTCATAAAAAAAGAGCAAAGCTCATTCGCCCGCTTTGCTCTACTCTTTAGACTCCTTCATGCCAAAAACCGATTTTCCGGTCGATTTAATCTTATACCACATCCAGTCGAACACTTCGTTGATCTCATGGATCTGACCGGTGACTTGTCCTGCTGAAGCCGTATATTTTTCGCCATTAACAATCGTGACATCGCCGTCGACTTTGCCTTCTATAATCAGCTTTCCGTTTTTCACGGTCACATCGCCTTTGACAACTTCGCCTTCAGGTACGATGACCGTGTTGTTTTTCACTACGAGATTGGGCTGGCTGGATACGCTGAAATCCTGATCGTTTTTCCAGCTGGAGAAAAAGCTGCCGCCCATCAAAATGATAAACAAAGCTGCCGCCACTAAAAACGGATGGGCTTTAAGCCACCTGTTGATCGATGCCGTTCGCTTTTCCTTCGGCAGATTCGCCAGCACATCGGCTGTAAAGTTCGCCGGAGCTGTAAGATGTGACGTGCTCTGGACAAGAGCGATGGATTTTTCCATTTCATGAAGGTGCTTTTTGCAGTCTTCGCATGATTGGAGGTGCTCTTTTAATTGCGATTCATCTTCCGGTAGTATGTCTCCGTCAAGGTATTTATGCATAAGCTGAACAATATGCTCCGGACAGCTCATTTCATCACCCCACTTAAAGATCCCTTAATTGTTTTCTGAGAGCCTCTCTGCCCCTGTGTATCCTCGTTTTCACCGTACCTACGGGAATATTAAGGATTTCACTGATCTCAATGAGTGAGAGCTCATCAATGTACTTTAATACGATGACCGTCCTGTATTTATCGGGAAGCCTTAAGATTTTTTCCTGGATGGTGCTGTGCAGCTCCAAAGAAACCACTTCATCCTCTGGAAGCGCAACATCCGCCGCAACCTGGGAATACATCGTCAGTCCTTCAGTCCCCGCCACCTCTGCATCCAAGTAATAGTCCGGCTTTTTTTTACGGATACGATCGATGGTCAAATTGGTTGCGATTCGATAAAGCCATGTGGAAAATTTCCGGTTGATATCAAAACTGTCGATATTCACGTATGCTCTGATAAACGCTTCCTGCGCAATATCTTCCGCCTCATGCGCATTGCCGAGCATACGGTAGCAAAGCTGATAAATTTTGTCTTTGTAAATATCCACGATGTCTGCAAATGCATTACGATCGCCTTTTTTCACCTGTTTGATTCTTTTTTTAATCATTGTTTCCATATTTATCTAACCTCTGCCTTCACCGGTCTTTATGTATACGAATTGATTTTTATAAGGTTTCATTAAATTCATAAAAATAGTTTATCAAATTTTTGGCAGGGTGTAGATGCTTTGACAGGGATCATGCGCTTAATATTAGCTTAAAATTATTATACAATCTAAATATTATGAAGTTGAGACTTTTTTATAAAAAAAAGCAGCCTAAGGCCGCTCTTCAACCGCATCTAAAGCAGCTTTTCGCCAAACAGCGACCCCATTAAGGCGACTGCCGCTTCAGCCGTCCTGTTTTTCTCATCCAATATCGGGTTGACTTCGACAAACTCAGCGGACGTAATCAGCTTCGATTCTTCCAGCATTTCCATCGCCAGGTGGCTTTCCCTGTAGCTGATGCCTCCCGCTACCGGGGTTCCGACACCCGGGGCATCGTTCGGATCAAGCGCGTCTAAATCGAGTGACAGATGGACACCGTCCGTTCTGCCGCGCAAATAGTCTATCGTTTCTTCCATCACCCTCGTCATACCGAGGCGGTCGATTTCATGCATTGTATACACTTTGATCCCTTTGTCGCGAATCAATTCTTTTTCCCCGTCATCAAGTGACCTCGCACCGATGATGACGATGTTCTCCGCTTTAATTTTCGTTTCTTTTCCATAGATGCCTGTCAGCCCTTCATGGCCGATCCCCAGGCTGATGGCGAGCGGCATGCCGTGAATATTGCCTGAAGGAGACGTTTCTTTCGTATTTAAAACAGCATGGGCATCATACCAGATCACACCCAGGTTTTGATAATGCTTCACAAGTCCGGCCAGCGTTCCGATCGCTATGCTGTGGTCACCTCCCAGCACGAGCGGAAAAGCACCTGAAGCCACGATCTTATCAACGGTCTCAGCAAGTTTTGCACTCGCTTTTGTAATCGCTTTCAAGTTTCTCAGCTCTTCAGATGCCGGCTCCCCGCCTTCTTTCTCATCCTCTCTTTGCCCGATCGTCATATCGCCGAGGTCTTCAATATCCTGACAAAGGCTTTCCAACCGTTCATTAACACCGGCACAGCGAATCGCGCTCGGTCCCATATCGACTCCCCGCCTCAGCTGACCGAGATCCATCGGTACGCCGATCATTGAAATCTGCTGTTTTAACATATGATATCCCCCTTTCAGACCTTCATTGTACCTTCCAATTCGGAATTGACTCAACAAGACATTTTTTTGAATAGTTATACAAAAAAGACAAAATAAAAAGGACATCCTAACAGGATGTCCAAAAACTGGGCTAGCTGGATTCGAACCAGCGCATGACGGAGTCAAAGTCCGTTGCCTTACCGCTTGGCTATAGCCCAATAATGGTGGAGGGGGACGGATTCGAACCGCCGAACCCTGAGGGAGCGGATTTACAGTCCGCCGCGTTTAGCCACTTCGCTACCCCTCCAAAAACAGTGCCGGCCAGAGGACTTGAACCCCCAACCTACTGATTACAAGTCAGTTGCTCTACCAATTGAGCTAGACCGGCATGATACGGTATCTTATGCAGTTACCGGCGCGGTTGTGACAAAAACCGATCCGAAAAAATGGTGGAGGATGACGGGATCGAACCGCCGACCCTCTGCTTGTAAGGCAGATGCTCTCCCAGCTGAGCTAATCCTCCGCAGTACAGGACGTACAAGTGCGCGTTGCAACAGGACGTTGCGACCTTAGCATGCCTTCCTTTTAAAAATTCCGGCATTCGCAGCGTGCTGTCCAAAAAAGAATGGTGACCCGTACGGGATTCGAACCCGTGTTACCGCCGTGAAAGGGCGGTGTCTTAACCACTTGACCAACGGGCCATCATCGTGTTTCAAGCAGCTCTCGTAAAGCTGACAAAAGTTATTATATACAGGTTCCTCCCCATTTGTAAAGGGGTAAATTAAAATTTTTATTTTCAAATTTTTTATTCATAAACATTGAGAAAAACGCAGAAATTTTGTTTAAAATAGGGCTATCTGATGTGCAAGAGAGGGGACGCGAAAAATGATACTGGTAAGTTCATGTCTGGCCGGGGTGGAATGCCGCTATAACGGATCGCACAGCTATGTGGGGAAAATCAATAAGCTTGTTGAAGAAAAAAAAGCGGTGATTGCTTGTCCCGAGCTGCTCGGCGGATTTCAAACGCCAAGGGAACCGGCCGAAATTATAGGCGGGTCGGGAGAAGACGTTTTAGACGGCAGGGCGGTGATCAACACACAATCGGGAAAAGACGTAACAGACCTGTATATAAAAGGAGCTTATCTAACATTGGAGATGGCAAGGCAAATCAAGGCTGATACGATCGTGTTGAAGGAAAACAGCCCGTCTTGCGGCAGCAGCCATATATACGATGGAAGTTTCTCAAGCCAAAAAATAGCCGGCAACGGCGTTACGGCGGCGCTTCTGAAAAAAGAAGGCTTCCGCGTGATTTCCGAACACCAAATAGACGAGCTGTAATACCTGAACATAAGCGCAGTTCATCTGCGCTTTATTTTATGTCGGCAATCCGTTGTTTAGAACTTCATTGAAATAAAATTTTAATATTTACCTTTTGTTATTGAAATAATATTCCACCCTTAATATACTGAAAATTAAGAAATATATGCACTTCATCATCAGGAGGAGTTGTCGATGGAAAACAGCCATTTAGGTTCATTAACGACCGAACGCCGGAATGAAAGATCCAGGCGCATTCACCAGGCAAAGACGATTGATATTTTGAAAATCATCAATGATGAAGACAAAACTGTGGCCGAAGCTGTACAAGAAGTCTTACCGGAAGTTAAGACCGCCGTTGACTTCGCCGTCGGGTCGTTAAAGAAAGGGGGACGGATCATCTACATCGGTGCCGGTACAAGCGGGAGACTCGGCGTACTCGATGCAGCTGAATGCCCGCCGACGTTCAGCATATCTCCCGAGTCGGTCATTGGCATCGTTGCAGGAGGAGAAAAAGCTCTGTACAAAGCCGTCGAAGGCGCTGAAGATCACGAGGCATTCGGCAGACGGGATTTATCAGCCGTTAACCTCTCAAACAATGATACCGTAATCGGAATCGCCGCCAGTGGTCGGACTCCATACGTTCTCGGCGCTTTGAAGTATGCCAGGGAAAGTGGCGCCAAGACCGTCTCACTGACATGCAACGAAAACTCGGCGATCAGCCAGGTGTCAGATCACAGCATAGAAGTGGTCGTCGGCCCTGAAGTTATTGCCGGATCGACGAGAATGAAAGCAGCAACCGCTCATAAAATGATTTTAAACATGATCTCAACGGCGGCCATGATCAAAATGGGAAAAGTCTATGAAAACCTCATGGTAGACGTAAAAGTAAGCAATGACAAATTAAAGGAGCGGGCGATTCGCATCATCCAAACGGTCACAGGTGTTCCAAAAGAAGCGGCGGCACTAGCGTTAGAAAAATCCCATAACCAAGTCAAAACCGCCATCATCATGCTGAAAACAAACGAAGATGCGGCCGCTTCCGAAAACCTGCTTGAGAAATCAGAAGGCGATATCGAAAAAGCTCTATCCATTTATGAAGACCAAGTTTAAAGAAGAAAGGAAGAAACAATGGCTGCAGGAGGATTGGAAATCATTCAGAATATGCTTCACAGATTGCCGCAATCTGAACGAAAGCTTGCCGAATACATTTTGAAAAACCCACACGAGGTCGTAAACGGCACCATTCAAGAGGTGAGCTCTTCGGCAAAGACAAGCGGGGCGGCGGCAATACGGCTCTGCAAATCTCTGGGGCTGAAAGGCTTTCAAGATTTAAAAATGAGGGTCGCCGGCGATTTAATGAAACCGTCTGATCAGGGATACCGGGATATCGAACCGCAAGAGCCGCTCCATTCAATCGTTCAAAAAACAACCAGCAATTCGATTCAGGCGATTCGCGATACCTTTGAAAACATTGACCACGAAGATCTTCAAAAAGCGATTCAAATACTGATCAACGCAGAAACGGTTCATTTTTGCGGGATCGGGGCTTCAGGAATCGTCGCACAAGATGCCCAGCAGAAATTTTTGCGCATCAATAAAAAAGCCACCGCTTTTAGTGATATGCATCTTGTCGCGACATTAATCGCCAATGCCGGCGAGAATGACGTTCTGTTTGCCATATCCCATTCAGGAGAAACGCATGAAATCGCCAATGCAGTCAGACTCGCCAAAAAACATGGCATTAAAACCATTGGACTGACGCGGTTTGGACAGTCTGCTGTCTCTTCATTAAGCGATATCGCCCTGTATACGTCATACTCAAATGAAGCGCCGTTTCGCAGCGCCGCCACCTCCTCTCGTTTAACTCAGCTTTACATGATTGACATTCTGTTTTTAGGCATAGCCGCGGAGCGCTACGAGGACATCATTCAGTATATTGACCAAACAAAAGCGGCCATCCGCATGATGGGAATGAGCGAATTGCAAATAAGGGGGATATAAAATGAGCGATGAGAAAAAATATGCCGGCCTGGCAAAACTGATTTTACAACACATCGGCGGCCCGTCTAATGTCGCGGATTATACCCATTGTATGACGCGCCTGCGCATCACGCCTGTCAACAGTCAAAAAACCGACATCGGCTCAATCAAAGCGCTTGAAGGCGTGATTGGCGTCGTTGAGGAGGAAACGCTTCAGATTATCCTCGGCACCGGCGTCGTACAGCACGTATCAGACGAGTTCGGGAAGCTGCTTCAATCCGCGGAAGACGTTGACTTAAAACAATCCGCAGCCAAACATAAAGCTGAGATTTCCAAGAAAAACGCGACGCCTTTCAAGTTGTTTCTTCGGCGGATCGCAAGCATTTTTATACCGCTGATCCCCGCTTTGGTCGCCTCAGGCTTGATTACCGGAATCACCAAAGCCGTTATCCAAGCAGGCTGGCTCGCTGAAACATCACAAACCGCCATTATTTTAACGGTAATAGGTTCAGGTTTATTTACGTATTTGGGCATCCTGGTCGGGGTCAATACGGCGAAAGAATTCGGCGGCTCCCCCGCACTCGGCGGATTAGCCGGTATTTTAATCATTAACCCGGCCGTTGGTGATATTTCGCTTTTCGGTGAAGCGCTTTTGCCGGGACGCGGAGGTTTAATCGGTATTTTATTCGCAGCTGCATTTATCGCTTTTCTCGAAAAACGGGTCAGGCGCCTTGTACCTCATTCACTCGACATCATCATCACACCTACAGTCTCCCTTCTCATCACAGGAATCGTCACTTACGTTGTCTTCATGCCTGTCGGCGGCTTGATATCTGACGCCATTACGTCAGGACTTCTCGCCATCTTAGATCTCGGCGGCATTATCGCCGGCTTTGTACTGGGGGCCACCTTCCTTCCGCTCGTCGTAACCGGACTGCACCAGGGATTGACACCCGTTCATATGGAATTAATCAATTCAATCGGCGATGACCCGTTGCTGCCGATTCTGGCTATGGGGGGCGCAGGTCAAGTAGGCGCCGCTTTTGCGATCTATTTCAAAACAAAAAAAGCAAAGCTCAAAAGAGCCATTGCCGGCGGACTGCCGTCAGGCCTGCTCGGAATCGGTGAACCGCTCATATTCGGTGTGACTCTTCCACTCGGACGTCCGTTTTTAACCGCGTGCCTCGGCGCCGGAGTAGGTGGAGCCTTTCAAGCGTATTTCAAAATCGCGACCGAATCGATAGGCGTATCAGGTCTTCCTTTGTCATTTTTAGTCCATACCCACCAAGTTCTTTTGTATATTCTCGGTTTGTTTATTTCCTATGCTGCCGGCTTTGCCTTAACATATCTCTTT
>Ga0180430_10003485_pt1 | contig 13552 bp, 7 predicted proteins | sample SS_ome_9_FD_132999 | JGI IMG/M metagenome (GOLD analysis project Ga0180430, IMG submission 132999) | Hypersaline lake sediment archaeal communities from the Salton Sea, California, USA - SS_1_S_2 metaG | ecosystem: Environmental > Aquatic > Non-marine Saline and Alkaline > Hypersaline > Sediment... | reverse complement strand
CACCATCCAGGACATCTACCACGGTCCCGGCCTCAAAGGCGTCAAGCGCGGCTCGATCAAGAAGGTGCGCGTCGTCGCGCTGGACTTCATGGCCACCGACATTGGGCGGAAGCACGGCCCGTCGACGATAAGCGATCTGGCGGCGTGGGACGTGAAGATCGTCCTCGGCGAGACGCCGGTTTACGAAGACGGATCGGCCGCCTTCGAGGTCCCCGCGCGCACGCCGGTCTACTTCCAGGCGATCGACGAAAACGGGCACGTCGCCCAGTCCATGCGATCCTGGTCGACGCTGATGCCGGGCGAGCGGTTCGGCTGCATCGGCTGCCACGAGGACAAGAACCAGGCCGCCGCCGGCAGGGCCGCGGTGACCATGGCGATGAAGAAAGGCGTAAAGCCGCTCGACCCGTTCTACGACATATCGAACAAGGGCTTCAGTTTCCCCAAGATGATCCAGCCGATCTTCGACGCCAAGTGCGTCAAGTGCCACAAGGGCGGCAAGACCGATCCGCCTAACCTGACGGCGGAACCGGTATGGGACAACTCGGCCCGCAAGTTCTGGAACCGCGCGTATCACGAACTGATATCCAAGGATCGCGCTCGCGGACCGGCCAACGACACCAGCCAGCGGCTCGGAGTTGTCGCAGAGAAGTCCAAGTACCTCAACTGGATCGGACGCTGGTCGATACCCACGCTCCTGCCTCCGTACTCCTGCGGCTCGTCCAAGAGCCCGCTGATCTCGCTGCTGACCAAAGGCCACGAGAAGGTCAGGATGACGCGCGAAGAGATGGACAAGATCGCCTGTTGGATCGACCTGGCACTGCCGCATTCGGGCTCCTGGACCGAAGGGATGAAGCCCGAGGACGCCGAGTTGTACATGAAGACGCGCAACCTTCGAACGGTCTGGGAGAAGCAGGAGGCCGAGAACATCGCAGAGTACATCAAGTCGCAGGCCGCAGGGAGCTGAACTGCGGCAGCCCTGACAAGGAGCCGACATGAGAAGAGCATGCGTTGTTGTGCTGGGTGCGGCGGCCATGATCGTCCCGACCGTCCGAGCAGAAGGCGACGCCGGTCGGGCGCGCGGGATATGGCACGCCGGCAAGAAATCCACGATCAATATGCCGGACGGGAAGTGGTGGTTCCGGCGCCGATTCATTATCCCAGGTAAAGGTCCGGTGGTGTCGGCCAAGTGTTCGATCACCGCCGATAATGCTTTCGTTCTCTACGTCAACGGAAAGAAGGTCGGCTCCGGAAGCGACTGGATGAACATCCACCCGTTCGACGTAAAAGCACATCTCAAGCCGGGCGCCAACGTGCTGGCCGTTGAGGGCGCCAACTGGAGGGGCGGCGGTGAGAATCCCGCGGCGCTGTTCGCCGGGCTTCGCGTCAAATCCCGAGGCGCCCCGGTCTTCGAGATCTACTCGGACAAGGGCTGGAAATCTTCCGCGGTCAAGACTGAAGGCTGGACCGAGCTGAACTTTGACGATTCAAGCTGGGCCGCCGTGCGCGAAGTTGCCTGGCGAGGTTGGGAAACCGCCAAGCTCGCCGAGCAGATCGCCGGCGTCACGCATGCGGACCCCGCCAAACGCGCCGCCGCCAAGCTCGCACTGGCCGAAAAGACGCTCGCTCTGGTCGAAAAGCAGGCCAAACGCCCGAAAATGGCGACCGAGCTTGCGGTGCTTAAGAAACGGATCGCCAACGCGGATCCCGGCGACGAAGCGTCGAACGAAACGCTGTACGGCCAGATCAGCTCGCTTCGGCGTCGGATTATCTTCTCCCACCCGCTGCTCGCTTTCGACAGGCTGCTGATCAACAAGCGCCCGCCGCCGAGCTACTCCCACCAGTCGCGCCAGTATCTCGGTCGCTACAGCCGCCCCGGTCCCGGGCTGGCGGTCCTGGCTGACTGGAAGGACAAACCCCGCGCCGAACTGCTGCTCGACGGCAAGCTGCCGACCGGTTCGGTGCTGCATCCGGACTTGTCGTTCGACGCCGGGCGGATCCTGTTTTCGTTCTGCGACCACACGCCTCGCGACGCGAAGCTGCGGCGGTTCAGCCTGTACGAGATCGGCGTCGACGGATCCGGACTGCGGCGGATCACCGGCCTGCCGAGCGACACTCTCGTTCGCTCGGGCGATCGCAAGACGACGCTTAACGAAGACTGGGACCCATGCTATCTGCCCGACGGCGGGATCGCGTTCGTCAGCACGCGACTGCAGGGGCACATTCGCTGCCAGTACGGCGGGCGCTACTTCGCCAACTTCGTGCTCTATCGCTGCGACGCCGACGGATCGAACATCAAGAGGCTCTCGTTCGCCGAGGCGCCCGAGTGGGAGCCGAGCCTGCTCGACGACGGGCGTTTGCTCTACACCCGCTGGGATTACGTCAACCGCCACTTCTCCTATTTCCAGAGCTTGTGGGTAACCCGCCCCGACGGCACGGCCACAGGACACATCTACGGCAACTACACCCGGAACCCGTGCATGACCGGCGAGCCGAGGCTAATTCCCGGCTCGCACAAAATCGTCACAACCGCGATGGCGCATCACGGATACACTGCCGGATCGATCATCGTAATCGATCCGGAAAAGGGCTCCGACGGACCGGAACCGATCACGCGGCTGACGCCCGAGATTTCGTTCCCGGAGACCGAACGCTGGCCGACGAAGGGCGCCTACTGCAACCCGTATCCGCTGAGCGAAGATCTGTTCCTTGCGGCCTACACTCCCGACAAACTCGCCGGAGAGGGACGCGTCCAACGCACCGCGGCGTACGGGATCTGTCTCCTGGACTCGCTCGGCGGTCGGGAGCTGATCTACCGCGACGACACCATGTCGTCCTTCATGCCGATTCCGATCAAATCGCGCCGCAAGCCTCCGGCCCTGCCGTCGCTGGCCGAGTCGAAGGCGGAGAACCCGACCGGCGTGTTCTACGTCGGCGACGTTTACCAGTCGTCGCAGAAGATCCCGGCTCGCAGCGTAAAGGCCCTGCGAGTTGTTCGCATGTACGCCCAGCCGATCGAGACCCCGCCCGGCAGAGGTAAGGCGATCATCGACATGCCTAAGCGAATTCTGGGCACGGCTCCGGTCGGCAAGGACGGCGCCGTGGCGTTCCGAGCCCCGGCCGCCCAGCCGCTGCTTTTTCAATTGATCGACGAAAACGGCATGTGCGTTATGAGCATGCGTTCGGCGGTCTACCTCCAACCCGGCGAGGTAAGCGGTTGCGTAGGGTGCCACGAACCTCGCCGCGACACCACGCGCCGCACCGTTCCGGCCAGGGGCGTCAAAGTTCACGATCTGGCCCCGCCGGTCGGTCCGCGATATGAAGGCGGCCTGAGCTTCGCACGGACCGTGCAGCCGGTCCTCGATCGCTACTGCATCCGCTGCCACGGGCTCGACAAAACTGAGGCCAAAGTCAATCTGCTGGGCAAGTGCAGGAAGGTCGTATTTCCGTACCCCGCCTGGCCCGGGCCAAACCGGATGATCGTGAGCAACGCCTACGAGTCGCTGGTTAATCGCCCGGGCATGGTCAAGATCGCCCAGTGCAATTTCGAGTCCGATTTCAGCACGCCGAAAGACTACTTCGCACACGCCGGAAAGCTGGCGAAGATGCTGCTGGCCGGACATCCGGACAAGAAGGGCAAGCCGCGAGTGAAGCTCGATGGCGACAGCTTCCAACGCATCGTAGACTGGCTCGACGTAAACGCCATCTGCTACGGCGACTATTCGTGGAACAAGGTCGAATGGCGCAAACCCGCTCCGTCCGGCGAGACCGCCCTGCGCAAGCGGATCGGCGAACTGTTCGGAGCCAAACTCGCCGCACAGCCGTTCGATTCGCTGGTCAACGTCGCCCAGCCGTCCGAGAGCAGAATACTCCAGGCCCCGCTCGCCGTAAGCGCCGGCGGATGGGGACAGATCGCCAAAGGCGGCTGGTCCAGCACGAAAGACCCCGGCTACCGGGAAATGCGCCGCCTGGCGGATGCGGCGATCGAACCGCTCAAGTTCCGCGACATTGCCGGCGCCTGCGGACAGGACCGCTGCGTCTGCGGGACATGCTGGGTGCGGCATGACGTCGACAAGCGGTTGAAGCAAGCGGCTACCGCGGTCACCGCACGCGACAGGTAGAGGGTTTACACACATCGTTGCCGTCAAGCCGTTAACGTAGACGCGGCATCTTGCCGCGTCAATAGTGGCCGCCGAAGGCGGACAATGCGGCTGGCCAGCAGGTCGCTGAGCCGTTGCCGTTGCCGGTCACCGGCCGTTGCCGTTACTGGTCGTTCACTTAACCTTGCCCATCGGGATCACGCTTGCCTCGATCTCCGCCAGGCGCTTCTTCGCCAGCGCCTCCATCGCCTTGACTCGATCGGGGTGTTTGGCGCTTACATCCGTGGTCTCTTCGATATCCTCGGCGAGATTGAACAGCACCGGACCTTTGCCCTTTGTCTTCAGCCGGGCGCCCCTGCGATCGAGAAACAGCTTCCAGTCGCCGACTCGAATCGCCTGGAAACCCTGCGATCCGTGCCAGTAGAGCAGATCCTTGCGCGGGTGTTTGGAGCCTTTCTTGCCTGTCAGCGTATCCCACACGTTCACGCCGTCGATTACCGGCGAGCCCTTCGACACGCTTTTCAGGTCGATCCCGCACACTGCGCTCAGGGTCGGCAGCATGTCTATCGCCGCGATGATCTCGGCGCTGCGGCGGCCCGGCGGGATTACGCCGGGCAGGCGGAAGATGCACGGCACGCGCGTTCCGCCTTCCAGCGCCGACCACTTCCGGCCGCGATACGGCCTGGCCAGCGACTCCTTCGTTCCCGGCTCTGGCCCGTTGTCCGACATGAACACAACGATCGTCTTCCTGTCGAGCTTCTCGGCTTCCAGCGTCTTAAGGATGTCGCCGATGCGCGAGTCGAGTTCCTCGACCACGTCGCCGTACTTGCCGAACGCCGATTTGCCCTTCCAGTCCGGATGCGGCTGGACCGGGAAATGCGGTGCGGTGTACGGGATGTACAGGAAGAACGGCTTGTCTTTGTTGGCCTTGATGAACTTGATCGACTCGGCGGTGAACTGCTCGGTCAGAAGCGGGTTCTTGAACGGTTTTTCCAGCAGTTCGTCGCCTCGCCACAGCTCCCTGGTCTGGTTGTTGGATTTGTTGATGTAGCAGGTTTCGTCGAATCCGCGTCGGTGGGGCAGGAACGGCTTTCGATCGCCGAGATGCCACTTGCCGCACATCCCGGTCCTGTAGCCGGCGGACTTGAAGATCTCAGCCATCGTCAGCGCCTTGGGGCTGAGTCCCTCGTCGGTGCGGATCATGTATCCCACGACGCCTTTGGTCCAGCCGACGCGAGTGGGATACGCCCCGGTCATCAGCGCCATTCGCGAAGGGGTGCAGACAGTCGCCCCGGCGTAGAAGCTCGTCAGGCGGATCCCGTCCCTGGCGAGTTGATCGATCACCGGCGTCTTGATCTTCGGATGCCCGTAGCAGCTAAGATCGTGGTAGCCCAGATCGTCGACCATGATCAGGACGACATTCAGCCGGTCGGATGCTGTCTTGGCCGTCTTAGCGCCCGGCGCAGTGCTCGGAACCGCCAGCCCGGCGGCCGCGACTCCGACGCTCTTCAAAAACGATCTGCGGTCCATCATGCCGTTACTCCTCTGTTCTCCGGAGACGTCAGGGGTTGAAGGACACCGTTGGGCCGTGCTCAGAGCCGGAGTACTCGATTTCGGTCTTGTACTCCTTCAGATCCACCTTCAACCTGGCGTAGTGGCCGTCATGGCGCCGCACCATCTCCAGTTGGTCGTCCGGCGTTTGGCCGATCTCCAGTTCCCCCTCGAAGGCCGGGTGGACGTTGCGGAATTCCATCAGTTTCAGCAACCGCTGCACGACCGGTTTCTTCATTTCCTCTTCGACCTCCTCGATGGTGTAGTTGTGTCTGTTGATGTCTCGCCCGTTGCGCGTGTACTCCACCAGTTCGATGTCGTTCCGCCCGGCCAGCAGTCCCACGTAGTAGACCTGCGGAATTCCGGGGGCGAAGAATTGGATGGCGCGGGCGGCGATGTAGGCCTCGTCGTTGCAGTCAAGCGCGGAATAGTAGGTGCAGTTGATCTGGTATAGGTCGAGGTTCTCGTATTCGGGTCCGGAATAGATTTTTTTTGCGTTGGAGCCCTTCTCGTATAGCCTTTCAACCGTGTTTTCGATTTCATCGGGGTCGAGCAGCCCTTCGACATCCACGATGCCGATGCCATCGTGCGTGTCCAGCGTGGTGACCTGTTTTTGCGGGCAGGTTTTGAGCCAGCGGATGAGTTTTCGGCTGGTGCGGTGGAAGATGGAGTGCAGCACGAGCATGGGCAGGGCGAAATCGTAGCACCAGAAGCCGTGCGAGCTGAGCTTCTGCTGGTAGTTGAAGTGCTCATGCACCTCGGGCAGCACATCGGTGTCGAACGGGGCGACGCAATCCTTGAGCCATTCGAGCAGCTCCCAGACCGCCGGCTCACGGAAATAGCAGTCGGTGCCGATTTCGACGGTGGTGTAGGCGAAGGCGTCAAGCCGGATCATCTTCACGTTCGAGCGGCCGAGCCGGATGAGGGTGTTGCGCATGAGCGTGCGGGTCAGCGGAGAACTCCAGTCCAGGTCGATCTGTTCGTAGCCGAACGTACACCAGACCCGTTCGATGCTGCCGTCGGGGCGCTGGATCTCCAGATAGGGCGGGCGGGGCTTGCGCGTGTAGACCTTGATCAGATCCTCGTCGCTGACGCCGTCGGGGCCGAACTTCGTGAAGCTGAGGAAGATGTCGGCGAATTCGGATTCGGCGCCGAGTTCAAGGTAGTCCTGGAACCATGCTGACTGGCGGGAGATATGGTTGACCATGAAATCGATTGTCAGGTCGAAATCCCGGCCGATTTTTTCTATGTCCTCCCAGTTGCCGAACTGGGGATCGACATCTTCGTAGGTGATCGGCGCAAAACCGCGATCGGCGGACGAGGGATAGAAGGGCAGCAGGTGTACTCCGCCGATGGCGTCGGACAGGTATTTGCGGAGGCAGTAGTGCAGCGTGAGCAGGTTGCCGCCGAGGCTGTCGGGGTAGGTGATGAGCTGGACCTGGTTTTGTGTGTTCATCGGTTGTCTCTGTTCAGCATGTTCCTGAAGCCGTAGTGGTCGATGCCTTCGAGGATGCCGCCGGCGCATTGGGCGTCGGCGAAGTAGACCTTGCGGTGCCCGCGGAAGGACTCGAGTTCGGGGCTGTAGTTGCCGACCACCACGCCGGCTATGTCGCCGCGCAGCATCTCGGCGTCGTTTCCGGAGTCGCCGGCGACTATGATGTTCGCCAGCGGCAGGCTCCACTTGTGGGTGAGGTAGCGGATGGCCTTTCCTTTGGAGGCCCGGTAGGGCAGCACGTCGAGAAACTGCTCGTGGGAGTAGATCAGCGTGTAGCGGCAGCGGTTTCTCTGGAGCAGGTCGTGGAGGGTGTTGAGCCGATCCCTGGCCGGGTCCATCTCGTAGCTGATCTTGAAGGGACGCTGGGTGTCCTCGTCCTGATATTCGAGGAATTCAAATGAATCCAGCAGCCCGCGGATCTTCTCCCGGCTCCAGTGCTTGGAAAGGTGGGTCTTCCAGCCCTGGTCGGGATGGAGGTCCGGACCGTAGTAGATCTCCGCGCCGACGGAACTGACGATGATGTCCGGCGCGGGCAGTTGGTGCTCGGCAAGGATCTCCACGGTCGATTCGACGGTGCGGCCGGTGGCGATGCCGAAGCCGATGCGGTCGTGATTTTCGCGCAGAAACTCCGCCAGTTCGGCAAGCCGATTGTTGTCGTCGCCGATGAGCGTGTTGTCTATGTCGGAGACGAGGAAGTGGTTGAGCCTGGCCAGCCGCCGACCGATCGGTCGAGGCGTCTTCTCGCCGTTGAGATCTTCGGTCGGTTTCTCTTCGACCAGATCGCGGATCTCCTTGAGGTAGGTCCGCACGTGGGTTTTCCAAGTGTAGTGTTCGCGCACATCCATAATCCCGTTCTTCGAGAACGTCTCCCATTGTTCGGGGTTGGCGACGATGGCCTTGACAGCCTTGGCGACGGCCTTCGAATCGGTCGGGTCGACGAGTATGCCGTTGTTGCAGTTGCCGAGAATGTCTCTGGGCCCCCCGTCGTCGGTCGCGACCAGCGGCAGGCCGGTGGCGGCGGCTTCGAGCAGTGTGAGGCCAAAGGGCTCGGTCAACGCGGGGTTCACGAACACGCCCTTGCTGGCCGCGGCGATCCGGTACAACTCCGGCACCTCCAACTGGAAGTCGTGCTTCTTGGGGATGGCCATCTTCCCGTAGAGATCGTACTTGTCCATCATCAGCAGCATTTCGGTCAACACATCGCGCTCGTTGTCCTCCTTGTCGCTGATGTCCTTGCGGATGCCCGCGTAGACCGCGAGGTTGGCCATGGCCTGAAGCTCCTTGTCTTCGCCAAAGGCCTGGATCAGCCCCGAGATGTTCTTTCGCTTGTCCGGTCGGCAGAGGGCCAGCACCAGAGGCTTGTCGTTGTACTTGAAAAAACGCTCCAGTTCCTGCAGGAGGGAGGCCTGGGCGTGCATCGCCTCCTCATCACGCTCCCTGTCGGCCAGCATGTTGTGGTAGTAGGGGTAGAACTTCTCCAAATCTATGCCGGGCGGGATGATGCTGTATTCGGGGCTCCGGCTGTTTTCGTATTGGCCGTATTGCACCTCCACTTCCTGGTTTGTGCTGGTGAAGACCTTGTCGGCCGACTTGAGCACCTCCTCCTCAGCCTCGATCCGCTGGTCGATCATGTATTGCGCCACGATCTTCTCCTCAGGCATGCCGTAGGCCAGCAGCTTCTGCTTTTTGGATCGGCCCAGCGAATGGCCGGTGAAGACGAACGGTATGCCGAACAGGCGGCTCAGCCACATCGCGACATAGCCGGCGTCCGCATAGTGGCCGTGCACGAGATCCGGCAGCCAGCCCTCCCGTTTGATGAACTGGATCGATTTGTCGATGTACTCGTCGAGGTGCCGCCACAGCAGTTCCTTACGCATGTACTTCCCGCCGCCGCAGGGGATACGGATGATGCGGAAGGTGTCGCTAACCTGTTCGACGGCCTCGCTGTAGTCGTCTGAAACGGTCTTGTCGCGGATCTGGCGGGTGAACAGGTCGACGCGCCCGACACCGGGCTGCCGGGCAAGCTCCAGCCCCTCTTCGAAAACATACTTGATCTGCCCGCCGGTATCGGCATCGCGCCCCATTTCGAGGTTGCGCCCGCGGATCAGCCCGTGAAGGCTGAACATTTGAATGTATAGACCGTCTTTCTTGCTCATGTTGCTCCCTCTGTTCAGGAGAGGTGCAGTTCTCGGTAAAAGTAAAAGGCGTTTTCCGCCGGAACCGCCCCGGCAGTAGTGCAGATGCGTTCGGCCAACGCGGTCGCCTGCGCCGTAAGCGAGGCCTGGGGTTCGGCGCCGGACCGGAGCCCTGGGCCGGGACGGCGGAAAAGGCGTCGCCCGCGCCGACGGTCTGATCGGCGGAAACCGACCCCGCCGGCCGGATGAATCTTCGCCCAGTGGTGGTGGAGAATGCTTCGGCGTCCCCCTGGCGTCAGGGCAATATGTCGGATGTGGTGTTCTTTCATTAATTGCTCGGCCGGCACATCGCCTTTCAAGCGGGCGCCGGTGAGCGGTCCGGCCGAAGTCAGCTCCTCGTCGTTCAGTTTCAGGATATCGCTCTACGTCGGCAATGATACGGGAATATCCGCCCCCATGCAACCGCCGCGGTAGTTTACACAAGGAAAACGCAAAGTCATGCTTCAGCTTAGGGCGCAGGTCGGAGGCTCGTGGCCGAAGGCGAGAGTTTCGTCTGCGAACGTCAACGGCGAACGCGGCAAGATGCCGCATCTTTCGAAACGGCCCTCGGATTCGGCTCAGCCCCCGGCTGGATAGGCCCCCGCTCGTTCGGGCAGCCTGATACTCTCGGGTCGGGTCTACGAATTCCGGCCGCAGCACTTTTTGTATTTTTTCCCGCTGCCGCATGGGCATGGTTCGTTGCGTCCGGTTTTGCGGCCGGGCAGTTGCGGCGCCGGCGTTGGCGTCGTCGTCGGCTCGCTCCAGGCGGGCGTTGGGGCTTGTGCGATGTTCGCCATCGGCTCGGCGGACTCCCGGGCCGGCGGCGGTTTTTCTGAGAAAGCGGCCCATGTCTCAAGTTCGGCGATCGTGTCGTCAATCCCGGTCGCCGGACACCGATCAAGCTCCTTTTGAACCCATACGTCGCCTTCCAGGATGCTCTGCTCCATTTGCTTCCGCCCGGTGATCCAGGGACCGACCAGGCCGCGGTCGTACGCTTCGTCGATCAGTTCGCGGGCCTCCCGCGGCGCAAGGGACACCAGGACGTTGACAAGGTAGCCGGCGACGGGCGCGTCGTCCCGGTCGATCAGAATTCGCAGGTGGTCGGCCAGACGGGCGACCGCTTCGGCGCGCGAGATGCGCCCGTCGCGAACCAGTATGATGTAGCTCTGGGCGCCTTCCCATCGGACGTATTCGTTGAGTTCTTCGTTGGCGATCAGGGCGTCCAGGACCTCCGGCGGATCGTCGGCCAACACGGGCAGTATCCTCGCCAGCGTCTCTGTGATCGTGTCCCCGAACAGATCGAACGGCAGTTCCCCTGGGAGACAGACCGCTTCGAGAATGGCCGGCAACGCTTCGGTCGCCCGGAATTCCGTCAGGAGGAACAGCGCCAGAAAATGGGCGTTTCCCTCCGGCAGATCGCCTTCCCGGGCGCCGGCGGCGGCCGAGCGAACGGCCTCTATCAGCCGCGGAACGGCCAGGTCGCGATGCTCCCGGAGCAGCTCGATCGCCGCTTTGGGCAGCTTGCCGATTGCGGCGTCCAGTTCCGCCATCGCGGCGTCCAGTTCGCGATCGATCGAGTCGCCAGAGTCCTCGGCAACATTTTCGCGATTCTCGCTGATGTTCTGATCTCGCTCCTGGTCCATTGTCATCCTGCGTGCTCCATGCTTTCCGTTCGATCTTCGCCACCGTCCATGGCGCCATACTATACCGCAGGCCGGACGGAACCGCCAGCCTCTCCGCGACAGTCGTCGACACATTCGCCGAAGAAAGGGGACAGTCGATCATGAGCCATCGACGCACCGGCAGAGGGTGAAAATGGTTGTTTTCTAAGCGTGTGTCGCTGGCGACGGGAGAAAGGGTACAGGCACTTGCGCTTCGCTCCAGAGCCAGTTCCCTTTTCCCTGACCCTACCGCCTGGGGAACTTGATGTTTTCGAAGCAGACACATCCGCCTTCGTCCACCGAGGTGAGTCCTAATTCATCTCGTCGCCCTTGTTCGCGCTGACAGGTACGGCGTGTGTTTGACCGATTTTAGCGGCCTGCGTAGTAGTTCCATTGCTGACAAAGGTTAGTTCAACCCTGTGAAAGCAGAGAGTAGAAAGTACACCTTCGCTGCGCTACGGCAGGCAGGCCGCAGTAGAGGTCGTTTCGGTGCCCTCGACCGGCTCCACGCATCGGCTATCTCGCAGTCTCCGCCCTCTTGGTATGCGACGCCTTCGGCGATATATGCGATAAACTGTCTTCTACCTGGAATACCTATGGAATCAGGACCTTGACTTGCGGACACAATCGTGTAGCCTGTCAGTAGTTTGTCTACAGGGAGTTAATGACAGTGTGCATCGATAAGTATATCGACAAACTGACCCGGTTGAGGGTTGGATACGTTGGTTCGCATGGACGACCGCATAAGCCCGCGATCCTGCTCGCTATAATGTCAATGGTCGAAACGGGGCGCCTGAATGGAAATCGCATCACCTACAGCGCTGACCTGTATGATTTATTCAAGAAGTATTTTGCGATCGTAAAGACGGAGCATGACGCTGTGAATATGCGAGATCCATTCTGGCGCCTTCGCACCGACGGGCTGATCGAGCACTGCGCCAATGCAGGGTTTGAGGCCAGTATTGAAACCGATCCTAATCCACCTACGGTGGGACGACTGCAGCAGGTGTGCAGCTACTCAGCCCTGCCAGCAGATTTCTACAGCCTGCTCTGTAATCCGGATAGCCGCAGGCAACTGCGTCAATCGCTCATTGAGCGATATTTCGCGGACAAGGCTGTTGAGATCGAGCAGGTCATCTGCGAAGAACGAGGCATTGGAGCTTACGAACAGACCCTTGAAAAAATGGTGGAGACTGACGAACGGAATCCATTGGCGCCGACTGAGGCAATACGCAGCCAAGCATTTCGGAGGGTGGTCTTGCGAGCATATGATTACCGCTGTGCGGCCTGCGGACTGCGTGTAATCCTGGATGATCTCGTGCTCGCCGAAGCGGCCCACCTAATCCCGTATGCCACAAGCCGCGATGACGACCCTCGCAATGGCATGGCCCTGTGCAAGAATCACCACTGGGCGATGGATCGACATTTGATTGCACCAACCACGCATTTGAACTGGCGGATCAGTGGGTGTCTAGATGACCGCATTGAGGGTCAGAAAGACCTGATCGACCTGAATGGTCGTTCCGTGATTCTGCCAAAACAGCCTAAGTATCACCCCAAAACCAAATCTCTCCGATGGCGTCAGCGAAAGCTCATTCCTGCCTGATTAGCTTCCCAGGACCTGTGATACAGGGCGGATATCGAGGCTGGGCATTCAATCCCACAAGGAGTATCGGAACCGTGAGAACTTGGCGGAAGTTCTCGAGATACCATTTGGTCCGTTCGAAACTCACCATGGACGTGGGGTCCTTGGAGGATGTCTGCCTGATGAAATCCTTCGTCGCACAGATATAGACGCCGACCTTCACGATGTCCTTGATTTCCGCCACTGCCTGCGGCAGGCGCCGGGGTTGCACGGGCGGAGTCTTGGTATTTGGTATTGGGTTCTTCAGGAGCCTGGCCCGCTGGTTGGGGGGGCTGGGTTTGTTGTAGTTCACAGGCCCGACGGCTGTGAACGTCACGATCCGCCCGGGCGATGGCGTCTGATGCGGCGTCCAGAGGGCGGACGCCATGCTATTATTGTGCTAACCTTGTTCCAGTAAACGTGTTATGTTAATACGGGTATTGGGGTGTTGTTGACCTGGAAAAGTAGTACTGCTTATCAGGATTCAGGTTCACAGGTCTGAATCTGCGAACCTGTTGTGAATGCGGACGCCGCGTGTCGGCGTCCGCCCGGCACGCGGGCGGCGCCGGGGGGCTCGATGGCGGATTCCGTTTGCCAGCGGCCCGGCGATTGGGTACATTTGGCCGTGCGGAAACCGGTTTGACGCATTCGGCGTTTGACCGCGAGACCAGGAGACTCTCATGACCCTTCGACGCGGCATAACAGGAACCGGCAAGATGCAGTCACGACGCGACTTCTTGAAACTCGCCGGTCTTGGAGCCGCCGCCGCGCTGGCGCCCCGTTTCTCTCATGCCGCGGCGGCCGGCGACAAGCCGAACATACTCTTCATCATGTCCGACGATCACACCTCCCAGGCGGTCGGGGCCTACGGGTCGCGGCTGGCGAAGCTCAACCCCACCCCGGTGATCGACACGCTGGCCAAGGAGGGAATGCTGTTCGAAAACGCGTTT
>Ga0180430_10003482_pt1 | contig 13559 bp, 13 predicted proteins | sample SS_ome_9_FD_132999 | JGI IMG/M metagenome (GOLD analysis project Ga0180430, IMG submission 132999) | Hypersaline lake sediment archaeal communities from the Salton Sea, California, USA - SS_1_S_2 metaG | ecosystem: Environmental > Aquatic > Non-marine Saline and Alkaline > Hypersaline >... | reverse complement strand
GTGCGGCGGCTGGTGTTCGGGCAACCTGCTGGTCAACGACGTCGCCGCCGAGATCGCGGCGGTCGAGGGCCAGGTGGATCAGTTCGTCGCGCTGGGGGCGCCCTGCATCGTCTACGCGGAATGTTCGAACACCGTGCAGGGCCGGATCGGCACGCCGGTCAGCGCCCGCCCGAAGCTGGCGCGCGACGAGATCGCCGCCTACGGCCGCAAGCTGAGCGAACTGGCGAAATGGATGGCCGACAGGGGCATGCCGCTGGCCTATCATCACCACATGGGCTCGATCGTCGAATCCGGCGAGGACGTGGACCGGCTGATGGAAGGCTCGGGCCCCGAGGTCGGCCTGTGTTTCGACACCGGGCACCTGCTGTTCGGCGGCGGCGACGTGATGGCCACGCTGCGGCGCTGGGGCGCGCGGGTGCGCCATGTCCATTACAAGGACATCCGGCCCGAGGTGGTCGCCGATGTGCGCCGCCGCGACCTGAGCTTCCTCGACGCGGTGATCGCCGGGGCCTTCACCGTGCCCGGCGACGGCTGCATCGACTTTCAGGAGGTCACGGACGAGCTTGCGCGCATCGGCTATGACGGCTGGATCGTGGTGGAGGCCGAGCAGGACCCGGCGAAGGCGCCGCCCTACGACTATTCGAAGGCTGGCTACGAGACGATCCTGGCCTGTTGCAGGGCCGCGGGCCTTGCCGTCGACGCCGGCTGACGGGCGGGCGCGGTGTTCGACCTCGATCACCCGTTCTTCCTGCCGCTGTGGCGGCGGGTGGCGGTGGCGGCGCTGTGCCTTGGCTGGGCGGGGCTGGAACTGGCCCGCGGCGCGCTGTTCTGGGCGGTATTGTCCGGCGGGCTGGGCCTTTACGCCGCCCACGGCTTCTTCCTGCGCTGGGACGACGACAGGGTGCGGCGAAGGCAGAAGGAGGAGGGGCGATGACAGGGCTGCTGAGAAAACCCGCCGGAACCACCGGCAAGGTGCATGACATCACCCCCGACAGCGCCGGCTGGGGCCATGTCGGCTTCGGCCTTTACCGCCTTGCGCCGGGCGAGACGGCGGCCGAACCCACCGGCGACCGCGAGGCGATCCTCGTTCTGGTCGAGGGCCGGGCGCGGATCGGTGCGGGGGCGCGGGAGTTCGGCGAGCTGGGCGACAGGCTGGAGGTGTTCGACCGCAGGCCGCCGCATGCCGTCTACGTGCCGAACGGGTCGGACTGGCGCGCGACCGCGACCACCGCCTGCACATTGGCGGTCTGCACCGCGCCGGGGCGCGGCGGGCACCCGGCGCAGGTGATCGGCCCCGCCGGCATCGCCACCGAGACCCGCGGCAAGGGCGCCAACACCCGCTACATCAACGCCATCGCGATGGAAGAGCGCGACGTCGCCGACAGCCTGCTGGTGACCGAGGTCTACACGCCGTCGGGCAACTGGTCGTCCTACCCGCCGCACCGGCACGACGAGGACGATTACCCGAACATGACCTATCTCGAAGAGACCTATTACCACCGGCTGAACCCGGCGCAGGGCTTCGGCCTGCAACGGGTCTTCACCGAGGACGGCAGCCTCGACGAGACCATGGCGGTGTCGGACCACGACGTGGTGCTGGTGCCGCGCGGCCACCATCCCTGCGGCGCGCCCTATGGCTACGAGATGTATTATCTCAACGTCATGGCCGGGCCATTGCGGAAATGGCGGTTCCGAAACCACCCCGACCATGACTGGATCGCCCGGCGCGACAGCGCCGCGCCCGCCTAGAGCGCGGCGAAGCCCGCCTCGAGCGCGGTCAGGATCACCTGCACGTCGGCGCTGTCCAGCACCAGCGGCGGCGACAGGATGATGTTCGGCCCCGAGACGCGGACCATCGCGCCGGCGCGATAGCACGCCTCCTGCACCCGGCCGATGCTGGCCTTGTCGATCGGCGTCTTCGTGGCCCGGTCGGAGACCAGTTCCAGCGCGCACATCAGCCCGTGGCCGCCGCGCAGGTCGCCGATCACCGAATGCCGCCCGGCCAGCGCCGTCAGCCCGGAAAACAGCTCCGCCCCGCGGGCCGCGGCGTTCTCGTGCACCCGCAACCGCTGCGTTTCGGCCAGGCAGGCCAGCGCGGCGGCGGCGCCCACCGGATGGCCGGAATAGGTATAGCCGTGGCCGATGGCGGCGCGGCCGGTGGTGTCGGCCTCGAAGGTCTCGGCGACAGCGCCGGCGATCATCACCGCGCCGAACGGGAAATAGCCGTTGGTGATCGCCTTGGCGGTGCACATCAGGTCGGGCCGCACGTCCCACAGCCGCGCGCCGGTCCAGGCCCCGGTGCGGCCGAAGGCGGTGATCACCTCGTCGGAAATCAGCAGGATGCCGTTGCGCCGGCAGATCTCGGCCACGCCGGGCATGAAGGAGGGATGCGGCGGGATCACGCCGCCGGCGCCTAGGATCGGCTCCATGATGAAGGCCGCGATGCTGCCGGCGCCGTGCAAGGCGATCTCGTCTTCCAGCGCGGACAGGCACAGGCCGGCCAGCCGCTCCGGGTCGGTCTCGTCGAACGGGTTGCGGTAGGGCCAGGGTGCCGGGATGTGGTGGCAGCCGGCCAGCAGCGGTTCGTATTGCGTGCGGAAATTGGCGTTGCCGTTGACCGAGGCACCGCCGAAGTGGGTGCCGTGATACCCTTTCTTGAGCGACAGGAACTTCACCCGCCCGGCCTCGCCGCGGATCTTGTGATACTGCCGCGCCAGCCGCAGCGCGGTTTCCACGCTGTCCGACCCGCCGGAGGTGTAGAAGGCGCGGGTGAGCCCGTCGGGCGCGAAGAAGCCGGCAAGCGCCTCGGCCAGTTCGATCACGCAGTCGTTCGACGTGCCGCGGAAGATCGCGTAGTAGGGCAGCCGGTCGAGCTGCGCCGCGATGGCCTGTTTCACCGGCGCGCAGGAATAGCCGAGGTTGACGTTCCACAACCCGCCGACGCCATCGACCACTTCGTGACCGTCGATGTCGCGGATCCGCACGCCCTCGGCCTCGGTCACGATCACCGGCGGATTGGCACGGCTGTCGGCGGGATGCGCCATCGGGTGCCACAGGCTTTTCGCGTTGCGTTCCTTCAGGAAGTTCTGGTCCTTCATGACGCGCTCCTTTCGGCGGCCGGGTCTGCGGGCGGGGCCGCGGGCGATGCGGCGCCCCACAGGCCGTGGATCTCGTCGCGCGCGGCGACGAGCGCGCGGCGGATCGTGGCCGCCAGGTCCGGCGTGATCCGGCCGACCGGCGCGGCCACCGCCAGTGCGCCGGTGCAGTCCCCGGCCTGGCCGTAGACCGGTAGGGCGAAGGAATGCACGTCGGCCTCGTAGCCGCCGACGCTTTCGGCGATCCCGGCGGCGCGCACCGCGGCGATCCGGCGCGCCAGGTCTCCGGCATCGCAGACGGTGGCCGGGGTCAGCCGCGGCAGCGGCCCGGCCAGCACCCGGCGGGCCAGGTCGGGCGGGCCGAAGGCCAGCACCGCAAGGCCCGACGAGGTCGCGTGCAGCGGCAGCACCTCGGCATCCTCCATGCCGACGCGGGTGCCGTGGCGATTGGAATAGGCGAAGGCGCACATCCCCAGCCGGTCGCCCTCGATCTGGCTCAGATGCGCGGTCTCGCCGGTTGTCCCGGCCAGCCGGTCGAGGACCGGGCGCACCACCGCGCGCCGCGGCAGGATCGCCTCGCGCAGCCCGCCAAGCCGCACCACGGCCGGCCCAAGGCGGTATTCCCGCGCCGGCCCCGCGCGTTCGACGAATCCGTGCGCTTCAAGCTCGCCCAGCAGCCGGAAGGCGGTGGCCTTGTTCAGCCCCGACAGCCGCGCGATCTCGCTCAGCCCGGCCTGCGGCCGGGTGCGGCTGAACAGGCCGAGCAGGTCCAAGGCCTTGGAGACGGTGCCCATCGTGTCTCTGTCGATCCCTGTCTGTTGCCGGGCCCCTGTTGCCGGACCCCTGTTGCCGGACGGCGGCGGCTGTGGCCGCGCCGCGCCCCTGTCAAATTCGTTGACAGATCGGACACGGCTCTGTCAATCTGAAATAGAACCAATGGTTCATTTAATGAACCGGCCACCTGCGCCGGCAGAACAGGGAGACCGCCATGACCAAACCGATCCTCGCCGGGACCGCGCTTGCGCTTGCGCTGGTGCTGGCCGCGACCGCCGGGCCCGTGCTGGCCGAATACCCCGAAAAGCCGGTGAACTTCGTCGTGCCGTGGCCGCCTGGCGATCTGGAGGACGTGCTGACCCGGATGATCGCCGAGGATTTCCAGGCCGAATACGGGGTGCCCGCGGCGGTGCTGAACAAGCCCGGCGGCGGCGGCGGCCCGTTCCCCGGCGCGGTCGAGGTCGCGACGGCGCCGGCCGATGGCTACACGATCGGTTCTTTCATCATCGCGATCCCGGTGGTCGGGCCGAACATCGGCATCCCCGAACTCAGCCCCGACCCGTTCGAACCGCTGGGCATCTTCCTGACCTATCCCTTCGTGATCGCCGCCTCGGGCGATGCGCCCTATGCCACGATCGACGAACTGGCGGCGCATGCGCAGGACAACGACGTGGCGCTGGGGCATTTCGGCGCCGGGCTGGTGCCGACCAAGGTGACCCGCGCGCTGGCGGCGGACAAGGGCTTTGCCTTCGCCTCCGACGCGGCGTTCGACGCGCTCGACTGCAACACGCTGGCCTCGGGCGACGTCGACGTGATCAATACCACGCTGCAACTGATCCTGCCCTGTCTCGACGACGTGACGGTGCTGGCCTCGATCGGCGCCGACCGGATCGCGCTGACGCCGGACACGCCGACGGTGGCCGAACTTTCCCCCGATCTCGACGTCTCGCTGTGGAACGGCCTGTTCGTGCACCGGGACACGCCGCAGGAGGTGCGCGACAGGATCGTCGCGGTGGCCGAGAAAACGGTGATGTCGGATCGCGCGCAGGAACTGGCGGCGCAGACCGGCGCGCTGGTCTACTGGCAGGACGCCGCCGCCGCGACGGCGCAGATCGCTTCCGACATCGAGACGCTGGGCGCGATCGACGCCGCGCTCGGCAACTGACAGGTCGCGCCGCCCCGCCGCGGGGCGGCGCCTTCACCCGCCGGGAGACTGGCCGCGATGCCCACCGGCCCTGACAGGCCCGCCTTCAGCCGCGACCGTCGCCCGGGCGATATCGTCTTCGCCTGGGCGATGCTGATCGCCGCCGCCGCGCTGCTGGCGCTGATCGGCGAGCAGACGGCGCACCGGGCCGGCGCGAAGCTGCCGACGCAGCCGTGGTTCTGGCCGGCGCTGTCGCTGGCCGGGATGGGCGTCTTCGGGCTGTTGCACCTGATCTCCGGCCTGCGCTCGGACCGGTTGCCGGGGCGCTGGCCCGAGGTCGGCCACTGGGCGCGGTCGCTGGAATACGCGGGCTGGTTTCTTGCCTATGTGCTGGCGACGCCGGTGATCGGCTACCTGCCGGCGACGCTGGTCTTCACGCTGGCGATGACGGCGCGGGCGGGCTATCGCGGCGCCGGCGCCTTCGCCGCCGCGGCGCTGGCGGCGGTGGTGATCGTGGTGCTGTTCCGCGCGATCCTGCAGGTTCGCATTCCCGCGGGCCGGGTCTACGAGGCGCTGCCGGACGGGATCCGGCAGGTCATGATGCTGTATCTCTGAGGCCGCCATGGACGCGATGCTTTCCGGGCTGGAGATGCTGCTGCGCGCCGACGTGCTGCTGGCGCTGGTCATCGGATCGATCGGCGGCGTGGTGATCGGCGCGATCCCCGGTGTCGGCCCGGCCGTGGCCATCGCGATCCTGCTGCCCGCGACCTTCGCGCTGGACCCGATCGTGGGGCTGACGCTGCTGCTGGGCATCTACGGTTCGTCGATGTACGGCGGCGCGCTGCCGGCGATCCTGATCAACACGCCCGGCACCGCCGTCAACGCGCTGACCACCTATGACGGCCACCCGCTGACCCGGCGCGGCGAGGCGCGGCGCGCGGTGGCGCTGGCCTATTCGGCCTCGTTCTTCGGCGGGCTGTTCGGCATCTTCTGCCTGATCCTGCTGACCCCGGTGCTGGCCGCCGTGGCGCCGATGTTCGGCAGCCGCGAGATCTTCATGGCCGCGCTTCTGGGGATCGTGCTGGTGATCCTCGCGCATCGCGGGCAGGTCTTTGCCGCCGGGATGATGGCCTGCCTGGGGATCTTCCTGCAGACCCTGGGCCTCGACGCGGTGACCTATACCCAGCGCTACACCTTCGGGCTGACCTTCCTGTCCTCGGGGATCAACCTGATCGTGGTGGTGCTGGGGCTCTTCGCGCTGTCGCAGGCCTTCGCGCTGCTGCTGGAGCGCGACGCAAGCCCGCGGCCCGCCACCGTCGGCGGCGGCGTCTTCGCCGGCTTTCGCGAGGTCTGGCAGCACCGGCGCGTGGCCGGCGTTTCCTCGGGCTTCGGGGTGCTGATGGGGATCATCCCGGGCGTCGGCGAGTTCACCGCGCAGTTCCTGTCCTACACCTATGCGCAGAAGACCTCGCGCCGGCCGGAACTGTTCGGCAAGGGCGCGCCCGAGGGGCTGATCGCCTCGGAGGCGTCGAACAACGCGGTACCGGCGGCGGCGATGATCCCGCTGCTGGCGCTCGGCGTGCCGGGCGAGGCGCTGACGGCGATGATGCTGTCGGTCTTCTACGTGCACAACGTGGTGCCCGGCCCGCAACTGTTCCGCAACGATCTGGATTTCGTCTACGCGCTCTACTTCGCGCTGATCCTGCTGAACCTGATCGTGATCGTCTTCCTGATGACGTCGACCGGGCTTCTGACCCGGATCATCCGGATCCCGACCCGGTTCCTCGGCGTTCTGATCCTGACGATGTCCTTCGTGGGCGTCTATTCGCTGCGCAACTCGATCTCCGACTGCGCGCTGGCCGCGGGCTTCGGCGTCTTCGGGCTGATCCTGCGGCGGCTGCAATTGCCGATCGTGCCGATCATCCTTGGCATGGTGCTGGGCGGGATCATGGAGGTGAAGCTGCGGTCTTCGCTGGCGCGGGTGCAGACGCCGCTCGACATGATCGACCGGCCGATCGCGGCGCTGATCTTCGCCGGGATCGTCGTGGTGATCGCGGTGCATGTCCGGGGTGCGGTGCGGGCGGCGCGGTTCCGCCGGGGACGGGGGGAATGATGGACGCGGGCAGGATCGGGGAATTGCGCGCCCGGCCGGTCGCCGATCAGGGCCACCTGATCGATGGCGCGCGGGTCGCGGCCTCGGACGGCGGCACGATGCCCGTCGTCTCGCCGATCGACGGGCGCGGATTCGCACGGATGGCGCGCGGCACCGCGTCCGATGTCGATGCCGCCGTCGCGGCCGCCCGCGCCGCCTTCGAGGATGGCCGCTGGTCGGGCCTGCCGCCGGCGCGGCGCAAGGCGGTGCTGACCCGGCTGGCCGGGCTGGTCGAGCGCGAGGCGCTGGAGCTTGCGGTGCTGGGCGTGCGCGACAACGGCACCGAAATCGGCATGGCGCTGAAGGCCGAACCCGGCAGCGCGGCGGCCAGTTTGCGCTACTACGGCGAAGCCGCGGACAAGATCTACGGCGAGATCGCGCCCACCGGGCCGGAGGTTCTGGGCCTCGTCCATCGCGTGCCGGTCGGCGTGGTCGGCGCGATCGTGCCGTGGAACTTTCCGCTGATGATCGGAACGTGGAAACTGGCCCCGGCGCTGGCGGCGGGCAATTCGGTGGTGCTGAAACCGGCGGAAACCGCCTCCCTGTCGCTCTTGCGGCTGGGCGAGCTGGCGCTGGAGGCCGGGCTGCCGCCGGGCGTGCTGAACATCGTCACCGGTGCGGGCGCGGTGGCGGGCTCGCGGCTGGCCGAGCATGGCGATGTCGACGTCCTGGCGTTCACCGGCTCCGGCGCGACCGGGCGGCGGCTGTTGGAGGCCTCGGCGCGGTCGAACCTCAAGCGCGTCTATCTCGAACTCGGCGGCAAGTCGCCGAACGTGGTCTTCGCCGATGCGCCCGATCTCGACCGGGCCGCGAAGCTGGCCGCCTGGGCGATCTTCCGCAATGCCGGGCAGGTCTGCGTCGCGGGGTCGCGGCTTCTGGTCGAGGCCGCGATCCACGACGACTTCGTGGCCGCCGTGGCGCGCGCGGCCGAGGCGATTCGGGTGGGCGATCCGCTCGACCCCGGCAGCGATATCGGCGCGGTCAACAGCGCCGCCCAGCTGGAACGCAACCTTGGCTTCGTCGACCGCGCGCTGGACGCGGGCGCGCGGATCGTCACCGGCGGCCACCGCCTGCTGGAAGAGACCGGCGGCTGGTACATGGCGCCGACGGTGGTGGCCGGCGTGGCGCCGGGGGCGGAACTGGCGCGCAACGAGGTCTTCGGCCCGGTCCTCGCCGTTACCCCGTTCGACACGGAGGCCGAGGCGGTGCGGCTGGCCAATGGCACCGATTACGGACTCGCCGCCGGGGTCTGGACCGGCAGCCTGTCGCGCGCGCACCGGATGGTCGCGGCGATCCGCGCCGGGGTGGTGCATGTCAACACCTATGGCGGGTCCGACCTGACCGTGCCGCTGGGCGGACACCGGCAATCGGGCAACGGGCATGACAAGTCGCTGCACGCGCTCGACACGTATACCGATCTCAAGACCGCCTGGATCCAGCTTTAGGAGGCCATCATGGACCGCACGATCCTCGTCGCCGGAACCTGGGACACCAAGGATGACGAACTGACCTACCTGGCCGATTGCATCCGCGGCCAGGGCGGCGGGGTGGTGACGATGGATGTCTCGGTGCTCGGCGATCCGGCGCGGCCCGCGGATTTCTCCAAGCACGATATCGCCGCGGCGGCGGGGTCGTCGATCGCCGAGGCGGTGGCGGCGGAGGATGAAAACCACGCCATGCAGATCATGGCCCGCGGCGCGGCCGCCACCGCCGCGCGGTTGCAGGCCGAGGGCCGTATCGACGGCGCGATTGTGCTGGGCGGCACGATGGGCACCGATCTCGCGCTCGATCTTTGCGCGGCTTTGCCGCTGGGCGTGCCGAAATACGTCGTCTCCACCGTCTCGTTCTCGCCGCTGATCCCGCCGGAACGGATCGCGGCGGATATCCAGATGATCCTCTGGGCCGGCGGTCTTTACGGGCTCAACTCGGTCTGCAAGGCCGCGCTCAGCCAGGCCGCCGGGGCGGTGCTGGGCGCGGCGCGGGCGGTGGAGCGGCCCGACCGGAGCAGGCCGCTGATCGGCATGACGAGCTTCGGCAAGACGGTGCTGCGCTACATGGTGGCGCTGAAGCCGGCGCTGGAGGATCGCGGCTTCGAGGTTGCGGTGTTCCATGCCACCGGCATGGGGGGGCGCGCCTTCGAATCGCTTGCAGGCGAGGGCGCCTTTGCCGCGGTGATGGATTTCGCCACGCAGGAACTGGGCAATCACGTCATGGGTTCGGCCGTCTCGGCCGGGGCCGGGCGGCTGACGGCGGCGGGACGGCGCGGGATTCCGCAGATCGTCGCGCCGGGCTGTTACGACCTTGTCGACCTCGTCGGCTGGCAGCCGGTGCCCGCGCGGTTCCGCGACCATCCGGCCCATGCCCACAACCGGCTTCTCACCTCGGTCGTGCTGGACGCGGGCGAACGCCGCGAGGTCGCGCGCGCCCATGCCGCGCAGCTTGCGCAGGCGCGCGGGCCGACGGTGCTGCTGCTGCCCGAAGGCGGCTGCAACGAATGGGACAGGCCCGGCGCGCCCTTGCACGACGCGGCGGGGCTGTCGGCCTTCGTGGCGGAAATGGCGGCGGTCTGCCCGCCATCTGTCGAACTGCGCCGGCTCGAGTGTCACATCAACGATCCGGGCTTTGCCGAGGCGGCGCTTTCGGTCATCGACGGCTGGATCGCGGCGGGGGTGCTCGCGCGGCCGTGATGGACGGGGCGGCGCGGCCGGGCTAGCCTTGCGGCAGGAGGGGCCATGCCGCATCTGTCGTTCGAGTATTCCCGCGGGCTGGGCGCGCGGGTCGACCTTCCCGGTTTCGTGGAGCACATGCGCCGCGAGATGATCGCGACCGACGTGCTGCCCGAACCGGGCATCCGCATCCGCGGCTTCGAGGCCGACCATGCGGCGGTGGCCGATGGCGGCCCGCATCATTTCCTCGACATGGTGCTGCGGCTGGGCGAGGGCCGCGACGCCGCCACGCGCGCGGCGCTGGCCGACCGGCTGTATGCCGCGGCGCGCGCGGTGCTGGAGCCGCAGGTGGCGGGGATCGGTTTCCTGCTGTCGCTGGAGGTGGTGGAAATCCGGGCGGAATTCGCCCGCAAGGCCTTCAACACCCTGCGCACCGGGGCGGCGGGCTGATGCGGCCCTATGATCGCGCCCTGCCGATCGCCCTTCTGCGCGCCCGCGAGGCGACGCTGCGGCCGTTCCGGGCCCATCTCGAGGGGCACGGCCTGACGGTGCAGCAATGGCGGGTGATCCGGGCCCTGGCCGAAGGCGCGGCGATGATGCCCAAGGAACTGGCCGAACGCTGCGTTCTGATGCCGCCCTCGCTGTCGCGCATCCTCAAGACACTGACCGCCCGCGGGCTGGTCGAACAGGTCGGCGACCGGGCCGACGGGCGGCGCAAGCGGGTGGCGATTTCACCCGGCGGTCGCGCGCTTTACGACCGGGTCGCGGGCCGGTCGGACGAGATCTATGCCGAACTGGAGGCCGCCTTCGGCGCCGACCGGATGGACCGGCTGCTCGATCTGCTGGTCGATCTGCGCGGGGTGGCAGAACGGCTGCATGCCGCCGATGGCCCCGGAACCGACGCCGAGCGGTGACCGGCCCGGCGCTTGACCGGCCGGCCGGCATCCGGTTAACGTGTTAATGAAATCGGGAGGAGGCGGCATGGCGGCGCTGGACGAAAACCTGCACCGGGCGCGGGGCTACCTTGCGCGCTGGGACGGCACGGTCGTGGCGAACCGGATCGGCGGCGCCGACCGGCCCGCCGCCTCCGGCGCGACGTTCGAGACCCTGTCGCCCGTCGATCTCGCGCCGCTGGCCCGGGTGGCCGAAGGCGGCGCGCAGGATGTCGATGCCGCCGCCCGCGCCGCCGCTACGGCCTTCCCGGCCTGGGCCGCGACGCCGGGGGCGGAGCGCCGCCGCATCCTGCACCGGATCGCGGATGCCATCGTCGCACGGGCCGACGAGATCGCGCTGACCGAATGCCTCGACACCGGGCAGGCCCTGCGGTTCATGTCCAAGGCGGCGCTGCGCGGGGCCGAGAACTTCCGCTTCTACGCCGACCGCGCGCCCGAGGCGCGCGACGGCAGGTCGATGTATGCGCCCGGGCAGATCAACATCTCCTCGCGCAGCCCGATCGGTCCGGTGGGGATCATCACGCCGTGGAATACGCCGTTCATGCTGTCGACCTGGAAGATCGCGCCGGCGCTGGCGGCGGGCTGCACGGTGGTGCACAAACCCGCCGAACTGTCGCCCCTGACCGCGCGCCTGCTGATCGAGATCGCCGAAGAGGCGGGGCTGCCGCCCGGCGTGTGGAACCTTGTGAACGGCGATGGCGAAACCGCCGGCAAGGCGCTGTGCGAGCATCCGCTGATCCGCGCCATCGCCTTCATCGGCGAAAGCCGCACCGGGCAGGCGATCGTCGCGCAGGGCGCGGCGACGCTGAAGCGGGTGCATCTGGAACTGGGCGGCAAGAACCCGGTGATCGTCTTCGCCGATGCCGATCTCGACCGCGCCGCCGAGGCGGCGGTGTTCATGATCTACTCGCTGAACGGCGAGCGCTGCACCTCGTCCTCGCGGCTTCTGGTCGAGGATGGCGTGCATGACGCGCTGGTGGCGCGGATCGCCGAGACGGCGGCGCGGATCAGGGTGGGCCATCCGCTCGATCCCGAAACGGTCGTCGGCCCGCTGATCGGGCCGGAACACGAGGCCAAGGTGCTGTCCTACATGGACAAGGCCCGCGCCGCCGGCGCGCGGATCGCGGTGGGCGGCCACAAGATCGGCGAGGCGGGCTGCTACGTCGCGCCGACGCTGTTCGTCGGGGCCACGAACGACATGGCCATCGCGCAGGAAGAAATCTTCGGCCCGGTGCTGACCGCGATCCCGTTTTCCGGCGAGGCCGAGGCGGTGGCGCTGGCCAATGCCGTGCCCTACGGCCTTGCCGCCTATCTCTGGACCCGCGATGCCGGTCGGGCGCTGCGGGTGTCGGACGCGGTGGAGGCCGGGATGGTCTGGGTCAATTCCGAGAACATCCGCCACCTGCCCACCCCCTTCGGCGGCGTCAAGGCCAGCGGCATCGGCCGCGACGGTGGCGACTGGTCGTTCGATTTCTACATGGAAACCAGGAACGTGGCCTTCGCCACCGGGGACCACGCGATCCCGAGACTGGGAGGCTGAGATGCCCGTGCCCGCGCCGAACCTGACCCCGCCGTTCAATACCGTGCGGCTCAGCCATGTCGTGCTGGGCGCGACCGATCTGGAGGCCTCGCGCCGGTTCTACGAAACCACGCTGGGCCTGCAGGTCACCGATGCCGATGCCGAGGCGGTGTACTTCCGCGGCATGGAGGAACGCGGTCACCATTGCCTCGTCCTGCGCCGGGCCGAGGTGGCGACGGCGCAGGCGGTCTGCTTCAAGGTCTGGTCGGAGGCCGATCTCGATGCCGCCGCGGCGTTCTTCCGGGGCCAGGGCAGGCCGGTGGACTGGGTGGAGCGGCCGTTCCAGGGCCGTACGCTGCGTTCGACCGATCCGCACGGCCTGCCGGTGGAATTCTATCACCGGATGGACAGGCTGCCGCCGATCCACCAGCACTACGCGCTCTACCGCGGGGTCAGGCCGCTCAGGATCGACCATTTCAACTGCTTCTCGCCCGATGTCGACGCCTCGGTCGCGTTCTGGTCGGACATGGGGTTCCGGGTGACAGAATATACCGAGGATGCCGGAACCGGCCGGCTTTGGGCCGCCTGGCTGCACCGCAAGGGCGGGGTGCATGACATGGCCTTCACCAACGGGCTGGGCCCGCGATTGCATCACGTGGCCTTCTGGGTGCCCAGCCCGATGAACATCATCGACCTGCTCGACCTGATGTCGACCACCGGCCATGTCGGCAATATCGAGCGCGGGCCGGGCCGGCACGGGATTTCGAACGCCTTCTTCCTCTACATTCGCGACCCCGACGGCCACCGGGTGGAGATCTACTGTTCCGACTACCAGACGGTCGATCCCGATCACGAACCGATCCACTGGGACCTGACCGATCCGCAGCGCCAGACGCTGTGGGGCGCGCCCGCGCCGCGGTCGTGGTTCGAGGAGGGTACGCTGTTCGAAGGGCTGGAGCCGGCGCCGCCGACGCTGGCCGCCCGGCCGATCGTCGCGCCATGAGGCCGCGGCTGGCGACGGTCGAGGCCGGGGGCCGGCCGCTGTGGGGGCTCGTGACCGAGGGCGGGGGATTTGTCGCGCTCTCGCCCGACCATCCGCACTGGCCGAGCCTGCGCGCGGTGATCGCCGCCGGCGCGCTGCCGCAGGTGATCGCCGCCGGGGCGGGGCGGGCGGAAACCCATGCGCCGGGCAGCTTTCGCTGGCTGATCCCGGTGCCGGACCCGGAAAAGATCCTCTGCGTCGGCGTCAACTTTCC
>Ga0180430_10003480_pt1 | contig 13564 bp, 11 predicted proteins | sample SS_ome_9_FD_132999 | JGI IMG/M metagenome (GOLD analysis project Ga0180430, IMG submission 132999) | Hypersaline lake sediment archaeal communities from the Salton Sea, California, USA - SS_1_S_2 metaG | ecosystem: Environmental > Aquatic > Non-marine Saline and Alkaline > Hypersaline >... | reverse complement strand
TCCTACCGTGATCGTAACGACCTTTTACCCAATACGGTGATCTATCAGTCCGTGCCGGGGACAACCGTTTTGACCATACCTCAGCCCATTGATCTTGTTGTCTCTCGCTATAACGAAGAACTTGAAAACGAGATCGAAAACGAAAGTGAAAGTGAAACGGTAGAATAATGTTGACCGCACAAGAACTTCGCCGTCAACTCATTCATGTCGCCACTGCCATCATTCCACTCCTATATTACTTTTTTCCCGATATCGGGCCCTTGACCGGACAGCAATGGACCATGGTCTTGTTTATTGTGTTTGGTGGATTGTTCGTTTTTGCCGATTATTTCAGACGCCATAGCGATTTCATAAAGAAAGCCTTTATGTTCTTTGTTTCGCCCTTCATCCGCGATATGGAAGACGACAAGATGACCGCCGCATCAAACATTGCCATCACCTTTTTTCTTGTTCTGGCCATCTTTCCCATTGAGATCTCCGTCCCCGCCTGCATGCTGCTGAGCATCGCCGATTCGGCTTCCGGTATTGTGGGACGGTGGATCGGAAAACATACCTGGTTCAAACATTATACCATCGAAGGAACGCTGGCGTTCATTATTGCCGGACTCGCCATGTTCATCATCGGATTTCAGTATATCCCCATCTGGAAAGCGGCCGTCGTGGTTGTTTTCTGTGCCCTTTTCGAAGCGTTATTGGATCGGTTTGACGACAATGTGGTCATTCCCATCGCGGCCGCGGCCATGCTGATGATGCTTGAGATTTAATTCATGCTTGATTGCGGGAGCGAACCCATGTGTTCGCTCATTTATAAAAGGGCGGGCCCAGTCCCGCCGGTACATTCCCAAGAGATGATCTTTATTTTCCACAGAGCAAAAGCCATCATGTGCATCCTGTTATCCTGTCAAAATAACTATCAAGAATATCCCGTTATCTTGTCAAGAAATTATCTTATCAACTACCAAATATTATAAACCAGATTCACATTAAAATAAAATCCACCGAAATTCTGATCGGCGGCAAGAGGAAATTCCTCGCTCCATTCTTTTAATGTCATGAAAGTATAATTGATATTGGCATTGATCTTAAGGTCCTTGTAGATATCAAGATTCACACCGAAAGGTATGATCAAGCCGGGAACCTGCTTAACGCCTAAATGATCCTCGGGATATTTTTCAAAATAATAGGTGATAGGATTAATAAAACCCACCGAATTATAGGCTTCGACCCGCATCAGATCGATACCAATACCAAGATAGGGGTCCGCAATGCCGATCTTGTCAAGATGGTATCGTACAACAGCTGTCCAGGACGTTGTCATGGTTTGGGTAAAATAGGTGTTGTTGCCGATAACATAAGGGGTGTATGTGGAAGCATAAACCGATGACGTGAAGCGCGGAAAACGATACTTGGCTTCTATGCTCACACGATCACTGATGTATCCGATCAGGCCTGCATGAGCAGAAAAACCGATCTCGTCCAGAATATAATAACCGTACGTGTACATATTATTGTCATAGACCTTGAATCCCGGTCGTTCGCTTTTTGCAAAGTAATTTCCCCCAACGAAAATGCCGATGCGTTTGTCGTTTGCCGTGAGGAAAGAGCTTGCGACAAATAGAACTAACATAAATAAGATTATTCTTTTCGATCTTGATTGCATTGTATGACCTTTGTTTTATGGTAGAAAGGCAGCATGGCCGTGACTTTACCAAGGTATTGTTTTATTTATTTTACGATCTTCCTGATCCACTTTTCCATCACATCTGCCATCCTCATCGTGCCCACATCGGTTAGATGAATACCATCGACCGTGCCTTCGACGGCCACATGCCGTATTTGCTTGAACGGGATCATATACAGGTTTTTAAAGTCCTTTTTCAATCGACCGTAAATAGCATTTATCTCTTCATTCTCGGTCATGGCATTGTTGTACACTTCAGGATCGAACCAGCCGTCCTCTGCCATGATATTGGGTGTCAGCAGTACCGGCGTTTTCGGATGCTTCTCCAGAAGCTTCCTTAATTCCCGCTCGGTCCGTTCTTTGATCATCTCCAGATCCATATTGGGGAAGCAGTCAAAAATATAGCATTGGGCGTCGATCTCGGCAATATAGTCCATTACTTCCGGATCCATGCGACCGTTGCCGGAAAAACCCAGATTGATGGTCTCAAGGTTCAGGGCACGTCCGATAATGGCCGGGTAGGCCATGCCGGGTCGCGTAACGCAACCGCCTTGCGTGATACTGGTGCCGTAGAAGACCAGGGGTAGATCCTCTCGTTCAACGGTTCTGATCGTCGCCTCGGGATTCAATCCGATATACAGGGATGTCAATCCGTCATACAAGGGACAATAGAGCATGTATTCTTTTTCTTCTCCGGACAGGTTTTTGATCAGCCTACGTTCGTTTTCGGCTTTATAGGGTTTGCCCGTCCCAAGATGGAACCATTGCTTTCCATGTTTTACGTAGAGGTCTAGTCCGCGAATGCCCGTTCCGGCCATGTGAACCATATGAAAATCATTCAGGAGCTTCCATTGGATATGGATTTCCCTGGCATCAGTGATGAAATGAGCGGCGATACCGGCGGAATTCCTGCTAAGTCCCCAAACGGGTTTCCTCACCAGGTCTTCGGCATCCATGGGAAGACGGGAAAAAGGAGGCGCATCGTCAAAGGCCATGCCTTCAAGATAGGGTTGGGCATCGTAATAAACCGGTTCCGCGGCACACAAAAACCCCGCGATGAATAAAATCAGGAAACAAAGCGCTCTTTTCATAATTAACCTCTTATTAAATACAAGGCAAAAGTACAAAGGCAAAAGGCAAAATAAAAGAGGTTTAACGTTTATAGTTTAAGGTTTAAATTTAATACGAACTGTTTTCAACGCTTCAACATTTCAACATTTCACTTACAAATCTGAGGAAAAAAGTATAAATTTATAAGATGTTAAAGATTAAAAAACACATTCTGGTCCTGTTCCTGACTATGATGATATTGCCTCTGTTCTCACAGGTGGTCAGCTTTCGCTTAACTGCATCATCGGAACCGGAAAACATCTATGCTTCCGAATTGTACGGAGCAAAATGGATTTCCCTGAATCATTTTTTCAAGAGCTATGGAGAGATCAACGCTTTGAATACGGAAAACTGGTCCTTAACGGCCACCCTTTCCGGCAAGAAGTATATATTCTATGCTAATTCCACCTTTTATCAAATAAACGGCAAATGGCATCATTTGCCAACCACCGTTGAACGCTTGAGTTATGGTTTGTACATTCCCGAAAAAGAGTTTATCAAGGTGTTGAAACTTGATGCTTTTCCCGGACTGCAATACGATCTTGCAGACAATTCATATGTGTTGGCACCTTCGGATTTTTCCGTTACCGATATTCGGATCAGGGAGATGAAGAACGGGACCGTTGTACGGATCAAGACCAATCAGGCATTCCGCAAGGATCACTGTCGCGTATGGCAGGGAAGCAATCAATATCTCTATATTTCCATCTACGGCGGCAGTGCGGATATCAATGCATTGGCTCATAGATACGAGGAAGGTGTGATCCGGGAAATCGCCCCGGTGATGGCTAAAGAAATGCTGCAGTTCAATATCAAGTTACGCATGAAGGTCACCGGCATCGATTACTATATTGAACCGGAGACGAACGATATTGTGATCTCACTCCGTCATTCATATCAGAAATCGGAACATATTGCGACCAATGGCGAAGATGTAAAAAATCGCTGGTTGATCGATACTATTGTGATCGATCCCGGACATGGTGGAACCGATCCCGGATCGATCGCTCCGGACGGGACCTACGAAAAGGATATTGCGTTGGACGTTTCCTTGCGTTTGGGACGCTTATTAAAAGAGAAACTGGGTGTAAATATTGTTTATACTCGTGATAAAAACGTCTTTGTCCCTTTGTGGAAACGTCCCAAAATTGCCAATGAAGCGGGTGGGAAACTCTTTGTTAGTATTCACTGCAATTCCTTTCATACATCCCGGCCATATGGAACTGAAACCTATATTCTAGCTCCGAAAAGCACCCAAAAATCCATTGATATTGCAGCACGTGAGAACAAAGTGATCGAGTTGGAAGACAATACTGAACGGTATGAAAAAATGCTGTCACCCGAACAATACATTTTGTCTACCATGGCACAATCGGTGTATATGAAAGAAAGTGAAGCTTTAGCTCAGGCTGTGGAATCAAATTTCAAAAATCGGGTGGGGACAAAAACAAGAGGTGTAAAACAAGGTAACTGGATCGTTCTGATCGGTCCAGCCATGCCTGCCATTCTCACTGAAATAGGGTTTATCTCCAACTGGAATGAATTGGGGAAACTGAAAAAAGATTCCTATCGCCAGGAGATCGCCTACTCATTGTATCTTGCCATTTCTGAGTTTAAAAAGAATTATGAGAAAGAGATCAAAGGATAACGAACAATTAACAGTTAACAGTTAACAATTAACAGTTAACAATTAACAGTTAACAACGAATAAAGAAGATTTTTGATATCATTACCAGAGTGAGTGTGTAAGAGAGTCTGATCGTATGATAGAACAGGAGCGGTCGATCGCATTTCTCACCCTCGCACATTCTTTGTATAAACCTATCGACTTATCAACTTATCAACTCATCAACGGTCGGTAGTTGTTTGAAATGATACAAGTCTTTTACTATTGAAGGATTTAAATAAAATGAAAAAACATGGTCCCATTGGAATTTTCGACAGCGGATTGGGTGGTCTGACCGTTTTTCACGAGATCAGGGATCGGCTTCCTCAATATGATTACCTGTATCTTGGCGATACGGCCAGAACGCCGTATGGCACTCGTTCTTTCGAAACCATTTATCGTTACACCCAACAGGGCGTGAAGACACTGTTGAATGCCGGCTGCCCGCTTGTCATATTGGCATGTAATACCGCTTCGGCTAAAGCATTGCGAAGTATCCAGCAGAAAGACCTTGTTACACATTATCCGAATGAACGCGTACTGGGAGTGATCCGACCCAGTGTCGAAGTGGTGGGTGAGAGCAGTATAAGTAAAAAGATCGGACTTTTTGGTACACCCGGGATCGTTCGTTCAGATTCGTATATAATGGAATTCAATAAACTTTTCCCCGATATAGAGCTTTTTCAGGAAGCCTGTCCCATGTGGGTTCCCCTGGTCGAAAATAATGAAGTCGACACACCGGCAGCCGAATTTTTTGTAAAAAAACACGTGAACAATCTTCTTGAACAATCATCCGCAATCGATACCATTATTCTGGCCTGTACACATTATCCACTGCTTATGGATCAGATCAGGAAATTTGTTCCCGAGGAGATTCACATTATGGATCAGGGACCCCTGGTAGCGGAAAAATTGGATGATTATTTATACCGCCATCCCGAGATAGAAGAACGGTGTACCAAAAAGGGGAATGCAGCATTTATGACAACAGGCGCCGTTGATCTGTTTGAAGAAAATGCGGAAATTTTCTTTGGACAGAAAATTTCTGCAAAGCACATAGAATTGTTGTGATGGGTAGAGACGCGATAAATCGCGTCTCTACACCGAACATTTTAAATATATTTTACTATGCAAAATTATCTCTCCGACCTTTATAAAAAACTCTCCGGTAAAATGAAGCTCGGCCGTCAGCGTGCCGAAAAGCTGATGGAAGCCCTAAACCATCCGGAACAACGTTATCCGTCCATTCATGTTGCGGGTACCAACGGAAAAGGCACGGTGACGGTCCTTTCGGCAGCCTTGCTTGAAGCACAGGGACTTAGAACCGGTCGTTTTACCTCACCGCATCTGGTCAAATTCAATGAGCGCATTTGCGTGAACAGAAAACAAATTGATGATGGTTTTATAAAACAATTCCTTGAAACGAACGAACAATTGCTGGAGGAAACGGAAGCGTCTTTCTTTGAGGTTACCACAGCATTGGGATTCCAGTATTTTAAAGAAATGGACGTTGATGCCGCCGTGATCGAGACCGGTCTGGGTGGTCGACTGGATGCCACATCGGTGATCGAACCGAAGGTCTCTGTTATCACAAAGATCAGCCTGGATCATATGACTGTTCTGGGAGAAACCCTGCCCGAGATCGCGAAGGAAAAAGCCGGTATCATCAAAGAGGCTATACCTTTGTTGACGGCCGTGCAGGAAGCGAGTGTCGTAGATGTATTTTGGTCTTGTACCGAACTGGTTCATGAGATAGATCCCGCTACGATGTTCACACATGTTAAGCTAAGTCCCGAAGGAATGCGGTTCAAGATCAGGCCCTTTGAGAATGAATTGTTCATTCCTTTGACAGGTCGGCACCAGCTAGGCAATATTGCACTTGCCATACGAGCCGTCGAGACCTTTCTTGATCGAACTTTGGGGCCGGATGACATTCAAGCCGGGTTTGATCTGCTGAAATGGAAAGGCCGGTTTGAGCGTATAGCGACAGATCCGGATGTGATCTATGACGTAGCGCATAATCTTGACAGTGTGCAGATGTTTCGGAAAACCGTCGAAGAAGTATATAGCGGAAAAGAGATCCGGGTGGTGTTAGGCTTATTGCACGATAAAGCTCCCGAAAAGGTATTGATGGAACTCGAGATCTTCGCTGATAAGATATGGCTGGCTCCCGTTAAGTCACATCGAAGCATGAGTATGGACGAACTGGAAGATCTGGCAAGCAGATTTCCGAGAGTCAATGTAGCGGAATGCATTCAGAATGCCTGCGATAAAGCATATGATAAATTGAATAATGGCGTCCTTTGCATTATAGGTTCACATTATATTGCTGAGGATGTTTATGTCTTCCAAGAGACAATAACCAAACTCCAAGAAAAAAAGCCTGTCATCTCGACCGAAGCGTAGCGAAGTGGAGAGATCTATTCATGAGAAAGAGTTTTTAAAGTGAACATAATAAAGGAATAAAATGGTACATTTGGTTTATTGCGACGACAAAGAAAAGGTACTCGAGAAGATACTGGCCGGAAGCAAAACCATGATTGTCAGGGGCGCGGCAGGTCGAAAGATCCCTCACAGTCGCGTCTTTGAAGGTGAAACACTATATTTCATGAAAAAAGGAACGGCTAAGATCACGGCAATGGCGAAGGTCAAATCTGTTCAGAATTATGTTAAGCTGCCTGACGATGACATCCGGCGGGTCTTTACCGAGAATGCTGAAAAACTTGATCTTTCGGATAAACAGAGAAAACGATGGCACAAGAAATGCCTGATATTAACAGAATTTGAAGACCTTAAAGAAATAGAGCCGCTCGATTTTGCACATCAGGGAAATATGGACGACTGGCTGATCCTTGAAAAGATCGAGGATGTGCTTGTGGGCAGTAGCATTCCTTATAATTATGATAAATCAAAGTTTAAATAATATTTCAGGAGGATATATGGAAAACTGTATTTTTTGTAAGATCGCAAAAAAAGAGATACCCTCAACAGGCATCTATGAAGATGACCATATTTATGCATTCCGGGATTTGAATCCACAGGCGCCGGAACATATTCTCATCATTCCAAAAGAGCACATCGCCCGCATCGAAAACCTGAAAGAAGAAAATACCGAACTGATGGGCCGTATCCTTGTTGCCGCAAAAAAGATCGCTGAAGAGCTTGGACTGAAGAACGGTTACCGTCTGGTTTTTAACAATGGCCCGGACGGCGGACAGGAAGTGGAGCATATTCATCTGCATCTGATGGGCGGACGGAAGTTCTCCTGGCCGGCAGGATAGCCTGCGGTAGTAGGGAGTAAGGAGTAGGGAGTAGCGACGCGATGCATCGCGTCGGTTCGATAAATACCTCCACGTTGTGAATTGTGTTCTTGTGAACCTCTGCGGTCAGAATTATTTTTCTTAGTGCCTTTGTCTCATGGTGCCTTTGTGTGAGGTTTTTTATAGCCAAACCCCTTTATTAAAGCACTTATTCTATTTGAAAACACCCCTTTTTTTCTTAAATTACACGGATAAATTATAAAGCGATTATGTATATATCTAAGCTGGAAATCGTAGGCTTTAAATCCTTTGCGACCAAAACCGTTTTGCAGTTCGGTCAGGGGGTTACGGCGGTCATCGGACCCAATGGTTGCGGCAAGAGCAACGTGGTGGATGCCATCCGCTGGGTGATGGGTGAACAAAAGACCCATTTACTGCGCTCGGAGTCCATGGTTGACGTGATCTTTTCCGGATCCAAGAACCGAAAACCTTTGAATTATGCCGAAGTTCAGCTCACGATACACAATCGTACGGGCAAATTGGGCGTTGCTTATACGGATGTACAGGTCGGTCGCCGTCTTTACCGGGACGGCAGCAGTGAATACCTCTTGAACGAGGTACCGGTTCGTTTAAAGGATATCCAGAATCTCTTTGTCGATACGGGCATGAGCAACAATGCCTATTCGGTTATCGAGCTGAAGATGGTCGAAGAGATCCTCAATGAAGATAAATCTCAGCGTAAATTATTGTTTGAAGAAGCTGCGGGTATAAACAGATATAAATCTCAGCGACGTTCCGCAAAACGTAAGCTTGATGCTACCCTGGAAGATCTTGCCAGACTGGAAGATATCGTTTACGAAGTTGAAAGCAGTGTTCGCAGCCTGAAACGCCAATTGGGGCGTTATGAGCGCTATGAAGGCTATGCCGAGGAGCTTAAAAAACTCGAGATCACTCTGGCTCAGGCAAATTGGTACGATTATGAAGACAAGATCGCTCCCCTGGAAAAGCAGCTTGCCAACAATCAGGTCAAGAACGAAGAGACCGGCAAGCAGCTTGGTATTGAGGAAGCTATGCTGGCATCCTACAAATCTGAGCTGACACATATTGAAAAAGACATGCAGGATGTGAATGAGATCCTGCAGGAAATGAATGAAAAGATCAACAGCGAGTCATCCAAACGCCTGGTTTGGCAAGAGAAGATCGCCAATGCTCAGCGTAATAAAGAGCGCTTGATCACGGAAAAAGAAAATGCCGTTATTCGACTGAATACGAATAAAGAGATACAGGAAAATCTGTCTTCGCAACTTGGTGAAGATGATCCCGAATTGATAAAGATGCGCAAAGAGCTGGACACGGTGAAAACAAGCTTTGAGGAAGCTCAGCAGATCTATGATCATGCGACCCGGAAGCTGGACGAGCTCCGTCAGGATGTGCGCGATCAGCAGAACCGTTTGGCTGATGTTCAGCAGCAGATCCTGCGATTGCGTGATCAGCGCAAACAATTGACACGGTTGCAGGATGAAGAAATGCAACGCAGAGAGCAGTTGATCCTGCGTTCCGAAACACAGCGGGAGCAAGTCGAATCCCTGCAAAAAGAGCTTAAAGTAAAAGAAAATGAACTGGATAAAATAAACTCACATGTCGATGATGCTGAAAATAAACGGCGAGTGATCGATAATGATATCCGTGAACTAAGTTCCGAACTTGTCCGTAGACAAACAGCATATGAACGAAACCGTTCAGATGCCGGATTCTATACGGAATTGGTTGAATCGCTCGAAGGCTACAATCCCGGTGTAAAATATGTGATGAAAACGCTGAAACATCCGGGTATCCGCGGAACAGTAGCCGAATTGATATCGGTTGAAGATAATTATGCAACAGCCATTGAGATAGCACTGGGAAATGTGGCAAAATATTTGGTGGCAGATAAAAAATCCGATGCCATGGATGTGATCGATGAATTGAAGCGAAATAAGCGCGGCCGAGTCAGCATTGCACCCATGGATGTCATGAAAAAACGCGTGAAACCGCCATTGAAAAATCCATTCAAGGATGGCAATGTCCTGGCACACGCAATTGATGTCGTTGAAGCTGATAAAGAAAATCAACTCCTGATAGATTATTTTCTGGGCAATGTCTTGATCGTAAAGTCGATCAGAGACCTGTCCGAAGACGCTCTGAAAGACGGTCGTTTCCGATATGTAACGCCGGATGGTGATTACATGGATCAGCGTGCTATGATCCGGGGCGGCAAAGGGCAAGACAACAGCCAGCAGATCATCGGTCGCCAAGAAAAGCTGGATGAACTGAACAAGATAGCTGAAAAGCTCAAACGTGATCTTGATGCAGGGGAAACGGAACTCGAGAACAAAGAAAAAGAGCGGCTAACTTCCATAAAAGAGATCGGTGAATTATCCAGAACATCAAGATCCCTGCTTCAGGAACGCCTGGATATTGAAAAGAAAATGTCGGCCTTGTCCTATGCCGTGGAACACCAGCACGAAAGCATGGAAGAGATCGATGCCAAGATAGAGGATTACGCAAAACGCATCCTTGAGATCGACAGGCACATAAGTACAAGTGAAGATTCTCAACAAGCTATTAAAGCCGATGAAGCGAAAGCGCAGACCGATCTGGAACGCTTTAGAGCTGAGTATACCGGCATTCTCACTAAACGTGATCAGCTGAATGTTGAACTTCAGGATATGCGGGTAGGCTTGATCGCAAGAGAAAAAGAAAAGGACAATGTCCGCTTCCAATATAAAAACGCCTTGTCTACAATTGAAGAAATGAGTAAACGTTTGGAAGAGATCGAGGAACAGAACAAGGATCTCGACATGCTCATCGAAGAAGGTGAAAAAACAATGGCGTCCCTTGAGATCGTGTTGGCTACTCTGAAGCATGAGCGCGATAAAGAACGTGAAAAACGCGATTCGATCTACAAGCAATTAAGCGCCAAGCGCGATCAGATCCTGAAGGTTGAACAGACAATAGCAGAAAACCACCGACGTCGTGAAGATGCTTTTGAAACTCTGAGAGACCTCGAAGTCAAGGTCAATGACCTTCACTTGCGTCAAAACCAGCTGAAAGAAAGAATATTTGACCGCTATCATGTGGACATCCTGAAGCGGCCCTACGACCCCATGGATATGGATCGTCATGAAATGGAAGACAAGATCGAGAAATTGACACGACGGATTGAGTTGATCGGTCCCATCAACATGGCTGTTCGCGAAGAATACAATGAACAGTCCACGCGATTGAGTTTTCTGAAAGAACAACGCGAAGATCTGCTGGGAGCGGAAGCAAGCATTAGCGAGACCATAGATAAACTCGATGCGGAAGCAAGAAAGCAATTTTCTGAGATCTTTATGCAAATTCGCGAGAACTATAAAAAAACCTATAAACTCTTCTTTGAGCAAGGTGAATGCGACCTCCGTCTTGAAGGGTCCAGCGATCCCTTGGAAGCGGAAGTAGAGATCTTCTCGCGACCCAAAGGCCGTCAGATGAAATCTTTGCGAGCTTTATCCGGGGGAGAGAAGGCTCTCACGGCCATAGCGCTGCTTTTTGCCATATATCTTGTAAAACCTTCACCCTATTGTATCCTCGATGAGGTAGACGCTCCGCTTGATGATACGAATGTCAAACGCTTTACCCACGCTTTGGAACATTTTACCGAAAAAACACAGTTTATTATTGTGACGCACAATAAATTGACCATGAACGCCTGCGATTACCTTTACGGCATCACTATGCAGGAAGAAGGGGTTTCAAGTGTTGTCTCTGTGAAATTCAAAGACAACGAACTCGAACACTTAACATAAGAAGTAATATCATGAAAAAGACCACGCTCATTTTATTATTGGCGATGATAAGCCTTTTACATGCGGGTGAATTTCGCTTTTACACTGATTACGCGAGCTATTATGACAATGATAGATCATTTGTAGAATTGTATTTTATGTTGCCGCGATTCTCTATGCAGCGTTATGAATTACCCAATGGCGATCTACAGGGACAATATCTGCTTGCCGTCAACATTTATCAGAACGAGGAGAATGTATACGCAAAGACCCTAACGATAGATGATGTTGTTGCAAAAGACGATACCGTCATGTCCAATGATTATATCCCCGAGATCCATTCATTGCATCTTTTTCCCGGAGAGTACACTATCAACATAATGGTAAAAGATATGTATTCCGGACAGGTTGTTCAAAAAAACAGAGCGCTCAATGTAAGATCTTACGATATGGCACAATTGCAGATCAGTGATATTGAGATTGCATCCTATGCTGCGAATACACAGTTCAAGAACAAGTTTACAAAATTGGGAGTCTATGATATCGTTCCTCTGGCAAATCCCGAGTTTGATGAATATATGGGAACATTTTTCACTTATTTTGAAGTGTATAAACTGACCCAGGGAGAACCCTATACCTTCCAATCTTCTCTTGTAGATCTTAATGGAGAAACCGTTCTTGAGAATGAAGCGGTTAAAAGTATTGCACCCGGTTTGTATGACGTGATCATTGATTATATGGATATCAAAGACATACCCGCCGGGATCTATGACTATAAAGTTTCGATAAAAGATGAGGCGAGTGGAGACATAGCCGAAATGACGAAACATGTCTATATGATCCGGGAAACGGAAATGGACCTGTACATGTTTGATGAATATTCCTTGTATGACGAACATGATCTGGATTCGATCTTTACCATATTAAAACCTTTAATGACGCAAAATGAGATCAATACGTTTAAAAAATCGTACCCTGACGGAAAACGTCATTTAATAATTGAATTCTGGAAAAAACGTGATCCCGATCAAAGTACGGGTGTAAATGAATATTATATTGAAATTATGGCCAGGATAAATTTTGCATACCAAAACTATACCTATTTAAATAAGGGTCCTACCAGTGACCGCGGACGTGTGCTGTTGAAATACGGTTATCCAACGGAGGTACAACGCCAGGATATCGGCGGTTACGTAAAGGATCATGAAATCTGGCTTTATGAAGGTATGAGGGGAGATATCAAATTCGTATTTTGTGATACCCGGGGACGAGGGTTGTACGAATTGATCCACAGCAATATGGAGGGGGAAATTTTCAATGCGAAATGGAAGGATATTCTTACGGCCGGCGCAAAAAGTTATTGATCTGATACATGCGTTCACAGATTGGATCTATCCACCGCAATGCAGGGTGTGTGGAAACGATCCGGATCTATGTCCATTCATTTGCAGTTCATGTTATCGTGAATTAAGCATATTCGATCAAACACCCGATTCTATCATTTATCATGAAGATAAACCCGCAGATGAGGTAAAGGCACTCTTCCTTTTTAATGAAACGCTGCAAAAAATGGTCCATGAGATCAAATATCTGGACGCTCCATATCTGGCTGAGTTTTTTGGACGAGAAATGGGGCGGTGTTTTTTGAACAGGTCGATAAGTGACGTTGATGCCGTAATACCCGTGCCCTTGCATGCGGTAAGAAAACGCGACAGAACCTATAATCAATCCGCACACCTTGCAAAAGGAATATCAGAAGAATGGGATATTCCTGTTCGATCGAAACTTGTTAAGCGCAGTCGGAGCACGGGAACACAAACAAAATTGAATAAGAAAGAGCGGCAAGAAAACATTAAAAACGCATTCAAGGTAAATAGTAAAAAAAATTTACCGGAAAGGATTTGCATCGTTGATGATGTATTTACTACCGGTGCCACAACCATGGAATTGGCAAGAATTCTGAAAAAAGCAGGTGTGAAGAAAGTGAATATTTTGTGTTTAGCAACACCCGTTCGGGAGAAGAGGTGAAGAGGTGAAGAGG
>Ga0180430_10003477_pt1 | contig 13573 bp, 9 predicted proteins | sample SS_ome_9_FD_132999 | JGI IMG/M metagenome (GOLD analysis project Ga0180430, IMG submission 132999) | Hypersaline lake sediment archaeal communities from the Salton Sea, California, USA - SS_1_S_2 metaG | ecosystem: Environmental > Aquatic > Non-marine Saline and Alkaline > Hypersaline > Sediment... | reverse complement strand
GAGTTCCTCGGTGATGTCGGTGGCGGCATCGAGCGTGTGGGAGCGGGTGACGGTGGAGAAATCATCGAACCGGACCTTCAGATGGACGACCCGGCCTCGCAACCCGTGCCGCCTCAGCCGCCAGATAAATGAAACACGTAGTTGTCGTTCTTGGAAAAACCTAATCGTCGCTATACAGTTGCTTCAGTTGCATTACGGTCACCCCCCCGCTGTTGAAACAAATCTCGCGATTCGCCGGCTCAATCCGTCTCGAACAGCCGCAACTGTCGGCGGGCTTGGGCCATCGTTTCCTCGGTAAGATAGTGCGTCACCGCATAGATGTGCCTGTTCAGGGTGTTCTTCTTCGCCGGGTCCTTGAAACGCACCTCGGGCCGCACCGACTGACCGGCAAAGTCAGTGCCGATCAGGATGTAATTGAGCAGTTGCTCGATTGGTTCCCGGTACAGGTCGGGGCCGGGAAGATTGATGGAGCATTCGGCAATCAGTTCGGCGGGCGCCAGGTACGGGGGTAGTGCCTCGGGTTCTTCCGCTGAGTGCGCGACTTTCTCCGGCCGGGGATGATCGACCCGATCCGCTTGACCGGCGTCACGGTCGACCTCGCGGTAGTCCACCTTCAAGCCCACGGTAGGTCGAGAGCCGCAGTGGAAGACCGGCAACTCTCCACGTTCGGCCCGCTCCAACCGGACGATCGCCTGAATTGGTTCAATTCCCGTCGGTAGGGGGCCGCCCGGTAGTTCATCGATACGCGGTTTGTCCAGGTCGGTGAGAACACAGTTTGCTGACCTTTCGCGCACCGGTGCATCGGTTCGCGAATTGACCATCGTCACCGTGCCCCGGTAGGCCGTCGGGGTCGCCTTCGGCGGTTCGCACCCAATCAAGCTGCCAACAGGATAGGCAAACAGGATGACCTGCCGGTTGTTCGGGAAGAAATCAGCGGTTTCCCTGTCGGGCAGACGCAAGTATAGCTGGATCGGATCGGGCAGGCCGCCGGCGGTGCCATCCTCGGCGTGAATCACCAAGGCCTCTTCCTGTTCAAAGCCTGGGAAATGTTCGTTGCGACGGGGACCCGGTCGGACGTGCAAATCGTATTGGATGGTTTGATAGAAGCGCAGTTGTGTGCGGTCGAAGGGCTCGCTGCGTCGGGCGCAGGCGTCGATATGCTGCCGTACCTTCCCGACAATCCCATCATCTTTACGGCACTTGATCACCAACCCGGCTTCCAGGTTCCAGCCTTGCAGGGCGTTCTGGGTCCAGTTGTGGCTGCCGATCATGATGTGCCGTTCATCGCCGTCGTGCTCGATCAGGACGAGTTTGGAATGGAACTGACCTCGCTCGGCGCCTTCCTCGCAAGGTGTCTTGAAGCCGGTGTGCAGGAACACGGTGCCGGGAAAGTCATCCTCCAGGTTAGCCAGGGCGGTCAGATCGGTGGGGAAGCGGACGCTTGCCACCAGCCGGGCGTTGCCGGCCCCGCAACTCCTGAGAAACTTCCGCAGGATCGCCGCGCCCGGCTTGGTCACGAAAGCGACGGCGGCCTCGACCCGCCGGGCGTCCCGGAGCAGTTCCGCCAGCGATGGTTGCAGGCGCTCGTAAGGATAGGGGGCGAAGAAATCGACTTGCATGCTCAAGGTCCCGATAGCTCAGTCGGCGCATTGCCGACATGACCAAGTTGTTCAGCCGTTTCGTTGCGGCTTCTCGTGCTTTGCCCGCTCTCTTAGCACGTCATCGACCAGGCAATTCAAGTGGAACTCCTTGATCCCCAGCGGCTTGAGGACCGAGGTCGCTCTCTCGATGAACCTCGCCTTCTTTGCCTGCGCATCCGCCAGAAGGGTTGCAAGGTCCGACCGGTCGATGTCAGTCTGGGAGTATTTGAAGGGGAGCATCAGGTAATCCTGAAGACTTGCGCCCAGCGGCATGGTGATTCGGGGGTACGCGAGCGCTGTCCATTCGCATTTGACACTCAGTTGGCCGATGCGAAGATTCCGTCCATCGGTTGAAACTTGGACCGGCTCGTCCCCCTTCGGCACGCTACTGTAAAGCTCCCGCAAGAAGGCAGACGGTATCTTCACCTGGCCCTCCCATGTCCCCTCGGCATTGCAGAAGAACTCGCAACCTCCAAGCTCGATCCTCAAACGATCGTTCTCATAGGTCAGCAACGCCGGCTGGGAACCGACGCCGCGCACCTTCTTTGCGAGCCGCAAGGCGTCTCGAAACATTGCCCTGTCCACACGCAGTGCATTCTGAACGATTTCCATGGCTGCCATCCTATTCTGCCGCTTGGCTCAACGGTCGGCCCCGCCATCGTTATCCCTGTTTCGGCTTATCGACCGGCTGGGCCGACTCTGCCGCTCATCTGCGGGGCCCACCGGGGTGCGGGCCGGCTTGACGCAGGGGCAGCGGGAAGCATCACCACGGGCGGTGGTGTCCGGTTCCGCCATCGCTTCGTCCCCCCGGCCCGCCCGAGCGCGGCCGGCGTAAGTGCATTGGATGAAACCACTTGCGGCGGGGTTGGCCAGCCGCTTTCGGCGTCGGGGAAATTCTCGGATCAAGGCTTGCAACGGCTTATGCCGAAGAATATACTTCAATTAGTCCGGTGGACGAAACTCGGCTCCATGCCGCGTGGTCGTCGGGCATGGCCCGGCGAGACCCTATATCCACCGGCTATTTTTTTGCGCGGGCGGTGAGAGTCAGCGGCTTCTCGGCCGTGTAGTACCTCCCGTAAGGGGCCTCTCGCGTGTCGTCCACGTCGTACACCAGCCTCGCTTTCTCCCGGACCGACTCCCAAAACCGGTCCTCTTCTCTCTCGTACAATCGCTGCAGTGCCCAGAGGAAATAGTCGGCCGCCTGCAACCCGGCACTCTCCCGCGAATACGCGGCCTTGACTCCTACCGTCGCCCGGCTGGCTACGCCAAAGTCACGTTCGTACGTTCGTCGGGCATTCTCGAGCGCCAACTTCAGCGCCGCCGTCCGATCACTCTTCCCTCGCCTGGCGAACAGGATTTCGAAATGGTCACCACGGTGGAAACGACTCTTGAACAGGTGATGCACCAAGTCATCGTAAAGGTCGTTTTCCTTGTACCAGTAGCTCTCGTCGGCCTTGTTTCTGGCCAACACTTCCTCGACGATGCGGTGCTTATCGCGGACAACTGCGTAGAACGCCAACTCGTGCCGGCCGAGCAGCTTGAAGACCTCTCGCCGCACTTCGGGCAAATCGTCTCTGGCATGGAACAGGGTGGCTGTTTTCTTCCGCTCCGGCTGCATCGACGGAGCGCTTTTCAAGTACGGATCGGCCAGCAGTTCAGCTCGCAATGCCTCCAAATCCCGCGACAGAGCGACTGGATCGTCGACCTCCAGCTTCCCGAGGATGAAGTAGTCTGAAACTCCTTCCGTTCCCAAGGCCAGCTTTCGGCGACGCTGAAAGAGGCGAGGATCGCCGGCTTCGTCGACGAAATACCGGATGGTGACGTGATCCGCTTCATCAGAATCAGCCATCAGCACCTCTCATCGCGTTTCCATCCGACCATTTGCAGGGCGCGGTTGCGCCGACTGCGTGCAATCGCTTATTTCGAGTCGTCTTCAACTGGTTCCGTCACAAACGCGTCGGGCCAGCCGCCGTGCCGGTCGATTACCTCGTCGATCTCGGCCATGATGCGGATGGTTTCGCTCAGCGCGACGACGATCTTTTGGTAGTGGGCGATGTCGTCCTGCGTCAGCACCTGCCCCGGTTGCGCGTTCTTGCCGCTCTTGGCCTGGCGGTCTTTGAGCCATTTCTTGCAAACCTGGTAGCCGCCGACATGGAAGTTCCAGACGTCCTCGGGTACTCCGTTGAATCCGTAGGTCCTCGACCTATCAAGCCAAACAGTGGAATTGCCGAAGCTCGGGCTGATGACGCGCGGTTGTGGCGGTCCATGGTATTTAGCGATCGGCTTATCGAGTCTGGGCGCCTCCATTAGCTGAACGGCGGCCAATTCGCTACCGAGTGCGACCAGTGCTTTGTATAGCCCACAGGTTCCCGGCATCGGAACCCTAGGCCAGTCACGCTTCAACTTCGTGTCGTATCGCTGCAGGTAACCCGGTGCATTCATGACAGCAAGAACGTACGAGAAGACAGACTTGGCAATCTCTTGAACATCTTCCCCGATTCCGGAGGCACCTTGACAGTAGGCGCGACACCTGGACAGCATGGAAGAGCTGATACACGGTACAGTAACGCCAGGCAGAGTGTCTTCACTGGCCGTAAAGAGCGGAAACACATAGCTTCGGTCATAGCTTGAGGTGACCTTGTGTCCGCAAAAAGAACTGACGGAAAAGGCGGTAAAACGCTCCTTTGTCTGCCGCGTTGTCACTAAGCCCGGTGACATCGGACCCAAGTCGCGCATCACGTTGAAGCTGTTTGTTTTCAACACGGTTTTCCGGAGGAACGCGGTACGGTAGTCATATGCGCGGAGTTGAAATGGCTTGAATTCTGTATCACTCGCTGATCTCAACTCGGCGCGCCTGAGAAACAGTTCATGTGCGTGCCCTTTTCTGCAGTCAAACTCACCCAGAAGTTCACCTTCGGAAATCGATGGGCTACAGAATCGGGCCAGACGAGCCGTGACCTCTTTCTTGCTAAAGCCAACCAGGAGAGAATCAAAACCGGTTTCCGTACCAGTGGAACGCTTTACAAAGATATCAGTGATGCTGGGCCAGAACTCCCATTCGGCCGTATCCTCACCGTCACCCGAGGTAACAATGTAGAAGTAAGGGGCCTTCGGGTGGATAGCAGCGAACTTCCCACTCAGCGAGGTGCATCTGGAAAGATAAGCGTACTTTTCCTCGCGTGTGCCCCAGCAGTCGGAATGCAACACTTCGCGAGGACCTATCGTGGTGTGCCTCGCTAGGATAGCAATAGCGACACCTTGTCGAATGTCGAATACATTCTCGTTGAGCACTCCCTCGGGTGGTATCTCGTTCTTGTTGCTATTTCCGTGAAGGTCAAGGAATCGCAATCGGGAGAACCGCTCAACTAGATTCCACCGGAGTCCTCGTAGCGTGGGACCATCCAGATACGAGTGGTTTGTAATCATTGCGCAGATACCATACGCGGCGTCCAACACCCGGTTGAGCGCAAGGGCAAAGAACTTGACGTAGTCGTCCTGTATGTTCTTTTCGAACTGCAGCATGCTCCTCTCTCGAATCCTCTCACCATCGACGTAGCGAAACGGTTCAACAATCTTCCGCAGACTATTGGTTAGATTAGCGGAAAGTGACGCATATGGGGGATTGCCGAGTATGACTGTGAATCGTTGTTTCCGCTTAACCGAATTGACGGCTTGAGACTCATGGGCAAGTGCGGGAAACCAATCGGACAACTTCACTTGTTGCTCACGGGGCGGAGGGGCCTCCAGGGAGTTGGAGAGGTAGATATGGGCTCTTTCGCCACTCTCGAACCTATAGCCCGTTTCAACTAACTTCAAGCCGAGCTTCATGTGGGCGATGGCATACGGCGCCATCATGATCTCGTAGCCGTGGAGACGGGGCAACAGGTGCTTCGGGACGTATTCGTTCCACAGTTCCGGGATGTGGAACAACTCGGTGTGGCCGAGCTTCTGCCATTTGGCATACATTGTGCGATAGATGACATCGATTACCTCGACGAGGAACGTTGCCGTCCCCGTGGCCGGGTCGAGGATCATCACAAACGGCGAGTCCGGATCGGTGCCTTCGGGGATCGTTAACCCCTCGTCCCGCTCGGCCATCTCGCCCCAAGTGGTCGTATCGGCCAGGCCGTCTTCGAGGCCGAACTCGGTCTGGAGCAGTTCGTGGACCGACCGGACGATGTAAGAGACGACCGGCCTGGGCGTGTAGAACACTCCCCGTTTCATACGCTTGTCGGCGTCGTACTCGCGCAGGAAATCCTCGTAGAAGCGGATCACCGGGTCTTCGTCCGGATTGCGGTTGCCGAAGTCTCGCAGGATGGCTTCCATGTTCGCGGCGCGGAGCGTCTCGACCACATCGTTGACGCCCAGCTCGTCGAAGTCGAGCGATTCGCCATTGGCACCACGCTTCCGCCCCCCGATGTTGAGGAACGTCTCCATCATCTCCCGCAAGAACGGGTTGGTGATGGGCACCATCTGGGCCACGTCGTCGGCCGCGAGGCCGGCAGGGCAGGAAACCCGCGCCGTCAGCAGGCCGTAGGCGATCGTCTGGGCGTACATATCGGCGAAGTCGTCGTCGTCCAGGTCGTGGATGAGCGACTCCCGAAATGCCTTCATCACCTTCCGCAGCTTGCCTCGCTCCGTCTCGACCTCCAGCGCGGCGTTGACCTTCTTGCGGATGCGACGAGCGAGGTCGGCCAACTCCGTCGCCAATGCCTTCGCCGTGGTGATGACCTCGCGGTGGCGAAGCGTGAACGCGGCGGACCATTTCTCTCGCCACTGGTCGGTTGCGTCGGGATCGGGCGGCCAACGGAGGTTGCTGTGCAGTTCGTGATGAACGTGGTCGAGATGCAGACCCGTATCCTCGCCGTCCCAGCCCAGCACTTTGAGCGTGGCCAGATTGCCCATCTGTGAGTCTTCCGAGAAGTGGGCCAAGCTGATCTGGCGGTCGTCCGACTCGCCGTAGGACGAGATGAACAGCAGATCGTGCATGTTCCATGAGGGCCGCTCGGAGCGGTCGGCCGACGCTCGCTTGTGGAACACGAGCTTGCCCAGGATTCGGCGGAGCGCCACCACCGGCAGGCGCTTCGGCTCGAACTTGACGAAGAAGATGCCCCAAGGCTGGTCGCTCTCCAAGGGACGGAGCTGCTTGATCTCCTTGATCTTGGCCGCGTTCCTTCGGTCGATACCGAGCTCCTCCGGCTCATAATCGAACGTCAGGTCCTCGAAGTTCTCGGAGTCGATGGGCCAGCCCAACTCGTCGCGCAGGTACTTGACCAGCGAAGGGAACGTTCGAATGGTCCGTAGGCGTTCTCGCTCGGCTTCATGCATGGTCCCGGCTCCGTGCTCAGTTCAGCTCCATCCAGGCCTTGAGCACCGGCGTGACGCCGATGGGGGCCTGGACCTTTTTGAGGTACGTGTTCTTGATGTGCTTGTCGATCTTGGCCCGGATTTGCGAAAGGGTGGGTTTCTCCATCACGCAATTCCGCAGGGTGTCGGGTTGGCAGCGGATGTACTCGAAGATTTCGGTGGCGTCCTCGATGATCTTCTCGCCGGCCACGTCGTAGAGGTACCACTGCACGTCGCCCGCCTCGATCGACCAGGACGGTTCACCGTCGCCCTCGATCGCATCTTTTGCCGGCCGGGCATAGCAGAAAAAGACGGCCTGGGTGCCCGGCTGGAGGTTCTCCTTGCCGCTGAAGACGCGGTTGGGCATGGCGTCGAGCCGCTGCTGGAGGTCGGGGTTCTCCTTGAGCATCCGCTGGAGTTCCAGGTGCATCTTCTCGTCGGGTGACAGGCTGCCCTCGTAGGCGTCGTTGAAGTTCTTCAGGTCTTCGTATTCGTCGTCGGGCCTCAGTAGCTTCCGGCCCTCGATGCCGAAGGTTTTGGAGATGCGCAGCGTCTTCTTCGAGACCTTGCCGTAGAGCTTCAGTAGGTCGTCAAGTTCGTCGGGCGGCAGGAAGTTCCAGTAGGCCACGGTGCCGCGCAGCCGCTTCTGGTCGGGATGGTCGGCCAGGATACGTTCTTCGATCTCCGGGTTCATCCGCCGGTCGACACGGCCGATCCGCTGCATCAGCCGGACCGGGTTCCAGTGGAGGTCATAGTTGATCAACCGGGTGGCGTCCTGGAGGTTGAGGCCTTCGGAGAGCACGTCGGTGGAGATCAGTACGCGGATTTCTTCGGCGCCTTCTTCGGCGAGTTCGCCGCTTGACGAGTCGTTGTAGTATGGGGCGAATCGCTTGATGATCTCTCCCCGGTCTGCCTTGACGCCGCTGTCGATTTCGGCGACGCCCATAATCCCGAGGTCTTCCAGTTCCCGCCTCAGGTAGCGAGCGGTGTCCTTGAACTCGGTGAAGATGAGCACCTTGTGCTTCTTGAGCGCCGCGTCTTTGCGGAGCAGATTGACCAGCGCGCGGAGCTTCTTGTCCTGGGAGGGCTTGAAGTTTCGCAGCTCCTCCAGGAACGTGGCCAACTGGTCGAGGTCGAGCAGCGTTTCGTCGATGATTTCTCCGACGTGGAAGTCCTCGCGGGGAAGCTCCTCAACCGCTTCGAGCATCTCGGGTGAGACGATATCTTCATCGGCATCCTCGTCGTCGGTGTCGCCGAACAATTCGTACTGATGCTCCACGGCGAAACCGGTGAGGTCTTGGTGTTGCAGTTTCCAACGTTCCAGTCGCCGCTTTTCTCCGTCGGTCTGTGCATGCTTCTCGACCCAGGCAAGCAACTTGCGGAGCAACTGCCAGCATGAACTGGTGAAGGCCTCCACGGAACTCTCGAATCGTTTCAGGAAGCCGGTGCGGATGAGGGAGACCACCTGCCGCTTGCGCCCTTCCTCGAAGGGATCGATTGTTTCATCGTCGCCTTTGTAGTAGGCATAGGGGTAGTAGATGGGCAGGGCGAAGAGGGGCTTTTCCTTATCGAATGCCTTCTCCACCATCGTCAGGAGCTTGCCGTAAGTCTGTTTGACGGAATAGGGGACAACCTTCGGGTCCTGGCGTTCGGGGAAGAGCATGTTCCGGCCTTCCTCGACGCCGAGGCTCTCCTTCACGTAGGCTCGGCTGCGTTGCACCACGATCGCCTGGAACAGATCGTCCTGATTGAGGACTTGCTCCGCCTCGCTCATGTTGGTGTCGAGAACCTGGCCGTCGGACTGCTTCTCCTGCAGCGCGTGCTCAAGTTCTTTTTCCATTTTGCGGAAGTGGCCAGCGAGCGAGTGGATCCCCAGAGGGGCATCTTTGAAGTAGCCGGGCTGTCGCCGGGTGAACAGCTCCGCCATGTGTTGGAGATCGCGCAGGCGGTTGTTGACCGGCGTGGCCGTGAGCATGAAGACGGTCTTGCCCTCGGCGATGTCGAACATCTTCCAGTATCGCGACTGGGGACCTTCCCCCTCTTTTCCCTTGGTGCCCGTGTTGCGGAAGTGGTGGGCTTCATCGATGATGATGACGTGGGCTCGCTCCTTGACGCTCTCCAGGTACTCGGGGAACTCCCCTGTCCTCAGCAGATCGGTGTGGTTGAAGATTTCCAGGTTATTGAACTTGCCGAACAACTGGGGAAGGTATCGCTTGAGCGTTGCTTCCCAAACGGGCTTGCGGGCAGATTTGGGCACGAAGAGAGCGACGTTTTTCCGTTCATGCACGACGAGACGCTCGATGAGCATCAGCCCGATGAACGTCTTGCCCAGGCCCACCCCGTCGCAGAGAAACGCGCCGTTGTATCGCTTGGCGCGTTTCATCACGCCGTGGTAACCCTCGCGCTGATAGGGCGCCAGGATTCGGTAGACCTTCGAAACGTTCCGCTCCCACTCGGAAACGGTCATTTCGTGCCCGCGGAAGAACTCCTGCATGGCCTTCGCGTAGACCTCGAACGGCAGGTAGCTGCGGATGTGTCGCTCAATGACCTGCAGTATTTCCTCGGTGACTTCCTCGGCCTCCTTCCAGTGCTGCTCGTACCATTCCTGCAACACGGCCACAGGGTTGCCGGTGATCTGCACGTTGAGTTCGACGTTCTCGGTCAGGCCGGGGTAGGTCAGGTTGGACGAACCAACCAGGGCGAATGAACCGACGACCTCTTGGCGGGCATGGGTCAGATAGGCCTTGGCGTGGAATTTGTCCTTGCGGTACACGCGGCAGTTGATCTTGCCGGAGCGGATTGCCTCGACGATGGCGGGGACGCCGGAGAGGAAGTCGTCCTTGGTTTTCTCGTGCTCAAGGCTGTCATCGAGGCGATTCTTCACCTGCTGCAAGCCTTCGGCAAATGCCTTCTGCGTCCGCCGGGACACCTCGTCGCCCATCAGGATGCGTATCGCGTCGACCTTCTGCCACTCATCCTTCAGGGCCAGGAGCGATCCGATTTCGAAGTAGCCGGTCGCCACGTCGATGGCTTTGGAAAGCTGGCACCAGTCGTGGAGGTAGCGGAGCACCTTCCAGTCGGTGTCGCTGTTGTCTACGATGAAGAGTTCGCTGCCGGTTTTGCTGGTTCGTTTCGGCATGGTGTGGCTGTGCTCTATCAGTACCCTCGGGCAGGGCATCGTCGAAAAGCCCGAAGCCGGCTATCTACACGGCGGAACCCCCACTTCGGGACTAGGCGGGCTGCCGCCAGCCGCCAATCTAAGCCTCTTGGTTCCAGATTGCAAGCAGTTGCCAGCTACAGACCGGAGCGGGCGGGTATTTTTCCCGGCTCCAGCGTGGCAAAATCGGCAGAGTCGGCCTAGATTAGCGGGGAATCTTCGTTCAAGGCAGCCGCCTGTCGACCGCAATCCAAAGCCTTTGAGGCCCCTCGGATCTCGACCGCCGCCGATATTCATGCCTTGTGGTACAGGCCAAGCCACAATGGTATTCTTGCGTTCGTCGCCACGTGTACTCCGGAGCAGACGAGCTCGCTGGCAAGATAGCAACCGGTCGTCGAAATACTCGGTAGGCAATGCTGCTTAGAAACCAGGATAAAGGCCCTCGCACACCGGAGCTGTCATGGAAATGGACCGTCAACGCGGAACCCTCCTCGGCCTCGCCATCGGCGACGCCCTCGGTGCCGCCGTCGAGTTCCAGTTCCCCGGCACGTTCGAGCCGGTGATCGGCTATCGGGCCGGTGGTCCGCACGGGCTGAACCCCGGCGAGTGGACGGACGACACGTCGATGGCGTTCGCCCTGGCTGACAGCATCGCAGAAACCGGTTGGGACATCAACGACCAGGCCCGGCGGTATCTCGCTTGGTGGCGGACGGGTAAGTACTCAGTCAACGGCCGCTGCTTCGACATCGGCAACACCACGATTGCCGCCCTCCGTCGATTCCAGAAGACCGGCGATGCCCGTACGTCCGGCGACCCGTCACCCCATGCCAGCGGCAACGGCTCGATCATGCGACTGGCACCCGTGCCGATCAGTTCGATGCATCTGTTCCCCGACCACCTGGAAGAATTGGTGCAGCGGGCCGTCGAATCGAGCCTACCGACGCATGCCAGCCCGCAGTGCCTTTCGGCTTGCGTGTGCATGACGGTGATGCTGGGCGGGCTAATCGACGGCCGCCCCAGAGACGAGGTACTGGATCCCGAATGGGAGCCGATGCAGCGGGCCCGCGAGATCCACCCCTTTCACCCTGAGGTCGCCGAAGTGGCCGAGGGCAGCTACCGGTGGAAGCAGCCGCCGGAGATCGTCGGCAGTGGCTACGTCGTCAAAACGCTGGAGGTGGCCCTGTGGGCGTTCCACAACGCCGAAGACTTCCGGGAGGCGGTGCTCGAGGTGGTCAACCTGGGCGACGACGCCGACACGACCGGAGCCGTCTGCGGGCAGTTCGCCGGGGGGTATTGGGGCGAGAGTGGGATACCGGGGGAGTGGCTGGACGGGCTGGCGAGGAAGGATATGATCGAGGAAAGACTGGTTGGCCTCTTGAGGCCCAAAAGGGGGTGACTGCAATGGGACAAATCCGCGCAGCACAGTGCAACGCCTGCGGCGCAAGGTTCAATCTCGATTCGGGGGGCGGCTTCTTGTTCCACCTGCTCCGCTGCAACCACTGCGGGGAGTCATCCATTGTCAACGTCGAACAGTTGGGTGAGCTACACATCCGGTATCTCAAGGGCTGCGCCGGCTTCTCCGCGCTGCCGCCGATCGAATGCGACGCGTCCGACTTATCCGACTTCGAGGGCGAGCCAATCAGCGAGGAGGACTATCGCGCCGCTGTCGAGGAACGGGCCGGTACTTGTGGGTGTGGCGGACGGTTTCGGTTCGATGCACCGCCGCGGTGTCCGGAATGCCGCTCGACCGATATCGCCGAGGGTGAGGTGATGATGTACCTGGACTAGCTCAGGTCGGCAATGCCCTGCTGTGCGGCAACCGGTCGCGCCGATCCCGCAGCGCCGGACCAAAAATAGAAAGCGCACGGTGGGGCACGCCGATGGTTGGACTCCTGCGATGGAACACACCAACCGGAAAATCGTCGACCAACTCATCTCGGAGCACGTGATCCGCGTCGAGCAGAGCCCGCTGTTGGATCAGGCGCCACCGCCGCTGCCGACCGACTTCGCTTTCTCCAGAATCGAAGGCATGTTGCTGGGCTTGGCGATCGGCGACGCCTTGGGCAACACGAGTGAAGGTCGGACGCCATCCCAGCGGGGGAGCCGGTATGGCGAAATCCGCGGCTACCTGCCGAATCGCTACGCTCAGGGCCGCGCAGTCGGGCTCCCATCCGACGACACACAACTGGCCTTCTGGACGCTTGAACAATTGCTGGAAGACGGCGGGCTCATCCCCGAGAGTCTCGCCGCCCGCTTTGCCAGCCGGCGGATCTTCGGCATCGGCCGCACCGTCCGGGAGTTTCTGGCCAGCTACCATGCAGGGCAACCGTGGCAGGAGTGCGGTGTGGCGTCGGCGGGCAACGGTGCCTTAATGCGGATCGCCCCAATCCTGATCCCCCACCTCCGCCGACCCACCCCCGACCTGTGGGCTGACACGACCCTTTGCGCCATGATCACTCACAATGACGCGGGTTCGATCGCGTGCTGCCTGGCATTTGTGGGCATCCTTTGGGAATTGCTGCGAATGGATGGCCCACCGGAGCCCGATTGGTGGATTCGCAGCTACCTGGGACTCGCGAGTGGGGTCGAGCGGGATACCAACTATCGTCCGCGGAGCGAACGCTGCGAGCCCTATGCGGGCCCGATATGGGGGTTCATCGAGCGGGAGCTGCCAGCAGCCCACCGGGCCGGGCTGTCCGTCGTTGAAGCCTGCGACCGGTGGTACTCCGGGGCCTACCTCTTGGAGACCATGCCTGGTGTGCTCTACATCCTGATGCAGCACGGGCATGATCCGGAGGAGGCTATTGTCCGGGCGGTGAACGACACGAAGGATAATGACACCTACGCCGCCATCGTCGGTGCCGCCGTGGGGGGGCTGCACGGCCGCGAGGCGCTGCCCGAGCGGTGGATCGAGGACCTGTTGGGGCGAACCGGGGCCGGCGACGACGGGAGAGTCTTCGAGCTGATCGAGCAGGCGGCCCGGCAGTGGGGCTCCGGATAGGCAAGCCTCGCCGGGTGCGCTCTCACAACAACAGCACGACAATGAGCAACGACTTCAATCCGATCGGCGACCCGCTGAGTTTCTTCCTCTGGGACGAATTCATCGACCCGGGCAAGCCGTACCAGTGTCCCGAGTGCGGCCGGCTGCTGGATGACGACACCTCGAAGTGGAACGACGATCGCCAGTGCCACGTGATCGAATGCCCCGATTGCCATGCCCTGGTCCGCATCGACAGCCGGGAGCACGGGCCGTGACGCGGGGGCTGCGGGCTCTCGGTTCCGTGCATTCAATTCGATCGCTGTTCACGGGCAATTGTTGACGATGGGCGAGATCAATCGCTTCTTCCGTTTCACCGTTCAACGGGAAGCCGATCGCTTTGGTCCTCACTTCTCCCGTGCCTCGCCTGTCATCGGCACAAAAGCCACGTTG
>Ga0180430_10003476_pt1 | contig 13574 bp, 8 predicted proteins | sample SS_ome_9_FD_132999 | JGI IMG/M metagenome (GOLD analysis project Ga0180430, IMG submission 132999) | Hypersaline lake sediment archaeal communities from the Salton Sea, California, USA - SS_1_S_2 metaG | ecosystem: Environmental > Aquatic > Non-marine Saline and Alkaline > Hypersaline > Sediment... | reverse complement strand
TCTCCTCGCTCGTGTAGACGGCCTCCGCAAACTGGAGAAGCGACAGAGCCTTAGCGACGGGAGCGGCGAATGGATGGTCGACCTGGCGTTCGATCTCGTCGATCTCTTGCTGAATCTCAGTCGCGATGTTCGTATCGATTAGATCGTAGACGCTGTCGAAGGCAACGAGTGAGCCAAGCGGCTTGTCAGCAAGCCCGACCTTCGGGTGGATCAGGAGAGACTGAGTGAGCTTAATGATTGTGCGATTGGCGCCGCCCATGGTCGAGGGTCCACCGCCCTGGCGGCGGAGTCCGGAGACGACATCGATCAGAAGGTCGACCTGGTACGGAAGCAACGGATAGAGTCGAACGAACGCGTCCTCGTCCAGATCGGGGAGATTGATCGTGGCCTTGACCTCGGTCGACGTCTTGAGCTTCCCGCTGTTGGCCTCGTACAGTGCGCGGAGTGACTTCTCGGCGTCCGCGCTCTTCGCGAGCACGCGGTGACTCGCCACCTCGCGAATATCCGTTGACTTGATATCGACAGGGAAGGCGAAGCGGTCCTTCAGGCGGACGAGGTCCGACCTATCCTGCTCGTAAATATCGACGATCGCCTCGAGCTTCTCCTGCGAGGTCGCGATCAGCCAGATCTTGCCCTCACCCACAAGTGAGAAGCTCTCCACGACGCCCTGCAGATCACCGATTCGGGTCAGGTCGCGGGCGGTGTATTGCCCGACCTCGTCGACTACAAAAACGACGTTGCGCCCGCCGGCTCGAGCAGCGGAGAGCTGAAGCACACGCTCGGCGAGTACCCTGGGTGAGATCTCCGCCTTCGAACGGGCTCGCGCCCAAGAATCAGGGGCATTGTATGTATCCGGATCAAGCTCATGCTTGATGCGACTCGCTTCGCTCACAGCCGACATCGTAAGACGCTTGGCATCACCCCAAGTTCGACCGTCAAATACCTCGGCGAACTTGTCGGTGAAAGCATCGAGTTCGCCCCGTTCCTCGAGCTGAATCTCGAGCTCTGCGAGCTCGAGATCCGTGGCGTAGCCGAGGCTTCGAAGCAACGCCTTGTACATCACCGTCGTAACCGGATGCTCTTTCGCACCCGCAATATTGTCTTTGAGGATGTCGAATATGACGACGTGGGTCGGGAGATGCTCCCGGATCTGCTCTAGCAAGACCTTGATGCGGTCATCAGAGATCCTCTTGGAGAAGAGATCTATTGAATCCTGAGCACCAATCTTGCGACTCTCGAGCAGGATGCCAAGAAGCTTCGCGAAGCTCGACTTGCCAGCACCGAAGAAGCCACTTACCCAGACGCCGATATCTTGTGTCTTCCCCTGCCGAGACGCGGAGTAACCTTCGAGCACGTCGGCCATCTGACTCTGGATGCTGGGAGTTGGGTGATACTCCTTGATCTCCTCGATGAGCCTCGCGTCGTCGAGGGCATCGACCTTGATGACCTCCTCAATCTCGCGATGGATATTCTCGCGAAAGATCTCACCGATCTGAGTCGGGACTTGGGGCATGACGGGGTGGGTCTCCAGCTTCCTTGATGCGTATCTAGAAGATCTTATGGCGGTAGCCGTGTAGCGCTTCGAGGCTATCCATGAAGCGAAGGGTATTGGTTCCGCTGCGGGTTCCTGGATAGAAGAGAATGGTGGGTACTCGAACCTCATTCATGAGATTCTCGAGCAGTGCACTCGCGCGATAGGCGGGATAGAGGGAGCCGACGCGAGTGAGGAACGCGAGATTTTTTTCCGGATCAAGATCCGCGAGACGTTCGGTGATCATCTTCGGTAGAGGGCACACTTCTGACAAAATGGCCCTAATCGTCTCTTGGAGACCCTCAAGCCGGCGATCGGGCTCCTCGCTCGACATGCTCCGCTCTGCATCGAAGAGCGCCTTGCCGTCGGGGGGATAAGCCGTCCGAATCGCCTCCCAGAGAAGATCTGCCATCGAGATCGTCGTGATCTTGCGGGTCGTCTCGTGCTCGACGCGTGTGGCGAGCATTCCCACCTCGCGCCGCAGATCACGCTCAGCAGTAGGCGGATAGGCGAAGAGAGCGAAGGGGACGCCTTTGTAGGTGCTGATCTCCTCGACCAGCTCTCTCGACTTTAGGAGCGGCTCGAGTCGTTCGTGGAGCCGTTCCCTCCAGCGGCTATCCGACCAGGTGCTCGACATACTCACTCACAGTCTTAAAGGGCAGTTCGAGCGAGACCAGGCTCCCGGCCAGCTCAAATCGCAGCTTGCGAAGCTGATGGAGACGAAGCAGCTCTGCCTCGAGCTCGGCCGGCGACAAGAGAAACCGCCGCCAGCGAACATCAGTCAAGATCTTCTCCGTGCTCGCCGTCTCTCCTGCGAGATCGTGAAGGACGTAGAGGAGCGCCTCGTCGGGGAGATGGAACGGAGCCAGCTCCTTGACGGTACGTCCTTGGAGCAGCCCAAAGTCCGCGACGTACGAAGGGAGACCGCTGGCCATTCGGCTAACACTGCTCTCCTTCCAATCGGCATCGATCACGCCGCGCGGCCTCAGTTCAGCGAGGTAGCCGCGCACATCATCGGAGCGCACACGAAGCAGCCCCTCCTTCTTCCTGTGATAGAGCCAGCTCTCGAGAAAATCCGAGACCAGCAGCTCGCGGAGGCAAAGATGCCAGAGGAGGATGGGAGCCCAGACTTCCTGCGGAAGCGCCTTCGGCCCTTGGGCGAGCCGAATCAGCGAAGCGTGGCGGTCGATGTCGCCGAAGCGCGCGCGGAAGATGCGCCGCATCTCCGCAAGCCACTTATCCGTTGGCGCGAGAATCGGGTTCTCTTCTCGAATCCGATCCAGATTCTCGTCAAGAGATGCGGTCAGATCCCATAGCTGAAAGGACGAGTACGTCTCGGCCACCTTGCCGCCCTTGGTGACCGAGAATGTCGAGACAGTCGGCGCGCCCCTCATTCGGAGGTCCAGCCGCGAACATGGGGAACGGCGAACTCGCCGGGCTTTGAGCGGGCGAAGCCGGCAGCGAGTCGACGGAGCGTCTGGGCTGCATCACGGCCCGGCTCGATCGAGAGCGATCGATCATCTGGACCGAGCGCGAGACCGCGGACATATTCGACATCTTCCTCGTCGACGAGGCCGGCCGAAAGCAGGATCGCCGCCGCATCCTGCTCCTTCTCGATCGCCTCGAGCTTCTGGAGCGTGCCGTCCCACCAGTCGAATGCGTCGAGACGCTCAACCAGATAGGCGTCCAGCCGGTCCTCCATCTCGGGGTCCAGGAGGAAGAGGGTCTCCGCTCCACGGTCCGGATGACGTTCTTGACAGGCGTGGCGTGCAACGGCGAACGCAATTCGCGCGCGCCCAGTGCCATGGGTCTTCGGGAGCACGCGAGGACCCACGAACGCACCGTCGGGCCCCAGGATCCCGTCAGTCCGCCACCAGCGGTTCACATCGGACTCGCCGAGCCGGGCGACCCAGAGCCGGAGCCCTAGAAGCTGCGAAGCCAAATTCTCGATTGTCTCAGCCCCTCTCACCGCATCAGGCGACGGGGTCGCCCGCCAAGGGGACTCCGCTCAGTCAAGAACTCTCCGAGTCGGAAGATCGCATGTTCTACGGGCACTTAGCAACGATCTGGAGATTCTGAGCCGAGTAAACACCGACCATCGAGTGGGTCGAGACGACGGCTGTACCCGTGGGGATCTGGGCAAGCGACGTTCGACCGACTCGCGGAAGCCGTGCGAAGCCCCGGGCGCGCGTACGCGCTATGGCCTCGGACCTCGCTCAATCCTGGCTCGATAGACAAAGGTCAAAGAGCGCGCACTCCGGACAGCGCGGAACCCGCGCCCTGCAGACTGCTCGCCCATGCGAGATCAGCGTGATGTGCAGAGACGCTCGAAGATCTTCCGGGATTCGCTCCTCGAGCTCACGTGCAGTGCGCTCGCTCCAACGCCCCGGCGGAGCTGCGCCCAGTCTCTGCATGACTCTCCAAACGTGGGTGTCCACGGGGCACACGTCTCGGTCGAGTGCGTAGAGCAGGACGCAGCGCGCGGTCTTGCGCGAGACACCAGGAAGCGACGTGAGATACGCCTCGGCATCGTCGGTTGAGAGGTTGGCGAGGCGTGATAGATCGGTGCGTCCCTCTCGAGCGGTTACCTCCTTCAGAATCTCCTGAAAGTGTCTCGCCTTCGTCGGAGCAAGGCCTGCGTCTCGAATTCTCTCAACCACCTCGGACAGGGGCGCATCCCGAAGCCGGTCCCACGTCGGATACGCCTCAACGAGCGCGCGGTAGGACCGAACAAACTTCGTCTCCTGCGTCATCCGCGAGAGCATGATGAAGATCAGATCATCGAGCGGGGCTCGCGGATTCTGATGCCGGGGCTGGCCATAAGAGTTACGCAGACGCCGCTCGACCTCGCGCAGGTCGACGGGTAGATTGCCCTTGCGACTCGCGGAGACATCGCCGTCCGCGGGAAGCTCGGATACCTTGGAATCGGGGTTCGCCATGAGTGCAAGTATGCCTCACGGCAAACACCGTTTGACAATGTCTATCATCTCCGGGCAAGCTGAATCCGTGCTCAAGGCAATCAGTCTCTTTACTGGCGTTGGCGGCCTTGACCTCGGCTTCGAGGCGGCGGGATTCAAGACGGCCGTGGCGGTCGAGATGAATCCGATCGCCTGCGCCACGCTTCGTCTAAACCGCCGATGGCCCGTGCTGGAGGGAGATCTTGCGCAGATCTCCTCCAGACAGATCCTCCGAGCGGCGGGACTGCGAAAGGGCGAGGCCCACGTTCTGATTGGTGGGCCACCCTGCCAGCCGTTCTCGAAGTCAGGCTACTGGGCGACGGGCGACTCGCTCCGTCTCGACGACCCTCGCGCCGATACATTGACGCAGTTTCTCCGCGTGCTTCGAGACACCCGCCCGAAAGCTTTCCTTTTGGAGAACGTCAAGGGCCTCGCCTTTAGAGGAAAGGACGAGGGGCTACAGCTGCTGTTGAGCGGGCTTGCGAAGGTCAATCGAGAGGCGGGAACGCAGTACCGAGCAACCTGGAAGGTTCTGAACGCTGCGGACTTCGGAGTGCCCCAGCTCCGCGAGCGCGTCTTCCTCGTCGGTAGCCGTGATGGCAGCTCGTTCGAGTTCCCGAGCGCGAGATTCGCGCCGAGCGACAGTGGAGCGCCGCGCGGCGATCGACTCGAGCCGTACCGCACGGCGTGGGACGCGATTGGGGACCTCGATACACCCGAGGCTCTCCGAGACGAGACGCTACGAGTGGGCGGCGAGTGGGGCGGACTGCTTCCCTCTATACCGGAAGGTGAGAACTACCTGTTTCACACGCCCAGAGGTCCAGGACGCCCGCTCTTTGGGTGGCGCAAGCGCTACTGGAGCTTCCTTCTTAAGCTCGCCAAGAACCGGCCGTCCTGGACGATCCAAGCGCAGCCTGGAACAGCGACAGGGCCGTTCCATTGGACGAGCCGCCGACTGTCAGCTGCCGAGCTCTCTCGCCTTCAAACCTTCCCCGACGGCCTTCGCTTCGACTGCGGGCGGGGTGACGTGCAGAAGATGCTCGGCAATGCCGTGCCCTCACTCCTGGCCGAGGTGCTCGCATTGGAGATTCGGCGGCAGCTCTTGGGAGGGAGATGCAGCTCGCAGCGTCCGAAGCTCCTTCGGCCTTCAAGAGGGTCAGCGCCACGTCCGGAGCGCCGAAGACCTGTACCGCCGCGCTACCGCCGCCTTGAGGGCAACCACGCTGATCATCCGGGAACCGGATTGGGCCCTGGGCGACGCCGGACGCCTACAGCGCCCTAGGCCGTCCGCTCGGTCCGCGTAGATCGTCAGGGGGGGGGCGATCAGCTGTGTGTATTCCGAGGCCTCTCGCGGGCCGCGAGGCTAGGAATCGCGCTCATTGAGCAGTGTCCGAGAGAGCCTTGCCGACCCAGATCCGACGTCGTCTGGACTCAGCTCTGCCACACCAACGCGGTGTTGATGGATAAACGCTGATTCCTCGAGCCATGTCGCCCCTCCCCCTCTCGGAACGAGCAAGGTGCTTTGAATCGGACGCTTCCCGTCCCACCGCAGCGAGTCCTGGTAGATGTGGGCCGAGCTCATCGCATCGTTCACGTTGGACTGGCTAACGCGGTACTTCGCATCAAAGACCCAGAAGTCCTGCTCCTCTTGGTGAGACTGCAAGACGACAATATCGGGCAAGCGTCGCTTCGAGATTGACCGCAACCCGGGCTCCTGCCCGGTTGATCCGCCAGAGAACCTCGGCTGGAACAGCACTCGGACCTCATACGACGGGCCCGAGCCGACCCAGCCAGCGTCCGCCCCGCCGGTCGGCTTCTTCTCGGCCCGCCAATCGAGTTCCGCTCTCCTCTCGCGAAAGAGCCGAACGAGCTGGACGAAGCACCAACGCTCATAGACCTCCCACGTGGGACTGAGCCATCCCCACTCATCCTTCGCCTCGCCCTCCACGCCGATACGAAGCGCTCGCCAAGCGAGACGGTAGGCCCGTCCGTACTCAGGATGGGCAGCGATCGCATTCAGCCCCGCAGCCGTGGTCTCGAAGCGCGTGACCTCACGAAACGGACTGCGCGAGAGCGTCTGGGCCAGCGCGTGCTCGAGACCCTCGAGGTACTTTCGGCGCGCGGGCCAACGTTCGCGAAGCGCAGTGCGCGTCTCCGAGTCCTGCTCCTTCTCGATTGTCTCCTCTAGCCGCTCGCGCAGCTGCCGCGCCCGTACCCGAACAAAGCGAATGGCGCGCGCGAGACAGCGATTCGCCGCGCAGTCGAGGGACTCCTCTACGCGCGGGACATCGAGCCGATGGGTCGGGCTGATCGCTGCCGCCTGACTCTGCCAATCACCTGCCAGCAGCCCCGCGAGCGCAGGATCCCTCAGCGCGCGATAGGCCGTCTGGCGGTCGACTCGGCGTACCTCGTGGAGCGGAAGCTCCGCGCGCGCCCCCAAGAGCGCTCGTATGGGTCGCCGTCGCACGGCGTCGAGCGCCCGAAGGAGGTCGGGCCCAAAGCGTCTCAGGCGACCATAGGCAACGAGGAGGTCCTGCGTCTGGCCCAGTGAGCCGATGGGCGTCGTCGAGGGCTCCGTTCCCAGCACCAAGCTCGGGTCGAACGCCCAGATGTCATCGAGCATCGCATGGAACGCCTCGCGACCCGTCTTGCTGGCATCGGGTGACACGTCCATGCGGTAGGCCGCCGCGACACTGCCATCCGGTCGCGTAAGCTCCGCCTCTACCTCCCCCGCGTAGAAGCCGGGCGTCCAGTGCCAGGTTTCCGGCGCAACCTGGCCGAGCGGCAGGGGTGCATCGTCGATGCGGAGGCCCCATCCCGCGCCGAACCGATTCCGGAAGCGCACCTCGCCCTGCTCGCGGAATCCCGAATGGGGGTCGTCGCCCGGCTGCAGAAGAAGCGGGGACCACGTGCCGTCCGCGTCCAGCCGTTCTGCGTCGATCTCGAAATTCATCTGGTCGTCCTGTGACCTGCTAGCGCCAGAAGCGAGCGGACCCGGTGGCGTCGAGGTCGAGCCGAAGCTCCTTCACCTTCCCGAGACAGAGAAACAGGCCTTGATCCTTCAAGACCTGCTGGGCTTGCTCGAGCGAGTCGCGGAACCGCGGAGAGTCGTCACCTCGGAGCTTCGGCAGCACCTTGGCATAGACGGCCCGGTCGAGGGCATCGTCCAGCGTGAGCCCGCCTCCGTCCCCCGTTGAGAGCGCAACGAAGTCGAGCACGTCGTCAACCACGCGCCAGCCAAAGTGAAGCCGGGCCGGCGCCAAGCCCTGCGCCAATCGCGTGAGTGTCTCGCGCACCTTTGCAAGCGCCTCGGAAGCGAGCCCTTTCTTCTCCCAGCGCGGATAGAGCGACAGGTCGACCTCCCAGAACTCCATCGTGAAGGCCCGGTCGAGCACCTTGTCTGACAAGCCATGCGTCGTCTCGTCCATATTGACGGTGCCGATGATCGCGAGATTGGACGGGTACCTAAGGGACGAAGGCACGCCATCGAAGGTATCGCCCTCAGTGTGGAGCGAGATCGGCTCTCCCGTCTCCATCGCAGAGAGAAGCGGTGCGAGATACTGCTCCGGGTGGGAAAGATTCATCTCGTCCAGAATCGCGACATGGGGCTGCGCCGGGTATCGCTCTGCACGAAGAGCGAACTGCAAGAAGGGCGTGGATATGTACGAGTCGCCGCGAAGAGGATTGACGTAGCCGAGCAATGCGCCCGGGTCGTACCAGCCGGGCGCAACGGCCACCACGAGCAAGTGGTCGCTGTCCGTCGCGGCCTCCGGTGCCAGAGCCTCGGCGTATTTCCGCGCAAGCAGCGTCTTTCCCGTTCCCGAGAGCCCGGTCAGAATTGCGAAGTGACGTCGATCGTGAGCCCAGAGCCCCGCGTGAAGCTGCGCGATGGCGGCCTGCTCGAAGTGACCATGTTCCTTGACCTGCTCGACGATCTTCGACAGCGCGGGTAGCTGTACAGACTCTCCCTTCGGCGAAGAGCCGGGCGGCGGAGCCACATCGCCGGGCTCGTCGGCCTCGAGAGGCTCCGGCGTCCAGTGGATCCGGCCGGCCCACGACTGCCCGTCGTCTGTCAGCTTGACGGAGCCCTCGTCGAGCTCAACAAGCTTGAGGGACCTCATCCAGAACGACAATGAAGCTGGCGCACGGGTGGTCGTCCATCCGGGGTTCATCGCTTGAATGCGGGCGATCCACTCGTTGTGCGAGAGCTCTCCGCCTTCTCTCAGTGCAACAAGCCCTGCGTCGATGCCCAGGATGTGCGTCAGGAGCCAGTCGGAGAGGGGCTCCGACTCTCCAGTCTCGAGCACCTCACCACCGCGCTCGGTGAGCTCGTACTGGCCATCCTTTGAACGAATGACGGCGAGCTCCGCCTGGAGCGCGCTGATCGCGGTACGAATCGAGCTCTCCTTGTAGTCGGGATTTTCGCTCCGCAGGTAGTCGATAAGCTCATCGCGGGATGCACCGTCCCGGAGGAACTCAAGAGTTCCCAGGAGCATCGAGAAGCCGCCCTTGAGTGCGGTAATGCCGCGTCGGCGGCGAGCGGCGGGTAGCGGCTTGAGCTTCTCGCCTCCCGGATCGGGCGCGGGCTCAACGGTCGCGTCATCATCGCGAGGTGCAAGAACCAATACCCAAAGATGCCACGGCAGACCGATCCACTCCGCGATCTCGAAAGCATCATCGGAGTTGGGCTGGCCGACCGCGGCGCGCAGGCGCTCCAGGATGAATGCGTGCCGTGCGATCGGATAGGGAGCACGCTTCCCCCCAAGCGCAGAGAACACATTCCTCACAATGTGTCGAGCAGAGAGCGTCGTCAGCTCGCCGGGATAGAGAAGCGCGAGGACCCGGTAGATCTTGAGGTGCGGCTTCGGACTGACTCCAAAAGACTCGAGCTGCTCGATGATCTCCTCGTAGACCTTTCGGATCGCCTCTATGCGCGCATTCGAAGATTCGGGAAGAGCTTCCAGCGATCGAGCAGCGAGCCACCGACGAAAGCCCTCGTCCTGCAGTGCAGAGTCGACCGGGACCGTCCCCCGCCCCACAGCGGAGACCTTGTTCTCTTCCCAGAGTCGATGATGAAAGTCGTAGGTGGACCGAGCTTCGACATCCGCGTTGCGGACGAACTCTATGTCGTCCGCGAGTTCCCGGGCCCAGGCAAGTCGCTTTTCGGCGTAGGCTTCGTTTGAGCGCACTTCTTCAACAGCGGCTTTGAGGCCCTCATCCGATGTCACATCGAGCATCTGTGCGCGATTCTCCTATTCGAACTTCCTGCCGTGGCATCCAAACTGGGCACGGAAGTCAGAAGTAAATGCTAGTCCGATTCGCGCATAATCTCGACGTCCGAAACGCGCACGACGAGCCCGGACACGGGTAGATGGATCAGCGTCCCTCTCACGCCCTTTCCCGTCGCCTCACTAAGCGCTTCCGCGTACGCCGCGAGCTGCCCCGCGTATTCCACCGCCCGCGCGACCGCCGCCGCCCGATTCCCCGGAAAGCTCTTGTGATCGATGACCGCAAGCTCTTCGTTGGTCTCGACCACTAGGTCCGCCGTCCCGTGCAAGACGGTCCCGCCCGCAAGACGTTGCGCAATCGGCCACTCGCGGCGAAGCGTCGCCCCAGGCCATCGGTGCTCCAGCCAGTCATCAAGCCGATCCGACGCCATAACGAGCGCCGCCGGCTCCAGTGCCCCCGCGACGCCCCAACGCTCAAGCAGCTCCTCCGCCATCGCCTCCCGCTCTAACGCCGGGTACGTCACTCGGTCAGCAGCGAGGAACCCATGCACCGCCTCGCCAAAGTGCTGCATGGCCTCGTCGTCCCGGATCTTGGCGGACCGCACATCAAGCCTCTCCCCGAGCTCGATCACTTCGCCGGCCGCCCCCACCCCCGCCGTGGAGGAAGCGGCGGTCGAAGCCGACGGATAGGCGCGCGGTCCTGACGGCAGATACCCCTCGACCGTGCCATCCCCACTCAATGGCCCGGCTGAACGCCGCGCGGTCACGATCGGCGGCAGGCTCCTCAGACGCACATCAACAGTCGGTACGAGGGCGTCTTTCCCGTCGCCCCCCGTGCCCGTCGGAATCCCCCACTGCGCCACGCCGTCCTCGTCGGGCTCGGAGACCAGAGGTACCCCGCCCACGGCGAGGGCCGAGAGGCGCCCCTCTTCAAGCTTTCCCGGGCGCGCGGCCAGGACCAGCCGGTCTCGCGCCCGGGTCCACGCGACATAGACAAGACGAAGTGCCTCTCGCCGAGCTGCGGCCACAGCCCTCGCACTCTCCGGATGGTCCGCCAACCGTTCCAGATACCGCACACCCTTCGTCACCTTTCCGTAGGGCGTAGGCCAGTACGCGATCGAGCGTCCCGAGAGCGGTGATTCGACCGAGAACGCCCCGTCCTCCGAGACGAGCCGGACACCGAGTGCCGATGTCGTGGGCTCCTTCTTAATGTCGGCCAACACGGTGACTGGCCACTCGAGCCCCTTCGCCGCATGCCAGGTACAGATCCGCACTGCGTCAGGGCGATCGGCCGCCGACTGCTCATCGCTACCGCGATCAGCGAGCTTTGCGAGGTGAGCAAGGAGCCCCTTTGCGGTCACAGCCTGCCCCGCGCTCCGCGTCTGGTCGACGTATCGAACCACCAACCCACGCAACGCATCGAGATTGGCGAGGCGGGTCGTGATGTCGCCAAAGCCAAGCACCGCCTCCCGAATCCCTGCCGCCGAGAGCGCCGCATCGAAGCTGGCCACAACGCCGAGTCCCGGCGACGCCTCACTCGCCGCGACGACCGCGGCGACGGGCTCAACGCCGGAGAAGAGGGCCTCGGTGCGCCCTTCTCGCGCTTCGGTCTTCGCCTTCTCGGCTTCTCCCTCTTCCCCGTCTCGGTGATCCTCCCGGGTTGAGGTCAGGACCTCCTCGAGCCACGCATCCCCCGTCGGGTCCGGCCCAAGCCAGCGCGCAAGCTCCGCCCGAGCCAGCCGGTCGCGCGGATCGATCCATAGCGAGAGCGCCGCGAGTGCCAACCGAGATTCGAGCGTCCCGAGGAGCCCCGGCCGACCGACGACAGCTCGAACGCCCCGCTCGGCGAGCGCATCGGCCACACCCACACAGTGGTCGTTCGTCAGGCAGAGCACGCCGACATCGCCCGCGACGACCCGACGCGCTTCGGCGGTCTCGCGGTCCCGCACGCGAGCGTCCTCCTCGCCAAGCAGCTCGACCACGCCTTCGGCAAGACTCGCGAAGTCATTCGCCTGATTTGCGCTGGGCTTCTTGCTCGGATCGGTCGGATGCGGCTGGGGCTCGAGCAACCAGCGCTCGAGCGTCGCCCCGAGGCCCTCGGGTTCCTCCTCGCGCCCCGGCTCGATTCGAACCAGGGCCTCGTCGATGCCGGAGTCCGCGAACGCCGGCGCAAAGAGGTCCGAGGTGAGTCGCACCAGATCCGGCCGGCTGCGCCAAGACTTCTCCAGGGTCTCGGGCAGCTCGCCTCCAAGGAGCGCATCGACGGCGGCCTCCATGAGCGCCGGGTCGGCGCCGCGGAACCCGTAGATCGCCTGCTTCGGATCCCCTACCCAAACCGTCTGCGGCGCAATCGCGGCGAGCTCGAGAAAGATCGCGAGCTGAATCGGACTCGTGTCCTGGAACTCATCCACGAGCACGAGGTCGATCTCCTCGGCCAGCCGCGCTCGAATCTCCGGCTTCCGCAAGAGCTCGAGCGCGTACGTTTCCTGGTCGATGAAGTCGATCACGCCCAGCTGCGCCTTGTGCTCCTGGTAGGCCTCGAGCATTGCCTGAGCCGCGCGGAAGACGGCGCGGATCCCGGCGGCGAGGTCCGCACGCAGACGCGGGTGACGATCGTGAGCCTTGGCCGCCTCGTGGAGTCGGTCGGCCAAGTCTGCGGACTTCTTCGCGAACCCGAGTCCCGCGAGCTTGGCCCACTCCGACCAGGCGAGCCTGTCTACGCCTCGCGCGAGTGCGCGCTCGACTTCCTTCACCGCACCGGCCGTTGTCTTCGTCGTATCCACCGACAGGTCGACGTGGTCCCGCACATAGACCAATGCTTCGACGAGGCCCTGATCGAGCGTCGCGCCGTCCGCCGTCTCGTGCGCGCCTTCGTCGGAGAGCAGAGACAGCGCCCCCTCCACGCTCTGCTCCCCCATCGCCGGAAGGTCGTCGGCTCGGATCGCATTCGTCCGGGCGAGATCCACGATTCGCTCCGCATCGCTCTGCCAAGCCCAGGCGCCCACACCAAAGCGCTGCTCGAGCTGAGTAAGCTCGGCCAAGAGGTCCGCGGGTACGGAGAGCCCCGCCACACGAGCGAGCTCGGCCTTCGCCTGGTCCTCATCGAGAATGGCCACGCGGGGCGCGAGCCCCTGCTCGAACGCGAAGTCCTGCACAAGGCCACCACAGACGCTGTTCACCGTCCCGATGCGGGCCGCGTGAAGACGCTGTGCCTGGTCGATGCATGCACGCGCCGACTCCTCTTCGCCCACGACCGTGTGCGCCTGCGCCTCTTCGAGGAGCTTCGTTCGCGCTCGCTCGGCCAGCTCGGCGGCCGCACGCTTCGTAAACGTGGTCGCGAGCACCGCATCCGGGCGAACGGAGCCCTCGCCCACGCGATCGCCGATGATCCGCGCCAGCCGAGTCGTCTTGCCCGTTCCTGCACTCGCCGAGATGATCTCGATGCGACTCATCCGCTTACCTCCGCGAATGCCACGCCGCAGAGCCCATCGAGCTTGCAGAAGCGGCACGGCGCCGAGAGGTCGAGCGCCCCCGACGCGGCCTCCGCGTCTTCCTTCTCCTTCTTGGGCAATCGGCCCGCATCGTCGAGCGCGGTTGCGAAGAGGTGGCCGTCGGACAGCCCTGCCTTCCGCTCATCAAACGTGCGCGAGAGGGCGAGCCAGGTCTGGGCTGGGTCGGCGCCGTCGACCACCTCGGCCACGCTGCCCAAGCCTGGGTCGGAAGAGAGAAGTCGCCTATCCGAGATCACAAAATAGGCCGCCGCCCCCGCCTCCTTCGGCGCGTCGGGCTGCTGCTTGAGCAGGTGGGCGTAGAACGCCAGCTGGGTGGCCGTACCACTCTTGAGTGCCTTTTCCCGAT
>Ga0180430_10003474_pt1 | contig 13584 bp, 4 predicted proteins | sample SS_ome_9_FD_132999 | JGI IMG/M metagenome (GOLD analysis project Ga0180430, IMG submission 132999) | Hypersaline lake sediment archaeal communities from the Salton Sea, California, USA - SS_1_S_2 metaG | ecosystem: Environmental > Aquatic > Non-marine Saline and Alkaline > Hypersaline > Sediment... | reverse complement strand
TGTTTCTATTAGTGGTGATACGATTGTTGTTGGAGCATATGGTGATGATAGTTCTAGGGGTGCTGCGTATGTGTTTACTCGTAATAATCAGTCTGCGGATGATTGGGGGCAGGTAGCAAAACTCACTGCAGCGGATGGCGCAGACGGTGATGAGTTTGGTCGTTCTGTTTCTATCAGTTATGATACGATTGTTGTCGGAGCATATTATAGTGATGGCTACAGGGGTTCGGCGTATGTGTTTGTTCGTAATAATGAGTCTATGGATGATTGGGGGCAGGTAGCGAAACTTACTGCCTCAGATGGTGCAGAATATGATTATTTCGGTTATTCAGTTTCTATTAGTGGTGATACGATTGTTGTCGGTGCAAATGGTGATGATGATAAAGGATCTTATTCTGGTTCGGTGTATGTGTTTGTTCGTAATAATCAGTCTGCTGATGATTGGGGGCAGTTAGCAAAGCTTAATGTATCGGATGGCGTAGCAGATGATAATTTCGGTTATTCAGTTTCTATTAGTGGTGATACCCTTGTTGCTGGGGCAATTGGTGCTAATAGCTATAAAGGTGCTGCATATATCTATGTTACAGAGGGTGATGCATGGACACAAATAAGTAAACCAGTAGCAGAAGATGGTGCAAGATGGGATTTGTTCGGTTGTTCTGTTTCTATCAGTTGTGATACGATTGTTGTCGGGGCATATGCTGATGATGGCTATATGGGTGCTGCGTATGTTTTTGTTCGTAATAATGAGTCTATGGATGATTGGGGGCAGGTAGTAAAACTTACGGCAGCGGATGGGGCATCATGTGATGGTTTCGGTTGTTCTGTTTCTATTAGTGGTGATACGATTGTTGTCGGAGCATATGGTAAGGATAATAATGCGGGTGCTGCGTATGTGTTTGTTCGTAATAATGAGTCTATGGATGATTGGGGGCAGGTAAAAAAACTCACTGCATCTAATGGCGAGGAAGATGATTATTTCGGTTGGTCTGCTTCTATTAGTTGTGATACGATTGTTGTTGGAGCGTATGGTGCTTATAGTTATAGTGAGGAGGGTAGGGCGTATGTGTTTACTCGGAATGAGGGTGGTGCTGATATGTGGGGGCAGGTAGTAATACTTCATGCATCTGATGGTTGTTCTGGTGATTATTTCGGTTGTTCTGTTTCGATTAGTTGTGATACGATTGTTGTTGGAGCGTATGGTGCTGATAGTGAGGAGGGTGCGGCGTATGTGTTTACTCGGAATCAGGATGGTGCTGATTGGTGGGGTCAGGTAACAAAACTCACTGCAGCAGATGGTGTAGCAGATGATGAATTCGGTTGTTCTGTTTCCATCAGTGGTGATACGATTGTTGTTGGAGCGTATGGTGATAATAGTTCTAGGGGTGCTGCGTATGTGTTTACTCGGAATGAGGGTGGTGCTGATATGTGGGGGCAGGTAACAAAACTCACTGCGTCAGATGGTGCAGATGGTGATTATTTCGGTTGTTCTGTTTCGATTAGTTGTGATACGATTGTTGTCGGAGCAAGATATGGTGATGGCTATAATGGTACTGCGTATGTGTTTACTCGAAATCAGGGTGGTGTTGATAGGTGGGGGCAGGTAACAAATCTTACTGCAGATGATGGTGAACCAGGTTATGGTTTCGGTTGTTCTGTTTCTATCTGTTGTGATACGATTGTTGTCGGAGCAGATCGGGGTAATGGTGAAGTAGATACTTCTGGTGCTGCGTATGTGTTCTATAATTATTCAATAAATCAGCCAGTTGATCCTCCGAGTAATGTTCATGCGGCAACAAATAGTTCTTCAGAGATCTATCTCACTTGGACAAAAGCAACAGGAGCAGATACCACCTGCATTCAGCAGAAAACAGGGAGCTACCCCACAAGTGTTACTGATGGAACCACGGTGTATAATAGCTCAGGATCACAGTATAGTGATACCGGTCTTACGGAGGGAACAACCTATTATTACCGTGCATGGAGCTACAACGTCACAGATGGTGAATGGTCAAGTAGTAACGCAAGTGCAACGAATACCACAAACACACTTCCAACCATAACCACACCAGGACCAAGTAATCAGAGCACCGGTATTGGGTTATCGCCACTGATGAACATCACGATTAATGATGCAGATGGGGATACCATGGTACTCAACTGGTACAGTAACAGTTCAGGATCATATGTTCTCTTTGGAACAAATAATTCCTGCACGAATGGCACTTATCATCAGACCAATACTAATTTCAGTTCATATTACACAACCTATTATTGGTATGTCACCGTAAATGATAGCAAGGATACCAATACCAGCCCAGTATATTATTTCACCACAGAAATCGGATCACCAACCGTTACAACAAATACATCAACGGGTGTTGAGGAAACCAATGCAACACTACAAGGATATCTCTCCTCAGATGGTGGAATGAGCTGCACCGTACGATTTAGTTATGGAACCACCACGGATTATGGAACAAATACTAGTAATCAAACAAAAAACACTCAAGAATCAATTACTGAACATATAAATAATTTGTCACCTGGACAACTCTATCATTACCAAACCTATGCGAATAATACCGTTGGAAGTGATACGGGAAGTGATCAAACATTTTTAACAAAACCACAACCACCAACAAATCTACAAGCCCAAACAAACAGTAGCAGCATTATTTATCTCACCTGGACAAATGGGACTGGAACGAATAACACCTATATCGAACGAAACACAGCAGCAAACTGGGCAAAAGGCGCCGGTACAACAATCTATAATGGGAGTATACCCCACTATGAAGACACTGGACTTAGTGAGGCAACCATGTATTACTACCAAGCCTGGTCATATACAACATGGAGTAGTCTTCATCAATTCTCAGATGAAAACGCAAGTGTATCAGGAAGAACCAATACACCACCAACAATAGAGCACGCCTACCCTGATAACTGTAGTAATGTTACCTTGCGACCACTCATGAATGTCACCATATCAGATCGAGATGGACAGAACATGACGATATATTGGTATACCAATGAGAGCGGTTCCTGGGAAATATTTGCAGTAAACAATACCTGTACAAATGGAACATATTTCCAGAGTTACAATAATTTTAGTGCATACAATACCACCTATTTCTGGAATGTCAGTGTCACCGATGGAATAAGCATGAACACCAGTTCCATTTATCGTTTTTCAACTATGAACCGGGGAAGCGGTGATTTTCTCAATGAATGGACATCATCAGTAACCCCCACATATATCATGAATAATACTGAGACCCTGTTTAATTTCACAATAGTTGCACTCATGTCTGATTTAACCGTGGATAATGTAACCATTAATCTCCCCGAAGGATTCATCTATACAGGGGCTAATGGGACAACTGTTTCCACCAACTATACAGTTACCAATACGACTCAGTCGGTAACCTGGGAAAAAAGTAATCAGCAGGGCTTTGCATTTGACTCATCAGAACACTTTTGGTTCAATGCAAGCTCAAACGCATCACTTGGCGGATCATCATTTCGCATCACCGCGAATCATAGTTATCTCGGACAACAGAATATCACCATGCAAGTATACACCACGACCTCATTTTATTACACCGGATCAATTAAAAACCGAACTGGGCAACCCTTAGTAGGCGCCACAGGAATGCTCACTGTTCAAGCATTCAGCATGGATGGACCACCAACAACCATAGGAGAATTCACCGCTAACACAAATGCAACCGGTTATTTTAACATAACAATTATCCCCTGCGTTGAGGACTACAGTGCAATAAATTGCAGCAACACAAGCATGGGACCAGGTTCCATGAGCGCACTTATGTATCAACTCAGTGGATTACAATACAATGACCGTTCAGATCTCTACGCAACCAATATCTCCACAACCCTTCCGCAGATACCGCTATCTGAACTGAAATGTATGCTACAGGACCCTGAGATGTATCTATATCCAGCACTCTCCTTTAATGTTACCGCGATTGGTCCACAATTCGAATGGAATCAAACCACACAAAGCGTTGAGATAACGAATTATTCAGCGAAATCATTTGAACTACACGTTAAAGACCTAAAACTTGGATTCCCCGTAAAAGAATATGGAACACAAGCATACCGCCGTATCTTCTCCGTTCCAAAACTAAGGAATTATTCATTAAACATCTTCCCAGATCAATCCTTCCCTGTGAACATCCGGTTCTACAACATCACCAGCGTCTGTGAAAACGCGACACCAGGAGCAGATAACATTTTTGGAATCGATGGGGTCAACACATCCTGTACCGCGTATAATGGAACGTATTTAATCAACGTCACCATAAACACCAGCTATGCAGCGGAATACATCAACGGCGCATTTAACAATATAACAGATCCCCTTACTATGCAGATCGTCTCCTATAACATGGAATCAAGTGACATGGTCTTTGAAGACTGGGCACTCCCCATTAATATCGCTTTGGAACAAAACAGAAGCGCAGCAGAGGATGCTTATAATCTTACCACAAAAACATTTAATATTTCACTTCCAGCAACCTATGCACCCTCCTATCTTATGTTACGAGCGTATGCACAGAATGCAACAGGGTACTACATGGGATCATACATTATCTACTGCTCCAATGGCACCTTTAATGTATCAACAATGAACTTCACCATGCAACGCTTACGAAATGGAACCGTGACCCGTTCAATTTCAACAAATGATGTTGCCAATCAATGGAACACAACAACTGTTGTAAATACCACTGCAATCCTCTTTAACCTAGTGAGTAGCAATGGCACCCTTCTTTCTGATCAAAACCCCTTCATTGAAATAAAACGAGAACTTGGCAGCAGCGAGTACATGTACATGGCCAATGCACAAAACGGACAATTCAATGTATCAGTACCTGTTGGAGCAGGATTCAAAAAACTCAATATTTACTCTCAACAATATGCACCAGTCTCAGCCGTGGTACTTCCCGCGATGCTCAATGGAACCTATAGTAACTCCATCATAAACTGCAGCATCATAAATGGATCCGCTATCTGCAATGTTACCCTTCGATCCTTTGGCTCCTTTGATCCATTGGGAGAAAACACAACGATGATGATGGATATGTACCTGTGCAATACAAGTTGCAATATCCCCAACCCACCCAGGCAATACAGCCTCTGCCCGGAGACCAATCAATCAAATTTCTCACCCTTAAACGCGGTTCTCAAAGGAGATATCAATCTCATGATTAAAACAAACACATCCACAGGTAACATCTCTGTATATTACATCAATGTGGATCTCCTTGCCTGCGGACCACCAGATGCCGCGTTCTCCACAAATGGAACAGAAACAGATGGAGGTCTAGATACCGCATGGCAATTCGGAAGCCAGGGGCCAGACATCTATAGTTATGTACTCATCGGCATCCCCTATAATTCCAGTTATGATAACAACACCCTCAAGGTCACTATTCCAAAACTCTATGATAATGATTTCAATGTCATCTGGAATGAAAGCAATGGAGATAATATCACCACCATACGCAACAGTGCTGTGCTCTATGAGCTCTACGGTGATTTCTTAAACACCTCCTATGAAGCATATCTGAATGGAACCGGTGTCCTCTGCAATGCATCTGATCCCACACTCAGCACAGGTCTAGGATATAAGGATGTGACAAATCACACCATATGGATAAAAGTCCTTCACTTCTCAGGACTAGGACCAACAGTGATCGTTGAACCAAACCCACCAAGAAATCTCACCGCGACAACCTATAACTCAACAAGAATCAATCTCAGCTGGACAAAAGCAGATGATGCAGACAGAACCAGGATACAGCAAAAAACCAGTGGATACCCACAAAACACAACCGATGGAACCAACATCTATAATGGAACAGGATCAACTTGCTTCAATACCTCATTACAGGGGAACACAACGTATTACTTCCGAGCTTGGAGTTGGAATGAAACCAACCATCAATGGTCAAGCTCCTATGACTCAGCGTATAATACCACAAAATCCAAACCAACCATATCCAATGAAGGACCAAGTAATCAAAGCACAGGAATCCTCCCATTAGCCCAGATGAATATCACCATATCAGATCCAGATGGGAGCACCATGACACTTGTTTGGTATAGTAATTCCTCAGGCTCATGGACTGAATTTGGAAGAAATACCTCCTGCAGTAATGGAACCTATCATCAAACCAATAGCAACTTTACCAATAAATCAACCAAGTATTACTGGAATGTAAGTGTAGCTGATGGAACAGATACGAATACTAGCGCAATCTATCACTTCACTGTCACCAATGCCAATGCCGTGATCAGCAATCCCTCTCCAGCGAATCAAAGCACAGGGGTCTCTCGAACACCGACACTGCAGGTCACCGTAACCGATACCAATAATGATACCATGAATGTCACCTGGTATAGTAATTCCTCAGGAACCTGGGCATCCTTTGCAACAGATACCAATGTCACCTCAGGAAATACGATTCAGCAGGGTAATGCAAACTTCAGCGGCTATGAAACCATGTATTACTGGTCCGTGAATGTAACCGATGGAACCAATTATACCAATGCAACCTATCATTTCACTACAGAATCAACGACACCTCCAAAACCACCGCAACCACCAATACCTGTTCCACCAGTGGCAGATGCCGGAGGGCCTTATTCATCTCTTGAAGACTCCATTGTCACTTTTGATGGCAGTGGAAGCTATGACTCTGATGGAACTATCACCAACTACACCTGGCTTCTCGATGGAAGCGTCCTATTATACGGTGAGACCACAACATATGAATTTAGTCAAGCAGGGAATTACACACTCATGCTTACCGTGACAGATGCAGATGATTTAACTGATAATAATTCAACTACTGTTACTATTACCGCTCGTCCACCAGATGTCCATAAACCAGTTCCAATACTTAATGGACCATATCGTGCGATCATCAATGAGACCATTACGCTTGATGCCTCACAAAGCTATGACCCTGATGGCGGAAGCATCACCAATTACAGCTGGTATCTAGGTGATGGAACAATAGCCTATGGTGCAGTTACAACGCATTCATATCTCTCCAGTGGAAATTATTCTATCATGCTATATATTGAAGACTCTGGTAATCTCACAAACTCAACCGCAACCTATGCATATATCTACCAGGGAACACCCGTTAAACCACTTGATGGAGATCTCATTGATACCAATGACAGCGGCACCTATGACTATTACTATAACAAAACAAGCGGTACTATCACAAAAACAAAGGAACTACAAAACGGATCATATCTCATTGATGATACAGGTGACGGGCAATGGAATTGGATCTATGACCCAGTAACAGGCAACCTCAGCAAATATCATGAAATTCCCCCAACTCCAAAGAATGAGTTCCCCTGGATCTATCTTGCTGTTACATTGGTTGTGGTGATTGCTGCAATCTATATTGCGGTCTTGTATACTAAAAAGAAACCTTAAGCTCTTTGGATACGAAGAACCGAGGTTCTTCTCCCCTTCTCATTTTTTTTATTTGATTATTTTTTATATTTATGACTATGAAACTATTTCTATTTATTTTATAGGGAAAAAGTGATATAATTTATTTAAGAAAACTCATTACAATATTTATGTGATCAAGGAGATTTTCACCTTTTTTTGTAGTATTATAATGTATGTTTTTTTGTTGAGCATTCTTTTCATCATCGAATACTTCTTCTAACACATCTTTTTCCAATAATAAATCCAAATAACCTATAAGCTGCGCATAACTCATATTATTCTTATAAAGAATCTCCGTTTTTTTCGCCCCATGGATTGAAATCGTAAGAATGTTTCCAATAATCTCCAATTCGGTTCTTCTATGATTAACCATTCAAAAAAAACCCTCCAATCAGATTTTTCATTTATGATTTATTAAATAGATAATTTATTTACTTCCAAATATATAATAAAACAATAAATATAATAATCTTTTCATTTAATAAACTCAATGATACTGCATTTTTACCACGTTCTTAGTACATAGCAACAAATTCACTCAAGGTATATGTAAACGGAAAAAAAGTGCATATCTTACTTCTTATATTCGCTTTCATCTGATTTTTTCTTTGAAATGCTATAAATATTACGCATCTCTCCCACTATAAGGATACAGGCTGGAATCATAATCAATAGAATAAAACCTAGTTGTGACTGCATAAAACTGACGAAATATCCAAGCAGAGGTATGGTAAATACAACAATACCAATAACTTGTTTTTCTGATACAAGTTGCACATCAGCATCTTCATTTGCATCACCCTTTGTTTGAAAAGACACTGTTTGATCTTCATATATTATATCAATCACCCGATGTGTAATACTTTGCTTATTTGAAGTATCATGATGAGCAAACGTTATGATATCATTTATTTCGATGGATTCTGGTTGAATGGAGGTGCAAATGACCACATCTCCGGGTTGTATAGAGGGCTGCATTGAGCCACTTAATACTGTTAAAATGTGTAGGGACCCATTCATTGTTGGAATGATGATTGATACGACTATAAAAACAAAGAAGATCACTCCAATTATTCCCATAACCATTCTTTTTCTTGGATTCTTCTTATTCGACACCTTGTTTATATGCCCGTTCTTATCATTTTTTCCGAATTTCTTTATCTTTAGAGGCAAGAAAACTCATCCCGGTGTTTTTTTATCTATGATTTTTTTCAATACGATCCCCTCAATTTGATTGCTTTGGACTTGAAAAAGTATATTGTTTACTTTGTACAATATTATCACTTGTGTCCTTTGCAGTTACTATACAGGTATAATTTCCATCATTTAAAATCATAAATGTATCATTATAAAAATTATTTCTGGAGTTTTTTATCGTATTGTCTATCGTGGTATTGTTTGAAGTAATAGAAATGTTCACAATACTCATATTGATGTTATCAGAAATACTTGCATTGATGGTTAAATACGTTGTATTACTTATTAGAGTCGTATTAAAAGAAATGTTGTTGATAATAGGAGCGTCATTATCAATAACTAAGATCGTCACATTTTCAGTCAGATTCATGTGAAAGAGATCTCTGGCAACAATATAATACGAAAATGGCTGCAGATGATCAGGCTGTCGTATATACCCAACCCAGCTATTGTAGGTTACATTGTATAACAAAGGAAGTATTGTATGATTCCCTATGTGTACAGTAACATTTGAAATGATATCCCTATCAAAGACTGATACATTAAATAAAAACGAATCATTTGTTGTCGCTATCTTCTCAGAATTATCAAAGATCACAGGTTTGATCGTATCTCCAATTGCAAATGTATACATTTGAGAGGAGATATTCGATGAGGTCGATAGATTTATTCCCCGTATATAATACTGATACAGACCAGTTATATTATAAGATGCATTATAAAACCAATACGTACCATTTGATCCAGGGATCATTTCATATGTTTCAGTTCTGTTAATCGGATTAGTAATATATGTGAACATTCTTGTTCTGTTTGTACAATTGTTGCATGATACAGTGATATTCACAGAGTTATTACAGTACTGTTTAGTTGGAAATGAACTAATATTTTTTAATAAAGATTCATATGGAGAAGCATTCACTTGAATTAAACGTATAGTGGTATAAGAGCAACCAGAATCATCAAACACCGTTAATTGAATCGTATGATTTCCAGTACAATGAAACACATATTCCACACTTGCATTAGTTGCATTTAATAGAGTTGTATTATCTATTGCCCACGTATAATTTACGATAATTCCATCAGGATCAAAACTCTTACTACCATTGATAAGAATCGTTGTATTACTCTCAACCGGTGAAGATACATTAATTCTAGCGGTTGGAGGAATATTAGATTCTTCATTTAATTGGGGTGGATTTTCTGAGGAACTACCTCCAGAACTTGAAGGTCTATTCATCGTGGAAAAGCTAAAGGTATCTGATACAACTTGCGCTATTCCATCATCAACAATAACATACCATGAAAACCGTATTGAGTAATCAAGTAAGGGAAGTTCACATGTGATTGCGGTATTTGCTGTTACATTTTTTAGTGTATTAATTTTTTGGTTGGTTTTCCCATTGAAAAAAGACACATTTAGTACATCATGATCAAAGTCATACACAGTGATATTAAGAACTGGTGTTAACTCAATATGTGAACTATTTGGTATAGGATGAATATTATCTCTGATCTCCGGATTACAGTTAGTTGTAAAAGACCATGTATCCGATCGCGTCTTTCCCTCCCAATCCTCTGCAATGGCATACCAGTAATATGTGGTGTTTGATTGCAAGGCATTCCAACAGATTGATGCAGTTGACCCACTACAAACAGTATCAACTTTGTCGATTAAAACATCATCATATGCGTTATAGAAATACACCGACATATCATCATCATTTACATCATATACATCAACAGAGAGAACAACAGATTCTGATAGATGTGTTTTTCCATCCAAAGGCTGAGGAAAAACAGGCTGCATAGGAGGGCAATCACTATAATCCTCAGCAATACTAGAAGCATAAAAAAGATTATTTACTGTCTTCTCGGTATCTGATTGATATGAGCCAGTGAATCCAACGAGCAGCATACTTACAACTATTAAAAAATAAAAAAAAAGAAAGAATAGTTTATATGTTCGTGTTTTTTTTCTTATCGTTTCATCCCTCATTTTATCTTATTGTATGATGAAATCAATGGTTCCCTGTAAAACAGTCGCCCAATTTCCACAATGAAAGCTCTCTTCAGTTAACTCTATCTTGCAATGATAACTATCTGCATCAAATGATAATCCATTACAACCCCCTCTTCCTGGTTCTGGCTGACCATTTACTTTTTCAGGTGGACAAAATTTGACTGTAGGATGTGCCGCATCAAGATAAGCTAAAAAATCATTGTTGTTCGTATCACATACTCCGCCTCCTGCAAAGAGTACATGATAACTGGTCTCAGCTACGATATTTTTAGATGCATATCCATGTTCATCGGCTGTAAAAAAATCAAACACTAAATATCCAGCAATACACTCACTGCCATCACCTCTAAAATATGAGTGTGCAAGATATTCTGCATCATTTCTATTACAGCCTGCTCCTGAACATCCACAATCTAAACAGGTCCATCTTCCTTTATATCCAAGGTACTCATTGGCCATGTCATCACCAAAAGGATCCTGACACGTGGGTATACCAAGTAGTTTTACTTGATACGTACAATAGGGTTTAAGGCCCGATGCTTGAATCGTTCCTTTCAACGTTGTATCACATTTATTATAGGTGAATGCCACGTTTGCTGATCCATAATCGAAATCATACCCATATTGACTAGCGGAGTACTGTGGACCAGGATCATTAATCAAGATAGTATTTAAGGGATTATTGCAGCAGTATTCATCAAAAATTTCATCAGCGCTAAGAGATCTATTATAAATTTTGACCTCATCCATTTTTCCATCCCAAAGGGAATATATATCATATCCATTATTAAACCAGAATTGTTTTCCAATTCTCACCGGTTGATTATTTGTATCAATACTGCCTGTAGCTGCGATCGAATTACTTAACTCTCCATTCACATAGAGTTTGATTTCAGACCCATCATAAACACCTGCGATATGATACCAGGTATGAAGTTCTGTTGAAGGTGTAGTCTCAAAGATATTTATTGATGTACCATCTAAACTAATTTCAAATCGAAAACCATTCGAAGTTGTTTTATAATGTAGATTCCACACACCCCACTCAGCGTCACCTGCTTTTGTAATGATAGCATTCTCCGTTGTTTTATCAGGAACTGGCCATGCATCTTCATCCCAGTTTTCAGGATACACCCAAGCCATGAGAGTAATTTCATCAGTGATATCTAAACTAGGAGCATCTGGGATTTCAACAAAGTCATCAACTCCATCAAACGCTAATGCACCACTGCTTATACCCTCTGAAGTCCACACAGGAGAATGAGGCATAAGTGTACCATGATTCTCATGTCCTGATGAATCCATAGCAGTATTGCCCGATTCATCATCAAATGCCCAATACCCAACCAAGGACTCATCACAAAGACTTCCGGGCCCTATTGGATTTGGGTTGTTTCGTGTTTGTTCTGCGTAGAAGCTGAGATCAAAGGTGAGTGAGTCTCCTTGTATTTCGTTTCCTACATTTGTTGGTATGTTCCATTCGATGCCGATGTAGTATGTGGTGCAAGCGGTCATTTCGTATGGTCCGAGTGCTCCTGCGGTGAGCCATTGTAGTGCTTCTGCTGCGGTTCCCCAATCGCCGGTTGTTGGCCAGAGGAGTGTTTCTGATTCTTCTGGTTCGTAGGTGTTGTCTCCATCATCCCACCAGATGCGTACGTTGATGTTTTCATCGAGATCGCATTCATTGTTTGGGTCGATGTGTTGTTCTGGTTCTGGATGTGCTCCTCCACTGGCTATGACATTACATGCTTGGAACCAGAGCCATGCATCGTTGTCGTAGACGTGAAAGCTAAGGGTTGCTTCTCCATTGTCTCCTGGTTTTACATCTTGCCAGTTGAAGAAGGTATCACCAAAAACGAGGTCTTTTTCTTCTATGGTGATGGTTTGTTGTACGTTTCCATCGTAGCTGTGTGTGCTTTTGCAATCGATTTTCAAATCGATTATTCCTGCAGCAATAGTGTTACTGAAACTTGTTTCTGTATCCGATAAATAACTCATAGTAGCAGTCCCAAGCATCGATACAATTACTGATACAGTAATGACACTTAGTAAAATGCCCTTTGATTTTTTTGAAAGCATACTTTTTCCTCCAAGATTTATCATGTTCAAAATTTACGTATCCAATCCTATTGATCATCGATTACCGGTATCTTCACGAGAAAAAAAGAAAGAATAAAGGAGTCTCTTTTAGCCTCCTTCTATTATTTTTTCAGGTACAAGATACCGTAATAGTTCTATGGTAACGTAAACGTAATTGTTGCATCTGATGAACCAGCAGGTTCCCAGGTTACTCGACAGTATTCTCCTGAGGTGCCAAATCCGCCCCAGTTTCCTCCATTTATACCTGGTTCACTTGGACCCCAGCCTATTAAGGTTAAAGAAGCCCATGCAGGTTCAGCATTTCCACCAAGATCAATAGTATGCTCATCACCACAACTCGTTGTAACTTTAATCCAATCTACTCCAAGTTGACCATAGGTAGCAAAGCTAGACCATTGTGCTTGACTGATGCAATCTATTTTGATGACATGAGATACATCACTCTCTAGACCAAGATATCCAATATTAATTGGGCCATGAGTAATCCACGTTTCACCGCTATTCGTTGCTCCAGTACCTGTATGTGTGTATACAAGGTTTCCATCAATGTAGACCTCGAAATCATCATTTGCATTAGCAACAGTTTGTCCTGCTAAACCATCTAATACACGAAGATCAATGGATTGCAGATAACATTCTTCTTGAAATGGATCATCACAAAGACTTCCGGGCCCTATTGGATTTGGGTTGTTTCGTGTTTGTTCTGCGTAGAAGCTGAGATCAAAGGTGAGTGAGTCTCCTTGTATTTCGT
>Ga0180430_10003472_pt1 | contig 13592 bp, 12 predicted proteins | sample SS_ome_9_FD_132999 | JGI IMG/M metagenome (GOLD analysis project Ga0180430, IMG submission 132999) | Hypersaline lake sediment archaeal communities from the Salton Sea, California, USA - SS_1_S_2 metaG | ecosystem: Environmental > Aquatic > Non-marine Saline and Alkaline > Hypersaline >... | reverse complement strand
CGAGTCTCCCGTGATGTTTCAGGATTGGGGGATACCCGCCTGGGGCTCACTGTAAATATTGTGGGAGCACCTCCACTTTCACTGTCAGAATACAGCAGCTATAATCAGGACCTGATCATAGGTGCAGGTTTTCAGGTGTATATGCCTTTGAGCCAATATGATCCTGAAAAAATGGTGAATATAGGAACCAACCGCTTTACCTTCAAGCCGGAATTCGGTATTTCCAAAGCATTCGGCCGGTTTTCAATGGAACTGATCACCGGAATTTCATTTTTTACGGTTAACAAGGATTTTTATGGAGGAAAAACAAGATCACAGGCCCCGATAGCCTCCCTCCAGGGACATGCCGTTTACAGCTTCAAAGGAGGAATCTGGGCGGCCTTTGATGCAAACTTTTATTGGGGCGGGCGTACGACTGTGGACGGTGAAACAGGTCAGGATCTGCAGCAGAATTCCCGCTTTGGTCTCACACTGGCCCTTCCGGTATCCGTGCGGCAAACCATAAAGATTTACGCGAGCAGCGGGGTGTTGACACGGACTGGAACAGATTTCGATGTAATTGGACTGCTCTGGCAATACCGATGGGGAAAGGGCTTCCCGAAATGAACACGATTATGAATTTGATTGTTTTACTATTTTAACTAGTATTGCACGCTCAAAACACGAATGATATGTAAAATACTGACCAGCAGCTATTGACTTGAATCCAATGGTCTGCTAATTTTGCTAAACTTTAAAAAAATGGACGAATTATTATTAATCACGAATTTTTAAACTACAAATACAATTATTATGAAAACGAAAATTCTTTTATTCCTCGGTATGATCGTTGCGCTGGGAGCCTGTTATCCGGGCGGAGCTGATTACTACTCAGACATCGATGTTACTTATACCAATTATGAGGAGGACTTTGATTTCGCAAGCCTGAATACTTACTCAATTCCCGATTCCATAGTGAAAGTGGAGGGTGACCTGGCTGAAGGCGAAGATCCCGAATTTGTGAAAGAGCCTTATAATACGCAGATGCTGACCAGAATCAGAAGTAATATGGACGCTCTGGGCTGGACAAGAGTCGAGAATCCCGAAGAGGCCGACCTGGTATTGTTCCCGGCTGCCTGGACCAATACAACCATTTATTACTGGTACGACTACTGGTGCTGGTATTATCCCTACTATTGTGGCTGGGGATGGGGTTATCCTTCTGTTTCATCCTATACCACAGGTACGCTGGTTATGACCCTGATTGCTGATGGTGAAGATTACATCGACCCAACTCGTGTCTGGACAGGTGCCATTAACGGATTGCTTTCCGGCTCATACAACTCTACACGGGTAAATAATGCTATTGATCAGGCATTTACACAGAGCCCCTATCTGAAAACAAACTAAGTAGAAACTTCAAAAAAGATATACCATGAAAAAGATATTATTCCTACTGATAGTTTGCTCCCTGCTCATTAGCTCAAAAAGTTACGGTCAGCAAGACAGCTACATATCAGTTCAGTATGCAGTAAGCTTTGGCACGGGGGACCTGTCAGACTATATTTCGAAAACCAGCTGGCGCGGAGCCCTGATGGAATACAGGGGTGCCGTAAGAAGCAATGTTCTAGTTGGATTTGATGTAGGCTGGAACGTTTTTTACGAACGGAAAGACTACGATACCTATACCATTGAAACACAATCCCTCTCTGGGGTTCAGTACCGCTATCAAAACGAAGTTCCCCTGCTGGCTTCCATAGACTATCTGATCTCATCGGGGAATGCTCTGAAACCCTATATCGGATTTGGTTTGGGAACCATCTATTCGGAACGGGCCACAGATATGAACCTCTACCGCTGGCGGGAAAAATCCTGGCAATTTGCTTTAAAAGGCGAGGTTGGCCTGCTTTATGAAATGAACTATTCCACGAATGTGAAGTTTGCCGCCAAATATTACAATGCCTTCAAGACAGAAACGCTGGACACCCAGGGCTATTTTTCTTTAAGTCTGGGTATGGCCTGGGACCTTTAATAAGAAAAGGATAAACGATTCTTATATTAAGGGATGCTATGGTTCAGTATGGCATCCCTTAATTTTTAACCCTCCAGGTGATGCTGATCCGCATCATGGATCCAGACCTTGATCTTGGCACGTCCTTTCAGGGTATCAATATCTCCCACCTGGATCTTTTTTATGTTCTGAATCCCGAATCGTTCCTTCAAATCGGCTTCCATCTCATTTCGTTTCAATTCATCCAGTAGATCCAGCCTGTCGTAGTTGATCATTTTTGCAACACCCCGATCCCGGAACAGGAAATAATCAGCTACACACATGATTGCCAGGATCAGCAGGTTGCTTGTTAAAAGCCTGATGAAGGGGTTATCCAGGGGGACCAGTGCATTTAAAAGGGCCAGCCCCAGGCTGACAAAGAGGAACGATAATTCCCTGGGAGTGGCCAGTGTGGTTCTGAACCTGATCACACTGAATACGGCAAAAAGTCCAAGGGCAATACCCATTTCGACTTTTACCTGGCTCAGCATGATGCAAACAATGAAGATAATCAGCGATGTGGAAATGTAAGTAAGTAAGTATTCACGTGATCGTCCCTGTTTGGGATAGTAGATAAATCTGCCCAGCACAACAACAGCTGCCAGGTTCAGAAACAATCGACCAATTATGGTCCAGTACACCTCATTATAGATTTCTGCAAGTTCCATTTCAGAAGACTTTGGAAGTAAAAATATAAAATATTTCTTTTCCTTTTATAACTCTCTTCCAAAGGTATTTACTTGATTATCCCGCGAAATTTAACTAACATTATTTTTAAACCTAATCCTTTACACATATCTCATGAAAACCCTTCCAATCTGGTCCCCCTGGATATTGCTTATTTGCCTTTTTTCAATAGTTAGTCCATATACTTTCGGACAGGATCAGGAAAAAAAAATATCAGTATTCAAAGATAGTCTGGATGGTGCCATCGATATGAGCGACTGGCTGGTTGAAAAGAAAGGGGTCCTGCTTATTCCTTCCATTATCACAGAACCTGCCGTTGGTTATGGAGGGTTGCTGGCAGCTGTCTACTTTCATTCATCCTATTCCGAAAAGCACGGGCCACCTTCCATGACAGGTGCCATGGGTGCTTACACCGAAAACGGAACCTGGGCAGCTGGTGTATTTCATATGGGTTTCTGGAAAGAGGACCATCTGCGTTATCTGGGTGCCCTTGTCCGGACCAATGCCAATTTGAGTTACTATGGTCCCGGGCTTATATTTGACGATCCTGTAAATCTCAATTTGAATGCCTGGTTCCTTCTTCAGCAGCTAAAAGGCCGGATCGGGGATTCCAAATTTTTCATCGGGGGAAAATACATCCTTCTTGATACGGATAACACCTTTAACATCCCCATTGATATTCCAGAATACGAAGGCACCGAGTTTCATTCCACTTTAAGTGAAGCTTCTCTTCTGCTGAATTATGATTCGAGAAATAATGTTTTTACTCCCACAAAAGGATTTAACATCCAAATGTCCGGCACCTACAGCGATACCTGGTTTGGGGCTGACAGCCTATATGGTCGACTGGATTTTGAGGGCATTGCCTATGCTCCGGTTTCCAGCAAAGTAATGATAGGCATGAGATACCGGAACCATTACTCCCTGGGAAATGTCCCCTTTTATGCCAGACCCAGTGTCCAGCTCAGAGGGGCCCCTTTTATGAAATACCAGGGAGAGCACGTGATGGAATTTGAAGCGGAAGCCACCTTTGAAGTAACAAAACGATGGAGCCTGGTTGGTTTTGCAGGGATGGGAAACGCCTATTCTTCCATTGAGGACTTCGAAGACGGGAAGAGTGTCCGGACCCTTGGTACCGGCTTCAGGTACCTGCTGATGCGGAAACTGGGAACAAAAATGGGAATTGACATTGCCGCGAGTCAGGATGACTTTGCTTTTTATATTATCTTCGGCAGCGCATGGTTCAGGTAACTGCCATCAAATGAATAGAAAACCAGAACAAATCGAACGAAAATGAAATCAAAACTACTTTATACACTTCCGTTTGCCATCCTGCTCTCCGCTTGCGCCGGTCAGAAAATTACCACCTCCTGGATCAATCCGGAGGCAAAAACCAAAGGCCCCTATGAATCCATTTTTGTGATGGTCATGGCCCAGAGCAACGCGGCTAGTTTTGATATTGAAGACCGGATGGCTGAAACCTTTGCATCCAGGGGGCGAAAGTCTGTTGTCAGCAGCTCCGTATTTCCAGCTCAGCTGTCTGCCCCTGAAAGCCTGAGCAAGGATGAAATGGCGGAGGTTATTAAAAGAACCGGATGTGATGCCGTATTTATTATTGCCGTCCTGGATGTACTGAGCGTAGAAACCTACAACCCGGGAACCGCCTATTATCCTATGAGTTATGGCATGTACGGAAGTTATTATGGCTACTATAACCACTACTACCCACAGGTGTATTCCCCGGGCTACTATTCTACCGACAAAACCTTCTACATAGAAACCAATTTCTATGATGTGGCATCAGACCAGCTCCTCTGGTCCATTCAGTCGGAAGCCTACAATCCATCCAGTCTGGAAAGCTGGTTTAAGGAGTACGCCTATAACCTGACCAAGGAACTCAAAAATGAAGGTTTGATAGCGAAGTAGGATTGTTCTTCAAGGGGCATTCTACCTGAAACCTTTATTTCATATCTGCCGGTTGACCGGTGGAAGCGAGCACGCTGTTCCAGACCCAACCCTTTGGTTCAAGTTTTTTACGTTTGGAGACAGAAAGGCCAATGGGCACATGGGTAAATAGGTTGTTCCAGTATCCCACAATCATTCCTGTCCGGCCGGCCATTCCAGCGTGAACTGCACTATAACCCATCAGCAAACAAAAGGCGGAATCATGTGGATTGGCAGGCTGACTCCTGATCATGTAACTTGGATCAATGTATTTAAGATTGATCTCCGTATCAATGCTTTTGAAATGTTCCTTGATGGCATCCCGCAGGTACAGTCCAATATCGACATACTTCACATTGCCTGAAGCATCACGTTCCCCGGTGGATTTAAAGAGGTCCTGTCCGGCACCTTCTGCAACAACAATCACCGCATGGCTCCTTTCTTCAAGCCTTTTTTTAAGAGCTTCCAGTAAAGCCTTCATTGAAAACGGCACTTCCGGAACCAGGCAAAAATTCACCTGGTTATCAACAAGCACCGAATAGGCTGCAATAAACCCCGAATCACGGCCCATCAGCTTCACCAAACCCACCCCGTTGGGAGCCCCTACAGCCTCCACGTGTGCAGAATATGTGGCGTTTTTTGCCTCCGAGACAGCAGTTTCAAAACCAAAGGTCTTCTGAACAAAAGAGATGTCGTTATCAATGGTTTTGGGAATCCCGATCACGCTCAGTTGCAGCCCCCTCTTTTTCGCCTCCTCACTGATAGCCAGAGCGCCCCGCTGGGTACCATCACCCCCTATGCAAAACAAAATACCAATGTTCATCTCCTCAAGGGTATTCACCATGACTTCAGGTTCCTGGTTTCCGCGGGAGGAGGCCAATATGGTACCACCCATTTCGTTAATTTGAGTGACCATCTTAGGTGTAAGCCGGATCGGTTCATGTCCGTGTGCAGGCACCAGGCCCTGATAACCATAGCGAAAGCCAAAGATATTATTCACCCCGTAGTGGTAATGCAGACTCATGACAATGGACCGGATTACATCGTTAATGCCCGGACAAAGTCCCCCGCAGGTTACAATTCCACAGGAGAGATTTGCTGGATCAAAGAAGATTTTTTTTCTGGGACCTGCTGCCTCAAAACTCAGGGGCTCATCACCCTCATCCAGGTAGGCTTTCAGGCTGTCCAGATCACGATGATAAAGAATATGCTCCATCTCATCGGTAAAATCAATCCCCTTTATGGGTGATTGAATCGTACATTCTCCAAGCTGTTCAATGGTAAAATCCTGCTGTTTCATTAAAAATCTGTTTTCGTGTATGCTCTCCCCATTATCCCAGGGCTTTATCCAGATTGAAGGCGGAAGAGATCAGGGCCAGGTGGGTAAATGCCTGGGGGGTGTTCCCCAGGGCCTCTCCACTCAGACCTATCTGCTCCGAATACATGCCCACATGATTGGCATATCCAAGCATTTGTTCGAATATCAACCTGGCCTTTTCTAAACGTTCCGGGTTTGACTTCCCTGCCCTTGTAAGCGCCTCCACCAGCCAGAAGGTACAAATATTAAAGGTCCCCTCCTCGCCTGACAGGCCGTCATCCGTTTCATTTACATTGTATCGGTACACCAGGCTGTTGGTTAGTAAGCCCCCATTTTTTGGTGCTTCCATGATGGCATCCATGGTCTTTTCCATCATGGGGTCGTAAGGTGACATAAAAAATACAAGGGGCATCATCAGGTTGGACGCATCCAGGGTATTGCTGCCATAATACTGGTCAAATGCCTGTCGCTCCTCATTCCAACCTTTATCTATAATCTCCATAAAAATTTCATCCCGGATGCGTGACAATTCCTGCAAATCGGCCGGAAAAGAACGCTTCCTGCTGAGCCTGACAGCTCTGTCAAGGGCCACCCAGGCCATCACTTTGGAGTAAACAAAATGCTGTTGTCCGCCCCGGACTTCCCATATTCCATCGTCCTTTCGCTGCCAGTTTTCACTGATCCAGTTTACATGCTTCATGATAGTCGCCCAACCTGAATAGGAGATGGGCCTCACATGTCTGTCAAACAGGTAGATGGAATCAATGAGTTCCCCGTAAATATCCAGCTGAAGCTGATCGTAGGCCCCATTACCTATCCTGACCGGAGAGGATCCCATATAGCCTTCCAGGTGGCTCAGCTCAAATTCGGGTAATTCATGCCTTCCATCTATCCCATACATAATCTGCAGTTCGCCAGAATCTTCCTCCTTGGATCTTTCCACTATCCAACGCATAAAACCCGTAGCTTCTTCCGTAAATCCAAGTTTAAGGAACGCATAGACGGTGAAGGCTGCATCCCGGATCCAGGTATACCTGTAATCCCAGTTACGCTCGCCGCCAATACCTTCAGGCAGACTACAGGTAATTGCTGCAACAATGGCACCCGTTGGTTCAAAGGTAAGAAGCTTGAGGATCAGAGCCGAGCGGTGGACCATCTCCCGCCATCTTCCCTTGTAGGTGGATTTAGAAAGCCAGTTTCTCCAGTATTCTATGGTATTCTTGAATCTTTGCTCCGCCTGTTCTTCCGAATAGGAGATGGTGCATCCCTCTCCCTTTTCAATTTTATGCAACATAAACACCGCTGTGGCACCCCCCTCTTCGATATCAAATTCTGAAAATGATCCCCGGCTGTTTTGCTCAAGGGGTATGTTGCTGGCCAAACCAAGGCTCAGGTCCTGAGAATGAAAAGAGGCTCCACTGTCCGATATAATGGTTTCATGAGTGTCCCGGGCATAGTTAAATGCAGGATAACATTCCATCTTCATTCTGACCTTTCCGTGTATGCCCCTGACACGCCTCACGATCCTGTAGTCAAACTCGTTCACAATATCTTCCCCCACAGGCATGTAATCAATAATCTCCACGATCCCTTCGGAATTGTAGAAGCGCGTAATCAGCACATTGGTATCGGGCCAGTAATACTGTTTGTTTTTACTTGCCGGATCGGCAGGCGTAATTTTAAAGTAGCCCCCCTTCTGTTCATCCAGGATGGAGGCAAATACACTGGGTGAGTCAAAATGCGGGAAACAGAACCAGTCAATGGATCCGTTCAAACCTACAAGGGCAGCAGATCTCATATTTCCGATGATGGCATAGTTTTCTATGGCTTGATAAGGCATCTCTCTTACATTTTACATGTATACATAAAGATACATTCTAAATCTCTACCTTTCAAACCCGTAGATTTTCATCTCCGCAAGCATGTGAATGAGTCCGGAAAAATAGTATTTTTAGACAATGCCAGAAGAAAGGGATAGTAGAAAAACAATTGTTGCCGGAATTGATCTTGGAGGGACAAAATTATCAGGTGCCCTCTTCTCAAAAGAAGGGGAAATAATTCACAAAAGCGAACTGCTGCTTGAAGACAAAGGAGGCACTGAGGTGGGATCCTTGGTGGTCCAATTGCTGCTGGACTATGTTGACTATGCAGAATCCAGGCTCTTTCGTATAGATTCTGTGGGTATTTGTGTTCCGGGCATAAGCAATCATACAAATCAAACCGTTTGGGCCCCCAATATCAGAGGATGGGAGGCCTATCCCCTATTCAGCGAGGTCCGGGATGGCCTGAATAATCCCTCTGTTCCGGTTTCCATTGAAAGCGACAGGAACTGCTATATTCTGGGAGAGATGTGGAAAGGCTCGGCTCAGAATTGCAGTAACGCCATCTTTATGGCTGTGGGAACAGGCATTGGCATTGGCATAGTATCCAATGGACAGATAATTAACGGTACAAGTGGTATTGCAGGGGCCATTGGCTGGATGGCACTGGACCGGCCCTATTCCTCAGACTATGATGCCTGTGGCCAGTTTGAGTATTATGCGTCGGGAAGTGGTATTGCCCGAAACGCTGAAAGTATGCTTAATAAGGGAGCAAAAAGTGATTACCTGCATACGGGGAAAATAAGTGCCAAAGAGGTTTTCGAAGCATATTGTGAAAATGACCCGGTAGCTGTGCAGGTCCTTGAAAAAGCAATTGAGTACTGGGGAATGGCATTAGCCAATCTGGTAAGTATCTTTAATCCCGAAAAAGTGATATTTGGAGGAGGGGTTTTCGGGCCTGCTGTTCAGCTGCTGCAAAGGATATCCGATGAAGCCCGGAGATGGGCACAACCCATCAGTATACAGGAGGTAAAACTGGAGGCTTCAGCATTGAAAGGGGATGCCGGACTTATCGGGGCCGGATTTCTGGCGCTGAGAAACGGGATTATTCTTTAATCGTGAGTTTAAGGGAGAAAACATACAATAAACACCTGGTTTTTGTAGCAGCCAGCCTTGGCATGCTTCTGTTTGGCATTGTACTGATTTCCCTGGGATCCATATTACCCCACTTGAGAGATCGTTTTGAACTTTCGGATTTGTCAACAGGGTCCCTGCTCACCTTACTTCCATTTGGAATACTGCTTGGGTCCCTGATATTTGGTCCCGTCGTCGATCGCTATGGTTATAAGATTCTCCTCCTGTCCAGCGGATTAATGATTTTCTTTGGGCTGGAAGGGATTTTCCTGACCGGTAATATGACGATCCTGCGTATCTCGGTTTTCCTGATAGGTTTTGGCGGAGGTGCGATCAATGGGGGTGCCAATGCCATGGCAGCGGATACCGCTGAAGGAGACCGTGGAGCCAGATTAAGCCTCCTGGGCGTATTTTTTGGGATCGGAGCCCTGGGAGTTCCGCTCCTGCTGGGACTATTGATCCATGTGCTCTCCTATGAAAAAATCCTGTTCTGGATCGGCATCCTTGTGTTTCTTTCCACCCTGAGCTTCCTGCTCATTAAGTTCCCGCCTCCCAAACAGCCCCAGGGTTTTCCAATCAGAGAGGCCAGCAAGCTTCTGAGAGATCCCTGGATCATCCTGACGGGTTTTGTATTGTTCATTCAAAGTGGAATGGAAGGACTGGCCAATAACTGGAGTACAACCTTTTTGCAGGACAACAAAGAATTTATAAATCAGCATGCCCTTTTCAGCCTGAGCTGCCTGGTTACCGGCATGATTGTCATGAGGCTGATCCTGGGATGGGCTCTGAACCGTGTGAAATCCGCTCAGGTTCTTATTGGAAGTATTGGCCTTTCCATTGCGGGTTCACTGCTTGTTTATCTGACTGAAACACCATTGGCCACCTATGCAGGAATGTCCATCCTTGGTGCCGGACTGGCTGCCTGTTTTCCTGTAGTTATGGGATATGTAGCCGGCAGATATACCAGTTTGAGCGGGACGGCCCTGAGTATGGTTCTGGTTCTGGCCCTGTCAGGAAACATGGTTTGCAACTATGGCATGGGCCTGATTGCGAATGTTCATGGAACAGGACTACTGCCCGCAGTAATAGCAGGAGGCGTTTTCCTTCAATTGTTCCTCATCTTACTTGTCCTGAAACGTATGGCAACTAATAAACACAACAACAATTCATAACAAAAACACAGAGCGATGTTAGCAAAACAGTGGTTAAGCAATGCAATGGATATCATGACTAAAATTGAATCCACACAGATGGAAAACATACAGGAAGCAGCCCGGATTATGGCAGATTCCATTGAAAAAGAGCGATGGGTTCACACCTTTGGATGTGGTCACGCGACCCTCCCCATCGAGGAGATGTATCCCAGGATTGGAGGGTTTGTGGGATTTCATCCCATGATTGAACTGCCCCTGACCTTTTTCACCAATATCGTGGGAGGAATGAGCGTGCAGCAGTTTGTTTTCCTGGAAAGAGTAGAAGGATATGGCAATGAAATAATGAAGGGGTGGAACTTCCACAAGGACGATTGCATGTGGATTTTCTCACATACCGGAATCAATGCAGTGAATATCGATGTGGCCCTTGAAGCCAGGGCCAAAGGAATGAAAGTAATTGTTTATGGCTCTGCGGCTGAAGCAGAAGGCAAAAAGACCAGGCACAGCTCCGGAAAGACCCTGTTTGAGCTGGCCGACATTGTGGTGGATACCTGCGTCCCTGCAAATGATGCTTCCGTACCCCTTAAAAATCATATGGATAAAGTGGGGCCGGTATCTACCATGGGATTTATCACATGTGTATGGATGACCGTAACTACGGTGGCCGAGATCCTGGAAGAAAGAGGTGTTAAACTGTATATCCACCCTTCTCACAACATTCCGGGTGATACCACCGCCCATGAGCGGCTTGATGATGCCCTGGGAGAATATAAGAAAAGGATTAGCGGAGTATAAGAAATTGTATAACTTCGCATCTTTCAACTCAACAATGAACTTTTCCGGGACGAACTCTTCCTTGATCAGGCAAGTTGCCTTATTCAGTGTAATTACATCGGGCCTTCTCTCCAGTTGTGTGGAGCGTTATCGTCCCGACGACATTTATCTGAAGCAGGGACAGCTGGTCATCAATGCCCATATTGATAATAAGCCCGGAACACAGACCATTGAAATATCCCGTTCTGCCCACCCGGAGGCCTCCAGTTTTAATCCCGAATCAAATTGTCTCGTACTCCTCCTCAGGGAGGATGGGGAAAGCCACATGTTTAGCGACAATGACAATCCGGGTTATTATACCGCCGAGCTCGATGCGTCCTTTTTGCAGGCGGGCATGCAATTCCAGGTGCAGGTAATGACCGAAGATGGAAATGAATACCATTCCGATTTTGATATGATCAGACCTGTTCCTTCCATCGACTCCATCTACTACAAAGTGGAGGAAGTAACCTATCTGGGGGATGAGGATCCCACACCGGGAATCCGCTTTTATCTCGATTTCGACTATGAGAATGAGAGCTATGAATACATCCGGTGGGAGCTTACCGAAACTTACGAGTTTCACAATCCCGATATGGATGCTTATGTCTACCTCAATCGCTGGACTGTCAGACCTCTGGAAGGTGAGGATAATCCAAGAATTTGTTATATTACAAAAGCGCTTCCGGTAACCCATACCTTATCCACAAAGGACCTGGAGTACGGACGCTACAGCCAGGCCTTCGACTTTATTCCCAATGACAGCATGGAACAGAAACTCCTTTTCAGGTATAGTTTGCTGGTGAGACAATACTCCATGGGCCCCGAAGGATTTCATTACTGGAGCGAGATAGGATCAAGCCTCCAGTCAGGGGGAGGACTGTTTGATAAACAACCCCCGCTCCTTCAATCAAACATCTACAATATTGTCGATGAAGATGAGAAAGTTCTGGGTTATTTTACCATGTCGAGTGTACAGGAAATCCGTGGCAACGCAGAAGATATCCCCGGGCTTAACAATCAACCGAATCCCTATTACTGTCTGCCGGTGGACAGCGGACCCGGGTCCAACAGGCCCACAAGCTATCCATCCTATTTTGCCAGAGCCACTTACGACGGGGTAACAGTCTACGCACAGGTCAGAAAGCACTGTGTGGATTGCAGGGACTACAAGGGCAGCTCTGCAGTTAAGCCCGATTTCTGGTAGCTTAAACAATAAATGCACCTATGAATAGAGCCATACGCTTTCTTTTCCTGTTTAGCACTTCTATATTTTTTACGGAATGTAATCCTTCCTCATCACCCATAAAGGATGAGGCCTCCTATGTCGCTTCGGTTGAACAATGGCAGCAGGACCGGCTCGAGGGCCTGAAAAGTAAAAATGGCTGGCTGAACCTGGCGGGTATCTACTGGTTGAAAGAGGGCACTCAGACCTTCGGCTCCGACTCAGCAAATGACATTATTTTTCCTGCCAAAGCACCTGCATTTATGGGTTCGCTTTTCTTAAAAGATACCCTGGTCCATCTTGAAGTGAATGAAGGTGTGGAACTGTATTATAAAAATGAAGCTATAAGGGAGCTTGAGCTTAGTTATGACAGCTCGGGGGATCCTTCATACATTACACACGGGGACTTTGCCTGGTACATCATGAAGCGGCACCACAGTCTGGCCATACGGCTCAGAGATTATAAAAATCCAGCCATAGCGGCCATGGATCATATCCCTTCCTTTCCCATTGATCCGGATTATGTGGTGGAAGCACAGCTGGTTCCCTTTGATGAGGTAAAGACTATTACTGTAGCTACTCCATTCCAGGACTATACCCAGGATTATAAATGTCCGGGGACACTTCACTTTAAGCTCAAGGGAAAGAAATTGACCTTGCTCCCATTTACTTCCGGAGACAAGTATTTTATAATTATCTCAGACGAAACTTCAGGATTGGAAACCTATGGGGGCGGAAGATTTATGTATGCGGAACCCGATTCCAAGGGAAGTGTGCTCCTGGATTTCAACAAGGCCTACAATCCCCCCTGTGCTGTCACTGCATTTGCCGCCTGCCCCATGCCTCCCCGGGAAAACCATTTACCAGTAAAGATTGAAGCCGGAGAGAAAGTGATTGCCGCCCACTAAGTGGGATTCTTTCCGTTTTTGGATATATTTATCCCCATAAATTCGCCACTTAACTTACATCCATGAAAGCACTTTCCCGAATCCCCTTTTTGATATTGATCTCCATTGTAATCCTCCAGTCTTCCCTGGCACAGTCCGATAAAAAGGCACAACCCGTTTTTGAAAACGGGGAGGCCCAGATTGTCCCGGCCTTCGAGAATCCGGATGACTGGATCAGGCACGATCTCTGGGTAGAAACAGAATTTGATACGGACGGGGACCAGAGGCCCGACCGGATGCATGTGGCTGTCACCCGGCCCAAACAAACAGACAGCGAAGACCTGAAACTTCCGGTGGTGTATGAAACCAGTCCCTACTATGCCGGAACAGCGGGCTTCCCCGATGGAATGTTCTGGGATGTGAAGCATGAATTGGGGGAAGTGCCCAAAGCTCGAGTTCATCCGGAGGTCAAACGCAGGGGAAAGCGCCCCGTTATATCCAGATCACAGATCAAGACCTGGGTTCCCAGGGGATACATCGTGGTTCACTCTTCTTCCCCGGGGACCGGCCTGTCCCAGGGT
>Ga0180430_10003471_pt1 | contig 13593 bp, 17 predicted proteins | sample SS_ome_9_FD_132999 | JGI IMG/M metagenome (GOLD analysis project Ga0180430, IMG submission 132999) | Hypersaline lake sediment archaeal communities from the Salton Sea, California, USA - SS_1_S_2 metaG | ecosystem: Environmental > Aquatic > Non-marine Saline and Alkaline > Hypersaline >... | reverse complement strand
TTCACCTTCGGGCAGTTCCACCACGTGTTCAGCGCCGAGCTCGACCGCGAAGCGCCAGACATCCCGCTGAATGCCGGCATCGGTATTGCTCATGGAATCGCCCTGATGGACGACCACCACGCGCGCTCTGCGCCCGGGCACTTCGTCCACGATCGCATCCGATCCGACTATAACCAGCGGAGCACTGAACCAGTGCGCGAAGCCGGAGCCGATATCCGAGGCAACTTGCACCTCGAGTGCGGCGCTGGATGCGAGGCGGACTATTTCGTCGATCAATGGCAAGGACGAGGAGATGAGCAATGGACGGTTCTGGTCGGTCAGTTCTTCCATGACTGCACTCTGCGCTCGGACAGACGCTGCGTGGAAGCCTCAACTTCACAGCTGTGGATGACGGTTATTGCCCTGTGGACGGCCATGTCGAAGTTGCCGGAGGTTCACTTTCGACAGGTACCGTGATGCCATGCGCGGGGCGGCGTTCTTCGATCTGGATAAGACGATCCTGGCCAAATCCAGTTCGTTTGCCTTCGCTCGTCCCTTCTTCAAAGAAGGGCTCATCGGTCGCAGCGACGTTATCCGCAGTGCCTACGCGCAGTTCATGTTCCATGCCTCGGGTGCCGACCATGATCAGATGGAGGCAATGCGGCAGTACATGTCCGATCTGGTCACCGGATGGGAAGTCGAGCGGGTGCAACAAATCGTGGCCGAGACCCTCGACCAGATCGTCGATCCGATGGTCTACGCCGAAGCCGTCGAGTTAATCGAAATGCATCGCGAGGCCGGCCTGGACATCGTGATCATCTCTTCGTCTGGCACAGATGTCGTCGAGCCGATCGGGGAGCGCTTGGGAGCTGATCTCGCGATCGGCACCCAAGTAGCAATCGAAGAGGGTCGGTACACCGGCGAGATCCTTTTCTACGCATACGGAGAAGGCAAGGCGGAGGCGATGCGAACTCTGGCGGCCGAGCGCGGCTACGACCTCGCTGAATGCTTCGCATATTCCGATTCCCAAACGGATCTGCCAATGCTCGAGGCCGTCGGCTACCCGGTGGCCGTGAACCCCGATGCCGCGCTGCGCGCACTTGCAGCCGAACGTGACTGGCCGATCATCGACTTCGCCAAGCCCGTGGCAATGCGGCGAACCATCGAGCCCCGCCAAGCCGTCGCCGCTAGTGCCGGAGTCGCGCTAGGTGCCGTCGCCCTCGGCATTACCTGGTACGCCCGGCGCCGCAGCCTGCGCACCTAACCCGATCGCCGAACCGAACCAGCCGAAGTAGGCGGCCATGTCTCCTGTCGCATAGGCACGGATCGCTTTGACGTAAGCGGGCCTGCCTAATTGCAGCATGCCTGTCTCCGGGACCGAGAACAAGGACGGATCCACACCTCGTGCTGCGAGGACCAAACGAACAGCAGCGCGCCCGAGTAGTCCCGATCCCCAGGCGAACGGACGCGCACTGAGCAGCTCGGCATGAACGATGCCGGCAACGGCGAGCGCCGGAGCCTGTTGACCTTCGGCCACCAAGTCCGCCAGCAGCGCCATCCTGCCGGCCGCAGCGGGCGCGCTCGGCGCATCGATCGCCACCCGCAGTGGATCATCGGGAACCTCGACCTCGGTCCGCGGACGTCCGAGTTGGTCTTCAGCTACATGTCCATGGGCGGCCACCGCATGCAACCGGGCGAGGACCTGCAGCGGAGCTTTCCCCCAGGTTTCGACAAGGGCCGGGACCTCGGCCGTGATGGCCTGGGCGGATCCGAGCACCCGGCCCATGGGCGAGTCTTCGACAACCACCACGTCAGCACCATCGATGACCGCGGAATCCCGTGACCCACGTTGCCTCGAGCCACTCGTGAATTCCACGGCCTCCGCGCGTACGTCACGCCGCCACAGCAATGCATCGATCTGCCCACGCGCTTGATCCAAGTCCTCTCGGATGCCCTCGATGGCCATCAACCGATCCACTGCCTGGGCTAGCGCGTCCGTCACGACCTGCACGCTAGTGGGCAATCCCGGTCACTTCCATCGACGAATCCGTCGCGTCAGGAGCGTTGATTTGGTTAGGTGGAACCACTCGAGGAAAGGACCGCCGTGAGCAACGAGGCTCTGGAGAACCTGCTACACGAGGATCGGGTGTTCCCGCCCTCCGCCGAATTCGCTGCAACCGCCAACGCCACCGGCGCCATGTATGACGAAGCGGCCACGGACAGACTCGGGTTCTGGGCCGAGCAGGCGCGCTACCTGACCTGGGCGACTGACTTCGATCAGGTTCTCGACTGGTCAGATGCCCCCTTCGCGAAATGGTTTGTCGGCGGAACCTTGAACGTTGCCTACAACTGTGTCGACCGGCACGTGGAAAACGGCTTCGGAAACCAAGTCGCGATCCGCTTCGAAGGCGAACCCGGTGATCGACGAGATATCACTTACGCAGAATTGCGGGACGACGTCTCACGTGCGGCCAACGCCCTGATCGAACTGGGCGTTGCCGCCGGAGATCGGGTGGCCATCTACATGCCGATGATCCCCGAGGCGATTGTTGCCATGCTGGCCTGCGCTCGGATCGGAGCTGCGCATTCGGTCGTGTTCGCCGGGTTCAGTTCCGAGGCCCTACGCAGTCGCATCGAAGATGCGCAAGCTGTTCTGGTCATCACTGCGGACGGCCAGAACCGTCGTGGGTCGGCCATGCCGCTCAAGCCCGCCGTCGACGAAGCAGTAGCCGAATCACCTAGCGTGAAGAACGTATTGGTCGTCAAGCGCACCGGCACCGATGTCGACTGGAACGACGGCCTCGACGTGTGGTGGCACGACATCGTCGAACGACAGTCAGCCGACCACACCCCCGAGGCCTTCGATGCTGAGCACCCGCTCTTCATCCTCTACACGTCGGGAACCACCGGAAAGCCGAAGGGGATCTTGCACACCAGCGGTGGCTACCTGACGCAGGCGTCCTTCACCCATCGGAACGTCTTCGATCTCAAGCCCGCTGAGGACGTTTACTGGTGCACCGCCGATATCGGCTGGGTGACCGGACACTCGTACATCGTCTACGGACCGTTGGCCAATCGTGCGACCCAAGTGGTCTACGAAGGAACGCCGGACACCCCTAACAAGGACCGCTGGTGGGACATCGTCGAGCGCCACGGAGTAACTCTCTTCTACACAGCACCAACTGCCATCCGTACCTTCATGAAATGGGGTGACGAGCTACCGAAGTCACACGACCTGAGTTCGTTGCGACTTCTCGGATCGGTCGGCGAACCGATCAATCCCGAAGCGTGGATGTGGTACCGCGATGTGATCGGCGGAGGTGACTGTCCGATCGTCGACACCTGGTGGCAGACCGAGACCGGTGCCATCATGATCAGCCCGTTACCCGGCGTAACCGCCTGCAAACCGGGTTCGGCAATGGGTGCATTGCCCGGCATTGGAATGGCGGTCGTGGATGACAAGGCCACGCCGGTGGGCAACGGCGGCGGGGGCTATCTCGTGCTGACTGAGCCCTGGCCGTCCATGCTCCGCGGCATCTGGGGGGATCCGGAACGCTTCAAGGAGACCTACTGGTCACGTTTTCCTGGGATGTACTTCGCCGGGGACGGCGCCAAGCTCGATGACGACGGCGCCATCTGGCTGCTGGGGCGCGTTGACGATGTCATGAACGTCTCCGGACACCGGATCTCCACCACAGAAGTGGAGTCCGCGCTGGTGTCACACGAGGCGGTGGCCGAAGCTGCCGTAGTCGGGGCCGCCGATGAGACCACCGGACAGGGGATCGTCGCCTTCGTGATTCTCCGTGGAGGTGTTCCCGAGGAGACGGCAAAGGGTGAACAGCTCGTCAAGGACCTACGTGATCACGTGGCGAAGGAGATCGGCCCGATTGCCAAGCCTCGCCAGATCATGGTGGTTCCCGAACTGCCCAAGACCCGTTCGGGAAAGATCATGCGTCGGCTCCTGCGCGATGTAGCCGAGCACCGTGACATGGGCGACGTCACCACGTTGGCCGATCCCACCGTCATGAACTTGATCGCCACAGGTTTGGACTCCGGCGGCGATGACGACTAACCCCTGCCGCTAGCCTGATGCGTACTGTCAGCAACCTGACTCGGAGGCGAGATGGCTGACCAACAGAGCCTGGGGACCTTGGTATCCAAGGTCGTACGGGATGCGAAGGCACTGCTGAACGCTCAGGTTGCGCTCACGCGAACCGAGGCGCAAAAGACCGGTCAGCAGGTGGCGGTCGTCTCCGTCTTCGGCATCCTCGCACTGGCGGCTGTGTCCATCGCTGGACTGTTCGGGTTGATCGCCTTGGCTTTCGGCTTCGTCGCTCTTGGACTACCCGAGTGGGCCGGGTTCTTGATCGTGGCCGGCATCTTGATCCTGGCAGCGGTGATCGCTGGCATCGTCGCCAAGGTTCGATCGGGCAAGATCACGGGACTGCACGTCGCACAAGCCGAGTGGCAAGCCACATCGCAGGCGGTATCCGAGGCGGTCGGTCGCCCGGCGATCGGCGACTGACCGAAGCTTGTCCCGCAGTAGCGAGCGCCCGCGCGACCGTCTGGGTCGCCCGTTGGATCACGGGGATTCCCGCGCCTTCCCGACTGTCCCTGATCGTTCGGATCTCGCCGGGCCGCAAGCGTGGGTTGAAGGCATCGAATACGTGGCTCAGGGTCTTCCTTTCCACGCCCACGAGGTGTTCGAGCAGCGATGGAAGTGCTGCCCGGAGACCGAGCGCGATTGCTGGCAAGCTTTGGCGCAGTGGGGAGCAGCAATCACGCAACGCGAACGGGGAAACAGCGTTGGGCAACAGCGTCTGGCCGAGCGGGCCCGCGAGAGATTGATTCGGGCACAACGTGAGTCGGCAATTCCCGACTATGTGGACGCGCAGCGAGTTCTTGACGAACTAGCGCAACTCACATGAGCCGTTGGGTACCGCCGATCTCGCTTCTCCAGCCGCATCGAGTGCCGATCGGATCTCGGCACTCGTCAGCGCGTAGGAAATGTCTTCATCCGTCATACCCGTCGCGAAGACCATTCCGTGCACTTCTCCAAATTCATCGGTAAACGGGCCCCCTGAGTTGCCTTGCTCAACCCGTCCGCGCAACACGTAGACATCGCGCTCGACTCCGGGTTCGCCGTAGATGCTTTCTCCGCGCGCGAGGACCTGTGTGCGAACCCGCACTGGCAAAGCACTGAAACGTTCACCCCTCGGGAAGCCCGCTACCACCGCGGAATCCCCTGCGGACAGCGTCGATCGAGCTAGGCGAACCGGACGAGCTTCTAGTCCCGACGCGCGGACGAGCGCAATATCGGTCTGTGGATCGAAGTACACGACCTCGGCTCGCTTGGAAATCTGTCCGGGACGTACGCGCACGGTGAGGTCTTCAACGCCGGCCACCACATGCGCATTGGTCACCACCAGATCGGGTTCGAGCGCGAAGCCCGATCCGGAGACGAGAACATCGCATCCCGGCGCGACACCGCTGAGCCGAACGCTCGAGTTGCGGATCACCTCCACCGCCCCACGAGCCGCCGCGGCAACCGGGGGCTCGACTTCCTCCCCAGGGACAGGTGCCAAGCCGGCGAACACCCTGGGTACCGCCGTTGTTCCCACGAGATCACGCAATTCGGTAAAGGCAGAGCGGGCGGCATTCGGTAGGGCCCGATCCATCGTCGTCAGGACAGTTGATCCGCTCACCTGGCGGGTCATCTCACTGCGGGGCAGGTAGGTCACGACACTGGCGATGACCCACGCCACGAGTGCGAGGGCCGCCACGTTGAGCAGGGCTCCCGCTGAGCTGTCCACGAATCGAACCGGGCGCCATGTGATCGAATCGCGGAGCCTGCGTCCGAGCATGGACAAGAGCGTTTGTCCGATCAGCGCACTGATCAAGATTCCGACGGCTAACGCGACGATCCGCAACGTCTGCGCATCGATGAATCGCTCGACGAGAGCGGGTAGCCACAACACCGCCAGCAATCCACCGCCCAAGAACCCGAGGAAGGACAATGCGCCGGCCAGGAAACCCTGACGCCAGCCAACGAGAGCGAAAACGATGATCGCCCCGATCATTAGCCAATCGACGAGGTTCACAACTCGACCGGCATCTCGCGGGTGCTGTCCCATGGAAGGGTCCAGCCGGAACGCTCGAAAAGACCGGAGAGGACTCCAGCGGTGAAGCCCCAGATGAGCATGTCGTGGACTACGAAGCCCGGACCTCGATAGCCGGAAGGGTGGGCAACCGTATAGCGGTTTTCCGGATCCAACAGATCGGTTACGGCAACACGCTCGACCCTGGAAACCTCCGCACGGTCTTGGACCGCGATCTCGTTCGGCTGGCGCCACCACCCCAGCACCGGCGAGACGACGTAATCGCTGACCGGGAGCCAAAGATCCGGCAGCACACCGAAGACCTCAACTCCTTGCGGCTGCACGCCGGTCTCTTCGTGTGCTTCGCGCAGCGCTGTAGCAATGATGTCCTCGTCGGTGTCCTCGAATGCCCCACCGGGGAAGGCAGGCTGTCCGGAGTGGGCCACAGAGCCGCGTGCCCGCTCGATGATGAGTATGTCCGGTCCATCACCGAAAAGGACAAGGACTGCCGCCGACCGACCGATGCCATCACGCGGCAGGAAGTTGGTCAGATCCTCGGTCTTCGCATCTCGCGTAGCTCTCGCTACCGGTTGCAGCCACTCGGGTAATCGCGAGAGGACTGTCTCGTCGACGAAGCCGGTACGTCGCCAACTCATCGTTCGATGCCGAGGTACTCGCGAAGTAGAGCGTTGAAGTACTCAGTGCCCGGCAGGGCGCCATCGTGACGACCGACGATCACCCCGCGTTCATCGACGAAGAACGTGACGGGCGGGCCGGAGATCGCCATCGCCCCGCGGATCGTGCCAGCTTGATCGACAACGGAGGGAAAATCGGCTTCGAAGTCCGCCATCATCTGCAACGCAGAAGAGTCACGGTCCTGGATATCGACCCCGAGAAACTGCACGTCACCACGCAACTCGGAGGCAGCTGCGGCCAGAATCGGCATCTCGGCGATACACGGTGGGCACCATGACGCCCAGACGTTGACCACGAGGGGCTTGCCGCGCAACTTCGACAGATTCACGTCCGGTCCGTAGCCGAGGCAGCGGAATGTGAGGGCCGGTAGCCCGGGAATCGCCGCATCGGCATCGGGATCGCTCGGAGGACAGGGGTCGAGGCCTACTTCGTCGATCAGTGGCAGCAGAGCCGGATCCTTCTCGGTCGTCTCCTGAGTCGAGGGGACCGGCTCCGACGTCTGCTGAGCCTGTGCATCCGATGGACCCGCTTCATTCGCACACGCCGCGCCAAGGACCGCCGTGATCGCAAGTAGGGCTGCCAAGAGCAGTGGGCGTTGCACTCTCATGCCCGACCCTCACTGCGCACCAACCTGGCCGCCTCCTGCCGATCGGTGGGGCCTTCACCGAACGACGGACACCAACGCGCGATCGAACAAGCCCCGCACGCCGGCTTTCGCGAGTGACACACGCGCCGGCCGTGCCACACGACGTAATGCGAAAGCATCGTGTAGTCCTTCTCCGGGAACAGCAAGGCCACATCTGCCTCGACTTTGTCGGGGTTCCTGTGCTCAGTCCAGCCGAAGCGGCGGGCTAGACGACCGAAGTGGGTATCCACGGTGATGCCCGGAATGCCGAAGGCATTACCGAGGACGACATTCGCGGTCTTACGACCCACTCCTGGAAGGGTCACGAGTTCTTCGATTTCGGCAGGAACCTCACCGCCGTAGTCATCGCACAGGCGCTGGGCGATTCCTTGGATCGTTTGAGCCTTCTGCCGGAAGAAGCCGGTGGGTGTGATGAAGGATTCCAATTCCTGGCGATCAGCACCGGCGTAATCCGCTGCCGAGGGGAAGGCAGCAAAGAGGGCGGGGGTCACCTTGTTCACTCGCTGGTCGGTGCATTGGGCGCTCAATACCGTGGCGACCAGAAGTTCCAAAGGCGTGGTGAAGTCGAGTTCGCAGTGGGCATCGGGATAGGTCTTCGCCAACGCTCGGAAGATCGCTCGCGCCTGTTCACGAGATCCAGGCCGCATGGCAGTCGACTTATTCCCCACACCCGCAAGGGTAAGCGCCCGCCGAGACCCCGGTGAACGCGCGACCCACCCGCTCGAAGCACCGACTGTTTCCCCACTGCATGGACCCTGTCCTATCGGCGGTAACACACCTACGACAGAATGCCGGTACCAGAGGACTGAGGTTCTTGAACGAGAAGGGCAGGTTCGTGGACGACGTTCTGGCCAGCACACCGCTGTTCTCCGCGCTTGATCCGCAGGGTGCAGCCGCATTGCGGTCGTCCCTACAAGAATTCCGCGTGGTCAAGGGCCAAGAACTCTTCCACGAAGACGAACCTGGGGATCACCTCTACTTGATCCTCGAAGGCAAGGTCAAGCTCGGCCATGGCTCGCCGGACGGCCGCGAATCCTTGATGGCGGTGCTCGGCCCAGGTGAAATGTTCGGAGAGCTCAGCCTGTTCGATCCTGGACTTCGCACCTCCACCGCAACAGCACTAACCGACGCGATCGTTCTTGGCCTAGGCAACGAGCAACTGATGCCACTGTTGGAAGGGCGGCCTGAAGTCGCTGCCGCACTCCTGCAAGCACTCGCTCGTCGGCTTCGGCGCACGAACGAAGCTATGGCCGATTTGGTGTTCTCCGATGTGCCTGGGCGCGTGGCAAAGGCCTTGATGGAACTCGGTGAGAAGTTCGGAACGCTCACTCCCGAAGGTTTGCTTGTCACACATGACATGACCCAAGAAGAATTGGCTCAACTCGTCGGCGCATCCCGCGAAACGGTCAACAAGGCGCTCGCGGAGTTCGGACACCGCGGCTGGATCAAACTGGAATCCCGTCAGGTGCTGATCATCGATGTCGAGCGACTGGGCAAGCGAGCTCGTTAGTCAAGGCGCTGGCGAACCTATTCGTCTCCTTGGTTCGCAAGGAACTCCAACTGCGCTCGTACCGTCGCTTCGGCGGCCGGCCACACCTCGCGCGGCACATCCGCATAGACAACTTCGACCACGTCGCGCGCGTTGACTGCCCCTCCCTCGACGGCAAATCGAACCTGAGACAGCCGCTCGTATCGGTGGGCGATGTAGTACTCGACCACCCGCTGCGGATCACTGATCACCGGGCCGTGTCCCGGCAGCAGCAAACTCACATCCGTTTCAGCACAGATTCGACTCAACTCATTCAAACTCGCGAAGTACTCAGCCAAGCGACCGTCGGGATGCGCAACCAGCGACGTTCCTCGACCCAGCACAGTGTCGCCGGTTAGCACGGCTCCATCGACGACCAGGCAAACGCTGTCTGAAGAGTGACCGGGAGTCCCGAGTACCGACATCGCTAAGCCTTCTATGTCGATCACCTCTCCGGATGCCAGCGATTGCGGATCGCGGCTACCAGGGCCGGGGGTGGCATGGCGCGGATCCCATGCCCGTACGTCCACCCCGTGGCGCTTGGCGAACTCCGGGGCTCCAGCGGAGTGGTCTACGTGACCGTGCGTCAAGACGACTCCCGCCACGCGGTGTCCACGTTCCTCAATGCGTTGCTCGATCGCCTCGCGATGCCCACCCGCGAGCGGCCCAGGATCGACAACCACGCACGCCGATTCGCGGTGTCCGACTATCCAGGTGTTGGTGCCGTCCAGCGTCCACGCCGATGCATTGGGGGCCAGCACGCACTCGGTCACGGGTGTGACTTCCCCCCCGGTCCACGGCTCATCACCACCGATGAGGATCCGACCGCTCACAGCAACTCGGCTCCGTCGGTCTCGGCTCGAGCCGGACCTTCGATGCCCGATGCCAGGACCTCACCGCTCGACGCATCGATCACATCCCACGTGCCGTCTCCACGTAACCGGGGCAACTTGGCACGGACCTCGCAGCTATCTTCGAAGACCCCGCCAACAAGGCTTTCGAGTACAGCTGAAGTCGGACGCAGCATCGGCAACTCGCCGCGGCCGTGTAATCGCAGGGCCTCGCGGGGTTCTAGCCAGACCATCGCATCCGCCTCGCTCGTACTGAGTTCACCACATTCATCGGTCTCAGCCAAATAGAAGAAGACGTCGTAGCGACGCTCTTCGATTTCGGGCGTTACCCACCTATCGATCAATGTGCAAGTGGTCACGTGAATCGCTACTTCCTCGAGTGTTTCACGCACTGCGCACGCCAGTAGCGGGTCAGGATGTTGGTGATCAACTGCATCAAGTCCGCCTCCGGGAAACACATGCATACCCGGGGCGAAGGCCATCGAGAGTGCTCGCCGCATCAACAAGACTTCGCCATTTCGAATCAGCACCATCGTTGCCGCCGGCCGCGGCTCGGGTGGGACCCAACGGCCGTCTCCGGCTAGCAGCGAGGACTGCCGGGTGCGACGATCCACGGTCAGTCGGAGACCTCGACGATCATTTCCACTTCGACCGGGGCATCCTTCGGCAGCGCGGCGACACCTACTGCCGAGCGCGCATGTACCCCGGCTTCCCCGAAGATCTCGCCCAGCAAATCGCTCGTTCCGTTGATGATCGCCGGTTGCCCGGTGAAGTCGGGGGCGCTGGCAACGAATCCGACAACCTTCACCACCTGGGTAACACGATCGATGTCACCAACCACCGACACGATGGCAGCGAGTGCATTGAGTGCACACACCCGCGCGCACTCGATAGCTGTCTCTTGATCGACATCTGCGCCGACCTTGCCCGTGGCGATCAACTCCCCGTCCACGAGTGGTAACTGCCCGGAGGTGTAGACCATGTTCCCCGAGCGCTGTGCGGGGATGTAGGACGCAAGTGGTGCCGCTACCTCGGGCAGGGCAAGGCCCATCTCGATGAGCCTGGTGCTTGTCGCCATATCCATCTACTCCGCTCAGCCTTCGATGGGACGCTTGAGATAGGCGACCATATTCTCGGCATTCGGCCCAGGAACCACCTGGACGAGTTCCCACCCGTCTTGTCCCCAGGTGTCGAGGATCTGCTTGGTGGCGTGGATCAACAGCGGAACGGTCGCGTACTCCCACTTCGTCATGGTCGCCAGCGTATCTGCTGCACCGCGCAACGTCATCGGCTACATGACTAGGTACGTGAATAGGGTGGAGTAGTGAGTGAAGCCCTCTGGCCCGGCGTCAGCCTGCACGTCGTGTCCGGCAAGGGAGGCACCGGAAAGACCACTGTCGCCGCAGCGTTGGCAATGTCTCTAGCTAGGGATGGACGCCGCACTTTGCTGATGGAGGTCGAGGGTCGTCAGGGCATCGCGCAACTATTCGACGTCCCACCGTTGCCGTACGAGGAGCGCAAGGTGGCGGTCGCACCCGGGGGTGGTGAGGTCTGGGCCCTTGCAGTCGATCCGGAGGATGCCCTCCTGGACTATCTCGAGATCTTCTACAACCTACGGCGGGCCGGATCTGCGTTGCGGCGGATGGGCGCGGTCGATTTCGCAACCACTATCGCCCCCGGCCTGCGCGATGTCCTGCTCACCGGCAAGGCGTGCGAGGTGGTTCGACGTTCGGACAAGGACGCCTCGGATGCCTACGACGCAGTAGTCCTCGATGCACCTCCAACTGGGCGGATCACCCGCTTCTTGAACGTGAACAACGAAGTCTCCGGACTAGCGAAGGTCGGCCCCATCAGGAACCACGCGGATCTGGTGATGGGTGTCATCGCCTCACCTCGCACCGCTGTTCATCTGGTGACCCTCCTCGAGGAGATGCCCGTGCAGGAGACGGTGGACGGAGTAGCCGAACTCCGTGAAGCTGGACTGCCGGTAGGCGGAGTAATCGTGAACATGAACCGCACGCCGGTTCTGACCGATTCAGAGATGGCACTAGCCGTCGCCCACGAACTGCCGTTAGCGGAGATCACAGACGTCGTGTCTTCCACAGGGCTGGCAACCAAGGCTCCGATGATCGCCGAAGCACTCATTCGCGAAGGCGATGACCACGCACTGCGAGTAGAACTCGAACGCCGCGAGTTCGCGCGTCTGGAGGACCTCGACGTGCCGATCCTGCGGCTACCGTTCCTCAGCGGCGGAATCGACCTCGCCAGTTTGTACGAACTATCGACCGACCTCACCGATCAGGGTGTGCGCTGATGGATGCCCCTCACCTGAAGGTCGACGAACTCCTCGATGACCCGGGGGTCTCGATCCTGGTGTGCACCGGCGCAGGCGGTGTGGGCAAGACCACTACCGCTGCGGCCCTGGCATTGCGCGCCGCCGAGCGCGGGCGTCATGTCTGTGTCTTGACGATTGATCCCGCTCGCCGCCTTGCGCAAGCCATGGGCCTGACCGAACTGGACAACAACCCGCGCGAGGTCCCCGGTATTGACGGCTCCGGCTCGCTGCACGCCATGATGCTGGACATGAAGCGCACCTTCGACGAAGTCGTCGAGGCGCATGCCGATCCCGAACGCGCTTCGCAGATTCTCGATAACCCTTTCTACCAAGCGTTGTCGTCGTCCTTTGCCGGGACTCAGGAATACATGGCGATGGAGAAACTCGGTCAGCTGCATGCGGACACCGAGGCGCCATGGGACCTCATCATCGTGGACACACCGCCCTCGCGTAGCGCACTGGATTTCTTGGACGCTCCCGCTCGTTTGGGTTCCTTCCTCGATGGTCGCTTCATCCGCATCTTGACCGCCCCGGCGCGCGGCGCGGGGCGAGGCCTCGGTCGACTTGCTGTCGCAGGGTTCGGGATCTTCACCGGGGTGTTGAGCAAAATCCTTGGCGCGCAAGTGCTCGCTGATGTCGGCACGTTCGTCGCCGCGATCGACACCACGTTCGGCGGATTCCGCGAACGGGCTGACGCCACCTTCTCCTTATTGCAACAGCCGAGTACCGCGTTCCTTGTGGTCGCTACCCCGGAGAGCGACGCACTCCGGGAGGCGTCGTACTTCGTGGAACGGCTTCAGCAGGAGGACATGCCACTGGGGGGCTTGATCGTCAACCGGGTGCAGGAAGTCGATCAGGATCTAATGACCGCAGACACCGCGGCTGCTACCGCCGAGCAGTTGGCTGCGACGCGAGGTGAGGATGATCTCACCGCCCGTCTTTTGGATCTGCACGCCGCTCGGCTGCGCACCCGCGAACGCCAGCATCACTTGACCGAACGCTTCAGCGGAGCCCATCCGGGCGTCGCGACCGCTCAGGTACCCGCGCTCGCAGAAGACGTGCACGATCTCGAGGGCCTACGCGAGGTAGGCGAACTGCTCGCGCTTGGCCGGTCGGTCTAGGAAGCGCGAGTCGGGCTAAGGATCGCGCGGCGCTCGTACTCAGTCTGCGCCGTCTGCAGCAGATTCCTCCATGAGGTTACGTGCGGACGACGACGCAGGAGTGCCCGACGCTCCCGTTCGGTCATGCCACCCCAGACTCCGAACTCAACACGGTTATCGAGGGCATCAGCCAGACACTCTGTGCGCACGTCGCAGCCCATGCAGATCGCCTTGGCGCGGTTCTGGGCCGCCCCTTGGACGAACAGTGAGTCCGGATCGGTGGTTCGGCACGCTGCCCGCGCGGCCCAGTCGCTGTCCAAGGACGTCACGTCGCTTCCTCCTGCGAATGTTCGATGGTGG
>Ga0180430_10003470_pt1 | contig 13593 bp, 12 predicted proteins | sample SS_ome_9_FD_132999 | JGI IMG/M metagenome (GOLD analysis project Ga0180430, IMG submission 132999) | Hypersaline lake sediment archaeal communities from the Salton Sea, California, USA - SS_1_S_2 metaG | ecosystem: Environmental > Aquatic > Non-marine Saline and Alkaline > Hypersaline >... | reverse complement strand
TAACCTGTGGAGGGAACCATATAGCCATGATGGTAATCCATCTGGTCCCCAAGCCTGTACAGGGTGAGATAGTCTTTCTTCCTGTGAGCTAGTAATCTAACTTTATCTTTGAAGCCCTTTTTTTCGAAATATTCTATTCCTTCATCCAGTGAAATTCGCAGGCGTTCAAATTTGATATTGGCATTAACTAGTTCCCTCATCCGTTTATCAAGCTCTTCCAACTCAATTTCCGTGAGGGGCGCCCTATGATAGACCTGACAGAAATAACCTCCGGAAGTCACTGAGTGATCGACGGTTAGGATGGCGTTGGGAAAGAGATCACTGAACGCGCTTTCCAGAAGGAACGTCAATGACCTGCGATAAAAGCGCATTCCATCAGAGCCTTCCATGGTTATTGGCTGTACTTCTACATCCATCATTACCGGATAAGAGAGTTCGGTCAATTTTCCATTGACAACCGCGCCAACAATTGGAGGAGTACCTTTTTCATCGAGAAGTTTAAAAAATTCCTCGAGAGTTCCTCCGCGAGGTCCTGAGATCACCTCTCCATTGGAGAGATGGATTTCCACGGTCTCGCGGGGTTCCACAAAAACAAATTTATCTCTTTCATTCATAATATTTGCAGCCTTGATTATTGCTACACGGCAGTATCATTTTATCATTTTTGATTAGAGGACGTTGTGTTTAATTAGAGAAACTCATAGCCCTTGAGATTAGCCATTCTATGTCCTGGTGGGACCTGAGTATTCCTATTATTGATGTGTTAACTTTTCTGCGATTATTACACTTTGTTTTGATCTCGTGATTGATCGATACTTGAATTTGAGAATCCTAAATCCCGACTCAATCATTAGATTAAAGAAAAACTCTTGATTATAGCGAACTCTGTGAAGTGGCAGAGTAGAATTCCTGTTCAGGTAGCCTGGTGGGTTTTCTGTCACATCAGGAACATTTTCCTCTATGAAAGCGGTAAGGTAGATGATTCCCCCTGGTTTTAATCCTTGATTCAATTGATCTAAATAGAACGAAGTATCATTACTTAGCATATGAGAAAACACAGAATTTACGAACACCAAGTCAAAAGAGTTTTTTGATATAGGAAGCTCAGGTCGACTATTAGAAGTTGGATTGTAAAGAGCATTGTGAGCTTCAACATGTACGAAAGAGTATTGAGGGTGGAATTTGTGGATCCACCGGTTGCACCATTTAATGGCATACAGATCTGTATCAATGCCACAGTAACTGCCTAATTCCGGACAGTTCAGCAATAAACCTATTGCCAGGCGTCCCTGACCGCTGCCGAAATCCAGGATATTCGTATTTTTCGATAGAGGACAGTATTCTTTCAGTTCAGTGATCTGGCTTAATGCAGATTCAACATAAGCCTTATCGTCAGTCAGGTGTTCATTGGAACGTGTGAGAGGTAAATATACATGCTTATACCTTCGCGCAATGAACACCTGACTGATTTTCCGTATCTTCCGGAGTGTCTCCCTTAACAAAGAATGCCCTCGTTCTCCAACACTGCTGATTATTTATCCTGAATGATTTCCATAATCTTCAGGTAGTTGTGTTTTCAAGATCAAATCCTTGGCAGCTTTCACTTCATCCAAGCGTCCAAAAGGTGCAGTTGAAGGTGCGTTATGCAGGACCTCTGGACTGTTCTTGGCCTCGTCAGCGATCTGCAGTAGTGCCTCCGCAAACGCATCGAGTGCTTCTTTGGTTTCTGTTTCAGTGGGTTCGATCATCAATGCTTCATGGACGATGAGCGGGAAATAGTTTGTAGGCGGGTGGAATCCAAAATCGATCAGCCGTTTTGATATATCCAGAGCTCTCACTCCGGGTGCGTCATCCCAGGAAGCTTCAGTCACGAACTCATGCATGCACAGCCGCTCATAAGGGATATGGTATACATCTTTTACCAGCGCTTGTATGTAATTGGCGTTCAGTACAGCGCTTTGAGAAGCATCCAGAAGGCCATTCTTTCCCAGGCTGAGCATATAGGAATATGCTCGCACTACCACGCCAAAATGACCGTGGAAGGACTTCATCCGCCCAATGGTATTCTTTGGGACAATGAGATCATAAATGTCCGGATTATCTTCATCTCCTTCAGTTACCTGAACAACATGGGGAGCGGGCAAGAATTCTTCCAATTTCTTTACGACGCCAACCGGACCTGAACCTGGACCTCCACCACCGTGGGGTGTGGAGAATGTCTTATGCAGATTGAAGTGCATGACGTCAATACCCATTTCCCCAGGTTTGTAAACACCAAGGAGGGCATTCATGTTGGCCCCATCACCATATACAAGGCCGCCATGATCATGAACGAGTTGACAAGCTTCAAGGATATTCTCGTCAAAGAGCCCCAGCGTATTGGGGTTAGTGATCATTATCCCGGCAAGTGTCTCATCCATCTCTGATTTCAGAGCGTCCAGGTCGATATTGCCCCGGTCATCTGAAGATAGCTCAACTACATCAAAACCTGCCATTGCTGATGTGGCTGGATTGGTCCCATGAGCTGAGTCCGGAACCAGCATCTTAGTTCTCTGGGTTTCTCCCCGAGAGAGATGATAGGCCCTGATGATCAAAACACCGGTGAATTCTCCATGCGCACCGGCGGCAGGCTGCAGGGTCACTGCATCTAAGCCGCTGATCTCGGCTAGCCACTGCTGGGTCTCATGCATTAAACCCAATGCGCCCTGGACAGTGATGGTTGGTTGTAGAGGGTGGATCTGGGCAAACCCGGGTAAGCGGGCTGTCTCTTCGTTGATCTTGGGATTGTATTTCATTGTGCAGGACCCAAGAGGGTAGAAACCTGTATCTACCGCATGATTCAACTGTGAGATATTGGTAAAGTGACGAACGACATTATTCTCGGGAACTTCTGGCAATGGGAGCTCATCCCGTAAAAAATCAGTTGGCAGAGAAGCTTCCGGAACATCTGGAGCAGGGAATCGGATCCCTTTTCGGCCAGGTCGAGAGAGTTCAAAGATAGTGGATTCAGTCATGGTATTCCTCCTCCAACACTGAAACCAGGTGGTCGATCTCTGATCTGGATGTCAGTTCTGTTACTGCGACCAGGAGTTCATATTTTAGTGCGGGATAATCCACGCCCAGATCATAACCTCCCAGGATGTCGTGCTGCAATAGCATTTCGTTAATTTCAGCTGCCGGTGAGGGGCAGTGCACTACAAATTCGTTAAAGAAAGGCTGTACTGGATTCACGGTAAAACCAGGAACTGTACTGATCTTGTCAGCTGCGTAATGGGCTTTGTGATAATTGAGTTCAGCCACTTCTTTAAGGCCGCTTTTTCCGAGAAGGCTCAAGTAAACCGTGGATGCCAGGGCAACTAAGCCCTGATTGGAGCAGATATTCGAAGAGGCGTTCTCTCTTCTGATATGCTGTTCGCGAGTACTCAATGTCAGCACATATCCGCGCTGCCCTTCAGAATCGATTGTTTCACCTGCCACACGGCCAGCCATTTTTCGTACATATTGTAACTTGGTTGCAAATATTCCCAGATAGGGTCCACCGAATGATAATGGAATACCCAGGGGTTGGCCTTCACCAGTCACGATATCTGCATCAAATTCACTGGGCGGTTTGAGCATACCCAGGGAGATGGGGTTGATGTGAATTGAGAAGAGAGCTTTCTTCTCGTGGGCGGCTTCCCCAAGTTTTGTCATGTCGAAGATCCTGCCGAAAAAATCAGGATACTGGACTAATACCAGGGCAGTATCCTCGTCAATTAATTCTATTAAATCATCCGGACTTGCTTCCGGATCCAGATCTTCACCGATGATCTCCAAATCAATCCCTTGCATATAGGTATGGATGGTGCCACGGTATTGGGGATTGACTGAAGGGGAAAGAATGATTTTCTTCCTGCGTCCACGGTACTGGTAGTAGGCCATATTAACTGCTTCTGCAACTGCAGTTGCCCCGTCATAGTGCGAAGCGTTGGCCACTTCCATGCCTGTCAAAGCTGCGATCAGGCTTTGGTATTCGAAAATCGCCTGGAGGGTGCCCTGGGCGATTTCTGGCTGATAGGGAGTGTAGGCTGAGAGGAATTCACCCCTGCTTATAATGCTATCCACTGCAGCTGGAATATAGTGGTTATAGGCTCCAGCCCCCAGGAAAGATATTAGCTCCTGAGGTGTTTCGTTCACTGAAGAGATGTAGGATAGTTCATCCAGTACTTCCATTTCACTGATACCGTCTGGAAGATCAAGGGTTGGGAATTTTCCTTCTTCTGGTAGACACTGGAAGAGGTCTTCCAGTTTATCAACCCCAATTGCCTTTAGCATCGCATCCCGGTCAGCCTGGGTATGAGGAGTATACATAGTCAGGTCCTTGTTTACGAATAAGTAATCATTATTGACGGATAAAAGAGATACTTGATATTCGTGTTACTAATGATCTCTTTCAAGCTTCTGGTAAGCATCCGCATCCATAAGCGCATCCAGTTGGGAAGGATCTGCCATCTTGACCTTGATCAACCAGGCATTTCCAAAAGGATCTTCGTTCACGAGTTCAGGGGAATCCATCAGGGATTCGTTGATTGCGATGATCTCGCCGCTAACTGGCAAGTAGACATCTGCTGCAGCCTTAACTGATTCGATCACAGCGCAGGTTTCACCCTGATCCAGAGAGTCTCCTTCCAGGGCAACGATCTCCACAAAAACAATATCAGATAGCTGATCCTGGGCATAGTCAGTGATGCCAATGACTGCGATATCTCCTTCAACGCGAACCCATTCATCATTCTTTGTGTATTTCAATTCAGCTGGTGTTTTCATTTTTTCTCCTTTCTTAATTATATATACTCAAATCCATTTAACAAAAAAGCACACGCAAAGGGATACGGCGTGTGCCTCTGTCTGGGGACCTGAGAGATTTTAGCTCCTTCGGTGTCCGAGGACTCTCCAGAGGTTCTTGAATGCAAGGTCCGTTTACCTGAGAGTTTAATCTGCTGTTTTGCCATTTTTTCAGCAGCTTTGCCCCTTCGGTGCCCTTTGGTGGGACTCTCCCCTGCAATAGTGTTTTTAAACTGGGTTCATTATACCAAAACTTTATTGATATTAATTAAAAAAAGACCCTGCGATATTTAACAGGGTCTGGTGTGACATAACATGAGGGCCTTCCGGTTTAATGATCCTGGGGAAGGGCAAGCTCTTCAGTCTTATGCCGGCGAACCAGGTTTTTTACATGGGCTAGCAGAGTAAATGAAGATACTGGCTTCACCAGGTAATCATCAGCACCGAGGTTCAAGGTCTTGGTGATGATATCAGAAGATTCAATTGCTGATATAATTAAAATTGGTGTTCTGGTCATCTCCCGGATGGCTGTACAGAGCTGCCAACCGTCCATTTCTGGCATTAAAAGGTCAAGAATGATCAGATCAAGCATCACGCGCTGTACTATCTCGAGGCTTTCTTTACTGGAGTTAGAAGTTAGAACATTATAACCTTTGGTTTCTAGCAGACGTTTAAACACCGCTGAGGTTGAAGGATCATTATCGATCACTAAAATTGTTGGACTGATTTTTTGATGTTTGCTGTTCATAAGTGGTTGTATTACATCATAATTTGCATGATTCGTAAACGGATAGCACTTTACAGCCAGCTAACAATAGTGATTTCGCAGGAATTTTTTAATAACAGGCTAGTAAGCTCCTGTATTTGATGGTATTTCTCTCAAAAAATGATTGAAAAATCTGCATAAGCGTTATAATACACGGAGAAGTCAAAGAAGAATATCGTGACATACATTAAAGCCATTCAATATCAGAGATAACAGGTACAACCATAAATTATGGGAGATCGTACAGTATCCGGGAAAGCGTTTATTAAGACGCTATTTGAATTTAGCAATTTGATTTCTCACACAGAGGATGTGTCTGAAGTATTCCCTGATCTGGTGGATATGGCCAGGAAGCTCATCATCTTTGATAACTTCGTAATTTACCTGGAAGAGAATGGCGATTTGCGACCTGCCTTTGCGAGATCGGTTGGAAGGGGGCGATCAAAGGAAGCCGATATAGCCTGGGGTGAGTTATTCATTGAGAAAGTATTCGAATCGAATAACCTGGCAATCCATCAAGATGTGATCCAGGGTCCCAATGATGATCGTTTGAAAGTCCCTTATTATATTGGCGCTCCTCTCCGACATGGGAAATCAATTGTTGGAGTATTGGTCATGATCCGTTTTGGTGGACCGGAGTTCAATTCTCAGGATCAAAAGGCTTTCACATTCATTGCAGATCATATAGCTCAGCTGTTGGAACGAGATGTTCTGGTTAGCACGATAGAGAAGATCGAAGGATCCCAGCGCATGTGGGCCATGCAGGAGAATTTTGTTGCAACTGTCTCTCATGATCTGAGAACACCGCTAGGGTTCATAAAGGGTTATACAACAACTCTCCTGCGAGATGACACGAACTGGGATGTTCCTACGTACCGGGAATTTTTGGGAATTATCGATGATGAAGCCGATCGGCTCCAGGAGTTGATCGATAATTTGCTGGATTCATCTCGCCTTCAATCTGGCACATTACAAATGAATCTGCAAACAGTGCGGCTGGATGTGATGCTGCGCGATATGATCCAGCGCTCACAATTACGTGAGATCGATGTGAATCTGGAACTGGAGATTGAAAATCAGGGTGTATTCGTCCAGGCTGATCCCATGCGTTTTGGTCAGGTTTTTGATAATTTGATAAATAATGCCATCAAATACGCCGCTGGATCGACAGTTATCATCAGACTATATGTTGATGGTGATGATGCTGTGATCAAAGTTATTGATGATGGTCCTGGAATTGATAAGGAGCATTTAGAGAAGATCTTTCAGAGATTCTACCGAGTGCCGGAAACTCGTATGTCTGTGAGGGGGAGTGGATTAGGTTTGTATATTTGCCGCCAGATTATTATTGCCCATAATGGAACGATCAAGGCGGAATCGGACACTGGGCAAGGGACGACATTTTTTATCACTCTTCCAATTGTAGAAGGTGATGAGTCGGTTTAATTGAGGAGACCGAGATATGGAAAAGGGAACCATCTTAATTGTCGATGATGAACCCAGGTATATCCAATTGATCGCTGCCAACCTGGTTGTGGACGGATTTAATGTCCTCGAAGCCCTGGATGGTGAAAAAGCGGTTGAAATCGTATCAGAGCAGGAAATTGATCTTGTGCTGCTCGATGTGATGATGCCGAAACTCGATGGCTTTGAGACCTGCCGTCGGATCAGAGGATTTTCCCAGGTGCCGATCATCATGGTAACTGCCAAAGGCGATGAGAGTGACCGCGTCCAGGGTTTGAATGTGGGTGCGGATGACTATATTGTCAAACCATTCTCTGCCTCTGAACTTTTGGCCCGCGTCAGAGCTGTGCTGCGCAGGTCAATGTTTTCCCGTGATGTTTCCCAGCCTGTGATCTTCAATCATGGGGATTTAAAGATTGATTTCGCCAGGGCAGAAGTGTTCTTGAAAGAGGAAAAAGTATTGCTTTCAGCAACCGAATATCGGCTTCTGCTCCAATTTTCCCATAATAAAGGAAGGATCTTAACTACAGAAGAGTTATTATCTTCTGTTTGGGGAGATGGTTATAAAAATGACAAAGAAATTCTCTGGGTAACGATCTCCAGATTACGCAGCAAACTTGAGGAAGATCCCAGCAGTCCCGTGCATATTGTTACTCGAACAGGCATGGGGTATACCATGCCCAATTTAACCGAATAGATTGAAGGAATCTTGTTATGGATTACCAGCTGGCAATTAACATTTTGTCCAAGAAAATGGGAGTCCTGCTGCGGTCTGCCAGGACGCAGAGGGGGGAGTCCAAGAAAACCTGCGGTGAGGTGCTTGGCGTGACATCCCGAACGATCAATAAATATGAAATGGGTGAAAAATCTCCTTCACTTCCAGAATTGGAGGTTTTGGCCTATTACCTGGATGTTCCCCTGGAAAGATTTTGGGAGGACATGGCTCCGGAAACGCAAGATAAGATGGATAGCCTAAAAAATCTATCACAGCGTCTTGAGCTCAGGAATTTGAAGATAGGAGCCTCGATAAGGAAATTCCGCCAGGATGCGAATTTGAGTATGAAAGAAGTTTCGGAAAGATTAGGGTTGACCACATATCGTTTAAAATCCTATGAAAAAGGAAGCTTTGCTGTTCCGGTTGCTGAGTTAAACGCGCTGCTGCGCTTGTATGACCGGGAGTTGACAGACCTCGTTGTTGATAGCGGCCCTATTGCCGAATGGGCCCATGCGAAAAAAGCTGGAGAGGCATTCACCGAATTACCTCTTGAACTACAGGAATTCATTCTAAAACCCGTGAATCAGCCTTATCTGGAAATTGCTCAGAAGCTCAGCCAGATGTCAGTTGATAAAATGCGGGATGTAGCAGAAGGATTATTGGATATCACTTTATAGTTGATGGCATATGACTGAATATAAACCAGCCTCGTCTGAAGAAGAAGCAAAAGATCTCTACAGGGCAGGTAAATTCAAGCAGGCGGCCGATGGATTTTCCCAGGCCGCCGCTTTTTATCTCGAAATGGATGAGCAACTGCTTGCCGCTGAGATGAGAAATAACCAATCTGTTGCATTGCTCAAGGCAAAAGAACCGCGCCTTGCCCTGGAAGCTGTCCAGGGAACCGATGAGATCTTCCGCAATGCAGGAGATCCCCTGAAACAGGGAATGGCTCTAGCAAATCAAGCGACTGCATTACAGGATCTGGGAGAGAAAGAACAGGCGATCGATGGCTTCAACCGGGCAGCGGAGATCTTCAAAGATAATGGGGAAAAGCAATTGTTCTTGCAGACGATGCAGTCAATTTCTTCCTTGAAGATGAAAAGCCGGAACCTGGTCGGTGCTTTATTCTCTATGCAAGAAGGATTGGATGCGTTGGAAAATCCAAACCTGAGGCAAAAAATCCTCCGGACTCTATTACGAATCCCTCAAAACCTGATCGATAAATGAACCGGGTCCTTCTCAAGACCAGAGGAATGACCATTTTTGGACCTTTGTTATGTTAAATGCTTGGCAAGATCTTGTAATCAGAAAAGCAGACCCTGCTGATCAGCAGGGATTGATCCATCTTTTAGAAAGAAAATCATTCATACACCGCCACCTGGGCTGGGATTCTCCCCTGGCCTGGCTAGAGAAGGACCCATTCTATATTCTTGAATCAGAACAGGGTATTGTGGCAGCCTTGGCGTGCCCTCCAGACGAGGATCATATCACCTGGCTGCGATTATTTGCTGTCCGCCCCGGCTTTGAGGTGGAAGAGGCCTGGAAAAATCTTTGGCCGGTTGTGAATTCCTGGATGAAGGACCATTTCCCTGGCGTGTTGATAAATTCATTGGTGATGAATAATAAAATGGAGAGGATACTCTCCCGGGCTGGTTTCAAGGAAGCCTATCAGGTGGTTGTCCTGGTCTGGGACATAACCCATGCGATCTGGCCTGAAAGCAAATCTGATCTTGAGGTTCGGGAAATGCTGCCTGAAGACTTCCAGCGAGTTTACGAGATAGATTTGAGTGCGTTTAGCTTGATCTGGCGCAACAGTATGAGCCAGCAGCTAGCCGCCTACCAGGAAGCGTTTTCTGCAACAGTGATCGAGGAAGATGGGAAAGTGGTCGCATATCAAGTCAGCACAACCAATCCGCAAGGAGGCCATCTGGCTAGATTGGCCGTGGATCCGGAATATCAGAAACAAGGCTATGCCACGCGGTTGATGGTAGACCTATTGGAGACTTTTCAGGAGCAGGGGATTATTGAGGTCACGGTGAATACTCAATCCGATAATAAGGCGTCCCTTGATCTTTATCAGAAATTTGGATTTCATATGCTGGAAGAAACCTATCCAGTTTTGCAGTGCAAAGTCTGAAATCAATGAGAAAGACCAGGGGAGATAATAAGGTCTGAAACTAGAATAAAGATAATAGAAAGACGATCAAGGGGCTGATCACCAGGCTGGGGAGAAAATTACCCACTCTGATGGGTTTGATCTCCAGTAAACTGCTGAATGTCAATCCGATCAATAATAGGCCACCTGTTGCTGTGAGTTCAGCAATCATATCCGGTGTCATTATGCTTTGCAGCTGACTTGCCAAAAGGCTGAAAAAACCCTGGTAGATAAATACCATTGGGCCTGAGAAAAGCACTCCAATCCCAAGAGTAGAAGCCATAGCGAAGGCAGCAAAACCATCCATAACTGATTTGATCGCCAGCAGCTGGAAATCACCTACCAGACCGTCTTGAATAGCTCCCAGGATAGCCATTGGCCCAGTGCAGAAGAGGATCGAGCTGGCCATAAAACCAACCACAAAGTCCTTCCTGGTTGGCGAAGAGGATTGGCCATGATTGAACTTGTTTTCCAGGATCTCACCCAAATTATTGATGCGGTCCTCGATAGCCAGATATTCCCCCAGAATACCTCCTACGAGGATACCTCCCAGTACAATCAGGGAATTATTCGTTTCCAGGAACATGCTGATAGAGATCCCGATCGTAAAAAGACCCAGGCCGATGATGATGGTTTCCCTGGTCTTTTCGGAGAGCAGTTTACCGAAACGGAGGCCTAATAATCCTCCTATGATAATGGTAGCTGTATTGAGTATGGTTCCTGTCATGATGGGTTCTTTATATTGGAAATTGGGTGTTGAGCGTAGAGTAATTCAAGGACAAAACAGAGTGACGACAACCGGTTTAGATAGGATAGGGCGGTTTCTGAAAATAATAATCCTTCTTCATTGAGTGCAACAAGATCCCTTTCAGCTCGTCTGACAACTGTGCGGGCCAAGCCAAAAGTCGCTGATGGCAGGTTTTCGCCGGGAAGAATGAAGCCTTTGGGAGTCTCGGACTGTGATCCGTACTCATTGATCGTAGATTCCAGCCAGGTGACACGATCAGTTTCAAGGTCCGGTATATTCAAGGTTTCCGGTTCTTCTTGAACGACTACAGCCATGATCTGATACAGATCTGTCTGGATGGTTTTGATGAGCTGGTCTATTGTCTCGTCAGATGCCTGGGCTCGTGCAAATCCCAGAGCCGCAGAGGCTTCGTCGAGGGATCCCACTGTCTGGATCCTGATATGTGATTTTGATACTCGGTTCTTTCCTAGCTGATCTGTCTTTCCTTGATCTCCCCTGGAAGTGTAGAATTTTTTCATGTTTGGATTATACCTGATAGAAGGATGGCTGCACCTTTCCCCGAGGTGCGTATGATAAAATGACAGCATATTTTTGATATCAAGTGATATTATGATTTGTCGGTAATTATTTGTAATACAGTTAGAATCAGCTCTTTATGAAAAAATGGTTAGTTTATTTCTATCTGCTTTTTATTCTAGTCGAAAACGGGGTTACTTCCTGGAAACTCAGTCAACGTATCAAGGCGGGAAGTGATTTAAATCCAGTTTTTCCACTTGTAAATCAGATTTTTCTGGTCTTTCTAATCCTGTTGAGTGTTGGGATCGTAATCTTATTCTTCTTGGAATTCAAGAAGAATAGTGTCTCGCAATTCATTCATAAGATCATTGAGGATCAAAATTGGTTTTGGGGACTCCTTTTTTTATTTGTTTTAGTTCCGATTGAAACCGGGCAGAATATTTTATTTCTAGGGGCAGATTTATCAGCAGATTATTATCCAAAATTCCTGGCTGAAGGCATCTTGATCCTATATTGGGCAAGTTTATTCAGTCTCCAGAGTTTTTTCCTTCTTATATTTGGAAAATTGCATAATTCACCAGGAAAGATATTCAGAGTGAAGAAACCAGAATGGCTATGGCTGGCTATTCTAGCCGCTTTGTTTTTTATCTTTGTTTTGTTTACTGGATCAGGATATATACCACACTCATCGAAAATTGCTGATATGGTAGGAAACTTTACCGAGCCAAATGCACCTTTGACTATGATCCAGGTGATCATCGTCTGGCTGGTAATTACACTGATCTGGCTCGGTTTGAGATATGTAGGTTTCCGCTGGGATTTATTTAACGAGGGGTTTCCTTTTGACATTTTTGCTTTGTTGTTCTTGTGGGGAATCGCATTCATAATCTGGTCTAATGTTCCCCTGGAAAGTAATTATTTTGTGGATGTTCCCAGGGCACCGAATTTTCAATATAACGTGCTATCTGATTCCATTTTTTATGATGTCCAAGCCCATCGTTATCTTGCAGGCGAGGGATTTTTAGATGAAGTTCAACATCCCCTTTATGGATTTATCCTGAGTATTTTTCATATATTGAGGGGTGATCATTTCCAAGATATATATCTGCTTCAAGTTGCGCTTCTGGCTTTCACCCCCTATATTTTATATAAATTGGCCAGTCTTCTCTATAATCGTTATGCAGGTTGGTTTATCGCCGGGCTTTATATTCTAAGGGAATATAACGCCCTTGTCTTGGGTGATACCATCACTTTATCAACAGTTAATATTCTCATGACAGAGACTGTAGCACTCATGGGTGTTGTCTTGGTAGTTTACACTCTGATCGTTTGGCTTCAAACCCCTCATGAAAGAAAGGGTATGCTTATATTAATTGGCTGTCAGATAGGTGTTTTGGCTTTATTGAGAATTGAGCTATTATCTTTGGCCATCGTCACAATCCTGCTGACCATAATTATTTATTGGAAGAAATGGCAGGTCTGGATTATTAAATCACTGATACTGGTGAGTGCTATTTTAATAATTATTCTTCCCTGGATGACTAGGAATTGGCAGAGAACGGGAGAGTTCAACCTGGATAAAGGTAAATTCTTCCAAAGAACCATTCAGGTTTATCTGGCAAATATTTTCCAGGTAGATGATCCAATCCCTGAACAAACTGATTTACCAGACCTAGATGGGGAAGCGCCCGATCTTAATGTGATTTCAAAAGTGTACTTACATGGAAAAAATTCTCTTGTAGAATCCTTCCTTTACCTCCCGGTCAATCATCAACCACTGGGCGGTCTGGACAACTTTTTAAAATTAATGCCTGAGAAAGATAGTTTGCTATTGGAAGAAGGGGGTGTCTTCTCGGAGAGTTATTTAACAACCTATGTTAAAATCCTTCCTTTCTGGTGGAGAGATTGGGATAGTTATATCCCGGAAAGATCAATCTTACCTTCATTATTTGTATTAACTTTGTGCTTGACAGGATTTTGGTTCGTCTGGAAAAAGAACCGTCTAATCGCCCTAACACCATTCCTGATTTTGGTTTTTCATATATTTAGTTATGCGCTTTTTTCAAGATCGGGAGGACGATTTATACGAGTGGTGGATTGGATTACTTTATTGTATTTTGGCCTTGGAATTAGCTGGACAACGGTCTGGTCTGTTCATTTTTTTCAACCATCAAACAAAAAAAGCAACGAAGCTGTTCACCAAATAATGCCAGGATCCCTGAATCAGGACCCCCCTAACAGAACTTTTCAACCGTGGCTAATAACTGCAGGTATATCTATTTGTATAATAATTGGGATATCAATGCCTCTTATTGAATCCATCATCCCGCCCAGATATACTGAAGAGTCATTAAATCAGCGGTTAGCAAGTATCTCTTCTAATGAAGTACTTGTTCAAAAATTCC
>Ga0180430_10003469_pt1 | contig 13594 bp, 8 predicted proteins | sample SS_ome_9_FD_132999 | JGI IMG/M metagenome (GOLD analysis project Ga0180430, IMG submission 132999) | Hypersaline lake sediment archaeal communities from the Salton Sea, California, USA - SS_1_S_2 metaG | ecosystem: Environmental > Aquatic > Non-marine Saline and Alkaline > Hypersaline > Sediment... | reverse complement strand
GACGGAACGACAGCAGGTCTGGGGAGCGCTCTATGAACTGGAACCTGAGGGTGATCAAAGCGCGGCCAAGCGATTCAGTGGCGAGTTTGACCTACTGCTAAGCAATCTACGCAATAGTCGCACTCACCGGATGTCCGGTATTTCTCGCAGTGAGAATTGGGGCCGCGTCTTTATGTTCCCCGAGGAGTTCGCCAATCTAAAAGATAAGATGACACTGTTCATCGAGACTCTGTTTGAGGCCAATCCATATCGCCGGGACGTGCCGCTATTCCGAGGCACCTATTTCTCCAGCGGGAAGCAGCTTGGTAAGCCGTTCGATTTGGTTGTGCGTAAGATTCAATCGATGCTGGGCGCGATCACCGATGCTCTCGAAATCGGCGAACAGGATGAAAAGGATGACGCCTATTTTGTACGCGATCTTTTTGCCAAGGTGCTGAAATCAGATCAGCATATGGTCGGCCTCACGGGAGAATCCCATCGCCGCAAAAAGAAGCTCGCGTTATATATGTCCGGGGGATTTCTGGCTCTTTCACTATTGGCCTGCACCTGGATTGGGGTCTCCTATTTCAAGCTTCGAATTAAGATGGATCGAACCAGATCGGCGGCGGTCGAGCTGCAATCTCAGCAATCGGCCGGGACGATGGTCGAAGAGCTGGAACAACTTGAAAAGCTACGCCGGGAAATCACCGGATCATGGCGCGCCTTCCCTCTGACGGCAGCCAATAAGGTGCAAGAGACGGCGCAGGGGATCTACCTTGAAGCGGTGACGCGGCGAATCTTGGGCCCACTAGAGCACCGCATCTCCCGCGAGCTCGATAATGCTGATGCGCTCAATGGCGGCGAGGTGCGCCAAGCCTTGCGCACGGAAATGATGCTTCTCTTCCCAGAGAGGAAAGATGAAATCGGATGGGGCGCGGAAGAGCTGGCCTTAGGCCTCAGTACTTTTGGTATGGAGGGAATCGGAGAGTCACAGAAGGCTCGCGATCAACTGGATGATATGGCCAGGGAGTTCCTTGACCTGGGACAGCCGATTGAGAATGTCGATCGTAGGCATGAACTCCGCCGCGGAGGACGCCGCCTGGCGCAAACGCACACACCGCGAGAATTCTTCCGAGGGATTGTCTTTGAGGCCAGCCTAACTTGCCAGGACCTCACCCTTGATTTGCTGGCGCCCGATCAGATGATTCTTCAGTCTGAAGTTTCTATCCCCGCGGCCTTCACCAAGGCCGGTTGGGAGCGGTCGGTTCAGCCGCAGGTGCGCGACGTGGACAAAACGGTGGCGATGGATAACAAGCTCATTGTCATGGCGGGAGCCGAGCCGACTGAACATCCACCCGCTCGCGAAACCCTCCTGGAAATATACCGGGACGCCTTCCCGGAGGCATGGGTTGATTTCTTCGAATCGGTACGTCTGCGCAGCTATACCGACTGCGATCATCTGCAGGATGATCTCAGGAAGCTACACCGCCCCGGGACATCTCCTCTTCTTCGGATAGTTCGCGAGGCAGCAGAAATATCAAATTTGAAGACGCAGATCCCAATCGGCGATCTGCCGGGCATGTCAAATGTCGATGGGATCTATCGAACGATGCAGCCCGTTAGGTTCCTCGGTCAGCCGACCGATGACGCGCCAGCTCATCTGGAAGGCTACGCTGATCAACTGAGTCAGGTCTATCGGCAGGTCGAATCCTGTGCAAACGACGATGATTTCCAGCTTGATGAGAGCGTGCTACGAGAGGCGAACCATTGGCTGGATGATTTTATGGATGATACCGGTGGAAATCAAATCGCATCGGCGCTACGAACTCTACTAAAACGTCCAATCGACCTAGCGGCGCATGTGATGGGACAGACCTCGCTCGCGTCGGCCGAAGCGCGGCTACAGAATGAGTGGTCTGATCAGGTTTTCGATTTCTTCCACGACAAACTAAACGACACCTATCCCTTCTCAAATACAAACAGGAACGCTGATCCCAAGGATGTGGCTGAATTCTTCGGCCCCGGCGGCGCGATGGAAGAGTTCGAGAAGCTGGTGACCTCCGGCGCAGCGGCATCATTTCCCGGCCGGCGGTGTAAGCGAGCTATCGACGATGCCAAGCAGATTCGGCGCGATTTGATGATGACCGACAAATCGTTCCAAACTCAGTTTGCCCTGGAGGTTCAAGCTGTCCGTTCTACTAATTCGGAGAAAGGGATCAATAACCAGCGTCGTATTGACCGGGTGAAGCTGACGATTAATGGCGTTGAATTGATTGACCGGATAGGGGCTCATACGAGGAAGGATTTCACCTGGAGCACCGACGATGCGGAGCTAAACGCGGTGCTGATCTTGGAGTCAGTGAGAACGCATGAGGTTGTCGCCTCCCGCGAATTTGATGGTACTGTCTGGAGCATTTGCCAGCTGTTTGAGAATGCCAAAACACTCGGCAGCAGAGCAGGTGGCTGGGCGGTGACCTGGGAGTTCCCAGATGAGGAGGTTGAGGTTGAGTTCTATCTAACGACACGAGAACAGATCGACCCGTTCTTTATCCGGGAGTCGCCTTTCCGTCAGTTTGCTCTTCCACAGGGAGTTCATCAGTGAGCCGTTCTTCGACAAGATTGACCGTGGAGCAATTTTGCTGTTTCGGCAAACTTCCGATCAGCCGCGAGTTTATTGTCGAGGGGGGCAATGAGCTCAGCGATAGCGGCTTCGATCAGTGGGTAGGCAATGGCGTCGGCTTAGCCAAGGCTCGCTTAGGAAATCGTTTCGATCAACTAATCAGCAGTTTTCCCTGCTACCGTTTTCTCTGGAGCGCCGGTAAGGAGCGAGTCTTCGCGGGAGTGATCTGCCCCAGTAAAGATGCTGCCGGTAGAAAGCATCCCTTCTCACTATTCGCCTGCCTGCGGGGCAAATCGGAATCGACGCTATCGACAGCGATTGAGGTCTGGCGCTATCAAGAAGCTGCTGCGGCTATGACTGAATCTCTCTCCGGAGTGGAATCGCCAGGAGCTCTCCGGGATCTGCTCAGATCCGCTGATCAGTCTCCCCCATCAAATGAGACAGCTCCTGAAGAGGAGTATCAGAGTTATCTGAACGAGCGATTAGGCATCGATTTCTGGCAGTCTCTAACAGATCATGAGACGAGTGATCAACGGTTCATTGTTTTACAGGCCCTGGTGGAAACACTAGCGCCGCTTCGAAAAGGTGATCCGCGCGCCTTCCGCGGAGGTATTAGATACCCCATCTCAAACAGCGGTAATGTTGCCAGTGCGATGGAGTCGAGTTTCTGGATCGATCTAACCGAGCGTTTTCTAAGGCGCCCACGAACCAGTAGCTGGTCCCTACGATCACCGGAGAAGACGGAAGATGGCCGCGCCTTTTGCTTCCTCTGGCTCACAACACCCGCTGATAGTCATTGGATCAGCTTGGTCGACCAGCAAAGCGAACTCGAATCGATTAGTTATCTAGATCGCCCATACGGAACTGAACCGCCAGAGCACCGAATGGATCCAAACCTGCGAACTGTACTGCAATCGGACCGCGCCTCTTTGAGTGAATACTTGCGGTGGGCGCGTGATTTCTGAAAGGAATCACTATGCCTGGAAAAGTGAATTTTGATTTCAGCTTCGCCAATCCCAGACCAAACCCTGCCGTCTCGCGAATCTCAAATGAAGCTAAGCGCATCCTAATTCTTGGCAACTTCAGCGGTAGTGGTGCGAACTCAGATACTAACAAGCCGATCGCGGAGCGGGGAGTACATCTACTGGATATCGACACTTTTGATCAATTGCTGACCAGATTCAAGCCCCGCATCGATCTGAAAACGGTTGATGGCGACAGCTGGCTCGATGTCGAAATATCTGAACTCGATGACTTCCACCCCGATGCGCTACTGCAAAAACTCGATCTATTCAGATCGATGCGAGAGATACGCAAGCGGCTACTTGATCCGGCCACCTTTGCTGAGGCGGCGGCTGATCTGAATTTGCAGGCAGGGAGAGAGGAATCGATAGCTACAAGCGCTGACCAAGACGATGATTCGACCGCCAATGAGCCAGCAGATCAGACCGCGACCCCAGAAGATGACGGCGCGACCTTGGCGCGGTTACTGGGGAAAAGCGGTTCTGCCGGAGCAGGGGCTTCACTGCCTTCAGACAAACCGGGATCGATTTCATCAAAGCCGGGCAAAGTAGACCTGACGGCCCTCATTCGTGATCGGGTTGCACCATACATTGTTCCTGATGCCGATCCACGCCAGGATGTCTATGTCGATTCTCTGAACGCGGCTATACAGGATCAAATGCGCCTGATCCTCCACCACCGGTCTTGGCAGGCTGTTGAATCCTCCTGGCGGGCGCTGCACTGGATCGTGACCAGTCTCGAGGTCGGTGAAGAGCTGGAGATCTATATTTGCGATATCACCGGGAAAGAACTAGCAGATGATTTACGCGCGGCCGCCGATAATCTTGAGACGTCAGGGCTGCATCGATTGATCGTGGAAAAGGGGATTGGCACGCCGGGCGGGGCGTCCTGGTCTTTGATCGTCGGTGATTTCTATTTCGGGCCATCTGATGATGAAGCGATTACACTGGCCGCTATGGGAGCGATCGCTTCACAAGCCGGAGCACCTTTTATAGCTGGCGCTAAGGCGGAGCTCTTGGGTATCGATTCAATCGATGCCAATCCCGATCCGACTGCCTGGCCAGCCGAGTTAGCTAATCAGGTGCTTTGGAACAAGCTCAGGCGTTCGCCTGGGGCCGCTTGGGTAGGGCTCGCCCTGCCGCGTGTTTTACTGCGCATACCTTATGGCAAAGAGACCGATGAGATCGATTCTTTCCCCTTCGAAGAGCTGCCAGGGGCGCCGGATCATCAATCATTTTTATGGGGCAACGCTGCCTTTGCCGCCGCGCTGGTGGTCGGGCGTTCTCTACTGGGTGGGGGTGTGATGCAGCCGGGAGATCAGATCATCGATGGCCTGCCGGCCTATATATTCTACGTCGATGATTCGAAAATGCTGAAACCGGCGGCCGAGGTTTTGCTCAGTGAACGCGCCGGTCAGGCGATCCGTGAGCGGGGCTTGATCCCGCTACTGAGCTACCGGGATCGAAATGCCGTCGCTGTTATCGATTTTCCTTCGCTGGCTGATCCGCTGAGTGCGCTACCGGTTTGATCGGTTGCGCTGCAAGTGGCAGTGCTCGCAACCAATCAATCCGGAATCACGAATAGGCGCTTTAACCTACTCAAAGGCATAGTTAAACGAACTCTTCTCCGCCGTGACCTGCACCTTGTCAATTGGCTTGCCCTCCATCATCCGGGTGAGGAACTCCTCACTGATCTTGGGCAACAATGTGTTAGTCAAGATGGCGTCGATCATACGGCCGCCACTTTCGAGTTCGGTGCAGCGGCTGACGATTAGCTTGACCACATCATCATCATACAGGAATGGAACCTGGTGATTAGCCGCGATGCGTTTTTTGATCCGATCCAGCTGAAGGCGGGTGATCACCGCGATGACATCGTCACTCAGCGGGTAATAGGGTATCGTCACCAGCCGCCCGAGCAGCGCCGGCGGGAAGATCTTGAGTAGTGGCTCGCGCAGGGCCTTGGCGAGCCCTTCGGGATCAGGTTTCAGGTCCGGGTCCTTGCACATGCTCATCACCAGATCGGTACCTGCGTTTGAAGTGAGCAGAATGAGCGTGTTCTTGAAATCGATTGTCCGGCCTTCCCCATCTTCCATATGACCCTTGTCGAAAACCTGGAAGAAGATCTCGTGGACATCGGGGTGAGCCTTCTCCACCTCGTCAAGCAACACCACGCTATGGGGACAGCGGCGGACCGCTTCGGTAAGTACGCCTCCCTCGCCGTAACCGACATATCCGGGAGGTGCGCCCTTGAGGGTGGAGACGGTGTGGGCTTCCTGGAATTCGCTCATGTTGATTGTGATCAGGTTCTGCTCACCTCCATAGAGTGTTTCAGCCAAGGCGAGAGCAGTTTCTGTCTTCCCTACTCCTGATGGTCCGGCGAGCAGGAAAACGCCGACCGGCTTGCCGGGATGGTCAAGACTGGCGCGGGAGGTTTGAATTCGCTTGGAGATCATCTCCAAGCTGTGATCCTGACCGATGATTCGCTTGCCCAAGATTTTGGGAAGATTAAGCACCATCTCAATTTCGTTTTGTACCATGCGGCCGACCGGGATCCCGGTCCATTCTCCAACAATCGTGGCTACAGCTTGGCTGTCGGCACTCGGTAGAATTAGCGGATGATCGCTTTGCAGCTCGGTCAATGCGGTCTGGTGACCCCGGAGCTCGGTCAGGAGTTCTTGGCGCTGCTCTTCGGTGAGTTCCTCTTCCGGCTCTTCGGCGGTGGAGAGCTCGTTCTCTGTGTCGGGTTTGTCATCGGGAGTAGGTTCCTCGGCCGCCGGCTGAGCAGCGCCCGCCGCCTTGTCTGCTGCCGCTTCGAGATCGCTGCCGGTGCCTTCCACTTTACCGTTTTTTCCGCGCAGGCGGCTGCGGATATCCAGGATCTGACCAACCAGCTCTTTCTCGGTCTCCCAACGCTTGTCGAGTTCGACGAGGCGCTCTTTCTCATCGGCTAGCTTTTCCTGCGCATCCTGTTCACGTTTTTCTGTTTCGACGCCGACCGCCTCTTCGCGTCCGATGATCCGCAGTTCAGTCTCCAGCGCTTCGATCCGCCGGCGGCAGTCATCCACCTCGGCTGGCACTGAATGCTGGCTGATGGCTACGCGCGCACAAGCGGTATCAAGTAAGCTGATCGATTTATCGGGCAGCTGCCGATCTGGAATATAGCGGTGAGACAGATGCACAGCCGCTTCTAGGGCTTCATCAAGTATTTGAATCTGGTGATGTTTCTCCAGTGTAGAAGCCATCCCGCGCATCATCAGGATCGCCTTCTCTTCAACCGGCTCTTCTATCTTCACCACCTGGAACCGACGGGTTAGCGCAGGATCCTTTTCGATATGTTTTTTATACTCCGCCCAGGTTGTCGCAGCGACTGTCCGCAGGGTTCCCCGGGCCAGGGCGGGCTTGAGTAGATTGGCGGCATCGCCGGTCCCGGCAGCACCGCCTGCGCCGATCAGGGTGTGCGCTTCATCGATGAAAAGAATGATCGGTTTTGGGGAAGACTGGACCTCTTCGATCACCTGCCTGAGCCGGTTCTCGAATTCACCCTTCATACTCGCTCCAGCTTGAAGCAGGCCGATGTCCAGCGAGAGAAGGCTGACATCGATGAGCGACGGCGGCACATCACCGGCGGCGATTCGCAAAGCGAAACCCTCTACAACAGCCGTTTTACCAACCCCAGCCTCACCAGTGAGGATTGGATTGTTCTGCCGGCGGCGCATGAGAATATCGACGATCTTGCGGATCTCTTCATCGCGCCCAACGATCGGATCGATCTCGCCGTTTCGTGCCCGTTCTGTCAAGTCGACTGAGAACTGCTTCAGGGCTTCCTGCTTGCCCATCTGAGCCGGAGTCATCGCGCCGCTTGCTTCACCCGGCATCGCCGCGCCGCCAGCGGTAAAACCATCGGTAGCGCTGAGCGACTCCTCGGGTGATCCGCCGCATACTTCACCAAAACGATCGGTCAGAGTATCTGGTTTAATCTTCTCGAATTCCGATGAGATTCCAAGGAGAGCCGAGCGCAAACCCCTCGTCTTAAGAATGCCGACCACGAGGTGCCCGGTCCGAATCTGGGATTCACCGAACATAAGGGAGCCATAAACCCAGCCCCGCTCAACGGCCTCTTCCACATGTGAGGAGAGATCGGAGATGGAGGTCGAACCTCGGGGCAGTCGATCGAGTGAATCGGTGATATCTTTCGCCAACCTGGAGGGTTCTAGATTAAACTCCTTGATGATGTGATGCAGATCGGAATCTCTGACCTGCAAAATCTGATGAATCCAATGCGCCAGCTCCACATAGGGGTTCCCACGCATTTTGCAGAAAACGGTGGCACTCTCGATTGCTTTATAGCCGATTGAATTGAGCTTGCCAAATAGAGCAACACGATTAATTTCCGCCATGTGACTATCTCCCCTCTATCTCGAATATAAAGTTTCCCGATCTAATTACATTCCGGCCAGGCGGTTTGCGGCCCTTGCATCTCCAGCACGGCGCCCACCCCGGTCTATCGATCTACCCTCCGACAGCAAGAGGATCGAGCAGAAGGTCGCCCACATCCTCACTAGATTCCGACGGCAGCCAGGTCGTCCAGCCAAGGTTGCCATGCATTCCCAGTTCGAGGGCAGGTACTTCCTCACCTTGCAGAATCATCCGAACATCCCATACAAACTCGTCATGGACATAGGTTCTAACGAGTTCCGCCAGCTCTGGGAAACGGGCTCCGCCCGGCAGAAGGTCCTGATAATCCTTTAGCGGCATCGGTCCAACCGTGATCCGGAATCTCTGGCCCCGATCCCAGATTCGTTCGCCGGCGATTGCGGTTTGACCGAGCGTCCCGGTAGCGGGCGATCCGCCAAGACGGCAGCGGCTTTCCACCGGCAGGGTGACCCATTGGCCAATAAATTCATCAACAACTACATTGAAGCCCAGGTAGCCATGGAGCAGGGCCTGCAGCCCTTCGGCATTGCGCGTCTGAGAGGCGAGCCGCCCGGCGAAGTGAAGGTGTATTTCATCAGCGACTCGGCCCCGATCTTGTACCGAAGCCATGCCCAGGCCAAAAAGTGATCCGATATAATCGGTGAAGCGATCTGAATCGGGGCGATCATAGCTCACGGTCGGCTGGGCGTTAGCCCAAGCCCGGTAGAAAAGCGACATCATGCGGTGGTGAAAGATATCGGCGAATCGAATGAAGGTCGGGTCGTTGGAGTTGCGGTCACGATCATGGGCATATTCGGTGAGATGATTGGGGAGCGGTCCATTGGGACCAAATAGACCGAAGAAGAAAACCTCGAGACGGTCGGCCTGCCCGGCTGAGCCGCGCTTAAATCCGGCCAGCGTAGAGGGCGCAAAAGCCATTGAGGGCTTTTGTCCAAGGCGAATCGGATCTTCGGATGCACGGGTCGATTCACCGAGCCGCGGCCGGTCTCGATGCTCATTTTCAAGACGGCGCAAGGCCTGGAAGAAACCAAACCGGTAGGGCTCGGCCTCCAGCGCCCTGATCAGCTCTAGAGCACGTGTCGCCGTCCGAGCCTGATCGGCCATCGGATGATCTCCCCGCGATCGACCGTACGAATCACGGTCTCGGTAAATGAATTAATCGAAGCATGCTTCGAAAAGAAACGCTCTAGAACAGCACCTAGTAGAAATACTCCTGTTCCTTCGAAGGCGTTTTCATCGAGTAACAGGGTCAGTTCCACGCCGCGACCAAAAGTAGAAGGCCCATCGCCGGTCAGAAGTCTGGTCACCGAATTTGATTGGATTGAACGCACGCCATCAATCTGTTTTCGAATGGTTGAATCTGATCCATCGCCGTAGAGAGCGAGGAGTTCGCGGAGCGCTTCGGCACCTACTTCCTCATCGCGATCAACAACCGAAAGGTAGTTCAAGCTAAGGTGTGAAATTACTTTCCAGACGGTCTCCCCAGCAGGATATGACGGCCGGGGACGCGTGGGACCGGCCAAAGCCTTGATCGAATCTATCGGAGCGCCCTTCTCCAAAGTAAAATCTGTTGGTCCCTTGCCGACCTGGAGAAACAGTGGGAGATCTCGGTTAGTGCATAAAGTTTGAAGCCCCAACTGTTTCAATTGAGTTGGGAGACCTTGTTCCTCCGCATCAACTAGAGCGATATCAATTTCAGATCCTACATAGAGGGACCGTCCTTCATGACCGGGCATTCGCGTTGGTTGCTGGCGTGGTGTTCGATGGACTGTATAGTAGCCCATTCCCTTGCTTGTATCCTGATCCCGCCCCAAAGAGTAGAAGGGTTGGAAGTCCCGCTCCCGCTCATTCTGAGCGCCATAGCCGGTGACGCTGCTAATAGTGTGTACTTCAAAATCAAGTGGACGGGTCCGGTCAGGAATCACTTGATACTCTTCAGTCCGATCAGTGAGATGGATACGATCGGTCCGCTTAGGGAATAGATTAACCGCAGGAGTTACAAACAGCTGGAAAAGTTCGCTGTCAATGGCCGTCTTAAGCTGGGGATCGGATTCGCTAAAGAGAATAATCAGGTCTAGCTGCTTACCTGTACAGCGGCGCACCGAAGGGCCGAGGCCAAGAATCTCAAGAAACATGAATCGTTCAGGAAGCATGAAGTATTCCTGAAGCAAACGATAGCCCTGAAATGAACGGGGACCATAGGGCAGGAGCGCTTGATTATCCTCGAATCCAAGTCTCTGGATTGAGCTTGCATCCAGTTGATCAAACCAGGGTGCAGGCCGCTCGGCTGGCTGGACAACAACGGCGACCGCCTTAGCCAGACAATGTTCATAGATCTGCATCGGCAGCATATCTGTGCCATGGAGGAAAAGCTCTAAGCGATCGAGAGCTAAATCATTAAATCCCGCGCCCACAGTTGTTTCCAGACGCAGGCGAATCCCCGAAGCGGCTCGCTTGCCATCGGGGATGGAGATGCTGGAGAAATCTCCCATGCTAACGAAATATTCAGCGTCGATCAGTCGAATGGGCCAAAGCGTCAAATCATGGCAGGTGCGGAATTCGCAAGGAGTCAAATCGCCAGCCACCATCTTACCGCGCAACGCACTATCTCTTGGAACAGTGAAACCTTCAGTCAGAGACCCTTCAGTCAGATCGGGACTCAGCTGAACCATTGCCGCGGAAGGAATCGGCGCTAAATAATGGGGATAAACCATCTCCAGCAAGTGCTGGGTGAATCGCGGGAACTCAGAATCGATCTTCAGTTGAACCCGGGCGGCTAAAAAGGCAAAGCCCTCCAATAGACGCTCGACATAGGGATCAGCGCACTCGATGCCGTCAAGCCTCAGGCGGCCGGCGATTTTGGGATAGGCCTCTGCAAACTCCGCTCCCATCTCGCGGATGTATTTGAGCTCGCGATTGTAGTACTTGAGAAATTGCGGATCCATTAGCCATCTCCCTGTTCGGTAACAGAGAAGGTCCCCGTTTCAAGATCAACTTCCGTTTTTAGATAGATATGTAGTGGAACAGGTTCCGCCCAGAGCATCCCTTCAATCAGGAAGGTGACGGCGTTGTGATTTGCAGCATTCTTATCGAGTGACAATTTTATATTGACTGAGTCTCGCAGGATGCGAGGTTCAAAGCGCCAGATTGCCTGTTTCAAACGGCGCTCCATATCAGCAGCTTCAATATTTGAACTCATCGTACCGGCCAAATGCGGGATGCCGAAATTTAGAGTCGACTCTGCGACCAGCGGGTAATCATCGAGTTCCTCAATCGCATCTAGATTGCCGGTATTCAGTAGCCAGGCGATATCTCGGAGCACCCGCTCGCGTAGATCTTGCATCGAAAACACACGCCTGCCCAGTGACTCCTGCTTGGCAGATGGATTGTGATCAGTGATGCGGTCCAGCAGAGAAGGCTGGAGGCGATCCTGCGGCGGAACTCTAGGCATCTTCCGAATCCTGAGCCGATGCAGCCGGTCCGCTGGTGGCCGCAGAATTTAGATCGATCCGCCGGATATCCATTATTGGGTATTCTCCCGTATCGGTAGTGAGAATTCTCTGTCCCTGACCGAGGAAGGTCTCCGCGCTGGCTTCAGCCCATTGGGTCTTGCGCGCCAACATCAGATCACCATCATCGGTAGCAGCAGCCCCTGGATAACGAGTGGGAATTAGGCCGACCATTTCACCACCGTTAGCCCAGGTGAAATGACCAGGCAGCCAAACCAGATCCCTCAAATCCTCAGGCGCTTCGATATCGATTCGGCTCACCCGATGGAATGGTACCCAGGTGTAGCGGCCGTTGATGAGTACTTCGATAACCGGACCCAGCCGGCTGTCGGCATCGGCAATCCACTCGAATGGTTGGCCATCAATTGTGCCGGAGGTTGTCGGGGCCAGATCGAAAGCCTTAGCTCGCATCGCCTCGGCCGGAGCGTACTTCTCTTCGGCAACCAGTCGCAGCGATTCGAGCAGCTGTGCAATCCACTCCTCCGGTTCGCCAAAAATGACTGGCGACCGATTGCCGGCAAAGATCTCATTTCGAAGCGCTTCGTTCTGGATGGCTTCCCGGTAGGTCGCAACCATTGGTCCGGTGGCACTATCCAAATCCTGGAGGACATTGAGCTGATTGAGGGCTCTGTCCCAGCGCTCAAGAATCGCGAGGAGTTGAAAGAGGAAGATTCGGTGCTTGGCGTTGGCGGGATCAGAGCGGATCTGATCTTCGAGTTGACTAAGCGTTTCCGGGAGATTCCTTGCGTTTATATTCATATCACTGGCCATAGTCTATCTCCGTTATCAGGGAAGCACCGCTTAATACAAAAAAGGGGCTGGCGAGGCAGGAATTTGCCTCGCCGGCCACCACTTGCTCAAAGGCATTTTCTAGAGCTCGGCATTACCTGGGATATCCCATTTGAACTCCTTCGCCGCTCCGGCCGTGCCATCGTCCTTCTGCGGTGCATAGGCGTATTCATACTCTTGGAAGTTCAGAGTGATATTCTCGGTTAGCCTGTCCTCACCACCACTACCTCCCGTGGAAACAGAAGAGACGAGTATTTTCCTCAATTTTATCACGATATATTCAATTGGCGTACCACCAGCCTTGCGCACTGTCAGGGTCCCCTCTTCAATGTGTTCACCAGTGTGACAATGCTTGAGGAGAATGTGAGAAGCGCAATCAACATACTTCGTAACGGATACATCTTGGACAGATACCTTGCCGGCACCCCCGCCACTGCCCAGGTGCATCGTCCCCGACTGGGAAGCGCCCCAGCTCCAGGCCAGCACGTCTATCTCACCGGCGTGTACGGAATCTGTTGCCTCACCATCGACGCCAGCTAACTTAAGAAACATATCAACAGCCATGACAGATCTCCTTCCATGTATATAACTTTTTCAGTTCCATCTATTTTCCCGAGGTTCATCACGGTGTGATAGACACTCCGTTTCCTAACCTAAATCATCGCTCATCGGATCAGCAGGTCATCCACAGGAGGAGACTACTTCTCTGATGGAAGTTTCGATACCAACCGCAGAGAAACTGTCAGCCCCTCTAGCTGGTAATGAGGACGCAGAGCGAAAACCGATTTGTAGTAACCGGGATTCGATGGATCCGGTTCAACTGTGACCTCGGCGGCAGCCAGCGGCTTTTTGGCCTTGGTTGTTTCGCTTGAGTTGACCGGGTCACCGTCCACATATTGAGTGATCCACTTCTGCAGATATTTCTGGAGTGCCTCGCGCTCCATGTTAGCGCCAACTTTATCCCGGACCATACACTTGAGATAATGAGCGAAACGACAGGTGGCGAAGAGATAGGGCAACCGCGCCCCAAGATTGGCATTGGCTGTTGCGTCTTCGTCGTCAAACTCTGGCGGATTGTGTAATGACTGGGCGCCAATAAAGGCGGCCATATCCGAATTTTTCCGGTGGACCAAAGGCATAAAGCCGTTCTTAGCCAGTTCGGCTTCGCGGCGGTCGGCAATGGCAATCTCGGTCGGGCATTTCATGTCTACACCACCGTCGTCGGTGGGGAAGGTATG
>Ga0180430_10003468_pt1 | contig 13595 bp, 8 predicted proteins | sample SS_ome_9_FD_132999 | JGI IMG/M metagenome (GOLD analysis project Ga0180430, IMG submission 132999) | Hypersaline lake sediment archaeal communities from the Salton Sea, California, USA - SS_1_S_2 metaG | ecosystem: Environmental > Aquatic > Non-marine Saline and Alkaline > Hypersaline > Sediment... | reverse complement strand
GCCTCCAGCTTCCTTCAGACATCCCCTCACAAGTTTGCCCTTGCCTTCAGCTAATGCTTCCCCTTACCGGGTGCATAGAGGACTTGCGCCTCCTAGTATCAGTGCCCTGCCGGGCACACCACAAAAAAAGGCCGGGCTTAACCCGACCTTAGTTTATACAATGATATATTGTCTCTGTCAGGTTATCCGGCATAGCATAGCATCTTCACGATCGGAACGGATTCCGATAGCGATCAGATTTGTATTCATAATCATAGGTATATTCATGTCTTCGATTTAATCCTGCAAAGGTACTGCTTTTTCAGAGATCTGCAATGAGAGAGCCTGCTGGCTCCAGGTGCTTCTTTGATCCCAAAAGGAAGAGCTCAACTCCCTCTCCCTCCAGGTTCTGGATACTCACCTTCTTTTTATCTATACTGATCTTTAGAGTAGAGCCCCTGTAAAGAATCTTAAATGAGAGAGCCTCCCAGTTGCCAGGGAGCAGGGGTTCAAAGCTCAGCAATCCGTCCTTGATTTTCATGCCTCCAAAGCCGTAAATTACCGACATCCAGGTGCCTCCCATGCTGGTAATGTGCAGGCCTTCATGAACCTCATGATTGTAATCGTCCAGGTCGAGCCGCGAGGTACGAAGGTACATTTCATAGGCTTTCTCTGATCGTCCCAGCCGGGCCGCCAGTATGGAATGAACACAGGGTGAAAGGGAAGACTCGTGAACGGTTCGGGGCTCATAGAAATCAAAATTGCGCTCCATGGTCTCCCCGTCATACTCATCTTCAAAGACAAAAATGCCCTGCAGCACATCTGCCTGTTTGATGAAGCAGGAACGCAAAATACGATCCCACGACCAGTGCTGGTTTATGGGCCTTTCCCGTGGATCCAGATCGGCAGCCATACGCTGCTCCTTGTCCATAAAGCCATCCTGTTGCAGGAAGACTCCAAGTTTTTCATTCACCGGGAAATGCAGGTGTTCCAGGATGTGGTGCCAGGACTCCGGTTCCTTATCCGATTTTAGTTTTGTACGCTCCACGATTGCTTCGAAAGCCTGCGCGTCTGTGCCTTTCACATAATCCAGAGCCTCCATGGTATAACTCAGGGTCCATGCCGCCATCTTGTTGGTATACCAGTTATTGTTTATGTTATTCTCGTACTCGTTGGGGCCGGTAACGCCCAGCATTACATACTTTTCCTTTTCCTCCGACCAGCTTATACGTTGCTGCCAGAAGCGGGATATCCCTATGAGAACATCCAAACCGTATTCAGCCAGATATTCTTTATCCCCCGTATAACGAATGTAGTTGTATATGGCATAGGCGATGGCCCCATTCCTGTGGATCTCTTCAAAGGTGATTTCCCATTCGTTATGGCATTCCTCTCCGTTCATAGTTACCATCGGATAAAGAGCTGCACCTCCGCTAAAGCCCAGTTTTTCGGCATTTTCGATGGCTTTCTCCAGATGCTTATACCTGTAGACCAAAAGGTTTCTTGCCACCTCTTGTCTGGCCGTACTCAGGTAGAAGGGGATCATGTAGGCTTCCGTATCCCAGTAGGTGCTTCCTCCATATTTCTCACCCGTAAATCCCTTGGGCCCAATATTCAGCCTTTCGTCCGTCCCGGTATAGGTTTGATTCAGTTGAAAGACGTTAAATCGTATACCCTGCTGGGCTTCCGTATCTCCCTCTATCACAATGTCAGAATGTGCCCATTTTTCCTCCCAAGCCCTCACATGCTCTTTAAACAAACCTTCAAAACCTGCGGCCATGGCTCCTGCCAGAACTTTCACCGAAGAGATGACCATATCCTCCGGATCATGATTCAATGAGGAAAGTACCGATACGAATTTGTAGAAGATCACCTCTTCACCCTGACCAAGCACCAGGGGAATCCGGTTGGCAACGTAATTATCCCGCTGAACGATCTCCTGCTCAGTTTCCAAAAACGCTCCATTCAACTCAAGCATATGACCCATGGACATACAGCTAACAAAGTCTGTTTTACGCGTGCGTGCCATCAGATATGCCGATCCATGGACTGCCCTGGCCAGCTCCATGTCCCAGAATTTCTCGTCGTAGTTGGAGTCCTGGTTGACCACATCGCCATCCAGGTAAGGAGTAAAGGAAACCGGGCCTTCGAAATCGACCGAGCGTATTGCATAGCGAATGGCTCCGATCTCTTCGCGCTCCATACTCAGAAACCTCCTCACTGCAATCTCCAGGCGATGCTCTCCTAGGTAGATGGCAAAGGTGCGCTCCAGATAGCCCTGTTTCATATTCAGTTCTCGCCTGAATTCCAAGGGCTTGACCTTATTCAAATCCAGAGGCTCACCCCCTATTTCCACATCTATTCCAATCCAGTTGGGGGCATTTAATACCTTGGCAAAATATTCGGGATAACCGTTCTTCCACCACCCAACACGGGTTTTATCCGGATAGTATACACCCGCCAGGTAAGTTCCCTGGAGCGTGTCGCCTGAATACTGTTCCTCAAAATTGGCACGTTGACCCATGCGACCATTGCCCAGGCTGAAAATGCTTTCTGAGGCCATGTGCATGGAAGGATCAAAGCCCTCCTCGATGATGCTCCATGGATCTGCCTTATAATATCCTTTCATGTTTAGGTGCTTTATCATTTAGGATTGGTGTCTTTCACAAACAGAATCAGAACCGCAGCCACTGCCATGGAAATCCCACCGGTGAGCAGGGCATAAATGCTGTCGCCGCCAAAGAGCGATTTTACCATAAAACCCAGGATGGTGGCTGCCAGGATCTGAGGAATCACAATGAAAAAATTGAAGATCCCCATGTATACGCCCATTTTATGTGCAGGCAGCGATCCGGTGAGGATGGCATAGGGCATGGCCAGTATACTGGCCCAGGCCAATCCGATCCCAATCATGGAAAAGAGCATGTGTTGGGGATTGTTTAGAAACATAATGGAAGCCAGTCCCAAACCTCCCACTACCAGGGCAATGGCATGAGTGATCTTACGATTGGTGAGCCTGGCCAGAAAAGGCAGCAGCACCAAACCGAATGCAGCAGCAAAAAGGTTGTACCAGCCGAACATCCCGCTTACCAGGTTGGCCCCTTCGTTATAGGCCTCGCTGGTGGTGTCGACCGTGTTGTACATGGTATGTGTCACAGCCGGTGTGGTATAGATCCACATGCTGAACAGGGCAAACCAGGAAAAAAACTGCACAATGGCCAGCTGTTTCATGGTCAAGGGCATACGGTAGAGGTCCGTGATTATGCTCACCAGCCCGTTTTTTTCTTTCTTACCAGAAATAAGTGCTCCGGTTAAGAGCTGGAGGAGTCCAAATGCAGCCAGTCCACCTGATAGAATGTACAATTCCTTCTCCAGTTCATACTGAAAGACCGGCCAGGCAAGAACCAGCCCCACCAGGGTCCAAACGATTCCACGGCGTAAATATTTCTTTATGGGTTCCGGCGACTCATTCTCCGCTTCAATGGGCTTTCCTTCTTCCTCGGCAAAGCTTTTTAACTCGTCGGGGCTGTATTCTTTGGTTTTTAACACAGTCCATAACACTGCCAGAAGGAAAACCCCTCCTCCCAGGTAAAAGGACAGCCTTACAGTCATTGGAATTTCTCCTTCGGGTGCTGTATTGGAAATATTAAACCATTCCGAAAGGGCGTAGGGAAGCCAGGAGGCCACAAAGGCACCTATTCCAATAAAAAAACTTTGCATGGTAAATCCCTTGGTGCGCTGCTCATCTGGAAGCATATCTCCCACAAAGGCCCGGAAGGGTTCCATGGTGATATTGATGGAGGCATCCATGATCCAGAGCATGCCCACCGCGATCCATAAACCCGGCGAGTTGGGCATCAGAAAAAGGGCAATGGAAGCCATGATGGCGCCAACCAGAAAGAAGGGACGACGGCGTCCCAACCTGCCCCAGGTCTTGTCGCTCATGTATCCTATAATGGGCTGGACGATCAGGCCGGTAACAGGTGCGGCTATCCAGAGGATTGGGATCTGATCTATATCCGCACCCAGAGTCTGAAAGATCCGGCTTACATTTCCATTCTGAAGGGCAAATCCGAATTGGATACCGAGGAAGCCAAAACTCATGTTCCATATCTGCCAGAAGCTCAATTTTGGTTTTTTTGCCATGAGGTAGTCAGTTGATGTGAGAGAACTAAAGTATTAAAAAATATAGTTAATTTGATTTCCGTATTCAGAAGCATGAATCCCCCATCATGAAACGATCTCCATCCATACTCGCAGCCTGCTTCCTGGCCATATTTATCCCAAGCCTGGAGGCCCAGATTATCACTTCGGACCCTGACCTGCCTACCGCCGGACAGACCGTCACCATTTATTACGATGCCACCCAGGGCACAGCCGGACTGGAAGATTACACGGGCGATGTTTATGCACATACCGGTGTGCTGACCAACCTCAGCTCCGACAACAGCGACTGGCGTTATGTGAAGACCAACTGGGGACAGAATACCACAGAAACCAAAATGACCCGCGAATCGGCCAATCTCTATTCGCTGGAAATTGGCCCGTCCATCAGGGAGTATTATGGAGTTTCCGCCGGCGAGACCATCACCCATATGGCCTTTGTGTTCCGGAGCTCAGACTCCAACAGGGAAGGAAAAGGGCTGGGGGGATCCGATATTTTTGTGGAGGTATTCAAGGAAGAATACGCCATTTCCATCATTAGCCCTGACCACAGTGTGGTGGTAAATCCCAACGAAGCGGTCTCTTTCGAAGCGGCCGCCATAAGCAGCTCCGATTGGACGCTTTTTGATAATGGAGCCACAGTAAAAACAGGGACCGGCACCTCCCTGAATCACACCTTTTCCTACCCTTCCACCGGTGATCACTGGATAAAAGTAATTGGGACCGCGGGAAGTGATACGGATTCCGATTCTGTTTTTATCCATGTCCTGGATAGCGAGCCTACTGCATCCTTACCCGGCGGGGTACAGGACGGAATAAACTATATAGACGATCAAAGTGCACATCTGGTGTTGCATGCACCTGGTAAAGCAAATGTTTTTGTCATAGGCGATTTCAACGACTGGGCTCCGGTGTCTGCAGCGAGGATGAACAAGGACGGAGAGCGGTTCTGGATCACGCTGGATAATCTGGAGGCAGGTAAGGAATATGCCTTCCAGTACCTGGTAGATGGTTCCATTTTTGTGGCCGACCCTTATAGCGAAAAGGTCCTGGATCCCAAATGGGACAAGGAAATCAGCTCAAGCACCTATCCCGGGCTGAAGGAATACCCTAGCAGGGCCTTTGGCATCGTGGGCATCCTGCAAAGCGCGCAGAGCACTTATTCCTGGAACGATGCGGGGTTTCTGCCACCCGATGAGCAGGATCTGGTGATCTATGAGCTGCTTCTGCGGGATTTCCTTGCTGCGCACAACTGGAGCACATTAAGCGATACCCTGGATTATTTTGTCAACCTGGGCATCAATGCCATTGAGCTAATGCCAGTAAACGAATTTGAAGGCAATGAAAGCTGGGGTTATAATCCTTCCTTCTACTTCGCGCCGGATAAGTACTATGGTCCGGCGGAGGACCTGAAAGCCTTTATCGACGCCTGCCATTCCAGGGGTATTGCAGTGATAATCGATATGGTCTTGAACCACAGCTACGGAGAATCGCCGCTTGTACAGTTATACTTTGACCACGGAAGCGGAAAGGTGGCGGCTGATAATCCCTGGTATAACGTTGACTCTCCCAACCCGGTGTTTTCCTGGGGCTATGATTTTGATCACGAGAGCCAGGCCACCAAAGATTTTGTGGACCGGGTGAATCTCCACTGGCTGGAGGAGTATCATGTGGATGGTTTCCGTTTCGATTTTACCAAGGGATTTACCAATCAGCCCGGCGATGGAGGTGCCTACGATGCATCCCGGATCGCCATTCTCAGGCGCATGGCCAATGAGATCTGGAGCATCAACGACCAGGCCTATGTCATCCTGGAACACCTGAGCGCGAACCAGGAAGAATATGAACTTTCCCTGAATGGAATGTTGCTTTGGGGAAATATCAATGAGAAGTATAACGAAGCCACCATGGGCTATCACGAGGACGGTAAATCCGATTTCAGCTGGATCTCTTATCTGGAAAGGGGCTGGACTGTGCCTGCCGTGGTGGGATATATGGAAAGTCATGACGAGGAGCGCCTGATGTACAAGAACAAAAATTTTGGGAATGCCTCGGGCGACTATGACATCCAGGATCATGTAACTGCCCTGAGAAGAATGGAACAGGCCGGGGCTTTTTTCTTCCCCATTCCAGGTCCAAAAATGATCTGGCAGTTTGGGGAGCTGGGCTACGATTACAGCATAAATTACGATTGCCGGGTGTGCAACAAACCCATCCGCTGGGATTACAATTCCGGAAAGCGTAGGAGGCTCTACCAGATGTGGTCGGCACTAATCCATCTGAAAACCGCTGAACCGGCCTTCCGTTCCGATGATTTCACCCTGGTCGTGGATGGTGCTGGTAAGAGAATTGAGATCAATCACAGCGATATGGACGTGCGAATCATCGGCAACTTCGATGTAGTCAGCCAGTCCGTCGATCCTTCGTTTAGCCAGACCGGCTGGTGGTATCGTTTTTTTGAGGGCGACAGCCTGGAGGTAAGCCAGTTGAACGAAGGCATTTCTCTTGAGCCCGGAGGATTTCAAATATTTACCACACGGAGACTCTCCAAGCCCGATATTACAGCCCGGCTGAAAGACCTCACAGAAGGTGTCACCCGCTTTCAGCTTTACCCCAATCCTTCTCATGGCTGGATCCATTTGGATCCTTTGCCCGAAAAATCCCGCCTTACCATCCTTCAGAGCAGTGGAAAAGTGGTACAGGAATCGATGCTGCAGGAATATGAGTCTTCGCTTGACCTCTCTTCCCTCCCTTCCGGGCTATATATTTTAGTTCGCCAAGTGGGGAATAAGGCCCCGGAATACGCAAAATTGATAATGGAATAAAGTCCCTGGCTGTTTTTCCTGAGCTATTGCAAATTACAACCCGCTCGTCTATCTTTGTGCAATTTTAAACCAGCCCCAAAAGGGAGGAAAGAATGAGCAAGCTATTCCCTGAATATAAGAACTTTGACCTGTCGGAAATCAACAAGGAGATCAATGCATTCTGGAAAAAGAACGGGATCTTCGAAAAATCCGTTGATATCCGCAAAGGTCAGCCCACCTTTGTTTTTAATGAGGGCCCGCCCTCAGCCAATGGGAAACCCGGCATCCACCATGTGATGGCCCGGGCCATCAAAGACATTTTCTGCCGTTACAAAACACAAAAGGGATTTCAGGTAAAACGCAAAGCCGGCTGGGATACCCATGGCCTTCCTGTGGAACTGGCGGTGGAAAGCTCCAAGGGCATCACCAAGGAGGATATCGGTAGTAAGATATCCATTGAAGATTTTAATGCAGCCTGCCGCAAGGATGTAATGAAATATACCCAGCTCTGGGAGGAGCTCACCGATGTCATGGGCTACTGGATCAATATGGACGATCCTTACATTACTTACGAAAACAAATACATCGAATCGGTCTGGTACCTGCTTAAGGAACTGCATAAAAAAGACCTTCTCTACAAGGGATATTCCATCCAGCCCTTTTCGCCTGCTGCAGGAACAGGATTGAGCACCCACGAGCTTAACCAGCCCGGGTGTTATCGCGATGTGAAGGATACAACAGTTGTGGCACAGTTTAAAGTGCAAAAGGATCAGCGTTCCGCGTCCCTTTTGGAAAGCACCGATACGGACCTCTTTATACTGGCCTGGACTACTACTCCCTGGACCCTGCCTTCCAATACGGCTCTGACCGTAGGTGCCAAAATAGACTATGTTCTGGTGCGTACCTTCAATCCGTATACTGGTGTTCCGGTAACTGTGGTTGTTGCCAGGGACCTCATGGGATCCTGGTTCCCGGAAAAGGATGCTGAACTTTCCCTGGAGGAATATGAAGCAGGCAGCAAACATGTGCCTTTTAAGGTGATAAAAAGCGTCAAAGGAAAAGAACTGGAAGGTCTGAATTACGAGCAGTTGCTCGATTGGGTCAATCCGGGCGAAAAAGCATTCCGCGTAGTATGTGGCGATTTTGTGACCACCGAAGATGGAACCGGAATCGTTCATACAGCACCTACCTTTGGAGCCGATGACTACCGCGTTGCCATGGCCAATGATATTTCAGCCATTCAGGTACTGGATAAGGATGGCGTACTCCAGCCCCTGGTGGACCGAAAAGGTCGTTTCTATCGCCTGAAGGACCTGGACCAGAATTTTGTCAAAGACAAGGTGAACCTGGATACTTATGCTGCCTTTGAGGGGAAGTATGTCAAAAACGAATACGACGATAGTAAGGAGGAAAACGATCCTACCACCGACGTGGATATTGCGGTGCAGCTAAAAATGGAGAACAAGGCCTTTCGCATTGAAAAGCATGTGCACAACTATCCCCATTGCTGGCGCACCGATAAACCCGTTCTCTACTATCCGCTCGACAGCTGGTTTGTGCGTACCACAGCCATGAAGGAAAGAATGATGGAACTGAATAACACCATCAACTGGAAGCCCGAGTCGACGGGAACCGGAAGGTTTGGGAAATGGCTGGAAAACCTGGTGGACTGGAACCTCAGCAGGGCGCGTTACTGGGGAACTCCTTTACCTATTTGGGTTACCGAGGACAAAAAAGAACAAATTTGTGTCGGTTCGGTGGCCGAACTGAAGCAGGAAGTGGAAAAATCGCTTGCTGCCGGATTTATGGAAACCAATCCTCTGGAAGCTTTTGAGGAGGGTGATTTCTCCGAAGAGAATTACAACATTTTTGACCTGCACCGACCCTTTGTGGACGATGTGGTGCTGGTGAGCGCCTCGGGACAAAAGATGTTCCGTGAACCGGTGCTCATCGATGTGTGGTTCGATTCGGGCTCGATGCCCTATGCTCAATACCATTATCCCTTTGAGCACAAAGACGATTTTGACCAGCTCTTTCCCGCCGACTTTATCGCCGAAGGGGTCGATCAGACCCGTGGCTGGTTCTTTACTCTGCACGCCATTGCCACCATGTTGTTTGATAGCGTTTCTTACAAGAACATCATTTCCAACGGCTTGGTCCTGGATAAGAGCGGAAATAAAATGTCCAAGCGTCTGGGCAACGCGGTGGATCCCTTTGAAGCCATTGAAAAACACGGTTCCGATCCACTCAGGTGGTACATGATCACCAATGCGCAGCCCTGGGATAACCTGAAATTTGACGAGACCGGAGTGGACGAGGTAAAAAGGAAGTTTTTCGGCACCCTGTACAATACCTATTCCTTTTTTGCGCTTTATGCCAATGTGGATGGTTTTACCTATGAAGCTGGAGAAGTTCCTGTGGAGGAACGTCCTGAAATTGACCGATGGATCATTTCCTTATTACACTCGCTGATCAAGGAGGTGGAGCAGCAATACGATATTTTCGAGCCTACCCGTGCAGCCAGGTTGATTCAGGATTTCGTGAACGAAAACCTGAGTAACTGGTACGTACGCCTGAATCGTAAAAGGTACTGGGGCGGGGAATTCGATACGGATAAACGTGCTGCCTATCAGACCCTTTATTCCTGCCTTGAGACGGTTGCTCAACTGGCGGCGCCTGTGGCTCCATTTTTCATGGACAAGCTATTTACAGATCTGAACAGCATTACCGGGCGACATGATGTAGAATCGGTTCATCTGGCCGATTTCCCCAGCTATGACGAAACACTGATCGATACCGCTCTGGAATCCCGGATGGATATGGCTCAGAAACTCAGCTCCATGGTCCTGGGCTTACGCAGAAAAGTAAATATAAAGGTAAGGCAGCCCTTGAACCGCATGATGCTGCCTGTGCTGGACCCATCAGTCCGGGATCAGGTTGAAGCGGTCAAAGCTCTGGTTCTTAATGAGGTAAATGTGAAAAACATAGAGTACATTAGCGATACTGCCGGCATCCTGGTGAAGAAGATCAAGCCCAATTTTAAAGCCCTTGGTCCTCGTTTCGGCAAGCAAATGAAGGAAGTGAGCGCGATCATCAATGGAATGGAACAGGAGGAGATCGCTGCCTTTGAAGCAGCCGGTTCTCATGAGATTACCCTTGGAGGAGAGGCTCTTTCACTGAATTTGGATGATGTGGAAATAGTCTCTGAAGATATCCCCGGCTGGTTGGTGGCCAACGAAGGAAGCCTCACCGTTGCCCTGGATATCAGCCTCACTGAAGAGCTACGCAAAGAGGGTATGGCCCGGGAGTTAGTTAACCGGATCCAGAATATTCGCAAGGAAAGCGGCTTTGATGTGACGGATAAAATTGAGGTGCTTATTGAGCGACATCCACTGCTTAGTGATGCCGTGGAATCTCATGGAGATTATATTGGATCACAGACTCTTGCCAGGTCGGTTTCTCTTGCAGACAAAATGGATGAACAGATAAGTAAACGCATTGATATAGACGATGATGTCTTTATAAACATCCAGGTGACAAGGGTGAACTAAGGACAGTCAAAATCATTAAAATTATTGTATATTAGGCAAACGAAACAAGAATCATTATGGCTGAGAAAAATAGGTATACAGACACGGAGCTGAAAGAGTTCAAAGAGCTCATCCAGCAGAAGCTTGATAAGGCCAGGGAAGATTACGAATTATTGAAATCGGCTATAACCCAGAGCGAAAGCAACGATACCCAAGATACTTCTCCTACCTTCAAGGTGCTCGAAGAAGGTGCTGCCACACTTTCCAAAGAAGAGGCTGGCCGGCTGGCCCAGCGACAGCAGAAGTTTATTCAGCACCTGCAAGCGGCTTTGGTGAGAATTGAAAATAAAACCTACGGTATCTGCAGAGAAACCGGTAAGCTAATCTCCAAAGAAAGGCTTCGGGCAGTACCCCACGCCACCCTTTGTATTGAGGCAAAATCCAGGCAGTAAAATACCCACACTGCTGAAGTTTTACTATGTCCCTTACCCGGAAATCCATACTCATTATCCTGGTGATTCTTGTGGCTGACCAGACGCTTAAGATTCTGGTAAAGACCCACATGACCTTGTATCAACAGATACCCTTTCTGGGTGACTGGGGAATTCTTCATTTTGTGGAAAATAACGGGATGGCTTTCGGGCTAAGCCTGCCTGGCAGCCTGGGAAAAATTCTGTTGACTTCCTTCCGGATCGTTGCAGTAGTGGCCATTGGCTTTTATCTCCGCCGCCTGATCAGCCTCAAGGCACATACCGGACTTATTCTCACCCTATCCATGGTGATGGCCGGGGCCCTTGGAAACATCATCGATTCGGTATTCTATGGATTAATCTTCAGCAGCAGCAGTCCGGTGGCAGCAGCCACCATGTTTCCTGAAGGTGGTGGTTATGCCCCCCTCCTGCATGGCAAGGTGGTGGATATGTTCTATTTCCCTGTGATCAAAGGCAATTACCCCGACTGGTTCCGCGGAGGATCTTCTTTCATTTTTTTCAGACCTGTCTTTAACATTGCCGACTCAAGTATTTCTGTAGCTGTAGCCATTATTCTTTTTAATCAGAAGCGCTTTTTCAGGCACATCGAGGATAAGGAAGCAGAAAAGCAGATCGAGGTGAAGGTCGAAGACACGACCGAAACCAGCGAAGTTTAAGTCTCTTTTTTTCCTAAAATGTGTGTGTCCCGCGATTGGAAAATCTCTGTGGATCCTGCTCCGCAACTTATAATTGTCTTCATGCCATTGTCCACGGGGGCTCCTGTTTTTAAAACTTTGTCCTTGGCCAAATGATAAATATTGCCCGAGGTGGGATTGGGTCCTGTGGGTACAAATACAGTGATGATTTCTCCCTGGTCGTCGGTAATAAATCCAGTCATCAGAGCACCCGAATTAAAAATGTCCACCAGAACCACTTCTTTGAAAAAGGAACGGTTCTTGCCAAAGAATTGCTGTACGGTTTCCTTGGCCAGTTTGTAGCCGGGAACCTTTACCAGGTATTGATCCTCCACCTTATTCAGGAAGACCCTCAGCCGGGTACGTACAACCAGACCAATAATGAAGAAGAAGAGCAAGACCGCGGTAAAGGTGATTACATAAAGTGCGAACTTGAAATATGGATTTGGGTCCGGGTCCTGCAGGAGCTTATCCACCAGAGGTGTAAGGTTTCGCCCAATAAGGTTGATCACCCACCTGAATAAAAGGACAATAAGAGTCAGTGGAGCCAGGGCCACCACACCCCCGATAAGGGTGGTCCTGAGAAAATTCCGGAATCGCTTGAAGATATTGATTTGCATGGCATCTGATATTATTTTGACTCACCTGGCAACTAAGAGCGAGGATGCGTCTATTAATTGTTTAAATTTAATACTCTTTAAAAATAGCGATGATGTTCCTTGTAACCATACTTATGTCCCTATTTCTGGCGGGCTCACCCGGAAAGGAAGTTCCGGCAAATCAACACGACTTTAAATTTGTGGCCCACAGGGGTGCTTCCTATCTGGCGCCGGAAAACACCCTTGCCTCCATCCAGCTGGCCTGGGAACTGGATGCCGACGCAGCCGAATGCGATGTGATGATGTCTTCGGACAACAAGGTGCTACTTTTTCACGACAAGAACACCAAAAAACTGTGTGGACAGAACCATGTGGTAAGCGAAACCCCCTGGGAAATTCTGGATAAACTGGAGGTGAAACTGCGCGACAGCAACCGGTCCGAATATAAAGGGGAGACCATTCCCCTGCTGGAAGAAGTGCTTCCGACCATTCCGGAAGGCCGCATGCTGGTTATCGAGATCAAAACCGGACCTGAGATACTTCCCTATCTCAAAGAGGTGGTCGAAGCCTATCAGAACTCCGGAAAGATCTCCTTCATTGCCTTCGATTTTGAAACCATCATGGGAGCCAAGGCTCTCTTCCCCCAGGTTCCGGCCTACTATCTCTCCTCCTTCCAGGCCAACATTCATAAAAACTTCGAGGCTATTGTAAGTAAGAAATTAGATGGAGTGGATCTTCGACATGCCATCATTAATAAATCCCTGATGCAAAAATGTGAGGATGCCGGACTGGAGGTTTGGTGCTGGACAGTGAACGATCCGGAAACAGCCCTGAAGATGAAAGAGCTTGGTGTGACAGCTGTCACTACCGACCGGCCCAGGTGGCTGAAAGAACAAATAGCTACAATTAATTAAACTCTATTTAATATTGATTGTTTTAATTTGCAGTTCCTTATAAAATCTATACAAATGAAAAAAGTACTTATTCTTTTCATGGGCATCACGCTGATGGCCTGTTCAACGCTTGAAAGCCAGGAAAGCCCAGCAGAAAAACCAAGGCAAATTATACTTCTGATCGGTGATGGCATGGGCCTTTCTGCCGTGTCTACTGGTTTTTACTACGGAGATCAGCCTTCTGTTTTCAAGAGGTTTACCCAGATCGGTCTGCAGCAAACATCAACTGCCAAAGAAAAAGTAACCGATTCTGCCGCCAGCGGAACTGCTATGGCCACCGGAACCAAAACTTACAATGGTGCCGTGGGTGTGGATACTACAAAGACAGCCCATAAAAACATTGCAGAAATAGCCGCCAGCCTGGGCTGGAGCACCGGGGTGATAGCCACTTCCACCATCAG
>Ga0180430_10003467_pt1 | contig 13595 bp, 12 predicted proteins | sample SS_ome_9_FD_132999 | JGI IMG/M metagenome (GOLD analysis project Ga0180430, IMG submission 132999) | Hypersaline lake sediment archaeal communities from the Salton Sea, California, USA - SS_1_S_2 metaG | ecosystem: Environmental > Aquatic > Non-marine Saline and Alkaline > Hypersaline >... | reverse complement strand
CCCACCTGTAAGCTGCACCCAGCTGCAGGGACCAGTGCTCGTGAAGGCTTCTTTCATAGAGAATAGAAACATTATTAAGCACCATTCCAAGAGGGTTCAGCTTCACGCCATTCTTATACGCCGATACATCTTTTACCTGGCCACTCATCATGACAGGTGAAAGCAAAGCAAACAGCAAGCAGTTCCTTATCATCCTTTTCATCATTTATTATTGCTAATTTTGACCGCACCGGCAAAACAATCCGGATTAAAAGGTGTTTAGCAATGAAAGATATTAAATTATTTTACAGATATGAAAAGACTTATAATTCTAGTGCTTGCAGTACTTTTAGCACTTCCTGCTTTTGCTCAGGAGCTAAGTAAACAGGAAAAAAAGAAACTAGAGAAAGAGTTAAAAAAAGAGCAGAAGTCAGAGGAGGCAGCAAAACGGGCCGAGGTAGTTAGTGCCATGGCAGAGTACCATAAATTTGTTCTGGAAGTCAATACCTTAAGGGATAAACGAGGTAATTCACTCCAGGTATCCTCCAATATCAACTTTATCGCCTCAGATTCAATCACAGGGGTCATCCAGGTGGGATCTAATACCTATATAGGACGGAATGGAGTTGGGGGAGTTACCGTGGAAGGATCCATTGCCGATTATAAATATTCAAGGAATGAGAAGAACGGAACATACATCATCACCTATTACCTGAGAACTCCGGTGGGAAGCTATGATGTGCGCCTGACAGCCTATCCGGATGGCCGGGGCGATGCCGAAGTAAGCTCAACCACATGGGGTGATAGACTTCGGTACTCGGGTAACCTGGTCCCCATTGGGATATCCAGGGTTTTTAAGGGATCCTCTTTATAAAGATCTCTCCTATTCCTCCAGTTTATAAAGGAAACGTTTGATACTCCGCTTGGGAGTCTTCTCAAATTCTGCTTCGTGAATGTGGATCTTTAGGATGGTCTCATAAGCGCTTGTGTGCCTGTTATATTCCTTCCGGTTCTCCTCCAGAAGGGTTTCCAGTTCCGCCTCTACTTTATCAGCTTTAACCTGATCGGGATCCGGATAAACAAGGGCCTCCAGCTTATGATTACTATTCATTAACACCACCGCTTCGCTAATATAGGGCAGGTTGCATAACTTGGATTCAATCTCCTCCGGATAGATATTTTGCCCGGACGGTCCCAGTAGCATACTCTTGCTCCGGCCCTTGATATAGATAAAGCCATCCTTATCAGTGACTCCCAGATCGCCCGTGTGGAGCCAGCCGTCTTTATCAATGGTGGCTTTAGTAGCCTCCTCGTTTTTATAGTAGCCCTCCATCAGATTTTCGCCCTTAACCAGGATTTCTCCAGGTACTTCATAAGGTTTGTCCGAATCAATTTTCAGTTCCATAATGTCCAGGATTTTCCCGCTGGATCCCTTGCGGGTAGTAGCAAATCCTTCATAGGACATAAGTGGCCCACATTCGGTCATTCCATATCCAATGGTAAATGGGAACTTTATCCTGGTGAGAAAATCCTCCACTTCAGCGCCGAGGGCAGCTCCGCCAAGCACGGCCTCCCTGAAACGGCCCCCGAAAGTCTCAATCAAGGACTTCCGCATCTTTCCATAGATCAACCCCTTCACACCGGGAATCCTGGTCAGCACTTTTACTGAACCCTTATTCAAAACGGGTAAGAGTTTTTTCTTGTAGATTTTCTCAAAAAATATGGGTACAAAGAGTATCAGGTGTGGTCTGACCTCAGAAAAAGCTTTTATAATCACAGGGGTGGCCGGCAATTTACCCAGGATGGTGACATGTACTCCAACTGCCATTGGAAACAGGTAGTCAAAAGCACATCCATAGCAATGAGCCAGGGGAAGCAGAGCAAGCATCTTTTCTCCCGGATTTAACTCAATGGAACGCATGGCAAAATCCACGTTACCGGCAAGACTGTTGGCCGAAAGCACAACTCCCTTACTGAATCCGGTGGTTCCCGAGGTATAATTGATCTCCACTACCTCGCTGTTATCTACATCGGCATATTTGATCTGCTCCTTGCTAAAACCTTCCGGATATTTCTTTTCAAATAAGAGATCCAGTCCCTCATGGGCCTTCTTCAGGGCAGCAGTCGGTTTGGCGGAAAGAATACCGAAATCGTCCAGGGAGAGTATACTCTTCACCTTTTTCATCTCTCCTTCTGACAGGCTATTCATGGTCTGGGGGTCTACCAGCAACATCACCGAATCGGAATGGTTAATAATGGTATGCGCATCGGCCGGTTTAAAATCGGCCAGCACCGGAACGGATACAGCCCCATAGGTGACCACACTCATAAATCCCACACACCAGTTGGAAGAGTTCTTCCCAAATACTGCAATTTTATCACCCTTTTTTACCCCGGCGGCCTCATAAAGCAGGTGCAGCCTGGCAATCTGTCTGGCCATCTCGCCATAGGTATAAGATACATCACTGGTGTAGTCCGACAGCGCGGGAAGGTCAAAGTTTTTGGCAAAACTCTCTTCATAAAGCTTGATGAAATTCTTCTGGATCATTGCAAGGGAATTTTTAGTTTGTGTTAAATATATTCATTTCCATCCAATGTTTAAAAACTCTTCATGCATTCCTGTCCCCGGCCGGGTCATAATCGAACAAAGCAATTATCTTTGTGCATATCATTTTGAACATCCATTCTAACACCTGATTTCATGATTTATTTTTTCCGGGTCCCCGACGATAAAATCATTGCTCTTGAGGTTTATACCGAACTAAGCGAGGTTGCAACTGAGAAGCTGGAATGGTTGTTTGGCTCTGCCTCCTGTCTTACAGCTGCCCGGGTAGAGGGTTGGTTTGTGGGGCCCAGGAAAGAAATGATCACTCCATGGAGCACCAATGCAGTGGAGATTACCCAGAATATGGGTGTTGATGGCTTAAGACGGATTGAGGAATTTTTCCCTGTAAAAGGCAGAGAGGCATCTTTTGACTCTATGCTACAGGTCCTTTACGAAGACCTGGACCAGGAGCTTTTTACCATCGATCGCTCGCCGGAACCGGTTCTTGAGATAAGTGATATTGCCGCTTACAATGCAAAGGAAGGTCTTGCACTGAATCCCGATGAGATTGATTACCTGGATGGACTGAGTAAAAGAATTGGCCGAAAGCTTACCGACAGTGAAGTCTTTGGATTCTCCCAGGTCAACTCAGAGCACTGCCGCCACAAAATATTCAACGGCACCTTTATCATCGATGGAGAGGAGAAAGAGTCTTCGCTTTTCCAATTGATAAAAAAAACCACACAGACGAATCCCAACCATATTGTCTCTGCTTATAAAGACAACTGCTCCTTTGCAGCCGGACCTGCCATAGAGCAGTTTGCTCCTGCTTCCCAGGACAAATCGGACTATTTCAGGGTAAGGGATATAAATTCAGTACTTTCGCTGAAAGCGGAGACCCATAATTTCCCTACTACCGTGGAACCCTTTAACGGTGCCGCCACGGGTACCGGAGGTGAAATCCGCGACCGAATCGCAGGTGGCAAGGCTGCCATCCCTATGGCAGGAACAGCCGTTTATATGACTTCTTACCCGAGGCTTAAAAAAGGGCGCAGCCTGGAAGGAGTTATGCCGGAACGACCCTGGCTCTACCAGTCTCCTGAGGAAATCCTGATCAAAGCTTCAAACGGAGCCAGCGATTTTGGCAATAAATTCGGTCAACCACTGATATGCGGCAGTCTCCTCACCTTTGAGCATGAAGAGAAGGGAAAAAAATTCGGCTACGATAAAGTAATCATGCTGGCCGGCGGAATTGGTTTCGGAAACAGTGAGCATGCCCAGAAGGACACTCCCGAAAAGGGAGACCTGGTAGTTTTACTGGGAGGTGACAATTACAGGATTGGCATGGGTGGAGGTGCCGTATCCTCTGTGGATACTGGTGAATTTGAGAATGCCATTGAACTGAATGCGGTCCAGCGGGCCAATCCAGAAATGCAGAAAAGAGCCTACAACGCCATACGTGCCCTGGCCGAATCTGGTAAGAATACCATTGTAAGCATACATGATCATGGAGCCGGGGGGCATCTCAACTGCCTCTCCGAACTGGTGGAAGAGACTGGTGGAAGGATCAACCTGGACAAACTACCAGTGGGCGATCCAACCCTTTCAGCCAAAGAGCTTATCGGAAACGAATCTCAGGAGCGAATGGGCCTGGTAATAAAGGCCAGCGATGTAGATGAGCTTGTACGTATCGCCAAGCGCGAAAGGGCTCCCATCTATATCATCGGTGAAATCACAGACGATCACCGCTTTGTATTTGAAAGCGAAAAGACCGGAGAAAAGCCCATGGACCTGGAGCTGGTCGATATGTTTGGGAAACCGCCACGCACCGTAATGGACGACCACTCGCTGAATACACGTTATAAGAGAATTCCATATAAAGTAAGTGATCTGGCCCGCGATCTTGAGGGAGTAATGCAACTGGAAGCAGTGGCCTGCAAGGACTGGCTCACCAATAAGGTGGACCGCTCGGTAACAGGAAAGATTGCGCGCCAGCAGTGTGCAGGTGAACTGCAGCTACCCCTGAACAACCTTGGTGCAGTAGCACTGGACTACCAGGGAAATAAGGGCTACGCCACCTCCATCGGACATGCCCCGGTGGCGGCCATGGTAAATGAAAAGGCAGGATCTGTGCTTTCCATTGCCGAGGCCCTGACCAATATTGTCTGGGCCCCCATGCCTGACCGCATCAGAAGTATATCCCTCTCAGCCAATTGGATGTGGCCCTGTAAAAATGAGGGAGAGGATGCCAGGCTTTATCATGCAGCTAAAGCAGCTAGTGACTTTGCCATAGCACTGGGCATTAATATCCCCACAGGGAAGGATTCGCTCTCCATGACTCAGAAGTATGACGACCAGGTAGTCTATGCCCCTGGAACTGTAATTATCTCGGCAGCCGGGGAAGTAAGTGATATCCGTAAGATAGTAGAGCCACTTATTCAGCCCGATCCGGAAAGCAGGTTAATCTATGTGGATCTGGCCAAAGATGAGTTTAAACTAGGAGGTAGTTCCTTCGCCCAATATAAGAACAGGCTTGGTAGGGCAACTCCCACCGTCACCGATCCCGCCTACTTTGCAAAAGTATTTAACCTGCTTCAGAATCTGATTGAAGAAGGACATATCCTGGCTGGTCATGATGTATCATCGGGAGGAATGATTACCACCTTGATGGAGATGTGTTTTTCCAATACCTCAGGTGGTGTAGAGGTCGATATTACAGGCATTCCCGGAGAGACTACAGGGGTTCTTTTTAGTGAAAAACCCGCAGTGCTAATCCAGGTGAACAATCCACATGTACTTACGGCCCTGTTTGAAAAAGAAGGAATTCATCATCATGTTATCGGACGCCCTGTTGAAGAACGCAATTTGTTACTGAACACAAAGGAAGAGAATCTGAAGCTGGCCATTGATCACTACCGTGACCTCTGGTTCCGTACCTCCTACCTGCTCGACCGGAAACAGTCAGGCGAAAAACTTGCGGAGGAAAGATTTAATAATTATAAGCACAATAAACTGGACCTTGATCTGGGATCTTTCAAAGGCACTTTTAAGAGTCTGGGCTTAGATCCCAAAAGACGCAGCGAAAGTGGTGTGAAATCAGCAATCATCCGAGAAAAGGGTGTTAATGGCGATCGCGAAATGGCACATGCACTTTACCTGGCAGGTTTTGATGTGAAGGATGTCCATATGACCGATCTGATTGCCGGACATGAAACCCTCGAAGAAATACAGATGATTGTTTTTGTGGGCGGCTTCTCAAATTCCGATGTGCTGGGCTCGGCCAAGGGCTGGGCAGGAGCATTCAGATACAATGAAAAAGCACGCAAAGCCCTGGAAAATTTCTATGCCAGGGAAGATACCCTGAGCCTGGGTGTGTGTAATGGTTGTCAGTTGATGATCGAATTGGACCTGCTGGTTCCCGAACATGAGCTGAGTCCCGCCATGAAGCACAACGCCTCCGGGAAGTTCGAGTCTGCCTTTCTTGGTGTAAAGGTCCCGAAAAACAACTCTATAATGTTAAGTACCCTGGAAGATATGAACCTGGGCATTTGGGTTGCCCACGGGGAAGGAAAATTTGTGCTGCCTGAGCCGGTAGAAAAATACCATATTGCTGCCCGGTACAGCCGCTCATCATACCCGGCCAATCCCAATGGCTCAGACTACGATGTTGCAGCACTTTGTTCGGCCAACGGACGCCACCTGGCCATGATGCCCCACCTGGAGCGAGCTTATCAGCCCTGGCAGTGTGCTTACTACCCTGAAGATCGCAGACAGGATGAGGCCACCCCGTGGCTGGAAGCCTTTGTGAATGCACGGCGCTGGATCGAATCCAGGTAAGAAACCGGATTTCGTCACAATCTAAAGAAGATAGGGTATAATGGCTTTTCTTTCGGAGGGGTAATCTTCGAATGTTTCCCGGTACCACTTATGATGGCTCAGGGCGCGGGGAACCAGGTTATAGAAGGTCCAGAGGGCAAATACCAGGGCGGCCGGACTCCAGGTCATCACCGCAAAGCCTGTCCATTGTATAATCTCCCCAAGGAAATTGGGGCAGGAGACCCTTCGAAATAAACCACCCCGGGGAATAAAATAACCCTTTTTACCACCCTTGCGTAAACGAAGCAGTATCTGATCGGACCACCAGTTAAGGAAACTTCCTCCTACATAAAGCATCATCCCGGAGATAAAGCGTACATCAGTGAGCCACTCAAAAGTATATTCACGGGCAAAGGCCGAAAAATAATAACCATTGGTAAAGCCATTGACCAGGTTAAAACATAGTGCCAGCAGGGCAATCACAAGGGGCATTGACTTTCCTGATGTCCGGATGCGCCAGGGCCAGATCAGTGAACGGTTGATGTAGTGGAATGTATAAAGGGCAAAAAAGATCCAGGTGAGGGGCTGAATTTTATTGGGCCCAAAAAGAAAGCAAAGGACAAAAACCAGCAGGGAAACAAACTCCATCAGCAACCATCCCAGCCGGTTGGGTATATTAGGTCCCCAGTCCTTCCGGCTGTGACGACCATAGGGGGCTTTAATAAAGAGCAGGAGAATAAAAACAGCCAGCCCAAGAATGGCCCATACCCATAAAAAAGTTAAAAAGGTTTCGCGTTCCATTGGGATATATACAGGACGCGAATATAAAGGTTTTTTTAGTAAGCCTGGCTAGCGGCTGTCTGTCCTGTTTTCGGTATAAAGGTATCGGATGGCAAGCTCCTCCGAATCCAGCGAGACAATCCTCATCTGGTAAGTCATCATTCCACCCCAGTAAGCCACAGTAATATCAAGCAGACTATCGGAAACAGCCTCCCAGCTACCCTTAAAATTATCATAGGTGATGGGAGGTGTGCCGCACCAACCTGCATTCTTCCGCTCAATAAAAGTTCCGTCATCATGTATGGTAAATCCATAGCTGTCCGGATCCAGATCTGCGGAGCGTTGAAGCAGCAGGGTATCCCCCTGATACATATTCTCGACCCAGGTCCCGACAACGCCTGCATTTGATCCCAGGTCTGCCACCTCCAGCATACTTTTCTCACAGGAGCCTAAGAGCATAGCAACCAGCAGAATAACAAGTTTCTTCATATAATCCTCGATTTCTTTATGTACAGGATGAATGATTGCATCCTAAGGTTGCTTCATATGATCGTCTTTCACTACTTTTGAGTAAATCCATCTTCTGCAATGAAAAACAAATTAATCCACATTAAGTTTATTTTTCCCCTGACAATGCTCCTGTTATTTCTGGCTCAACAAGCCTATGGACAAACCAGAGTAGACAGGATCCCCTTGAAGCCGGGCCCGGAAGATATGGTCCTGGACACCCTGCATGGCGATCCAGGCCTGATCATCTCCTGTTGCGGCAGGCGGGAAGCGGATAAACCCTTTGGCGAAATTATTCACTATGATCTTCTTTCGGGAGAACAGCAGGTAATGCCACGGATGAATGAACCTGAGGGCCTGCACTTCCGCCCTCACGGGATCTGCCTGGACGGGAATCTGCTCTATGTAATCAGTCACGAAAAAGAACCTGACTACCATCCGGTTCTGGTCTACCGTGTACATGGCATCGAGCTGGATTTTGTGGACTTGATTCATACCGACCACCAGCACTCACCCAATGCTCTGATTACGGGTCCGGATGGAGAAATATACCTGGTAAACGATTCGGGTAAAAGGGGTAGTTTGATGGAAAAGGCTCTTAAACTCAAGCGGGCCAGTGTTGAAAAGTTGGCAAAAAACAGCGATGGGAAGTGGGAGGCAGAGATGGTGGCAGACAAGCTTGGCTATCCCGCTGGGATCAACCGCATAGGTGATCAGCTCTATGTGGGTGATGCCGTACTGCATAAGATTCACGTATTTCAGATTACACCGGAAGGTTTAAGCCCTGTGGGTGAGATCGAAAAGCTGAAGGGCAACGACAACATAAGGATATACAAAGACCAGTTGCTGACTCCGGGGCATGTGAAACCACTGAAGTTTGTTAAGCATGCCAAAAATCCCGAAAAAAAATCACCCGTGGATGTCTTCCTGGTCGATCCTGCCACTGGCAATCATTCTGTTCTGTATTCCACCGATGGTTCAACCATCAGTGGGGGCTCCACAGCCCTTATCTTCGGGAAACACCTCTATATCTGCCAGGTTTTCGATCCCTGGATTCTGAGAGTAGAGCTTTAAAACAGAACAGCATATTCCTGATTCACCGATAAACCAGGCCTGTTGATCGAAAAAAATTGACAGGCAGCTTACTTTCTGTGATTTTTACAGTGAATAAAAAAACCTGATGTCATGAAAAGAACACTTGCATATATAGTAATAACAGGCATGCTCCTGATGAGCTCCTGCCTGGTCAGCTCCCTCCACCCCTTCTATAAAGCAAAAGATAAAAAGTATGATGCCGCCATGGTGGGTACATGGATCGATGGGGACGACTGTATCTGGAACATTCAACCCAATATGATTTCTGAGGATTTTCTGGAATCAGAGGTACATGACGGTTCCTACAAAGTGACATATTATGAAGATGAAAACAGAATATCTATTCTGACAAGCACTCTTTTTCAATTGAATGATGTGGATTATGTGGACTTCATGCCAGATCCCAACGAGGACCACAGCAATTCCGATATGACATCCTTCCATCATATACCGGTACATACCCTGGCAAGGGTCCAGTATTGTAAGGATTCAATTCTACTATACTGGTATGGCGATGAATGGCTTAATGAACTGATTGCACAAAACCGCATCCGCATCAAACATGAAACCGTTTCAGGAAGCCTGTACGACAGGCAACTGCTGACTGCCTCAACCGATGAGCTGCAGAAATTCATTAAAAAATATGCCAATGATCCAAAGACAGTTGAGGAGATTGAAAATATCTTTGCTCGTGGCTATAAGGATGACCAGGAAGAATCCGGAGCCTTTCTCAAGCTAAAACCCTATATTGGGCCCCTTCCTGAGAAAAAAGCAAGACAGGTGGAACCAAGCCACAAGATCCTATAAATGAAAAGTAGAAATAAAGTATTTATTGCCCGGAGCCTGGATGGTTATATTGCTGATAAAAACGGGGGCCTGGACTGGCTGAACACAGTCCCGAACCCCGACCATCTGGATCTGGGATATAATAAGTTCATCGAAAATGTGGATGCCCTGGTGATGGGGCGTTCCACATTTGATACCGTCTGCAGTTTTGATATGGATTGGCCCTACAAAATTCCCGTTTTTGTTTTAAGTTCTACCATCGAATCCTTGCCCTTGAAGCTGAAGGACAAAGCGGAAATCCTGAATGGTACTCTTAAAGAGATTCTTGACAAGATCCATAAGAAGGGATACACTCAGCTATATATCGATGGTGGCAATACGGTTCAGAACTTCCTGAAGGAAGATCTGATAGATGAACTCATTATCACCACCATTCCCATCCTGCTTGGCGGTGGCACTCCGCTATTCGGGGAACTACCCGAAGAGATGGCCTTTGAACATGTGAACTCGACTCTTTACCTGGATGCAGTGGTTCAGGATACTTACAGGCGCAAACGAGATTAAGTCTTTGCTATAACTTATTCAGAGCCGCCGGTATTAGTTTTGTTATGCTTATCCGTTTTTCACCTTTTACGAATGCCAGCAACTCCTCCCTGTCCTTAATCGCTCTGATTTTCTCAGTGGCGACCCTTACATTGTAATTTGAACTGTGGTCCGCCTTCCCTGCCACTGCTTTTGCAGCAGGCTTTGGTTTTGGAGCTGCAGCTGGCTTGGGGGCTAAAGCTGCCTTCTTTTTTGAATCTTTTTTCCTGGAGTCCTTCTTTCTATCAACCTTCTTCTTCACATCTTTTTTCTTCGTTTCCTTCTTCTTGGTATCCTTCTTTTTCACAGCCTTCTTCTTAGATTCTTTCTTCTTTGATTTTTTCTTTTTCCCAGGCTTTAGCTTTTCCAGTATGCTCTTCTTCTCTTTCCTTTTTTTGTCCTTTTTGTTTGACTCCTTTTTTGATTTTTTCTTGGCCATATCGGATTGAATTAGGTGGAACGGTATAAGGTATGTAAGTTAAAATATTATTTAATAAATTCCACATCATCTTGCACTTTGCATTATTCTATTCCATCAGTTATTCACCGATGATAGAGCCCCTTTCATCGAAAAAGTTTTATGCGCAGGAGGTTTTTCTTAAATTGAACTCCTATGAGGGAAAAGTCCCGGAAAAAACAAGCCTTCAGACAGAATCTTACCGATTTGATGATTTTCAGGAAGCGGTGGTGGCAGCATCTCATTTTCTGGGCCGTGGCCCTGTTGATTCTTCTCAATATCTTTAAGACTTCCGGGGCCGTTGAGAAAATAGATGTAATATATACCGTCATCTTCATGCTTCCCATTGTCTGCATTGTTTACCTGAATCTCTACGTGGCTCTTCCCGGATTACTCAGGAAGGAGAGTTACCTCATTTATACACTTGCTTTCCTGATCCTTCTGACCTCCGGGTCCCTCTTCCTATATCTGCTCTTCGACAGATGGATCGATCTCTTCCTTCCGGGTTACTATTTCATCTCCTACTACAATATTCCATTGCTGATGCTCTATACCGGTAGTTTTTTGGTTCTTAGTACGCTGTTAAAACTTTCACGTAGCTGGTTTATGCTATTAAGGGTGGAACGCATGACCAGCTCACAGCAGCTGCAATCCCTGCAATCTCAAATTAATCCCCATTTCCTGCTTAACAGCCTGCAAACAATTTATGCCCTTTCCCTGGAGCAATCGGAACGATCGCCGGAGGTAATTCTTCAACTTTCCGGCATTCTGAAATATACCCTTTATGAAACCAGACAGGGCAGCGTAGAATTGGAAAAAGAGATTGGAATCATTAAAGATTATGTGAATATGTATCGCCACCGGATTGAGCCTGATCACGTCAATATCTCTATGGAAATTAGTGGCGATCCGGAAGAGTTTTTGATCGCACCAATGCTCCTGCTACCATTCGTTGAGAACAGTTTTAAGCACGGACTCCAGGCCAGCGTGGAAAAACCATATATAGTTATTCGTCTGGGTGTATCAGGTAATAATTTAAAGTTTATGGTGCGGAACAGCCGGGGTGAAATCGATCCTGCAGGACTGGAAGAAGAAAAGGGAATCGGCATTGAGAATACCAGGCAACGCCTGGAGCTACTCTACCCTGGGAGCCATAAACTCGAGATTGCAAACTTAGACGATACATTTACAGTTAATCTGTCCATTGAACTGAAACGTAAATGATGGCAAACTGCCTGATAGTTGATGATGAACCCCTCTCCAGGGATGTTCTTAAAAAGTATATTGCTGAGGTGAAAGACCTGCAGCTGCTTGCAGAATGCCGCAACGCTATAGAAGCAAGTCACCAGCTGAATAAGGCTCCGGTTGACATCCTCTTCCTGGATATCAATATGCCGGGTATCTCCGGGATCTCATTTGCACGGTCTCTGACAATCTCCCCCTTGCTTATTTTCACAACGGCCTATCCTGAGCACGCCGTTGAAGGCTTTGAATTAAATGCCACCGATTATCTTGTCAAACCCTATTCCTTTGAGCGTTTCCTGAAAGCGGTAAACCGTGCACTTGAACGCCTTCGGGAAAACAGGGAAACAGAGACTCCGGCTGGAAAAATCCTCGTGAAAGCAGATAAGAAATTATATGCCCTTCAATTCTCTGAGATCTTATTTCTGGAGGGACAGGGGGACTATATACGCATTAGAACCAGGCAACAAAACCTGGTGGTACACGATACCATCAAAAACTTCCTGGGCTCCCTGCCCGAACAGGAATTCATGCGTATTCATAAGTCTTTTGTGATCAACCTGAAGTGTATCGAATACATTGAAGGAAACCAGGTCAGGATAGGAGAACATACCATCCCTGTAAGTCCGGTTCACCGGGAAGAATTACTTAAGCGTTTTATGCCATAAACAGAGCCTGAAGGGTTTCAAAAAACTGACCCATATGCAGTCCGTCCGCCACAGCATGATGCACATGCACTGACACCGGGATCGTCCTTTTACTCCCCTTCATAAAGTACTTACCCACCGTTATCTTTGGAATGGAATCCCTTGTTTTATAATGCCTCGGGTGACTGACATGATTAAACTTTATCCAGGGCAGAGATGAGAAATGGATAATGTTCTCACCTATCTCCTGGCGTATCAGCTGGTCAGACATCCTCACTTCAATCATTTCCTCGATGGCCCTCTCCATAAAGAGACCCAGGTCCTCAAAATAGGGAATATAGGAAAAACCAAAGGTGCCGTTATCCCGGTCAATGGTGGCCGAAGCATTTATCACATCATAGAGATAGAGCTCATCTCCTTCAAGGCGGTACTTGAATGCCTCGGTCTGGTTCACTGCCTTCAGAACCAGGTAGAGGTAGTAAAGGAAGAATGAATGCTTGTTCTTTTTTGCAAAATCATATGCTGCAGTACATTCCATATCCACAGTGATCCCGTAATAGGGTTCATCAAAATCCTTAAAAAAGCGATAGATTTCTCTGCGTTCCCACTTTGCGATATCAATTTTCTTCTTCATCTCCTTCGAATCTTATTTCGCGCTAAGGTACAAATTCAATACATTAAGGCATCAATCGGATCGCTGCAGAACATCAAGTGCGGGTTAATCCTTTTTTTGGGAAGCTCCCTTTTCCTAAGCTCCCTTTCAAGGAAAATACAGCAAAGGCTCCCGCCTGCCCCGGATCATACGCTACTTTGACAACAGGTACAGTTAGGGGAACAAGGGGAGCCCGTTTTTTTCTGTGCTTCCTTAATAAGCTTAGAAAGAGATGCTGCCCTGTAGTCCAACCCACAACTGCACATTGCTCTGGTTGTAGTTGTTACTGGTATGCTTGTAGAAGGAGTAGGGAGGGATCTCATTCCAGGATAACACACCCATATCCGGATTGGTATCGGCCACTGATACATTGAAAGTGGGGCCGATATGGAGATTCACCTTGTTGTCCAGGTTCCATCCGAAAAGGAACTTAAGCGTATTATAGAGATTCAGGCGATCGATGTAAAGGAAGTAGGGAGAAGCATTATTCCCGATCCACAATTCCTG
>Ga0180430_10003466_pt1 | contig 13596 bp, 12 predicted proteins | sample SS_ome_9_FD_132999 | JGI IMG/M metagenome (GOLD analysis project Ga0180430, IMG submission 132999) | Hypersaline lake sediment archaeal communities from the Salton Sea, California, USA - SS_1_S_2 metaG | ecosystem: Environmental > Aquatic > Non-marine Saline and Alkaline > Hypersaline >... | reverse complement strand
GACCGCCATTCAGATGGGGGTCAAACGGTTCGGCATTCGTACCATGCTGGCCTCCAATGAATTGAATCACACCTATATGGTGGAGACTGCGGAGATGCTCTTACATGTCATTTCTGAACTTCACCGGAAACTGTCGATTCGGTTTGAATTCATCAACATCGGCGGAGGACTGGGCATCCCTTATTCCCCGGAGGATGCTTCCTTTGACCTTGCCGCCATGGCCCGGGGCATTGGGCAGTCCCTGGCGGAATTCAAAAAAATCAACGCCTGGGTGCCCAGGCTGTATATGGAAAGCGGACGGTATATCACCGGGCCCCATGGTGCCCTGGTCACAGCCGTCATCAACCACAAACATATTTACAGAAACTATGTGGGGGTGGATGCATCCATGTCTGCGTTGATGCGACCGGGAATATACGGCTCCTATCACCATATTCACATCCACGGCAAAGAGCATCTGCCCGTATCCGGCCCGGTGGACGTGATCGGAGGCCTTTGCGAAAACAACGACAAATTCGCTGTCCAGCGGTCTTTGCCTGAAACCCGGAAAGGGGATCTGCTGATCATTCATGATACCGGGGCCCACGGCCAGTCCATGGGCTTCAACTACAACGGGCATTTGCGGCCCAAAGAACTGCTGCTGAAAAAAGACGGCAGCGTGGTCCTGATCCGGCGGGCCGAAACCATGGATGATTATTTCGCCACCCTGGAATTTGACCCCCTGGCACTGCCGGCACCATGACCGCAAACAGATACCGGTTATCAAAATTCAGAACAAGGAGATACTATGAAAAAGCCCCCAACCGCTGATTGACAGTCACACCCCATTGGCGTAACCGTTGGTTAACGCAAACAAAAACCAACGAAAGGGGGCCAAGAATGATTTACATCGGAATCGACATCAGCAGCAAGAGTTTTATGGTGCACGCAATTAACGAAAAGAAAAAAGTGGTTTTTAGCGAGGAAATCAAACCGACTCGTGGCGGGTTAAAAGAAATGATTGAGAGATTGGGCAAACAGACGAAACTAGTGACATTTGAGGCGGGCAACCAGCTCAAATGGGTTGCATTAACGTTGTTAAAAATACCCGGTGTCCATGTCCACGTCGTTCATCCCAATGAGATCAAATGGATTAACCAAAGCAGCGCCAAGACAGATAAAATTGATGCAAAGAAACTGGCTCACCTTGCCCGGGGAGATATGCTGCCCCGCAAGGTTCACATTGTAGAAGGAGAAGCAAGAGAACTTCGTGAGCTGATCAGCGCCAGGCACACATTACAAAGCAAACGGGTAGCCTTGATCAATGCCATTCGAGGCATGCTGAAGCAGGAAGGATATAAACTTCCTGAAAAATTTTTCCAGAACACCAATTGGCGTGAGCAGCTGGATCGCATGCGTGTTGGTAAAACTCAGAAAATCATTTTGACCGGTTATATGGAAAGCATCGAAAGTCTGATGCTGTCGGAAGCTCAACTCACCCAGGCGATTATCAAGTTTGAAAACAAAGAGATTGAGCTTTTAGAAAGTATCCCCGGCATCGGGCAACTGGCATCAAGAGTTATTATCGGTGCCGTTGATGAAATAACACGTTTTGACAGTAAAAAGTGTCTTGCTAAATATGGTGCCCTGACACCCAGGATCTATCAAAGTGGAAATGTGACCCGATTGGGCCGGATCAGCCGAGACGGCAGACATGAAATAAGAAGAGTTTTATTGCAATGCGCTCATGCTGTGGCAAGAACCAAAAGCTATGAGGCGCGTCCACTAAGAGACTTTTTTGACAGGATTAAAAAACGACGGGGTAAAAAGATTGCAGTGGTTGCTTTAGCCAGGAAGCTTTTGACCCTTGTCTATGGCGTGTTGAAAAGTAAGAAAGCATATGACCCTGAAATTTTAATGGGATCAACAAGCTGATATGAATTGATGAGGTTGAACTTCATTGATGGTCCACGAAATAAGGTAAGCCCGCATTTGCCTTGATATGGCCAGATCGCTCTGGAGATTGGGACGCCTTATTTGAACCGGAATGTTGAGCACAAAGCTCGAATGGGAGGTTAACGAGATCATCATATATTGGAAGGCTCTGGTAGCCTCCGCACTTGCCTTTATCAAGGATCGAGATGAACGCGAAGAGCATGCGTCCTTGACAAAGGCAAGTGCTCCGGCTGTCAGGATTGGCAAGAGATGAAAGCATTCATCTCTTTCACTACAACGCGAAAGCATATGCCAATGGAGTAAAACGACTGTTGACAAATGCTTTTTCATGGGAGGGATCATGTCCCATTGTATGGTACTTGTCACCTGTAAAGACGAAACCGAGGCCCGTTCACTGGCATCGATGATCGTGCATGACAAGCTGGCGGCCTGTGTGCAGATGAACCCGGTGGTCAGCGTATATACCTGGAAGGGACAGGTCCAGACCGAAACGGAAGTCCGGCTGACCATCAAAACCAGAACCGCCCTGTATCCGGCTCTGGAATCATTCATCCTCAAACATCACCCCTATGAGCTGCCCCAGATTCTTCAGGTGCCGATTTCCCGGGGCCTGCCTGAATTTCTCGACTGGATCGACCAGAACACGGTCACTTGAGACATCCCGGCCGATCAGATTAATCCGGAAATTTCTTTGACACCCATGCCCTGGCCGTCTTCGGATCCGCATCTGTCACCCGGGCCTTTGCCAGGGAATACACCAGGGCCTTGTCCCGGTCTTTTTGGGCCACCGCACACCAGAGCAGGCCGGACAGTGCGCCCACCCCTTTGTCATTGAAGGTCAGGGCGGTTTCAAAACATGATTCTGCCCGGATGATTTCATGATTTTTATACAATCCCCATCCCAAAAGATCATGCGCCAGATAAGAACGGGGAGATGCGTCCACCGCCCGGTCAAAACAGGTCAGATCGATCGGATTTTCGGCACTGCTGGTTTGGGTAATATAATTCAGATACAGGGTTTCCAGTCCCCGGCCCAGGCAGTCCAGTCCCTCCGAGGTGATCCAATCCGGCCAGAAAACCGTATCAGTCCGGGGAAACGTGAGATCGGCTGTGGCAAGCCACTCATGAAACCGATGTCTGAATGCCACCATCCCATCCGCCAATGACAGCGGCAATGTGATGTCATAAACAGGTCCCTGGATATCATGAAGGGTCATAAAGACCTGATATGTACCGTCCTGCTCCAGATAATTGCCGGTCAGCCAGTACCGGACCTTCTCCTGTCTTCCCAGCGCCGGGATATCCGGACCCGGAGGAAGATTCCTGCAGTATGCGCTGAAGGCCGTTTCCTCCGGAAATATTTTTTTTATCCGCCATCCGAACCAGCACTCCGTCAATCCCGGGTGAACCCCGAACAGATTTCCCAGCAGAAAATGTATCCCCAGGCCGGTCCCGTTGAACGCCCTGGCCGGATCCGGCGCAAACGGCATGACAATGAGCCGGGGGTTTTGAAAATTGTCCATCATGGATCCCCTTTTGTTTTTTTCCTACCATATCCGATGATTTGAAAAACAGCAATACCGTCATGGTGATTGCACAGAGACCCGCATTTTTTCTGTACTTTGCCAGAAAAGTATTTCATAATGACTGGCATCAAATCCAACGCCTTTGAACAGGAGAAAAAATTCATGGATCTCAGGGATATATGCCCGGAAAAGCTCCTCACACCGGAACAGAGTGTCAAAAAAATAAAAAACGGGAGCCGGGTATTTATCGGGACGGGCTGTGGCGAACCCCAGCGGCTGATCAAAGCCATGGTCGAAAACCAGAGCGCTCAGGATATTATCGTGTACCAGATGCTGTCATCTTCCCTGTCCAAATATATTCATGATGAAAAATTTCTGTCCCGGTTTTCCATCAAGCTGTTTTTCATTTCCGTGCTCATGCGCCAGTCCGCGTTTGAAGGAAAAATCGATTACATCCCGGTATATCTGTCCCAGATTCCCAAAATTTTCGAACACCGGGAAATCGGTCTGGATGTGGCCCTGATCCAGGTGTGTCCGCCGGACAAACATGGATATTGCTCCCTTGGAATATCCGTGGACATCACACTCTCGGGAATGAAAAACGCGGACCTGGTCATCGCACAGATCAATCCACAGATGCCCCGGACCTGGGGGGATTCCGTGGTGCACATCGATGAAATCGATTTTCTGGTGGACTATGAGGAACCGATACTGGAGTCTTTACCCAGCCAGAAAAACCAGAAAGTCATCGAGCGCATCGGGCATTACGTCAACATGCTGGTGGATGACGGCGCCACCCTCCAGATCGGGTTCGGACATCTGCCCGACGCGGTCATGCCCTATCTTTCCGACAAAAAAGATCTGGGCATCCACACCCAGGTCATCACGGACGGGCTGCTGCCCCTGTTTGAAAAAAAAGTGATCACCAACCGCAGAAAAAACTATCTCCCGGACCGGGTGGTGGCTTCCCTGTGCATGGGTTCCAGGGCCCTGTATGAATTTGTGGACAACAACCCCATGTTCTATTTTAAATCATCGGAATTTGTGAATGACCCCAACGTCATAGCGAAAAACGACCGGCTGATCTCTATCAGTTCGGCCCTGGAGGTGGACCTTACCGGTCAGGTGTGCACCGATTCCAAGGGATATCTGTTTTACAGCGGCATCGGGGATCAGGTGGATTTCATCCGGGGATCAGCCATGTCGGAAGGCGGGTTTTCCATTATCATCATTCCGTCCACGGCCCAGAACGATACCGTGTCCCGGATTGTCCCCCATTTAAGTGAAGGGGCCGGGGTGGCCACCACCCGAGGCGACATCGACATCATCGTCACCGAATACGGGATCGCGGAAATGCGGCGGAAAAGTATTTATCAGCGGGTCATGGAGCTGGCCCAGATCGCCCATCCCAAATTCAGAAAGGAGCTGATCGAGGAAGCCAAGAAACGCCACTATATCTTCCCGGATCAGGTGCCGCCCACCAGCCAGGACCTGATGTTTCTTGATTCCTATCAGTATTCGCTGAAACTGGACAACGGAAAAGACATCAATTTTCGTCCTCTCCTGCCGTCCGATGAATTCGAATCCCGTCACTTTTACTACTCTTTGCAGGAAGATTCCATCTATTACCGGTTTTTCAACAAACGCAAGGTATTTTCCAGGGAAATGCTCCAGCAGCAATGGGCCGAGGTGGATTACCGCCGGAACATGACCCTGATCGGGGTCATGCAGGCAGGACAGCGCAAACAGATCGTGGCCATCGGCTCCTATGCCGAGGCCACGGAAAATGCCGCAGAGGTCGCTTTTCTGGTGAAAGAGGACTTCCACGGCATGGGTATCGGATCCTTTCTGCTAAAAACCCTTGAAGAGATCGCAAAAGAAAACAATTACACCAGTTTCATTGCCACAGTACTTGCAGAAAACCGCAAAATGCTCAAAGTGTTCCAAAAACGGTATCCCAATGCCAAATTTGTTCGAACCGGCAGCGGAGAGATCGAAGTGGAAATGCCCTTTGAGTAAAGGGAACCGCTATTCCCGGTTTTTGGAACTCAATTCCGGAAAATCCCAGTAAAAGTATTCCTGAAAATGGCTGGACCCCGCCGGATCTGATTTGGACGCTGTCATTTCCCGCAGCTCGATGCGCCGGATTTTGCCGGAAATGGTCTTGGGCACTTCCGTCACAAACTCGATGATTCTGGGGATCTTGAATTTCGCCAGAATATGGGTGGTATGTTTGAACAGCTCAAGTGCAAGTTCCCGGTTGCCCTCAAACCCGGGATTCAAAATGACATACGCTTTGACAAGCTGATATCTCTGGGGATCCGGTGCCCCTACCACGGCTGTTTCTGCCACGGCCGGGTGCTCGATCAGGGCGCTTTCCACCTCAAAGGGACCGATACGGAAATCCGATGATTTGATCACATCATCGGCCCTTCCCACAAACCACCAGTATCCATCCGCATCAAACGAAGCCCGGTCTCCGGTATAATAGAAATTATCCACAAACACGGAACTCATTTTCTCCGGATTGCCGATATATTCGGAGAACAGACCGATACCCCGCCATCTGTCCAGCTTGACCACAATATGCCCCACCGTATCCGGGGCGGTGATCTCATTGCCTTCATCATCGGCCAGGGCCACATCATACATGAATGACGGGATACCGAATGAGCCGGACCGCATTTTATCGGCCATCCAGGGCGGATTCCCGATCATGGCGGTGGATTCGGTCTGTCCGTAGAAATCACGAATCCGGGTGCCGGTATGTTTTTCCCACCGGTTGATCACGTCCGGGTTCAACGGCTCACCTGCGGATACGGACTGGCGCAGTCCGGTCAACCGGATGCCGGACAGATCCGAATTCACAAACATCCGCCAGGCCGTGGGCGGGGCACAGAATGTGGTCACCTGATGTGTTTCCAGGGCCTTGAGATACAGTCCCGGATCCAGCGCGGAAAAGGAAAACGCGGTCACGGTGGCCCCCACATTAAAGGGCACGAAAAAAGAGGACCAGGACCATTTGGCCCAGCCCGGCGCACTCAGATTGTGATGAATGTCCTCGGGCTTGACACCGATGATGATGCTGGTGGACAGATGACCCAGGGGATATGACACGGCCGTATGTCCCACGCGTTTGGGAAGTCCGGTGGTGCCGGAGGTGAAAAAGCAGAACAAAATGTCGTCAGGCCGGGTGGGCGCGGCCGGTGCGTGCATGGGTTGCCGGAAAATCTCATCAAACCCGGTCCAGCCCTCTCTGTTACCCAGCACCAATTTGATTTTGGGATGAATACCGGTCTGTTCGGCCGCCTGATCGATGAACTCGGCACTGGCTTCATCCGCCATCACCACATCCGGCGGATAGGTTTCAAACCGGTATTCCATTTCCCTGGGGGTCATGGTCGTGGCCGTGGGCACCGCCACAATACCGGCTTTGATGCATGCCAGGCCGGCAAACCACATCTCGGGGACAACCGGGGCCATCATATACATGTTCTGTTTATGCCCCACCCCGTTTTCAGACAGAAAATTCACCAGCTGGTTGGCTTTCTGTATCATTTCCAGATAGGTGAACGACCGGGTGTCACCGGTGTGGATATCATGCCAGATCAACGCGGTTTTCTCAGGGTGTTCCTTGACATGAAAATCTTCGAAAATCTGTTCCGCCCAGTTGAACTGATCCGGAAGCGGCTTCTGGTTCAACGTGTTGAAAAAGGATCTGGCCTTGTCTTCTTTCCGGGAATCGTCCGCCATCTGGTTGATGCGGATCAATTCCTGATAAAGTTCTTTCATACCGGTAAACACTCCTTGCAATCCAGTTAAATGTTATATATAGCATCAGACCGAAACAACCTGCTTCATCGCACATGGCCATGACCCTTGTCAAGGCTTTGATAAAAGTTGCAACCAAAATTATGCGGAAATGAAATATCCTGTGACAACCAGCGATTTTACCCTGATCATGGCCCCCTTGCAGGGATTTACAGATGTCACGTTTAGAAATGTGTATGCCGCACATTTTTTTGGTGTGGATGAAGCCCTTGCCCCATTCATCTCCACCATGGGGCAGCAGCGCATCAAACCGGCCCGGGTCAGTGACGTGGACCCGAAAAACAACCAGGCCCTGCCGGTTACCCCCCAGATCCTGGGCAATGCGGCAGAAGACTTCATCTGCCTGGCCCGGCACCTGGCCGACATGGGGCACACGCTGATCAACTGGAACCTGGGATGCCCCCATTCCAAAATCGCCAAAAAAAAGCGGGGATCCGGCCTGTTGATGTTTCCGGAAACCATTGACAGGCTTCTGGAAACCATTGTTGCGCAGATGCCGGTACCGCTGTCGGTGAAGATCCGCCTGGGCCGGAAGGATAAACAAGAGAGCCGTGACCTGATCCAGGTATTGAACCGGCACCCTCTGGATCATGTGATCCTGCACCCCCGCACCGGGGTTCAGATGTATCGGGGAAAGGCGGATCTTGACGCGTTCGAGGCGGCCATGGAAGCCTGTGTTCACCCGTTTGTGTACAACGGGGATATTACGGACATGACGTCATTCTCACGGGTGAAACGCCGTTTTCCCGATATCCGCCGGTTCATGATCGGCCGGGGCATTCTGTCCAATCCGTTTCTGCCCGAGGAAATCAAAGGAAAGCTGTCAGACCCGGCCCGGCGTCTATCCCGGCTTCGACGGTTTCACGACGATCTGACGGCCGCCTATACAGACCGGTTTTCCGGTCCCGGCCATCTGACCGGCCGGATGAAAGGATTCTGGCATTACCTGGGGCCTTCTTTCAAGGATCATGACAAAGCAATAAAAAAAATCCTGCGCGCCCCCTCCCTTGAGGCTTATTTCACCCATGTGGCGGATCTATTTGACACCGGTCCGCTGTTTTGCCCTTGATTCCACGGTCTCACCAAAGCAATCAATGGTTTGTTCGATCGACGGATCGGTCATCTCCCTGGGCACTTCTTTTGTCAGGCTTTGACGGCGGGCGGTTTTCCATTATGTTCATGTTTTGTTCCGTGCCGGTCTTCTTGCCTGTCACCTGACAGGCATCCCTCATTCAGGTGGAAATTCCCATTTTTGGCAGAACATAAATTTGAAGCAGCAGATAGATGCCGATAAAACCGATGATCCAAAGCATTTCTTTCATAGTATCTCCTTTTAATGAATACTCAAATCAGATAATAATCATAAACAGAACCGGATTCAACCCACCCCCCTGTATCCGGGAATCCAGTGCGCCAGACTGGGCATTGAAATTAAAATCACATCCCAATCTATTGACTGGCAAAACCCAATGAATATAATTAAATGTATAATATCGACTGTCTTGTCGTTCAAGCGTGAACATCTTGACCATTATCAAGGAGGCTGACCATGCCAATTTATGAATACCAGTGCAATACCTGCTCCCATGAATTTGAAAAACTGGTTCTGAACACCGATGAAACGGATATCCCCTGCCCGGCTTGCGACAGTCGGAGCGTATCCAAAAAGATGAGCGCGGTTTGTTTACGGGGAACCCGCACGGATGCCTGTGACACCTCCGCACCCAGGGGATTCTCCTGAGCGGGTTGACATCGGAACGGCCGGGTGCCGATCTTGCCTGATGAACGAATCAAACAAAGAACAGACTTGCAAAACAATTATTTATGTATATGATAGTGGGTGATTCGATGCTGATGTTACCGTTTTTACCCTACTAAACCTACGGGAGAAATCCAATGACCAGAAAAGTACAGAATATTCTTTTCGCCTCCGATCTGTCTGTGGACATGAAACCGGTTTTTGAGCATGCCGTTGCCATGGCCACCTATGCCGGTGCCAACCTGATCGTTCTTCACGTGATGGAGGAAGCCAGTCCGTCCGCTCAAAGACAGGTGCAAATGGCATTCGGCGAAAATCTTTACAAGGAGATCAGAGCCAAGCACAAAACCGGCGCCCAGGACCTGCTCATCGGAAAGAACGTGGATGCGCTGCGAATCCGTCAGGCCATTGCCGGATTTTTCGAAGACCGGGAAAAAACACCGGCCGATGAAACGTCTCCCATCAAAAAAATCCTGGTGGCGGAAGGGCATTCCATTGCAGATGAAATTGTATCCACCGCTGTAGAAGAAGACTGTGCATTCATCGTCATGGGGTGCAGACAGCAGGGACTGGTGGCAAAGGCCATGGGAGACAAACTGGTCCGCAAAGTATTGAAACGGTCCTCTGTTCCCGTGTTTGTCGTCCCGCGCGACAGGGAATAATTTCAGATTGAATCCGCGGTTTTTCTGTTCTCACTTCCCCGGGAAAACGTCACCGCAACACCGATGGCAGCCAGAAAAGTTCCGGCTGCCATCACGTGTCTGAATCCTGCCATGAACGCCGGTGCCATGGCAGGAATATAGCTCTCCATTCCTTTCCCCTGAAATGTCAGAAATGCCGAAAAAATCGTTCCGGCCAGAGCGACCCCAAAAACCATTCCCAGGGTTCGGGCCGTAGCGACAGCCCCCGAGGCGATTCCCCGCTGATGCACGGCCACCGCTCCCATGATGGCGGTATTGTTGGGAGAAACAAACAACGCCGTGCCGATACCAGCCAAAGCCATGCGCCAGACAATGGCCAAACTGTCGGGTTCCGGAGACAGAAAAATCAAAAAGAACAAGGACAGACACATGAACGCCATGCCCAGCGTGCACAGCAGCCTGGAGCCCAGCCGGTCGGCCAGGATTCCGGATACCGGAGAAATGATCAACAAAAACAGAAACGGAACAATCATGATGATCCCGGTTTTCGAGGCGGTGAATCCAGCGGGGTAGGTAAGATAGAACGGCATCATGAAAACCAGAAGAAACAGACTGGCAAAAAGAATGGCCGTTGATAACAATGGAAGGATGAACAGCCGGATCTTCATCAGTCCCAGATCCAGCAGCGGGTAATCGGCGTGCGTCTCATTCCGGACAAATCCCAGACCGCTTGTGACAGCCGTCGCCACACCCAGCCCGGTTTTCACGGAAATTATCCCCCAGTCCGGAAGCCTTGTCAGGGTCACAATCAGGCTGCACAAAAAAAGAACCAGAAGAAGACTGCCGGCTTTATCCAGCGGTTCGCGGCTTCCGTTTCCGGCAGGCAGGTCCCTGAGTACCAGGATCCCGGCCACCACTGCCATCACCCCGATGGGAATATTGATATAAAAAATCAACCGCCATGAAAAATATGCCAGAATCATCCCACCGGCCAGAGGGCCCAGGGTCAGGCCCGCCGCCACCACCGCCCCCATCATGCCCAGTGCCTTGCCCCGTTCCGTTTGAGGGAACGCATCCACCACCAGGGCCGGAGAGCAGGCCATGAGCATGGATGCCCCGATTCCCTGCAACATTCTTGCACTCACCAGCATCCAGGAAGTTCCTGCCTGGCCGCACAAAAAAGATCCTGCAGTGAATACCAGAAAACCGATCACATATATCTGGCGCCGGCCCCGGATATCCGACAGCCTGCCGAAGGTCAGCAGCAGCGAAGACACGGTGAGCAGATACACAACGACCACCCATTGCACGGTCCGCACATCAGAAGACAGATCTTCCATGATATACGGCAGGGCCACATTCACAATACTGGAGTCCAGGGTGGACATGAAGATCGAAACACCCACCAGCATGAACACCTGCCATTTTTTGTTACCAACATCCAAAGTCATTGCCTGTCCATTGTTTTGATTCATCCAGGAATATGGTATATTGTTCCGGAAAAAAAAACAAAAGAAAAGGAGCCCCATGGCAACCCTCAACGATGTGATTTTGATATATCTGGAAGATGCGCCCATATCCTTTGCAAGGGTTGAGAGCATTCTGCCGGATCCCAAAAAAGGCTGGTTTCAGATCAGACTGCTCATGCTTCAGATTCCTTTGCAGGCCGTCACCTGGATATTGAAAGACGCGTATATCAATGGAGAGGAATTCCAGATGAACGGCAAGCGCATGCGCCTGGAAAAGATTCATGCGCCAAAAGAAACACCGGCGTTTTCCCGGGATACCGATACGAACCAGCAAGAAACAGCTGTTTCAAAAACAGACAATATTATTTCCTTTGCAGATCTGAAAAAAAATCATGAGCCTCCAGCAAACTGACACCTGTTTCACTTATCCGCCAGCCCGGATGCCGGCATGGCAAATCGGACCTGTGAACATCCGGGGAAAAACTTTTCTGGCCCCTCTGGCCGGCGTCACCAGCCTGCCGTTTCGACGTCTGGTAAAGGAATGCGGCGCTGCCGTCGTCTGTTCGGAGATGATCAGCGCCAAAGGCCTGTTTTACAATTCAGAAAAAACCCTTTCCCTGCTGGCAGCCTGTCCGGAAGAACGGCCGCTGTCCGTCCAGATTTTCGGGGCTGAGGCGGATATCATGGCCCGGGCTGCGGCGGAGATCACCAGCATGGGTATCGCAGATATCCTTGACATCAATTTCGGATGCAGTGTAAAAAAAGTGATCAAGCAGGGGGCCGGCGCTGCTTTGATGAACGATCTGCCGATGAGCCGAAAAATCATTCAGGCGGTTCGGCGGGCCACATCCCTGGCACTGACCATCAAAATTCGATCCGGGTGGGATCCCTCCGGCTCTCAAGCGTTCGCCCTGGTTGACATGGCTGAAAAAGAAGGGGTGGATGCGGTTGTCTGCCATCCCCGGACAGCCACCCAGGGATTCAAAGGGTATGCAGACCGGGACCTGATCCGCAAACTGAAGGACCAGACCGCTTTGCCGGTGATCGGCAACGGCGATATTCTTACCCCGGCGGATGCATTGGAAATGCTCAATCAGACCGGATGCGACGCGGTCATGATCGGCCGGGGTGCCATGACCAACCCGTTTCTTCCGGGGCAGGTGGAAGCCCTGATCTCCCAGGGCATCAGCCATCCTGTCACCGCATCAGACCTCTTCAGAAAAATGGAACGGCTCATTCAGCTGTATGTCGGACATTTCGGAGAAATGACCGCATGCCGCATGCTCCGAGGCCGGCTTCCCTGGTTTGTCAAAGGGATGCCCGGATGCACCGGGATCCGGGCATCCCTGTCCCGGATCTCCACCACGAATCAGGCGGTTGCACTGATCCGGGATTATGAATATCGCCTCAGTTTGTAAATCCCGTTCATTCAAGCGAAATCCGATCTTTCGTCGCTGAAAATCGCAGAAAAAACTTGACAAAACAACAAATAAACAGGATATATAAACTGCGTTTAGAGTAAATGCCCATATTCGGAAAAAATTCCGGGTCGATTTCTAAAAAAACCAATGATGACGTTTTCTTGCGAAAACAGGCCATTTCCGTGGCCGGCACAAATGTTCAAGGAGAAATAAATTAAATGAATGACTTTTTACACAGCCTGCGCAACGGGCAGGCCGATAAACCACGGGCCCCCAAGACACGCAAAACCTACGACAATTCCTATCAATACAACAACGCACCCAGGTACAACGCCTACGGCAATGGATACCAAAACCATAGAAATCCCAACATCAAGCGGCAGCCCCTTCCCCCGGGTCCCATGGGGAATCAGCTGCCGCCCGAGGATCCCGGGATCACCCTGCTGGCGGATGCCATTGAAAACCTGACCCATCATGTCGAAATTCTGATCAAAAATCAAGAATACATGTCCAGCATCCAGGAACGCACCGCAGATGTGATCGAACGCCAGGCCTTTGCCATCGAGCATATTGTCAGCCATCTGCGCATGGGTCATGCCCCCTTGCAGGAATCCGGCGCAACCCCGGACCCCCATTATGATGCCGTGCAGGAAGCGGATCCGGAGCCGGCACAGGGCACATCTCCGGAAACGTCCATGGACACCATGCCTCCCCGGACAGGCAGTCTTTCATCCCGGTATCCCGAGACCACCGGGCCGGCCGCCCATGGCACCGAAATGAAATCCAAACGCCGGGTGATCAGAAAACGCAGAAAAACCTCTGCTGAAAAAACCTCGGAAGCATCCGTCTCAGACAGCACCTCGCTGCTTCCCCGGGATGAAATCATAAACATCATCCAAACCATGAGAGACGAGGGGGCGACCTACGATCAAATCGCCAGACACCTGGTGGATCTGGGGCAGCCAACATTCTCGGGACGGGGCGAATGGCATGCGCAGACCATTCACCGGTTGT
>Ga0180430_10003465_pt1 | contig 13600 bp, 8 predicted proteins | sample SS_ome_9_FD_132999 | JGI IMG/M metagenome (GOLD analysis project Ga0180430, IMG submission 132999) | Hypersaline lake sediment archaeal communities from the Salton Sea, California, USA - SS_1_S_2 metaG | ecosystem: Environmental > Aquatic > Non-marine Saline and Alkaline > Hypersaline > Sediment... | reverse complement strand
TAACCCTGCTAGTGAGGTGACCTTTTCTAAGTTGGGACATAGCGAGAGGTTAAGATACGACAAATTTTCCAGCCCGACAAGTGAAGGAAGCGTGGTGATCTGCTCATTGCCTTGCAAGCTGAGTTGTTCTAGATTGGTCAATCCAGACAGCTCGGGCAGGTGTGCCAAATCGGCGCAGCCCGTGAGGTCTAAATATTTTAATTTCTTAAGATTTGTCTGCGGTGCGAGCGTGGTTAATCCTCTGCAATGTGACACATTGAGGTTTTCTAGGTTTGGCAGGTGCGATAGGTCAGGAATAGACTCCAAATTGGTGCAGCCCGCGAGATTTAAGGATCTTAATTTTTTAAGATTGAGTTGCGGTAGAAGTTTGTCCGGTAGATCAGAACTTTGCAAAACAAGGGTCTCCAAGCTAGTTAAGTCCGCCAGATCAGGGTGGCATTTCCGGGGGATACCAGTAAGGTCTAGGTAGGACAGCTTTTTAAGGTCCCGAAGCTGAAGGCGTTTGGTCAATGCGTTGCTGTAGGACAGATCGAGAGTCTCTAAATGGGTCAGCTCCGATAAATCCGAGAGACTCGCCAATTTCCCATTACCACTAAGATTTAGCCGTTTCAGTTTTTTAAGACCCTGAAGCGATGGGACCTTGGTCAACTCTCGACAATACGACAAATTGAGACTCTCTAAGTTGATTAGGTGCGAAAGATCTGGCAATTGCGTTAGTTTTGCGCTGTCAACAATTTCTAGACGTTTTAATTTTTCAAGGTCTAGTAGGGATGGAAGCGAGGACAGCTTGCCGCAGTTCCATAAATAGAGAGATTCCAAGCTGGTCAGATGCGAGAGGTCAGGCAAATGAGTCAAGCTTGTACAACTCCTAAGTTTCAGTTGCTTCAAATTTTTAAGATTCTGCAAGGAGGGCAGTTCAGTCAACGCCACGCAATCCCAAAAATAGAGGGTCTCTAAGTTGCTCAGGCTCGAAAGGTCGGCCAAGTGGGTTAGACTTCTGCAGCAACTGAAATTCAAGTGTTTCAACTTTCTAAGATTATCCAATGGTGGGAGCGTCGTCAATGCAGTGCAGTCTCTTAAATCGAGGGTCTCTAAGTTTTCGAGGTCGTTCAGTGGGGTCACTCCTGTAAGCTCTGAGAGAGATAACAGTTTCATCGTTTTGAGTTGCCGTAATTCCTTCAAGGACGGGAGCTTGGTTATTTTATCGCAAGAGCAGATGTTAAGCGACGTGAGATTCTTCAGAGTGGCAATGGGAGAGACATCCGTTAGCTCAACACACATTAACAATTCTAGCGAAGTGAGGTTCGTCAGGCCTGCCAGTGGTTTGATACTCTCTAGACCTTCGCAGGCAAGTGTCAACTCGGTGAGTTTTTTCAGTGAACCGAGTTCTGCAAGGTTTGTCAGGTTTTTTCCTGCCACTCGTAGCTTTTTTAAGTTTGACATCTCCTTTAAGATGTGAATGTCGAACGTTTCAAACAGGTTATTGCAACTAAAAGTCTCCAATTTTTTCAGCGAGAGCAACGGCGAGGCATCTTTGAGTGTCCTTTCGCCCGAGAGTTTCAAGCAAGTCAGATTTTCCATCTTCGACAGAAAAGTAAGATTCGGGATATTGTAGAAACAATTCAAAGTGAGTGACGTGAGGTGCGTCAACTTCGCTAGTGATGCAAAGTCATCAAAGTTACCGAAGTCGGTAATTTCCAACTCCGCCAGGTTCTTCATTCCCTCCAAAGGAGCTAGGCTAACTAATTCATAGCAGGATAGCGAGAGGAAACGAAGATTCGGCAGGGTCGTCAACGGTGATAAGTCAACCGGCTCGGATCTTGAATCCAGAAGATACCCCATTCCGCCACCTCCAAACCCACCAAACCCGCCAATCCCCATTCCACCACCACCAAAATTGTCGTGGAATTGGTCAGCTGCAGCAGCGTCATAATTTTCCCTGAGATAGAGCGAACGCAGATTCTCCAAGTCACGCAGCTCGCGGACTACCATTATATTTTGCGTGTAAAAGGAAGCGACCAACAGCGTCACATCGTCGAGCAAACCCGCCTGACGATAGACTTGCAATTGCTCGGCGGTAGTTGCGAAGGGAAGCCTAACCTGCGTAATTTTCAGCCGGGTGAGTTCCTTTTTGTACTGCGTAACATTCTCGGGGGTCAGTCCAATTAAGGCAACCGAATAATTTCCATCTTCGGGAAGCTCCACCGTTCCAGGCGTGGAGGCAAGTACTCGCTCGTAGCCAACATCATCTGGCAGCGAAGATACGCCAAGTTCCAGCGAACTGGTGATGGTGCGTTGAGCCAAAGCAACAGACGCACTCCCGCAGCCAAGACCACAGAGAATGAAGCAAAGCAAGGTTTTGGTTAGCAGCGACATTATTTTTTCCTTAAGTTGAGACATTTTACCATCCTCCACCACTAAAGTCGGGCAAGATGTCAAAGGTAAACGGGTCACTCAGGTCACCCAAGCCACCCAAGTCATTAGGGTCAGGGCGACCAAATCCGCCCGCGTTACCAAAGCCGACCCAGCCATCAACGTCATACTGGAAGGCACTCCAGGGGTCCATTTTGCCTTGCGGATTTTTGGCGGGTAGAAGCGCATCACCATCACCGGTAGTAGGGTCACCAGGGGGAGGGCAGTATTGCATCAGGCAATTCTCGAGCCTAGCGTGGAGCTGTTCCACTTGATTGAATTGCAATTTTTTACAATCACTAAATCGCAAGTATCGGAGCGAAGTAAGTCTCGCTAAGGAGGTGATATTCCGCAGCCCCGGGCATTCGCAGAATATGAGTCTCTCCAAATTTTTTAATCCTTGCAAAAAACGCGTATCATTATCAGGAAACGTCGCTGCCAATGAGGTTAAATTTTTTGCACCAGCGATGGGGTAGAGATTACGGATCTTACTGCAATTTGTCAGGGCCAGCGTTTCCAATTTCGGCAGCCAAGCGAGGGCTCGAATGTCACTCACGCGTGGGCATTCGTCGATTACCACATTTCGCAAGCTGGGTGCCATAGCAAGTGGCATAATGTCGTGAAGAATTTCACACCCAATGAGGTGAAGAGTAGTCAATTTCTTCTTGTTGCCGAGTGGCGGTAAAGAATGAATTTCAGGACAAGAATCGATTATTAAGACCTCGATATTTTTGAGCTTTGCTATTTCGGTGAGATCTTCAAAGTAGCTAATACCCACAAGTTCTAACGAGGTTAAATTCTGCAGCTTTTCTAGATTTGGCAAGGTCATTAAATCATCGTAGTACGAGATAGATAGCTCCTCAAGCTTTTCTAGACGACTCAAAAAATTAAAGTTGTCCACTTGGCTTAAATCCGACAATCCGAGAACGGACAATTTTTCTATCGTCGCGAGTGGTGCGAGGCTTTTGATACCTTCACAGCTCATAATAGCAACGTTCTCCAGATTCTTTAGACCCTTAAGTGAAGGGAGTCCTGTAATGTTCGGGCAAAAAACCAATAACAACTCTTCTAAGCTTTTCATCTCGCCAATTGAATCGATTTCTTTAAGATTCTCGCAATCTTTTAACTCCAAGAAGGTGAGTTTTCCTAGGCCTTTTGCAGAAGGTAGTTTGACAATCCCGCAGTCGGAAATATGAAGACTTTCCAGATTCCTCAGACCTTTGAACGAAGGAAGTTCACTAATATTTGGGCAAAAATCCAATGTTAGCTCTTCTAAGTATTCCATCTCACCAATTGAATGAATTTCTGTAAGGTTCTCGCAGTGATCCAAACTCAACTCAGTGAGTTTTTCGAGACCTTGCGCAGAGGGTAGTTTTTTTAGAAGCTCGCAATGATCCAAGATGAGATAGCGTAGTTCTTTCAGATCGTCCAACTCGGGAAGCTCTGTTAGAGCGGGGCAACTGTTGAGGTTCAAGGCAAAGAGCTTTTCTAAGCCGGTTAGAGGAGGGAGTTTTTCTAAGTTACTGCATTCTGCAAGGTCAAGAGAACGTAAATTTTTTAGGCTGGCAAGCGATGGAATAGTGGTAAGAGCGTGGTTGAATCTCAATATGAGTTGTTCCAAACCTGCCAGACCTGAAAGGTCTGGCAAACTTTTCAAATAGGTGTTGTAGAGATTTAGCCATCTCAATTTTTTCAGATTGAGTGGCGGGAGAGTGGTTAATTCCCCGCAGTCAGACAAGTCGAGCACCTCTAAATTGGTTAGACCCGACAGGTCTGACAAACTCTTCAGGCCAGCACCACTAAGGTTGAGCCGTTTTAATTTCTTTAGACTAAATTGCGATGGTAGGGTGGTTAATCCCCCGCAGTCTTCCAAATTGAGTATCTCTAAATTGATTAGGCCTGAAAGATCTGGCAAACTTTCCAGATCTGTAGCACTAAGGTTGAGTTCTTTCAATTTTTTTAGATTGAGCCGCGACGGAAGAGTGGTCAAGCTGCAGCAACCTTGCAAATTGAGTACCTCTAAGTTTGTAAGATCCGAAAGATCAGGCAGTCTCTTTAATTCTGAGCCACCGAGGTTAAGTTGTTTCAATTTTTTGAGGTTGCCAATCGGCGGGAGAGTGGTAAAGCTCCGGCAATCTTCCAAATTGAGTACCTCTAAGTTTGTTAAATCCGACAGACCAGGCACACTTGCTATCCCCGTGCAGCCACTAAGATTCAGATGCTTCAATTTTTTGAGGTTACCCAGCGGTGGGAGGTTGAAGAGGTTATCACGATTTTCTAAATCGAGTATCTCTAAATTGGTTAGACCCGTCAAGTCCGGCAGATGCGCCAACCTTATGGTATCTCTCCATTCTCCGTCACCAGGTCCCCCTTCCCCTTTTTCTCCATTGGGGCCCCAGACCCCACCAGCACCTAAACCACCTCCCGCACCGCCAAGCATATCCAATTCGCCAAAAAGGCAACTTTGACCAAGTTTCAGGATTCTCAATTTTTTGAGTTTATCTAGGGACGGAAGGGTGGTCAATGCTCCATAGTCTTCTAAATTGAGTATCTCTAAGTTTGTTAGCCCCGACAAATCTGGCAAACTTTCCAGATTTGAGCAGCCACGGAGATTGAGACGCGTCAATTTTTTCAGCTTGCGCAGCGGCGGAAGGGTGGTCAACGACCAACAATCCTGTACACTGAGGGTCTCTAATTGTTCGAGGTCCCCCAACGTACTGATATCAGAGAGCTGGGGGAGGTAGGCCAAACCAACTCCTCTAAGCTGCTGTAATTCCGTTAGTGGAGGGAGTTTGGTCAAGCTACCACAGAGGTTGATTTGGAGCAACGCGAGTTTTTTCAATGCCACAAGTTGCGAGACGTCCGTTAGATTGTTACACGCTGTGAGGTTGAGTGTGGTGAGGTTCGTCAATCCCGTCAGCGGTCTGATATTTTTGATCCCGTCGCTAGCAAGGGTCAGCTCGGTAAGCTTTTGCTGGGAACCGAACTCCTCAAAGTGCAAGAACTTTTCGGCTGCAATTTGGAGCCGCTTCAACTTGGGCATCTTTTGCAAGAGATGGACGTCGACCGTTTCAAAGAAGCTGTTGCACTTAAACACCTCTAACTTTTTCAATACAAGCAACGGCGCGAGGTCTTCGACATTGTAACATCCTGCCAACTGCAACTTGATCAGATTCTCCAACTTCGCCAGAAATGAAAAGTTAGGCATTTGGCCACAGTCCATCATAGAGAGTGACCTAAGGTTCGTCAACTTCGAGAGCGGTGTAAAGTCATCAAGCTCGCTGCAGTCGGAGATTTCTAGTACTTCCAGATTTTTTAGTGCTGCCAGAGGTGCTAGGTTGCCTAGTCCTTCGCAAAAGAGTGAGAGTATGCGGAGCTTCGGAAGCGTCGTCAAGAAAGCCAAGTCCTCCGGTTGGAGCGGGGGTGCCGGAGGTAAGTCGTATGTCGTACTAGGCAAACCGATCTGCGGAGCGATCCCCACATCGGCCATAGCAAGTCGCATACTACCGGCAAACGGGTCGTCGTCAACATCATCGTCTTCGAAAATCTCCCTGAGGTAGAACGCACGAAGATTTTTCAGACCACGCAGCTCGCTAATCGCAGTGATGTTCTTCCTGTAAAGGGAAAGAACGAGAAGTGTTACGTCATCAAACAATCCGGCTTCGCGATACGCCCTCAGTTGCTCGGTGGTGGTCGTTTTGGGAAGCCCAATCCGCGTGATTTTCAGCCGCGATAACTCCTTTTTGTACTGCGGGAGCGTCTCGGGGGTTAGCCCGGTTAGTGCGACGTAGCAGTTTTTATCTTCGGGAATGGTGACTGTTCCCGGCGTCTCACCGACGAGCTCCGCCTCGGTCAAATCGTCCGGCAGAAGGTGTAGTGTGAGTTCCAGCGAACTGGTGATGGTGCGTTGAGCCAAAACAACGGACGCACTAACGCAACAAAAGGCCAGCAGGAAACCCACAGCCAAGATTCTCATTTTTTAACTTCCTATTCTCCTCGCATCTTTTTCTGTAACTCGCCGAGGTGGTCCTTGTAAACACCGCGTGGTGTGGTCTTTTTTTCCTTACAGACAGCGGCGGCCATCCCAATAATCTCGCCGCAGCAACCCCCGGTACGCATCACACGGATCGCGCCGAAGGCTTCGTGGGTGGCACTCATACAACGGCCCGCCATTAAAAGATTTTCGATGTTGCGTGAATAGAGACAACGGTAGGGTATCCAATACGGATTTTTGTGCTTCGTGTGGATCGCCTTGGCAATAAACTCATTACCCTCAAACCCCTTTTGGTAACGCTTGTCGGGGTAATGGAGGTCGATGTTCCAACCGGTCGGTGCGCAACCATCGGGGTACAATTTATACTGAAGGACATCCTCCTTGCTAAGAATGTGATCGCCAAGGAGCCGACGTGACTCCCGCTTCCCAGAAATGTGTGCCATCCAAAGTAATTTGTGGTTCGGCAATTTTTTATCCGTATTTTTAATCGCGTCCCACGCACCAAATGCAGCACGGAAATTCCAGTCGCGAATGTACTCCGACTTCTCAAGCGGATTGAGCGTAAAACCACTCTCCCAGTACCAGCCACCAAGCTGTTTAATATTAATGCCCTTCGCAGTTCTTCCAGGAAAAGGCTTCTCGGCGAGGTCGAGTGCCCAAGGACACCGCGGGAAGGACGTGGCTTTACCAACGTCACCGACGTGCCAGAGGTTGCAGCGCCCGAGGTGTCCCTTGATCGTCATTTCAAAATCGGCACCCGCAGCACCACCGAGACATCCGTCACCTGTGCAGTCGGCGAACCATTTGCCACGGAACCGGTATTTTTGACTCGTCCGTGTTTGCAACGCAATGACCGACGTGATTTTGCCATCCTTCACTTCGGCATCAATCATTCGGTGAAGCAGGAAGAGTTTGATATTCTTCTCCGCTTGGACGAGTTTCAACTTTTTGTCGTCTTCGTAGAGTTCACCTTTGTTATCCGGCCCGTAATGCGCGGCCTTTTTCTGTTCGAGCTGCGCGACAATGCTCCCTACATTGGGCCAAGGTGTCTTTTGCTTGGCTCCCTGTAACCAGACGCGGACTTCACTGCTGTTGTTGCCGCCCAAGACGGGTCGGTCCTGAATGAGTGCAACGGTGAGTCCTTGCCTCGCACCTGAGACAGCGGCGCATATTCCGGCAATGCCACCGCCGACCACAACGAAGTCGTACTCTCCCGCATCGATCGGTTTTGCGGAGTGACCGAGCAACTCGGTGCGGAGCTTAGCGAGTGCGTCACCCTCAGGCGGCGTGAACTCTTTTCCCTCGCGGACAAAAAGGATCGCATCGCAACGGCCATCAAAGCCGGTCAAGTCGCGCAGTGCAAGTTGGAGCTTCCGACCGCTCGGCACGTCAACGACGTCGCCCTTCTGCCAGTGCCACTTGGCCGAGGTGGTACCGAATGTGGTAGCGAGTGGCTTCCCATCAACCACGAGCTGGAAGCGTCCGGGCGGATCACCCTTCGGAGCCCAGCGGGTCCCTTGCCAAGTGGCAACCCAGTCACGGGTGCGGCACCAAACTCGCCACTTGCCAGACTGCGGAAAGGTGACGCTAGTCGTGGCATCGGCAACCGGCGTACCAAGTCCGTGCGCGAGCAGAAAGCTGGAGCCCATCTGGTCGATGAACTGCGAATCCGGTTTCCAACCGCCGTAGTCGGTAAACTGTTCTGCCTCGACGAGAACTAAATCGTCGTTAGCGGTGGCGGTGGTAGTAAATGTCGCTAAGAGCAACAACAAAAGGGTGGTGTGGTATGATGTAGTTTTCATCCCGGAATTTTACCGACTCAACCTTGTTGCGTCAACCCGTGAGATGCCCCATTTTGCCGATTTTATGGTAAATTATGGCAAAATTAGCGTCGCAGATAGCAAAATGCGGGTGATTTTTCGCCAATCTGCCAGAGATGGATAGAACTCCCTTGGCACATTTTAAGATGTTTGCAGCCTGCGCAATCGGTTTGTTGGAGCCACGCTCGTTCGCGGAAATCTTCGAACCGATTTTCCCAGATGTGGCGTAGGTTGTTTTCCAAGACGTTGCCTTGAGTGAACGTGGCGTCGTTGTTCGAGCAACCGGTGACGCTCCCGTCGCAAAGTATCGCGGCGAAGTTGATGCCTGCACGACAGAAAAAGGGAACCTCCCGCACCTTGCGGTCGAACGCAAAAGGGAGGTAACCCTCACAAGAGAAGTTGACCGTTAAACCTCGCTTTTTTAGACTAGGCCGGTTCGCCTCAATCCAGTGGAGCATCTCCCACGATTGCTCAAAGGAGAGTGAAGTTTGCCGGTCCTCTTGGGCGCGTCCCGTGGGAAAAATTCGGAACAAACGCCACGCAGGCATACCGCAGTCGATTAAAATCTCGGCCGTCGCATCGAGGTGCGCGAGGTTCCAAGGGTTGACGCAGGTGACGACGTCGGCCAGTTCGAGGGAGTTGTCGTCTCGCAGAGCGTTGCTGGTCAACTGGATTGCCTCGCGCGTTTTCTCGAAGGAACCAAGTTGATTACGGAGACGCTCGTGAGGCTCTTCGGGGCCATCAAGACTGACTGTCAGCGAGCTGATGTTGTCGTCGAGAAGTTCGGTGAGCCGTCCCTCATTGAGCAGCAATCCGTTGGTGACAATTCCCCACGACATCTTGAGTGCAGCCAAGTGCGAAGTAATTTTTTCTAACTCGGGATGCAACAGCGGTTCGCCGCCCGTGAGAACGATGTACACGTCTGGACCGAAATTCTGACGAACGTCGTCAATCAAACGGAGCCAACTCTCCGTCGTGAGAACCTCGCCATCATAATCGCGTGAACAGTCACTCCCGCAATGCAGACAACTCAAATTGCAGCGGCGCGTAATCTCCAAGAAGAGATAGAAGAGGCGGTGCTGCCGTACCTCGGCCCGTTTGTAGGCACGGTAAATCTGCGAACGGAGGAAAGAAAGAATGCCAGCCATTACTCTTGCTCAGTGGCTAGACCGCCAATGGGAGCTTCGTCGGCCGTCATTTCTGGCAACTCGGCGTTCTCGCGAAGACCCTCGGTGCCAGTCTGCTGACAGGTGGGGTCTAAGTATTGATGGTGGTGCATAGGAGCACCGTAACAGCCCGCCAGCACACTAGAAACACTACCGATCGAAAGTAGCCAGAGCCAATTTTTAATGCGTTCCATTTGAGACCTCTGTTTTTTGGGGGGGAGGCACATTGACGTAATAATTTGTTCTACGCCTTCGGCTTGAGGCGGACAAACACCTTCACCTTGCCTTCGTTGTCATGCAATTCAGCAGGCGAATCGTTCAGACGGAAGAAAAGTACGCCATCCTTTTGGGCGGTAATCTCACCCAACTTGCCAACGGCTTGTGGCTTCAAGAAGGGGTTGGGAACACTGACGATGCCGGTTCCGGTCAACTCTTTGAGAGTCGGAGCAGGAACAACAAGCAACTTGCCGAGAGCTTCCCCACGGTAGGATCCCTTCACGTTGCCATCGGCATCGGCTTCGAGTGTCTTCTCACTACTGGGATCCTTGGCCACTCGGAAAGTACCTTGCGCAGCGATTTGCATTGTTTGACCTGCACGGATAGAGATGCCACTGTCACTCCAGCCGCGTGCTGAGTCGAGGTCAAACTCGTAGATGCCTTTGTTTCTACGCAGACGCACCTTCTCGATGCGACTCCGTTCAAAGTCGTAGCCAAGTTCGAGGTCCGCCGCGAAGGCAAGCCAATGCTGACGGAAAGCAGGCAAGCTCGCGCCGAGCGCTCGACGGAAGAGGGTCGTGAAATTTTTGTGCTTCACCGAGCTGGAGGCTAGGTAGAAAAACTTGGAGTACTTCGGGTTGTTCGACATCCAAATCCCAAACGCCCAAACGAGTGAGTAGCCCTCACTGTAGGTAAGCGGGAGCAATTGGTTCGGCGGGATGTCTAAGGCAGGACGCCAGGCGGTTGATTCCGTCACGTGCGCCCGGAAAATATCGTCGAGGCCAAGATTTGGCTTTCTTTTGAGCAACTCTTGGAAACTGGTAACCCTTCCGAGATAATAAATGCGCCCAGCCTGCTCATCGCGGACCGGCATTTGCAACACCGTTCGTGGCTCAATACCCTTCTTATTTTCGGTCAGTTTGAAGTTGGAGAAGCATTCCGCGAGCGACTCTTCGTACCAAGAAGGTCCAGAAGCGGTGTAAACGAACTTCATCAGAGCGTGTGTTTGCTCGTGGAGTAGTGTGGAGTAAGTATTTTCCCACGCCTTTTGCGTGTGGGTGATATATTTCTTGGGGAGTGCAACACCTGCTACATTGGCGTTCGTCGCCGAGGGCCCCATCTCTCTCTGAATGGCGGCAGGAACGGGGAGTTTATCATCCAGCAGGATGGCCGTCATCCTTTCTCGGACCAATTTTTGGAAGACCATACGGCGGTGTGTCATACTCGGGATGAGCACCTCGGCCTGTTTGACCAGAACAAAATCGAGAAGGAGCGGCAAAGATTTCAGTTCATCATTAAGTGGCAGATTCGTCTTAAAGGTAACGAAGCGCGCATTAACGATGGTTGGTCCCCGTTGAGCAAGGGTAGTCGGCCCCTGTTGAGCAAGAGCGGTTGACACGGTCACCAGAAATGCGAGACCACAAAAAACAATGCGATAAAACATAGCGAAGCTCCTTCAAGCACGGCGAATGAGAAAACAACGCCTGCAGCCTAGCAGAAGTAGCAATGACTGTCAAGGGCTTAACAATTTGAACGTGGCAAAACACCAAGGCTCCTCTTTTGCCTGCTTTCTCCATCTTCACAAAAGCTCACGTAGATTCTGAACAATTCGCTTGATTTCTGCTGAAAAATATGCCGAGGGACTTGACAAAAAGAGACAACTCGACGATACTTGAGGGATAATACAGTTGCTGCGGGTAGTGAATTATGGAAAATGTTATTCGCTAGCGACTAACTTTTTTTCTTATGAAATCCAATTAACAAAAACCAAGAACTTGTGAGGGGCTTACATTATGGTGCGGTCAATACTTGATGCCGTTAAGCAGGGAGATTGGGATTACGAACCGACGATGCTTTTGGAAGAGGATTATGATCCCGTTGATGCAATGCCAGGGACTCCTGAAAAATTAGAAGCAATGGCAGAGCGTGTCGCACGAGGTGAACCACTCTGGCACGACGAAGATCGGGCAGATATGGATGCCGAAGCTCCGCGAGCAGCACTTACAAGTTCCTCGCAGCGTAAACCTAAGTAAAATATACAGACACAACCGGAGATGAGTAAGCTACGCAACTATTGTTTGCTTTATGTCTGCGTCGCTCAGATACGTCTCCTTAGATTTCCTAACCTTAGATTTTAACCTTATGTCCGAAATACCGCAAGAGTATAAATACCTTGATGTCAGCCTCGTTGATACCGTTGTAACAGCTACGCTTCGTGAGCGTTTAATGATTGAAGGTAACCAACTTGGTGGTTTCAATCCTACTGTTTTTTGTGACGAACTACTTGATTTAGGTGGTCGTATAGCAAAACAGGGCGATGTTCGTGCATTGATTATTAACTTTGCGTTGGTTGAGCGTTTCGCCAGTACGTCTCTCTCGGCAATGTTGAATCTGGAGCGATGTCTTCGCAATGCTAAATGTCGATTGATGATTTGCCGCATCTCAGAGAGTATCTTTGAGGTTTTCAAAATAACTAGCTTGGACCAATTTTTTGAGATCTTCCCCACGGAAGACGAGGCCACCCAAGCACTTGAATAAAAACAGAGGTCGCTAAGCGTGGGCGACCCTTCCCTTTCACCCTTTATCTCTTGCTCGCAATGGACACTACCACCCCAGTTTGGAAATTCGAGGAGTCGGTTCCATCCAGCCGGGATGAGTGTGAATCTGTCTTGACGCTAATCAACTTTGCGTTAGAGCACGAAGGATGGTCTGATAAAGAGCGAGTTGCCTTGTGTCTCTGTGCTGAAGAAGCAATTATCAACGCAATCATCCACGGCAATAAGGGTGATTTGGCCAAGCAGGTAAACATTGGATGCAACCTCTATAACGACCGATGTTCGCTACGGGTTGAGGATGAAGGCGAGGGATTTGATGCCACAACAATCCCGAATCCTACCGACCCGGACCGTCTCCACTTGCCGGGAGGACGCGGTGTTTTTCTCATTAAGGAAATGATGGATAATGTCGATTTTTACAAAGGTGGAACCGTTGTCGAGTTTGTAAAAATGCGCCAGAATGCCTAAAAATGGCCCCTCATTATTCGCATAATTCTCGCGATTCTCGCATAAAATAGCGATTCTGCCTCTTTTTTTGCTTTATTTCTCCGATTGCCCTTGACTTTTGTCTAAAATTTCATTAACCACGGCAATCACTCCCACCTAAGTTGGTATGAGCAGATACTCAATTTGCTGACGAGGGAGCGATACAAAGAGCGTCTCGTGACGCCCAATTTTATTATTTTATCCCCTTTGGAGTAGTCCGCCACCTTATCCTAACTATCAAAACTATGCAAGCTAAGAGACAACATTTCGGGCAACACCAAAATCCGCTAAAAACTCGGGAGGAGAGACGAGTGTACTGGCGACAAACACTAAAAATTATTAGTAAATCCAAGTCAGTGTCAAACACGCTGTTACTTGCGATGGGCACAATGTTATTGGGGCAAATTTCCCAAGGCAACATTGCCGAAGCAAAAGCACCCTACCTTGGGAGCACAACTGCTACACAGCAGATGGGCGCATATCCAGCGAATGCACCGGTCACAAACCGGAATGCCACTCCTGCGAATACGCAATCCGTTCGGCTGCGTTGTAAAAATGCTTTGCGAATGGCAAGACTCGCCCTGGTAAATGGTGACACCGTCACCGCAACAAAGCATTACAACAATGCAGTGGCGATGGGGAACATCCCCTTCTCACCGAGCGAAGATTCAACTCAGAAGGTACTGAGAGATATCAAGAGCTTTGCGGGTATCCAAGCGAGTAATCCAAACTCGCCGACCTACCATCAGCAATTGGCCATCGCGAGACTAAATCTAAGCAGTGCCCTGCTCGAGTACAAGGAGTGGGACACCGCGGAACGATTGGCTCGTGCCGCAGGTATGTCGGGGATGTCATTCGACTCCTTTACGATTACACCAGCAATGGTACTGCGCCGCATTCAGGTAGAACGTGCTAATGCTGCTAATGCTGTAACGCTGTCGTGGCACAGAG
>Ga0180430_10003463_pt1 | contig 13605 bp, 9 predicted proteins | sample SS_ome_9_FD_132999 | JGI IMG/M metagenome (GOLD analysis project Ga0180430, IMG submission 132999) | Hypersaline lake sediment archaeal communities from the Salton Sea, California, USA - SS_1_S_2 metaG | ecosystem: Environmental > Aquatic > Non-marine Saline and Alkaline > Hypersaline > Sediment... | reverse complement strand
ATGATGACAGTTTTCTAAGAGCAACAAAAGTAATATTGGAGGAAACCGATGCTGATTATAACAAATAGAAGGAATACCATGATTAGAACACTAACACTCTGCATAGCCATTTTGCTTGGCTCCATTGGGCTCACACACGCTCAAACCAAGGTCGCCTGTGTGGGTGACAGCATCACTGCCGGAGTCAGAATACCCAAGAAAAAACGAGCGACGCATTCCTACCCGGCTGTTCTCAATCAACTGCTCGGGGACCAGTACAAGGTTATGAATCTCGGCGTATCAGGGCACACCCTGCTTCGCGACGAAAAACTGGCCTGGGCGAAGCACAAAAACGCGCAAGAACTTAAAACATTTGTTCCCGACATCATTGTGTTCAAGCTTGGTACGAACGATTCCAAGATGGCCCACTGGGTTAACAAAGGGAAGGTTGAGGGTGACCTCAAAGTGTTCATCGCGGAGTTCAAAGCTATCAACCCGAAAGTGAAGATCTACCTCTGCCTCCCTGCCCCATGCTTTAAGGGCCCACGCACCAAGGAACTCCGTGATGGAGAGAAGATCAGCGGCGTTCGCATCAAGGAAGAACTCATTCCCATCATTCAGAAGGTCGCCAAAGAAGAGAGTCTTCCCGTCATCGACCTGAATACTCCATTTGTGGATCATCCCGAACTCTTCGCGGATGGCTGTCATCCCAATGAAGAAGGCGCATCTCAAATTGCGAAAATAGTCTTTGAAAAAATATCCGGTAATAAAAAAGATTCCAAGTAACAGAAAAAGAACGACAAGATATCAAGGAGAGCATTATGAAAAAAAGAATAGCCCTGCTGTTTGTGGCGTTGTGTTTAATCGGCCTGACTCCTGATGTTGAGGCTGAAGATCAGGGTAGGCCCAATGTGATCGTTATTCTAGCCGACGACCAGGGCTACGGAGACATACGCTCCAATGGCCATCCCTTTATCCGCACGCCGAATATGGATAAACTCTGCCAGGAGTCAGTCCGATTCACCGACTTTCATGTGGCCCCGATGTGTACGCCGACCCGTGGTCAGCTTCTGACCGGAGTTGACGCTATGAAGAACGGCGCAACTGCCGTCTGTCAGGGGCGCAGTATGGTTCGTCGCGAGATCCCGACCATCGCCAACTATTTCGGAGATGCCGGGTACAGGACGATCATCTCCGGTAAGTGGCACCTGGGCGACAGCTATCCGTACCGCCCCCAGGATCGGGGGTTTCAGGAGGTCCTCTCCTTCCGCGCCTGGGGCCTGCCTTCACTGGCCTCTCACTGGGACAACTCAACCATCAATGAGGATAATGATATCAATGCCTATAACAACCCGACACTGGAGCATAATGGAGTTGATAAAAAGTATGAAGGCTATGTCACAGATATCCTCTTCGATCACGCGATGGAGCAGATGAAGAAATCCAAAGATGCCGGCAAGCCTTTCTTCCTCTATCTCCCCACCCCGACTCCCCATACGCCGAACATTGGCCCTCAAAAGAATAATGAATTCTACGCGAAACTGAAAAAGAAGAGAATACAGGAGGGAACCCTGGATAAAGATATCGATGTTGCTTACTACGGTATGATTGAAAACATCGATGACAACCTGGGCCGTCTGGAGAGATTCTTGAAAGAGCAGGGACTCAAAGAGGAGACGATCCTGGTTTACTTGAGCGACAACGGGACCCAGTCTTTCCGTGCCGAAGGTGTCTATAATGCAGGTATGCGTGGGAAAAAACGTAGTATGTGGGAGGGCGGTCATCGTGTGCCGCTCTACATCCGCTGGGGCAAAGGTAAATTGCAGCACGGAAGCGATGTCAAAGAACTGACGCAAGTCCAGGATTTGCTCCCAACGCTACTGAACCTGGCGGACATCAAGCCCAAGAACTTATATCCGCAGGACGGTACTGACCTGACCCCTTTGCTTAAAGGTGAAGAGTGGTCCCACGGAGATCGTGTACTTACAGCACAGTTTAATGTAAAGGGTTCAAAGTGGGATTGGTGTGTAACTATGAAGGGCCCGTGGCGTCTGGCCCATCATAAGCTGTATAACATTGAGAGCGACCCACACCAGGATACCGACCTATCCAAAGAGCACCCGGAAGTCTTCAAAGAAATGCAGGACGCCTACTTGTCCTGGCATCAGGAGGCCCACAAGGAGTTTCTCAAGAAGCGGTATATCGATCTGGGTCACCCCAAGGCGCCCTCAACAATCCTCTATGCCAGCGACTGGGAGGGTGACTATTGTGATAATGAAGGCGGCCTGACCGCATCAAGGGGATTCGGTAAATGGTATGTCGATGTCATTAAGCCGGGAAAATACCGCATTGAGCTAAGTCGTTGGCCTTTTGAGTCGGGGAAAGCTCTGGATGAAAGACTCTACCTGCGTCAACCCTCATGGGGAAAACGTAATGATAAATGGAAAACCCTAGGGGTCAGGCCTATCGCGAAGGGGTCCGTTAAAATTGGTGACGTTCAGGAAAGTAAAGAATCCAAAAAGGGCGACAAATTAATAAGCTTTGAGTTGGAACTCAAAGAAGGAAAACAGGAACTTTTATCAACATTTTTCGACGCAGAAGGAAAAAACTCTGCAGTTCTAACTATGTTCGGGTGACACTCTTGAAATGAGGTTTTAGAAAGTAGGAATAAGAATACTCCACTTCCAGGAAAAAATATGAAAACGAAAAGGGAAATTATGTTGAACGCAATCATCAGAATTGTGCCACTCTTGGCGATTTATTTTTCCATTGCGACAACGACAGTTGCGAACGAGGTAAAAGCAGACAAAACGTATCAGCTCGTATGTCCTGAGAACAAAGCAACCTGGGATACCGGCGTGAAAGCTTGGATTGCCGAGGTGAACAAGCTTCGCAGTGCGAACATCAAAGATACGGAGCAGCAGACCTCAGCGATGGCGAGTTTAATTGGCCAGGCACCCTTGTTGTACGACTGGCTCGCGCAGGATGCGGGGAATGAATTGCAGAAAATCATCTTTACTGCAGATGCCAATCTGGAAAAGAAGGTACTTGCAAAGGTAGCCGCAGAGCTGGGACGCGAGGCACCCAGCGAGATCGGGCAGAAGTTTTTTGAAGAGTATGTCAAGCTCGCTGCAGAGCGTCGCCAAAAGCGGCTGGCCAATCTGCAAAAACAGAGCAACAAGCTGCTCTTTACCAAGCACCCATTACTCGGTGGTAGCCATTACGCTTACACGGAGGCACTCTCGGACGCGCAAAACGAATGTCGATGGCGACCGAAATCGGCACTCTGTACGCTTGACCTCGCGACCGGCAAAGTTGAGACACTCATCGATGACCCACACGGCTGCATTCGCGACCCGGATGTCTCGTTCGACGGAAAGAAAATCCTCTTTTCGTGGAAAAAAGACCTCAAGAAAGATGACTTTCATCTGTACGAGATGGACTACGCAACCCAAAAGCTCCGTCAGATAACACACGGGCTCGGCTTTGCGGATTACGAAGCGATTTATCTCCCCGGCGGCGACATTCTTTTCAACTCGTCCCGATGTATTCAGACGACCGACTGCTGGAAAACAGAAACAAGCAGTATCTGGCGGTGCGATAAAGATGGAAAATATATGCGACGGCTCGGGTTCGACCAAGTCGCGACGAACTATCCGCAATTGATGTCTGACGGACGCGTTACCTTCACCCGTTGGGAGTATAATGACCGGGGTCAGTTGTATCCGCAACCCCTCTTCCAGATGAATCAGGACGGAACCGCACAAACTGAGTTCTACGGAAACAACAGTTGGTTCCCAACCTCCATCTTGCACGCTCGCGGGGTGCCGGACTCACATAAAGTGATTGCTATCTCATCGGGGCACCACACGCGTCAAACCGGAAAGCTGATTGTGATCGACAACACCAAAGGTCGGCAGGAAAATCTGGGAGTCGAATACCTCAATCCGCGAAGGCCTTCGAAGGCGGTTCGTATCGACCGTAATGACCAAGATGGCGACCAGTATCAGTATCCGTATCCGTTCAATGAGAACGATGTCCTTGTTACTTTCTTGCCGGATGCGTTTCGACAAGCTCAGGTAAATCATTACGGTGTCTATTTTGTCAACACCGAAACGAGTGCCCGCGAGTTACTCGCTTACGATCCAACGAACTCTTGCTCGCAGCAAATTCCGTTGCAGGCGAAGCCGAAAGTACAACGCCGTGCTTCGCTGGTCGATTACACCCAGCCGGAGGGTTCGTACTTTATGCAAGACGTGTATATTGGGCCTGGGTTGAAAGATGTCCCTCGCGGCACGATTAAAAAGTTACGCGTCGTTGCGCTCGCGTTCCGTGAAGCGTACGTCTGCGGGAATTTTAATTCGGGTCCCGCAGGTGCTGCCTTTGTCTCACTACCGTGTGCGATTGACAATGGAGCTTGGGACCCGAAGATGATACTCGGTGAAACGCCGGTCTATGAAGATGGTTCCGCGTTCTTTAAGGTGCCATCGCGAACGCCGGTCTATTTTCAGTGCCTCGACGAGAACGGACATTGCGTCCAAACGATGCGGAGTTGGTCAACCTTGATGCCGGGCGAATCGTTCGGCTGCGTGGGCTGCCACGAGGATAAATCGGAGACACCTGCCCCGACGATGATTAACACCCGTGCATTCAAAGCGGGCGCGCGACCACTCGATTCGTTCTACGGGCATAATCGTGGATTCTCGTTCCGCAAAGATATCCAGCCTATCCTGGACAAACACTGTGTCAAATGCCACAGCAAAAACGGGAAGAACAGAAATTACCTCCTTACCGGCGAGGACGTTTCGTGCAACCAGGCGGGACGTTTCTGGACCCAGTCCTACTTAACCTTGACCAATTTCGGCAAGGCGAACAAGTGGGTCAACTGGATTTCACCACAAAGCGTGCCAACGATGCTTCCACCCTACCATTCAGGTGCAACACAAAGTCAGTTATTCAAGCATCTCAAAACGGACAAGGAGCATCAAAAGATAAAATTATCACGTGAGGACTTGGAAAAAATCGCTGCTTGGATTGACCTGCTCGTACCCTTTTCCGAGGATAACTACGAAAGTAACAGTTTCAACGCGCAGAATATGTCGCATTTCAGACGCTTCTACAACAAGCGAAAGTACTCGGAGCTGATGGAACGCCAGAACGTTGAGGCGTATGTTCGCGACACGCAGGGAAAGAAAGATTTCAAGATGTTTATGCCGGTCAGTTTCTCTGGTCCGATGGAAGGTCACTACCGAAATGTTTGCCGTGACCCAGGTGTCCGTGCCAGTTCGAACAGTGAGTATAAAAACCGCGCCGAGTTTGCTGCTGCCAATGCAATTAACGGACAGACAGAAAATCGCGGACACGGTAAAAATTATCCCTCTTGGGGACCGCACAAGGTGAACGACGCCTTCTTGCAGATTGACTTCCCGCAAGAGATGGTGATCGACCGCGTGGACTTCTTTATCCGGGCGAACTTCCCGCACGATACGCATTGGAATAAGGTAACCTTGGAGTTCTCCAACAATGAGAAAATCGAGTTGACGCTCGAGAAAATGGCGGGACGGCAGTCGTTCGCGATTGAGCCGCAGGTCACGAAGTCGGTAAAGCTCGTGAACCTGACACAGCCAGACCCGGAAAATCTCGGTTGGGCGGCCTTGACCGAAATGGAATGCTACGGAGAAAACGCATCGAAGAATCTTTTCTCGGCAGAGATCGTTCAGCAGAATGAAGCGAGGAAGAAGGAGGCGATTGATCTGAGCAAGTCGCCCCATCCGTTTTTGCTGGATCCGTCGGTGAAACCCAGTTTGGACGTACTGAAAAAGCGGAACCTTAAATACTTATCTGCCTCATCAACGCACAAGGTGGTCAACAATGTGCTGAATCTCGTCGATGGTGACCTGGAAACTCGCTGGGTAGCGAGTGGTTCCAGATTCCCGCAGACGATTACGTTCGAGTTCGAGAAGCCGCAAAAGATCAGTGAAGTCCATTCTGTTTGGGAGCTCGCCGATACGGCGTACCGATACGTCATTGAGGTCTCCGACAACGACGGTAAGGACTGGCAGACGTTCGTTTCGCGGGCCGAGAACACAGAGAAATGCGGAAAAGGATACACGGACAAGGTAGCCAAGCCGGTAACGGCGAAATATGCCCGTTTGCGTATTCTTGGAACCTCGCACGGCTGGGCGAGCATTTTTGAAGTCGAGTTTCGCGGTGAGTAAAAACTTACAGAAGAGATGCATCTTGAAAAAAATATTACACATTATCGGCTGCGACATTTTCGTGTCGTGCCCCTGCCTGCCCGCAGAGGCAAAGCCGGATGTGGTGAAAAATGGACAGCCCCTGTTTCCTGAAAAAACAGGTAGAATAGGCAATCCTCCTTGTGCTTTCCACTACTTCTTGGTAAAATTGTCGGCATCCCAAAAGAATGTGTTGTAAAATCGGGCGTTTCATTTTTAGCTCCTACTACCCAACAATGAAAAAATTACTCGCACTCCTGTTCGTCGTTACATTCTTCTCTCTCTCGAATGCTGCCGAGATTGAGTACTTCCCGAAAGACAACGCAATGATGCAATTCGGCGTCGAGCATCTCGCGTCGGCATTGGAAAAGACAGACTTGGAGAAGGTGCGAATTGTCCTACTCCCCAAAGGAGAGTCCAATATCGAGCCAGAAGGCTTCCGGATTGTGGGGAAAGATAAAAAGTGGGAGATTTGTGCCACCGACTTTGCTGGCGCGATGTACGGTACGCTCGAAATGGCTGAACAACTCATCACCGAGGGAAAGGTTACCGAATGCCTGATGAACCCGTATCTGAAAAAACGGGGCGTGAAGTTCAATCTGCCGCTTGATATGCGAACACCGACCTACTCCGAACCGAGTGACGCCGTCCAGAAGAATATCCCGGAAATCTGGGACTTCGAATTCTGGAAAGAAACGATCGACCACCTCGCGAGACATCGGTACAATCACATCTCGCTCTGGAGTTTGCATCCCTTTCCGTCGATGGTCAAGGTTCCGGAGTATCCCGAGATTGCGCTCGACGACGTACAACGGTCCACCTGCGATTGGGAGGAGCACTATTCCGGCCGCGGGGATGGATTCGACTCGCCGGAAATACTCGAAAAGTTTGAGACCGTCAAAAAAATGACGATCGATGAAAAGATCGCGTTCTGGAAAAAAGTGATGGCTTACGGCAAAAAACGAAACGTCGATTTTTACATCATCACCTGGAACATCTTCGTTTACGGCACGGACGGGAAATACGGTCTGACCGACAAATACGACAACGAAAAGACCCGCGACTACTTCCGTTGTTCTGTCCGTGAGTTAATCTCGACCTACCCCAACCTGGCAGGTGTGGGTTTAACGACCGGCGAGAATATGCAAAATATTAACACCAAAAAGAAGGAACATTGGGCGTTTGCAACCTACGGACAAGGGGTTCTCGACGCGCTGAAAAAGGAACCCGAACGTGAAATCGTTTTTATCCACCGTCAGCACCAGGCGAGCGTCGGTGATATTTTGAAGGAGTTCAAGCCGTTGGTGGACAATCCGCAGGTCGATTTCGTTTTCAGCTTCAAGTACGCCAAGGCGCACGTCTATTCCTGCACCGAGCAAGCGTGGCACGGGCCAATCGTCGAGATGCTCCGTAAGAATAAACCGTTAAAAACGACGTGGACACTCCGCAACGATGACGTCTATTACTTCCGCTGGGGTGCGCCTGATTTTGTCCGCGAGTTTGTCAAAAATATCCCGCACAACGTCTCCTGGGGCTACTATTACGGCTGCGACCAATGGCTACCCGGCCGTGAGTTCCTCGCAAAAGAACCAAGCGAACCGCGACTCCTGGAGGTCGAAAAACATTGGATGCAGTGGCTCCTCTGGGGCAGGTTGGGCTACGATCCAAAACTCACCAACGAACGACTGACGGGACTGATTGCCGCAAAGTTTGGCCTCTCGCAAGACGGTGCCAAAATCCTCTTCGACGCCTGGCAGGCCGCCTCGATGGTTTACCCGATCACAACCGGTTTCCACTGGGAAAACTACGATTTCCAGTGGTACATCGAGGGATGTCGTTCGCGTCCGCACATCGCGAAAACCGAATCGGGGTTCCACGATGTCAACAAGTTCATCTCCTGCAAAACGCATCCCTCAACGGATAACATCACGATCCCCGATTTCGTCAAAGGAAAAAAGAAAGGCACCACGCCGTACCAGATTGCTGAACAACTCAATCTGACAACTGACAACGCACTCGCATTGCTCAAGAAACTCAAGAAGGGCGACCATCCGGAATTGAACGCCACGCTCGATGATATTGAGATCGTCGCGATGCTCGGAAAATACTACGCACGCAAGATCGCGGGTTCCACCTCGGTGGCACTCTTCCGCAAAACGAAGGACGAAAAATATTCGAAGCAGGCGAAAAAAGAATTGACCGAAGCACTCGAATATTGGAAAGAATACACGTTGCTGGCGAGTGCGCGTTACAAGAACCCACTCTGGACGAACCGCGTTGGTCACGTCGATTGGGAAAAAACAACGGCGGAAGTCGAGCGAGATATTGATTTTGCATCTCCTTCTTCCCTCACGAAACAATGACCGAAAAAAGCAAGACAACATTTTGAAAGCTTTTCCCCACAAACTTGAAGGAGAACCGTTCAAAGAATCCGCGAACGTTGCGTATGTAGAGAAGACCGACACCGGTGAAGGCAAGGTGCAGATCCTCTCCGGCGAGGGTACGGCCTCCTGCAAAGGTGGGACGTTGAAGGTCTCTATTCCCAAGCCGCAGCACTATTTGTTCCTGAAGATCAAACTCTAGCCCAAACCTAGGAGAAAGAAAACGATGCGAAACCTACTCATCACTAGCCAATTGCTTCTCTTCTTGCTCTTTGCCGCACCAGTTCAGGGAGGCGAAGGAATGGATATCCCCAAGCTCAAGGATGCATTTAAGGGCAAATTCGATGTTGGAGCAGCCATCAACAAAGGGCTGTTCAAAGAAAAAGGACAACCCACCTTGCGTCTGGTTGCAGACCAGTTCAATAGCATATCACCAGAATCTTCGCTGAAATGGGGTCACTTTAACCCTAAGCCAGGCGTTTATAACTACACCGATGCCGATGCTTTTGTTGAATTCGGACAGAAGAACAAGATGTATGTCCTTGGGCACGTACTCTTCTGGCACAACCAAACCCCGGACTGGGTTTTCAAGGATAAGAACGGGAAGACACTCAGTCGCGAACAACTCCTGAAGCGGATGCGTGAACGCGTCAGACATTTGGCCAAGCGTTATGGGAGCAGGATCCACGCTTGGGATGTTGTCAACGAAGCCTTTATGGACAACGGCGAGCTCCGTGACAGCCAGTGGACCCGAATCATCGGCGATGATTTCATTAAACAGGCATTCCGCATCGCCAACGAAGAACTGCCTGCGAACGTGGAGCTACTCTACAATGACTACTCAATGTACGGAAAGGAAAAGAGGGACGCGGTGCTCAAGATGATCCGCGAGTTGAAGCAGAAGAAGATACGGATCGATGGTGTCGGAATGCAGGGCCACTGGTCGGTCAATGGCGACTATCTTCCGAACATCGAAGCAAGTATCGTCGCCTTTTCTCAGGCCGGTGTTGATGTTCATATTACTGAGCTTGATATCGACGTGCTGCCCCGGAAGGCTGGTATGTGGGGAGCCGATGTTCGCAAACGCTTCGAGGGCGACGCGAGTATGGATCCCTACAGGAACGGGCTGCCTGAGGCCAAGCAGCAGGAGTTGGCAAAACGGTACACTGACCTCTTCCAGTTGTTTCTCAAACACAAAGACAAGATCAAGAGAGTCACCTTTTGGGGGCCAACGGACAGATACTCTTGGCTCAACAACTGGCCCATCAAGGGCAGGACCAGTCATCCGTTGCTCTTTGATAGAGACAGGAAACCAAAGCCAGCCTTCCATGCAGTGGTTGGCCTCAAAGACAATTGATCGAACAATCAACGTATTAGATACTCATCCCAAACTCAAGGAGAACCCGATGAAGCTACTGATTTTGCTCGGTGCACTGACAATGATGGCAGCCACCGCCGTTGCTCAGGACTTCTACGTCTCGCCATCCGGCGATGACGCCTCCCCCGGAACACAGGCGAAACCGTTCAGAACCCTAGAGCGGGCCCGAGACGCCGTGCGCAAGGTAAACGGGAAGATGACCAAGGATATCATCGTCCACATAGCAGATGGCAAGTATGCAATCACAAAGACCCTCGAGTTTGGTCCGGAGGATTCGGGAAGCAATGGACATAAGGTGATTTATCAGGCCGTCAACCCAAGAAAAGTACAGATCTCGGGAGAAAAGAAGATTACGGGTTGGAGTGTTCACGATGCCGGGAAGAACGTCTTCAAGGCCTCTACGTCCAAGGGTCTCTTTCGCCAACTTTACCTCAATGGCGAGCGAGTAATCCGCTCCAGAACACCTAATCGCGAGTCTGACAAGGACCTTAGACCTTATTGGAGTTGTGATAAAGTTCGCTCAAGCAAACCGGACATTATACTGGACAAGAGCTTATACAAGATCCTCTCGGCCGTCGGAAGCGTTAAGGAGCGCCGCCAGGTGGAGATGGTCATCCCGGCACATTGGTATCACATACGGATTCGGCCTGGAGACGTCAAAGAGGTGGACGAAGGGATGATGATCACCCCAGTAAACCCCAAAGGCAAATTCAACAAACCCTGGAAGTTCTATCTCAATCCCACTAGGATTAGCGACAAATCGATGAACCTCCCATTTTACTTTGAGAACGCTATGGCCTTTCTCGACGCTGAATGGGAGTGGTACCACAACCCGGAGACTGCTGAACTCTTTCTCTGTCTGCCCAAGGGAAAGCGTCCGGATGACTTCACGGTTCTAGTGCCGTCGGTCCAGACTTTGGTTAGCCTCCAAGGAGAGGCGGAGAAGCCGGTACACGATATCGAATTTCGTGGCATAATCTTCGAGTATAGCAACTGGGTGAAGCCCTCCACAGAGGGCATTAATTGCACCCAGGCCGTCAAACCTGTCAGTAGTTCCCAGCCTCCCGGAATGATTCAGGGAAACCACACGCACCGGATCGCTATTCGCAGGTGCATCATCCGCAATGCCGGAGCGTGCGGCATCCAACTGGCTGATGCAGACTTCTCTGAAATCGAACGGTGCAAACTCTATAACATAGCCGCTAACGGCATAGATGTCAATCGATCTACTCGCAGCAATCCCACTCCCGAGCAACAAAGTCTCAACCTTTCGATAATTGACAACGAGGGATATAAGTGCGGCCAGGACTACACCAACGGAATGTTCCTCTATGCAGGCAATTCGCGCGGAATGCTGGTAGCGCATAACCTGATCTATGATCTGCCCTACACTGGGATACAGATTGGAAATCAGCCGGGCAAGAAGCTCGGGGTTGACATCGGATGCGGTGAGAACAAGATCCGTAACAACCACATCCACCATACGAATCAGCTCCACGGTGACGGGGGCGGTATCTACACCCTAGGCGGAGCCCAGAAGGGAACCGTGATTGAAAAAAACTACCTGCATAACATCTCAAATGCTCGGTTGGATCGTTACGATGTTTCTACGATCTACCTCGACAACTTCACATCCGCGGTACTGATCCGAGACAATGTCACCACTGGAGGGGAGTTCGTTCCAGCGCATCAGAGGAATGGAGCAGCAGGCAACAAAACAGAGAATAACCCTACGGTCAACAAGGAGGAGATCAAGAAGATGGCCGGAGTCAGGTCGCAAGATTCAAAATAGACAAAGGTCCGCACGAGTTGATCCTTAAATTTTATCCTTAAAAAAACAATGAAAAAAAATTGTAATATCGTAGTATTTGCTTTAGTACTGTTTTCCATCGCTTGCTTCGTGCAAATGCAAGTGCAAGCACAAGATGGAACGGCTGGCGAAGATTATTTCACGCAGGAAGACTCGCCACGTCCGAACATCGTTTTGATAATGTCCGACGATATGGGAATCACCGACATCGGCTGTTATGGTGGCGAGATACAAACGCCTAACTTGAACGCCTTAGCCGAGGGCGGGGTACGTTTCAAGCAGTTTTACAACACGTCTCGTTGCTGCCCGTCACGCGCGTCACTTTTAACCGGCCTCTATTCGCACCAGGCAGGAATAGGCCATATGATGCAAGACCTTGGACAGGATGGTTACCGGGGTGAACTTGCAAAGGATTGCGTAACAATTGCCGAGGTGCTCCAACCAGCAGGCTACAGCACGTACGTGATTGGGAAATGGCACGTAACGAAAACCCTTCACGACGGCGGTGTTCAAGATAATTGGCCGCTGCAAAGAGGGTTCGACCGCTTTTACGGAATGGTGTCCGGTGCGGGTAGTTTTTTTGACCCGAAATCCCTGAGCCGTGGAAACAAAAATATCTCGCCTGAAAACGACCCGCTCTACAAGCCGGAAACCTACTATTTCACAGACGCCATCTCCGACAACGCCGTGATGTTTCTCCGTGACCACTATGCAAAAGAGAAAAAAACAGGAACCGAAAAGCCTTTCTTTGCTTACGTTGCTTACACGGCTGCGCACTGGCCGATGCACGCGCTGCCGAAAGACATCGCCAAGTACAAGGGTAAGTACGACCAAGGTTGGGACGAACTACGCAAAACGCGTCTGGAACAAGCTCGTACTATCGGGCTGATCGACAAGAAGTGGGGGATTACGCCACGTGGTAAAGGCGCGCCCGAATGGAAAAAACTTTCTGCAGAAGAGAAAAAATTCAGTGCTGCACGAATGGAGGTCTATGCTGCGATGGTGGATAATATGGACCAAGGGATAGGTCGTATTGTCGCCGAGCTGAAAAAGCAAGGCAAGTTCGAGAACACGCTCATTTTGTATCTCCAAGACAATGGTGCGTGTGCCGAACCTTACGGACTGCATAATGAAGGAAGGACGCCGCGTCCAAAGACCGACGAACGTCAGCCTCCGTTGCCAAAAGATTACACTCAGATGGCGATGATCCCGAATTACACACGTGATGGACGACCTGTTTATATGGGGCGTGGCGTGATTCCTGGCCCCGCAGATACCTACGTCGCCTACGGCTTACCCTGGGCCAATGCCAGCAACACACCGTTCCGTTTGTACAAACATTGGTCGCACGAAGGCGGTATCTCTTCGCCGTTGGTCGTGTCCTGGCCTGCGCTCTTCAAACAAGAGAAAGCGAAGACGGGCGGGTGGTGCAATCAGCCGGGACATCTGATCGACCTTCTTCCGACGTGTGCCGATGTGGCAGGTGCGACGTACCCAAAAAAACGTAACGCCGTTTCCGTCACTCCTTGCGAGGGCGTCAGTTTAGTCTCTGCTTTCCTCGGTAAGAAGCTCGACAGGAATACGCTCTACTGGGAACACGAAGGACATCGCGCTATCCGGCAGGGCGACTGGAAGCTGGTCGCAAGAAATGAGCAACCCTGGGAATTGTACAACCTTGCCGAAGACCGGTGTGAGTTGGACGACTTGGCGGAAGAGATGCCGGAGAAGGTCGCGGCATTGAACAAACTCTGGAACGACTGGGCCGACCGTGCGAAGGTGTCCAAAAAGTGGCCGATGCATGAAAAAAAGAAGTAGTATTGT
>Ga0180430_10003460_pt1 | contig 13610 bp, 10 predicted proteins | sample SS_ome_9_FD_132999 | JGI IMG/M metagenome (GOLD analysis project Ga0180430, IMG submission 132999) | Hypersaline lake sediment archaeal communities from the Salton Sea, California, USA - SS_1_S_2 metaG | ecosystem: Environmental > Aquatic > Non-marine Saline and Alkaline > Hypersaline >... | reverse complement strand
AGACCCGGACGAGGTGGCGGCGCTGGAGTTCACGATCGCCTGCGCCGGCGACGCCTACGCCGAGGCCAGGCGGATCATCGAACCAGGCGTGACCGAGGTCACGGTGATGGCGGCGATGCAGCGACAGGCGATCCTCTCGGCCGGGGAACAGCTTTCGGGCTGGGGGCAGGACTTCCGTTGCGGCGCGCCGGGCGGATTCCCGCGCCGCCGGGAGATCGAGGGCGGGGAGTTGTTTGTCCTCGACGTCGGGGTAGGCGTCCGCGGCTACCGATGCGACCTGTGCCGCGTCTTTTCGGTGGATGGATCCCCCACCGAGGAACAGGCGGCCGCCCACGCGAAGGTGGTCGAGGTCATGACGATGGGCGAAATGCACCTGCGACCCGGAAACAGCTGCCGGGCCATGTTCTCCGCGGTCGAGGAGGCGCTCGACGGGTGGAACGCCTACGCCTTCTTCCACCACGCGGGCCACGGGATCGGTCTCGACGCGCACGAGGTCCCCCGGATCAATCCGGAATGGGACGACACCTTCGCGGAAGGAGACGTGGTCGCCTTCGAGCCGGGACTCTACGGGGAAACTCTCCGGGGAGGGATCCGATTGGAGAACAACTACCTCATCACGGCAGACGGGTTCCGCAAGCTCTCCCACTTCCCTCTCGACCTCGTCTAGCCACGGCCCGTCCCCGGTCGCCGTCGCCTTCGCGGATTCCTCCGGAACTGTTCCTTGACGCGATTTGTATTGCCGGAAAGGTGGCTTCGCGTTTGCTGACCCGACACAACTATGGATATCCAACCCGTTCTCATCGCCGGCGAGTGGCGCGAGGCCGACACGACCGGAACATTTCGCGCGGAGAATCCCGCGACTCGCGAGCCCCTCGACCCGGTCTTTCCCGTCAGTTCCTGGACGGACTGCGAGGCCGCTCTCGAAGCATCCGCCGCGGCGTTTCGCGAGCTCCAGGGGATGTCCGGGGACCGAATTGCGGCCTTCCTCGAAGGCTATGCCGGCCGCATCGAGGAGCGAGTCGGCGATCTCGTCGAGGCAGCCCACCGCGAAACCGCCCTGCCCGTGTCGCCCCGGCTCGCCGACGTCGAGTTGCCCAGAACCACCGGACAACTGAGGCAGGCTGCGGCTGCGGCGCGGAACGAGAGCTGGCGCCAACCGGTGATCGATACCGCGAACAATATCCGTGCCTGTTTCGGACCGATCGGTCCGGTGTGCGTGTTTGGTCCGAACAACTTCCCCTTCGCTTTCGGCAGCGTCTCGGGAGGGGATTTCGCGGCCGCCGTCGCCGCCGGGAATCCCGTCATCGGCAAGGCCAACTCGTCCCATCCGGAGACCACGCGCATCTTCGCCGAGGCGGCCCACGAGGCGTCGGTCGACACGGGCATGCCTCCCGGAACCGTGCAATTGATCTATCGCACCAACCACGCCATCGGACTGCAGATCGTGACGGATCCCCGCATCGGCGCCACCGGCTACACCGGGAGCCGGTCCGCGGGTCTCAAGCTCAAGAAAGCGGCGGACGACGCCGGCAAACCCGTCTACCTCGAGTTGTCGAGCGTCAATCCCGTCGTCATCCTGCCTGGCGCGATCCGCGAGCGGGGCGACAACCTGGTGACGGAGTTCACCGGCAGCTGCCTCATGGGCACCGGCCAGTTCTGCACCAACCCCGGACTGGTCGTCGTCATCGGGGGCACGGAGACCGACGCGTTCATCGACGGGGTTCGGGAGGCCTTCACCTCGGCTCCCTCCGGCACACTGCTCGGGGGTTCGGTCGAGCGGTCCCTGCGCCATGGCATCACCGTCCTCAAGAAAGCGGGCGCCGAACTCCTCTGCGGCGGCGGCGGCGAGGGCGGCGACGGGTTCAGCGTGGCGAATGCCCTCCTGCGCGTGTCCGGCGAGGCTTTCCTCCGGAAACCGGGCGCCCTGCAGACCGAGGCCTTCGGCAACTGCTCGCTCTTCGTCGTGGCCGCGAACGTGACCGAGGCCGCCCACATCGTCGAGGCCCTCGAGGGCAACCTCACGGGAAGCCTCTACACCGACACCGCCGGATCGGACGACGAAGCCTACCGCCGCATCGAACCCCGCCTCCGCCAGAAGGTGGGCCGGCTTCTCAACGACAAGATGCCCACCGGAGTGGCCGTCTCTCCCGCGATGAACCACGGAGGACCGTTCCCCGCCACGGGGCACCCCGGATTCACCGCCGTCGGGATCCCCGCTGCCATCACCCGCTTCGCGATGCTGCAGTCCTACGACAACGTTCGTCCGGAGCGTCTTCCCTCCGTTCTCCGAGACGACTACGCCGGCCCCGCCCAACGCAATATCGACGGGACCTGGCAGTAGGCCGTGCCACCACCGCTGCCCCCGCCGAAAGGACACTTTACCTGCGGTCTCCCGCTCACTAACATCTGGTGTTCCCGCGAGCCCCTCGTCCCGTGTCACGCTTCATCCTTTACCGCCTCCTCGTCGCCGTCGCGCTCGTGCATCCCGGAGCACTCGCCGAACTGCGTGCCGAGGAACCGCCCGTGATCGTGATCGATCCGGGACACGGGGGCAGTGCGGTCGCGGGATCGCTCGACCAGCGCTCGAACAGCTCGCCGAACAACGCCACCTCGCCGTCGGGACTGCGGGAAAAAGACCTCACCCTGGACCTCGCGACGCGGGTGGAATCCGCGATCCTCGAACAGGGCAAGACCCGGCCGAAGAAAGTCGGTGTCCTCCTAACGCGCTCCACCGACACGAATCTCGACTTCGTGCAGCGCGCCGGGATTGCCGCCCGCTACAACACCGCCTGCATCGTCAGCATCCACTTCAATGCCAGCTCCTCGCATGCCGCGAAAGGCACCCTGTCCCTGATCGCCGCCCGCGAACGGAACAAGCAGTATGACCTCGACCTGCAATTCGCGACCGGACTGACCTCCGCGACATCGAAGGTGGTCCGGGAGATCGTGCCCGGTTCACGCGACCGGGGCGTGATGACCGACTCGCACCTTCACAACGGGCTCGGTTCGAACTTTTTCTTCCAACTCGCCCGCCACAAGAAGCTCGACGGCGTGCCGCGGTGCTTTCTCGAAGTAGAGTTCATGGACAATCCGGAAGTGGAGAAGCACCTCCTCGCAGGCGACCGTGATGCCCACTTTGACAGGATTGCCGCCGCGATCGCCGGTTACCTGCTCGACTACGTGATCGACCGGCGCTGAAAAAAAGCGTCGTGCTTCCTCTCAATCGGCCGCGCTTCGCGCTTCGCGGGCGATTGCCTCGATCCGGTTCCAGTCACCCGCCGCGATGGCATCGCGCGGGGCGAGCCAGCTGCCCCCTACCGCGATGACCGGATCGCAGGCGAGGTAGTCCGCGAGGTTTTCCGGCCCGATACCGCCCAGGGGAAGAAAACCGATACCGAGATGGGCGAAAGGCGCCGCGATCTGCCGCAGGTAGGCGATACCCCCGGAACCCTCGGCGGGAAAGAACTTCAACACGCGGCACCCCTCGTCGATCGCACGGTCGATGTCGGTCGGAGTCGCGACTCCCGGAGCGAAGGCCAACCCCGCGTCGGCCGCATGACGAATGATCCGGGGGTTCATTCCCGGAGCCACGCCAAACGCAGCACCCGCACCGGCCGCCGCATCCACCTGCTCGGGCGTGAGGATCGTGCCCGCCCCGACAAACATTTCGGGAACCTCACTCCGAATGTGACGCAGGGCCGGCAGAGCCGCCGGTGTGCGCAAGGTCAACTCCATCGCGCCGATGCCCCCCGCGAGCAGGGCGCGCGCTAGGGGAACAGCGTGGGAATCGTCTTCGATCACGAGAACGGCGGTCAGTTTTTCCCTCCTCAGCCGCTGCGCGGCCTCCGAATCAGGCGTAAGTAGGCTCATGGTGTGGACGGGCCATGGTGAACCAATCCGAAAAATGCCGCAACACGGTTTTGCCCCCGCCCGTAGCTCACCGCCATGAAGGGAGTTGCCGCCGCGTCGCTCGCAGACGAAAATAGCACGATGACCAGTCTCTCCTCGCTCGCCCGGACGCGCCGTCTCGCGACGGTCGTCATGGTTCCCCTCGTGATCAGCCTCGTCGCCTCGGTTTCCGCCCAGCGGGGCGACCGCGATGGCCACGTCATGACACCCCCTCCCGACCATTGGGAGATACCTCAGGCACCGGTGTTGTCGCCGGAGAAGGAAGAACAGACTTTTTCCCTCGAAGACGGGTTTCGGGTGAACCTGTTTGCCGCCGAGCCACTGGTTCACGATCCCGTCGCAATCGTCTTCGACGGGAATGGTCGCCTCTGGGTCGCGGAGATGCGCGGCTACATGCCCGACATCGACGGGAAGACCGAGAAGGAAACCCCGGGAAGGATTTCCGTCCTGGATGATACCGACAATGACGGAACGGCCGACCGTCACACGGTCTTCCTCGAGGACGTTCTCCTGCCAAGGGCTCTCGCCTTCACCGACGCCGATCGGTCGCTGCTCTTCGCGGACAACGAGAGCCTCTACGAGATCGAGATCATCGAAGGGGAGAAGGGGCCTCAACCCGGGGAAAGAACCGTCGTCGACGAGAAGTATGCGGCGGGAGGGAATCCGGAACACAAGGCGAACGGGCTGCTCTACGGACTCGACAACTGGTTCTACTCGTCGAAGCACGACGTGCGCTACCGCAAGGTGGACGGCGAATGGACGCGGGAAAAAACGGAGAGCCGTGGCCAGTGGGGCATCGCGCAGGATGACCTCGGGCGGATTCTCACCAACACGAACTCGAATCTGGTGACCCTCGAGGAGATCGCCCCCGGACTCACGGTGCGGCATCCCCACCACCCGTTTTCCTCGAAGGTGACGAAACGGATGAACGACCAGCGTCTTCGTCCCGCGCGGATCACCCCGGGCGTCAATCGCGGCTACATGGAAGGAGTCCTCGACAAGGACGGCTACCTCACCAAGCCGACGGCCGCCTCCGGGCTGGTCCTCTACCGGGGCCACCATTTTCCCGAGCGATACGCCGGACAGCTCTTCGTCCCCGAACCTGCCGGAAACCTGGTCACCCGAGCCGCGATTCGCGAGGGCGAAGACGGGTCGCGCGAGATCGTTCGCGTGAACCAGGAGGGGGAATGGTTCACTTCGACCGACGAGCGGTCGCGGATCGTGAACATCTACAACGCGCCCGACGGTAGCCTCTACCTGCTGGACTTTTATCGCGGCATCATCCAGCACGCCGTCTACATGACGTCCTACCTGCGCGCCCAGGTCGAGGAGCGGAAGCTCTACGAGCCCGCAGGACTCGGCCGGATCTGGCGGGTCACCCACGAGGACGGAGATCCCCATGGTCCCGCTCCGAGCATGGCGGAAGAGAGCACTACGGAGCTGGTCGCCCATCTCTCCCACCCCAATGGCTGGTGGCGGGAAACGGCACAGCGCCTTCTCGTTCAACGAGGGGATCCATCCGCGATCACCCCTCTGCGTGATCTCGCACAGGGCGGCGACAGCTCGCTGGCTCGCATTCATGCACTCTGGGCCCTGGAGGGGCTGCCTGGCGGACTCGACCCGGTCACGATCGAGGCGGCTCTCCTCGCGGAGGACCCACGGGTCGGAGCGGAAGCGATTCGCGCCGCCGAATCACTTGCCGGTTCCCCATCCGCCCGGGCGATCGCCCGGGTGGTGACGGAGAAGGCCGACCTTGCCGACCTCCACACCCGGAGGCAGGTCGCCGCCAGCCTCGGTCTTTTCGGAGAAATTTCCGCGGTCGTCTCTCTCGTCGACAAGCATGGGGACGACGACCGGCTACTTCTCGACCTCGCCATGAGCGGCCTGGCCGGCCGGGAAATCGCCACGCTGTCGCACGACCCGGCCTCCGCTTCCTTTCGCGCGAGCCTGGTCGCCGCCACCGTGCGCCGGGGTGACCCCGCGGAGGTGGAGGAACTCATTGCACTCCTGAAGAGACCCTCCGACTTCCGTGTCTTCGCGCAGGCGGCCACCGAGAAACGCAACCGGCGACTCGTCGAGTCGATTCTCGAGGCCGCGGCGGAGGCGCCGGACGCCAAGGTGGGAGAAGCGACCCTCGCGGGACTGATCGCCGCGACGAAAAAGAAGGGATTTCGCCCGATCCCCACCAAGAACCTGCCTGCCCTCCTGGCCAGAACCGAGCCCGTCCCGGGTCTCTCCCGCAAGGATTTCGAGCGGGCGCGCAAGGTCTTCGAGGTGGGATCCGGACGAGAGAAGTCGGCTCTCCTGACCGACGCGCACCGCGAACAGTTCCGACTCGGTGAGGTGCACTACCAGAGGATCTGCCTCGGTTGTCACCAGAGCCACGGACAGGGACAGGTCGCGCTCGCTCCGCCGCTCGTCGCATCGGAATGGGTAACCGGAACACCCGAACGCCTCATCGCCCTCATCATGGACGGCATCATGGGACCGATCGAGGTGGCGGGAAAGGTCTACCAGGTGCCCGAGATACAGCCCCTCATGCCCGGCCTGCGCGCCAATCCCGAGTTCACCGACGAGCAGCTCGCGGCAATCATGACGTACGTCCGCAACGCGTGGGGCAACTCGGCACCCCCGATCTCGACGGAGGCCGTGACGCGCTACCGGGAGTCCACGGAAATGCGCGCCCCATGGCCTGCCGCTGAGCTACGGAACAAGAAGTGGTGAACCGCCCATGACAGGACTCACCAGGAGCCAGGCTGAAGTGATCGATCGGGAGCTTTCCGGATCCCCGGATCTCCGCGACGCATTCCACACCCTGCTTTCCCACGTCGAAGAGGGTGATTTCGCGGAATTCCTCTCCAGTGTCGACGAATCCGACTACTCGTTCTCCGACTGGGCGGAGGCATTCGCCGTGTTCGATCGCTGGCTCGCCGCGAAAGGGGAAAAAACACGGCCTTTCGATGCGATGAGGGGCTATATCGCGTGCTGCGCGGCAATGAGCGCTCCGCAAATTAGTTTAATTTCATTAAAAGTCATTGTAAACCAAGCACTTGCAGATCATGGATTTGCCGCCATTCGTGATTCTCAGATCTGAGAACATGGATGATCTGCGTTTCAGAATAGAAAACCAGTAGTCAACCGATCGGGAGTGTGGTAAACTTGGGGCCATGTCAACGACACGCAGAACACGATTCTCGAGACGGGTGCCAGACCACGTCACTGACGAACTGGTCACAGTCCTCTCAAATCAGGAAACCTTCGGTTTCAACGACTTGTTTGAGGTGGTGTACGAGAACCTGAAGGCCCGAAACGCCGTCAGCGGCGGGGAGGAGATGCTGCGTCTGCGTGCCTACGAAAAGCTGCAGAACCTGGTCACCCGCGGTCTCGTCGAAAAGAACGGCAAGGAGTATCGCGGCATGGAGAACATCCAGGAGGCCACCAGCCCCCAGCCGTCCGCGGGGAGCTGAGTCGACCGCCGGTTCCGTCCCGATCCTCCCGGTTCCGTCCCGATCCTCCCGGTTCGTAGAAATGTGAACTGGGTCCGAGTCCCTCGGGAATTCATCTGGACGGAGGCGCGAAACTCATTACATTCGGGTGCATCGGTTGGTTCCGGTGCACCTTTTTTTTGCCCATGTTGCCCGATTACATTCCCGTGTTCCTGCAGATCGTGATCGCCAGCGGATTTGCCGTGGCGACCCTCGTTGCCAGCGCCCTGCTCGGCAAGCGCGCGACCCGAAACGCGGTGAAGGATTCCGCCTACGAGTGTGGAATGCTCCCCCAGGGAGAGGGCCAGGCCCGCTTCAGCGTGAAATTCTACCTCGTCGCGATGCTGTTCGTGCTCTTCGACATCGAGGTCGTCTTTCTCTATCCGTGGGCCGTCGTCTACGGTGACCAGATCAGCCAGGGCGAGACGGTTTTCTTCTGGAGCATGCTCGGCTTCGTCGGCATTCTCTTCATCGCCTACCTCTACGCCCTGAAGAAGGGGGCGCTCGAGTGGAAAAACTAGGGAGAAGGGCTCGCGGTTGCACCCGCGTCTTATTCTTCCAGGGAGCCATGGTTCACTACATCGCGCTCTACAAGCTCAGCGAGCATACCGGAGAGGGAGAGATCGAGAAGATGATCCGCGTCAGCCGGGCGAGGCTTCATCGCGTCAACGAGGCCCACAATTTCCGGTCCGGCCGCAGCATTCGCGAGGAGAACAAGTTCGCCTTTTTTCTCTCGGCCGACTTCGAGAGCCTCGACAAGCTGAAGATGTTCAAGGAGGACCCGGAATACCTCAAGTTCGACAACGAGGTCGTCCAGCAGTATACCGATGAATGTCGGGAGCTCTTCTATGAGACCGAGCCGGGGAAGGATCCCCGCTACTCGTGAGGCCGGCTCCCCTGACGGCGAATCCCCTCCCCTCGGGCGCAGGCGTCTCCCGATTGCGCCGATCGCCCGCACTTGACCGCCTCCTCATCCCGTCGAATCGTGCGGGAATGAAGCGTTTCTTCCCTTTTCTCGTCGCCGGTTGTCTCGCCGTTGCCCCTGCGTGGGCCGACCCGGTCCTCGTCGAGACGGAATCGTTCGAAAATCACGGAGGCTGGAAGCTCGACACCCAGTTCATCGAGGTGATGGGGTCCCCCTACCTGCTCGCCCACGGCCTCGGCAACCCGGTCGAGGATGCGGTCACCACCGTCACGTTCCCGGAATCCGGAAAGTACCGCGCGTGGGTGCGGACCAAGGACTGGGTGGCCCGCTGGGATGCACCGGGTGCGCCCGGTCGATTCGAGGTTCACCTCGATGGAAAACCGCTCCAGCCGGAACAGGGAGACGCATCGTCCGACTTCGAGGGCACGGCGTTTGGAACGGAGAGCGACACATGGCACTGGCAGCCGGCGGGCGAGGTGTCCGTCGAAGCCGGTGAAGCGGAATTGCGACTCGTCGATCTCACCGGTTTCGGCGGCCGGTGCGATGCGATCGTCTTTTCCCGCGAGAAAGGCTACGAGCCGAACAACACCAGCGAAGTCCTTCCGGCCTGGCGTCGCGAGGCGCTCGGCGAGGAGACCGACCCGGTGACCGAGGGTCCCTTCGACATCGTCTTCATCGGCGGCGGTTACGCGGGCAGCTGCGGTGCCATCAGCGCCGCGCGCATGGGACTCAAGGTCGCCTTGATCCAGAATCGTGGTGTCCTCGGAGGGAACGGCTCATCGGAGATCCGCGTCTGGGCGAAAGGCAACACCCCTCCCGGGCTCTACCCGGTGGGTGACATCATCCGCGAGTTCGAGGACGACGCCAAGGCATCCCCCGGCACCGCCGAAGAGTTCGAGGACGACAAGAAACTGGCGATCGTCGAGAACGAGGAGAATCTCTCGCTCTTTCTCCACCACCACGCCTACAAGGTGGAGATGGAGGGGGAAACGACGATCCGGGCCGTCCATGCCTTCGACACACGCTCGGGCGCGATCCGCCGGTTCGAAGCCCGCAACTTCTGCGACTCGACCGGGCACGGGACGATCGGGAAACTGGCCGGCGCCGACTACACGATGCTGGAGGGCGGCCGCATGGGGATGTCCAATATGTGGCGTTGGGCCAACGAGGAGTCGGAGCAGACCTTCCCGGAGATCTCGTGGGCGTTGAACCTTGAGGAAGGCGACTTTCCCTACCCGCGCAAGTTTCACGCCGAGTGGTTCTGGGAGAGTGGCTTCGACAAGCATCCGGTGAACGATCTCGAGGCGATCCGCGATTGGAATCACCGGGCCGCCTTCGGAGCCTGGAATGCGATCAAGAACAAGGGAGCCTACGCCCGCTACGACGAGACCGGCAAGGCTCACGCCAATGCGAGGATGATCTGGCTCGCCTTCATCGGGGGACCACGCGAAACGCGGCAGCTGCTCGGCGACGTGATTCTCACCGAAGAGGACATCGTCTCGAAGCGACCCTTCCCCGACGGATGCGTCCTCACGACCTGGTCGGTCGATCTCCACTATCCCAACGAACAATACGTGACCAAGTATCCGGAGAACCCCTTCATCGCGAAAGCCGTGCACGGAAAAGGGGTCGACCGCAAGCGTGGCTACCCGATTCCCTACCGTTGCTTCTACTCGCGCAACACCGAGAATCTCTTCATGGCGGGCCGCAACATCAGCGTGACCCACGAAGCGCTCGGGACGGTGCGCGTGATGAAGACCTGCGGCATGATGGGCGTGGTCGTGGGCAAAGCGGCGGCCGTGTCGACCCAGCACGAGGCGACTCCCCGGGAGGTCTACTACACGCACCTCGCCGATCTGATCGAACTCCTCGAGTTGCCCGGCAACATCCGGCGTGACGATCTCTCGTCGGACTTTTACGAGGACACCAACCTGCCCAAGCTCGAGGAAATCTATGACGGGTTCTTCCCGAAGGAATCGCTGAGCGGAATCGTGATCGACGACGAGGAGGCCGAGCGCGAGGGGGATTGGCGTCACGGGGCCGGTCTCGAGGGCTACGTCGATTATGGCTACCACTACGCAGGGAAAGGCGCTCCCGCGAAAGCGACCTTCGAGGTGAAGGTTCCCGAGGACGGAGAATACGAGGTCCGCATCGCTTTCCAGCCCCACGAGAACCGATCAACCAAGACGCCGGTCACGGTGGTCAGCGCCGGGGGCGAAGAGACTTTTCGCGTGAACCAGACGATCGCTCCGCCACTCGCCAAGGGCTTCTATACTCTCGGCGCCCACCGTTTCGACGCCGGAAAAGCCGGAGCGGTGGTATTCTCGAATGACGGGGTCGACGGGAATGCCCACATCGATGCGGTGCAGTTGATTCGCCTCTCGGATCGTGAGGAGTAGAAGCCAAGAGTGAATAATTTTAGACTTTCCTATTTTATTAGTTAGATTGGGGGTGCAAACTGCATTCCCATGAAAGGCCAGATTCTCAGTATCGTCCTGTTGCTGCCGTGTCTCCTCTCCGGTGGGGAGTCTCTCGACAAGATCGTCATCGACGATGATCTCTCCCGGACACCGCGATTCCTCCAACAGGACTTCGCCTACTCCCACGCCATCCTCGACTGGCAGGAAAACGTCACCAACAAGCCCCTCAAGATCCTCGAATTCGGCGCGGAGGGCGTCCCCGCGGCGCCGGGGCTCCTGGTATCGGGGGCATTCTGGGGGAACTACCTCCATGAAACGACCGACACGGCCGGCAAGTTCCCGATCCTGTCCCGGTTTCCCGACGAAAGGCGCAACCGCACGAACAGCGGGGACCGCTGGTTGGTCAGTAACGCCGCGATCGCCCTGACGGCGCGTCCGGTGAGTTGGTTCACCGGCTACGCCCAGTACGAATTCACCGAGGTCGAGTTTCCCGGTCAGGAGGATTGGCAGTTCCGGAGGATCTTCGGGATGATCGGCGACCTTGACCGCTCCCCGTTCTACGCCTACTTCGGACGCAACGTTGTCGATTTCGGCTGGCTCGACGGCTACAACCCGTTCACCCACACGGTGAACAATCACTTCTTCCGGACCGACTCCGACGATCCCGTGATCGGGATCGGATACGCGAAGGGAGGCCTCCATATCGCCGGCACCCTCATTCCATCGGGACGCCATCTGCGGGTCGCCGATACGGAGGAGACGAACGGCTGGGACAACGGCGCCATCAACGCGAGCTACACCTTCGGCGATCGTGACGAATCCGGCCGTGAGTTGCGGATCGGAGGCGGCTACCTGCACAGCACGATCTACAACAATGACGTGCCCCACCACCCCGGCCCATCGTTCGCGCTCTCCCGGCAACTGAGCCCCGATCTGGTCCGCAATGGTGCCTGGGATATCTTCGCCGAGTACGTGCATGGCCCTCTCCGCGTCGGGGCGGAACACACCGCCACGACCGACGCGTGGCCCGCAACCGGCGAACGGGTGCGCGCCACGAACTTCCAGGCGGCCTGGGACTTCGCGCTCTTCGATCGCCCCACGACACTCTCGGCAGTCTACGGAATCGGTCGCCAGGGACCCGACGGCAGCGAGTTTGCCGAACTCACCCAACTCGCGATCGGCATCGAGACCGCGATCACCCCTTTCTTCAGCCTCACCGCCGAGTGGGTCCGCAATGAGTCCTTCGCCCCGCTGATCAACATTCGCACCGCCTCCGACGCCGACGTGACGGCCGACGCCGTTCTCGTCGGGGCGAAGATCCAGTTCTGACCCGAGTCCGGGTGGCGATAGACTCTTTGCGTTCACCCGGCATCGTCTTTCGCGACGGAGACGCGTGCATAGGCCGGGAGTCCGGCTCGTCCACCCGGTGGCCCTCTCCACCGCGGGCCGGTTTCTCCATGACGACTTCTCCTGCACTCGCGCCCCTCGTCGCTCTGCTGGCCATCATCCTGTCCGGCTCGCCCGGATTCGGACAGGAAAGCCGTCATGCTCTCGTGATCGGGAACAATGCCTACGAGCATGTCCGTCCGCTCCTCAACCCGGGCAACGACGCGCGGGCCTTCGCCGGCTCTCTCGAATCCGTCGGCTTCGAGGTGAGTCTCCTGATCGACGGGACGCTCACGCAAACCCGCGAGGCCCTGCGTACGTTCATCGACAGGCTCCCCACCGAGAAAGACGACTCGTCCGTGGCGCTCGTCTACTTCGCCGGTCACGGGGTCCAGATCGGAGGCACCAACTACCTGATTCCCGTCGATGCCGCGATGGCCCGGGACTACGAGGTGCCCGACGAAACGCTCGGAATGGACTCCGTCATGCGTGCCCTCGAGTCGGCGGGAGCCGGACTGAATCTCCTCGTTCTCGACTGTTGCCGGAACAATCCCTTCTCGCGCTCCTGGCGCGGTTCCCGCAGCGCCGCCAGCGGTGGCCTCGCCATTCCCACCGACGCCCCGCAGGGCATGTTCATCGCCTTTTCCACCTCTCCCGGTGACGTGGCCGAAGACGGGGACGGCGCGAACAGCCCCTACACGGCCGCCCTCGTCCGGCACCTGCCGACACCCGGAGCCGAGTTCGAACAGGTATTCAAGCGGGTGGGCCGTGACGTCGCGGCCGCCACGGGAGGAGAGCAGGAGCCCTGGTTCAACAGCAAATTCTACGGCACCTTCCGCTTCGCCACGAACGGGTCACCGGAGCCGGAATTCGCCTCCCGGCCCGAGGACGCGACACGGGAACGCCCCTGGAAGAACAGCCTGGGCCTCGAATTCGTTCCCCTTCCCGGCAAACCCGGCCGTTTCATGGCGCGCACCGAGACCCGCGTGCGAGACTTCCGCGCCTTCGCCCGCTCCACCGGTCATGATGCCACGAGGGGCGCACACGTGTTCTCCGTCCGGGAGAAACCCGGAGGTGGCTACACGACCGAGTGGATTCACGACTCCGGGGCCTCCTGGGAAAATCCCGGGTTTCCCCAGACCGGGGACCATCCGGTCGTCTGCGTCAGCTGGCACGACGCAAACGCATTCTGCTCATGGCTCTCCCGCAGGGAATCCCGGATCTACCGGCTCCCCTCCGATGAGGAGTGGTCAGCCGCCACCGCTCCGGATGTGACCTACCCCTGGGGTTCGGCTTTCCCGCCGCCCACCGGAGCCGGCAACTACTGGGACCGCTCCGCGATCCGAAACCTGCCGGGGAATTGGGAGAACTCCGTCTTCGGGGGACACGAATTCGACGACGGTGCCGAGCGCACCGCACCGGTCGGGAGCTACCCCGCCAATCGTTACGGCTTCCTCGATCTTGGAGGGAACGTGTGGGAATGGT